>SDGW01000657.1_pt1 | contig 14440 bp, 15 predicted proteins | sample 2873831 | NCBI WGS metagenome assembly SDGW01 (sample SAMN08132700, study PRJNA421101) | hypersaline lake metagenome | isolation source: celular fraction 0.22 microns magnesium sulfate-rich crust from ephemeral... | place: Spain: Penahueca Lagoon, Toledo | collected 2011-07
CGCTCCATCGAGGGCGTCTCGACGGCCTGTGTCTACGCCGCCGCCCGCCAGGCCGGCGTTCCCCGCTCGCTCGACGAGATCGCCGACGTCTCCCGCGTCGAGAAAAACGAGATCGCGCGCACCTACCGCTACGTGGTCCGCGAACTCGGTCTCGAGGTCCAGCCCGCCGACCCCGAGAGCTACGTCCCCCGCTTCGCCTCGGGACTCGAGCTCTCCGACGAGGCCGAACACCGCGCGCGCTCGCTGCTCCAGAACGCAAAGGAGAAGGGCGTCCACTCCGGCAAGTCGCCGGTCGGCCTCGCGGCCGCCGCGGTCTACGCCGCCGCCCTGCTGACCAACGAGAAGACCACGCAAGCTGCTGTCTCTGACGTCGCGGACATCTCCGAAGTCACTATCCGCAACCGCTATCACGAGCTCCTCGAGGCCGAGGAGACCATCGGGATGGCATAACGCGTCGCCGGAACGATACCGTTTTTGTCGCGCTGGTCCCCACTCCGTAGCAATGGGACTGTCTTTCGACTCGTTCGTGCTCGCAGCGTCGACGGCCGACCTCGCCGACGAACCCGCGGCCCGCGAACACGCCGACGCGATCGAATTTCGGATGGACTTAGCCGACGAGCCCCTGGCCGCGCTCGAGGCCTACGACGGCGAGTTACCGATTCTCGCTACGAACCGCGCCGAGTGGGAAGGCGGCGAGGCCGAAGATGAGGGCCGACTCGAGGCGCTGGCCGAGGCGACTGCGTTCGAGGCTGTCGAGGCGATCGACGTGGAACTCGAGTCGATTTTAGATGGGGAAGCTGAGGCTGTGCTCGAGACGGCCCGCGAGCGCGACGTGTCGATCGTCGCCTCGGCCCACGACTTCGAGGGGACGCCGCCACGGAAGGAACTGGTACGGACGCTGACCGAGGCAGGCAAGTACGCCGACGTGGCGAAGCTGGCGGTGACTGCGGAATCGAAGACTGACACGCTCGCGTTGCTGTCGGCGACCGAGCAGTTGGCTTCGCATGGGGACACCGTCGCGACGATGGCGATGGGAGAAGTCGGGAGTCACACGCGCGCGGTGGCTCCGGTGTATGGGTCGAAAATTGGGTATGCACCGGTCGATCCTGCGGAGGCGACTGCGCCGGGGCAGTACGACCTCGAGACGCTGGCGGAATTGGTCTCCAAACTCACCTAGTGAAGTTCTGCAAAACGACTTGATTCAAAAGGTCAGAGAGCTATCTCAAAGTTTCTCAACACTACTAACTGATTATCTCAATAGCGTCTATTCAGTATATAAAAATAATGTATTTTAGATCATCGTTGATCCGTCAGCTGCAGTGGTAGTCATGTGGGCGTCATTGGAGTTCGCTTCCATATAGACTGGCCCCTTGATCTGTCCCATCGTGTCATTCAGGCCGCCGACATCGACTCCGTCAGCAACAACCCGGACAATGACGTCGACGGATTCGCCTGGATCTAGCTTAATGTGACCACACACATCGGGACTGAACTGCGTCGCCCATCCTGCATGGGTCTTCTCGTAGCTCGGGTCATTGTGGATATAGGCGTTGGCAGGAATATCACCGACCGGGTTCCCGTAGCCAGTCGGTTCTTCCTCTCGGTCAATTAGTGCGGCTTCCTCTGAACCGATATTATTCGGATCACCGTCGACAGCGATGAACTGCACATCAAGCCCTGCAGGAACCGTTACGTTACTTCCGCCACTCCGAGTATTGTTCTGCTGGTTCGACAAGTCGCTATTTCTGAACGGATTCCAGACTTCCGTGTAGAGCGTGTCTCGGCTTTGATTCTCGAGAGTATACGCCGGTCGAGCAGCGGTGACTGCATTATTATTCACACCGCTACCACCGTTATTAGTATCGCTCCCGAAGTCGAACCCAATCGTCCCGCTACTTGAATCTTCAGTAACGAACTGAGAATCGCTTGGGCTCATACCGAGATAAGCTGCTCCGTCCCCTGCCACGTCGACAACCATACCTCGGTTAGCGCGGATGCTGTCCACAGCGCCTGAACCGACAAGTGCACTCGCTCCGATTACTGTACTCCCTGCACCGATCAGGAATTTACGTCGTTCCATGGTTCTGTCACCTGTCGCGTCTCCCTCGAGCTCGCGTCGGCCAACCGATCGTCGACCACCTCGAGTTCGACGCGTCGATTCAGGATGACGGGAGACACCCTGTTTTGTATACACCGCCAGCGGTGACTGCAGCCATCGCCAGTCGTCTCGACACGGGCCGTCTGCAGAGATAGGAAAACAATCATTTACTCGGTGCGAGGGAGTTCGGGACCGTCTAACCGGCGGTAGCAGGATCATAATCACGTCGTGACGTTTTCGACACCGAGACCGTCACGCTGTGAACTGGCCACATCAACGACCTGCTCAAGGCGTGGCTCACCGATGAGACCTATGTCGGGAGAATTGTTCGAGCGCGTTCTGGGTGCACCGACGCACACTTGCCCACAGATGGGTTACAAACTCGAGGCGACGTTCTGTCTGCTCTCTTTCGAGGCGCTATCCTCACTTGACCGTACCCCGACCATGCGTGCACTGCTGGTCGGCCTAACATGCTCAACACAAACGGAAGGCTGGAAACGGGGGTACGAACGTGCCAAAGAACGGCGAGCCACGACCCCGTGAACGCTCCGCAATGACGAACCGTACTCGAGACAACGCGAAAGTCAGCGACCGAAGCGATCGGCTTTCAGAACCTACCGATGGTTTACTCGTCGTCTCCGCTCTCGCTGCCGTCAGTCACGGGTTCGACGGTAAACTCTTCTCCTTCAGACGGGAGCTCTCCCTGAAGTTTGCTGTTCTCGAACTCCTCCGGCTCGTACACGTACAGCGACTCCCCATCAACCACGTAATATTCACCGGCCGATTCGTCCTCGAGTACGCGCCGATCACAGTCGATCGCCACGTCAACCAGGTCCTCGAGCGTCGACACCGCGATCCGCGGTCGTTCCCGAACAGTGTCGGGCAGCGAGCCGCGAGAGATCCACTCGTCGTATTCCTCGCGCTCGTACTCGCTTCGCAGGCGCTCGAATTCGGCCTCGGAGGGCTCGAGCCGCCCGCTGTGTTTCGCCGCGACGATCACACCGAGGCCGCCGAGCGATCCCAGGAGTAACACCAGCGGGAGAATCGGCCCGAAGCCGCTGTCGGAGGGAGTCGAGACCTCGCTGCCGGTCTGCTGGCTTCCATCTCGGCCAGCCTCACTGGTGCTGACGGCGTAGGTCGAGCCGTCGGGCTCGATCCCCAGTTCGTACTGCTCGGTTCGGTCGACGGGCTCGCCGTCGACCGTCCCCTGCAGCGTCACGGTCGCGACGACGGTCGTCTCGATCGAACCCGGCGAGTCGCCGAGGCTCTCCTCGATGCGTTCGCTCTCGTTGACCGTCGCGGGAACGTCGACCGCGAAGTCGGCCGTCGCCGCCTCGCCGGGTGCGAGGCCCTCGGCCGACGTCTCCGTGATCGTCTCGTTGGTTTCCCAGTACTCTTGCTCGTCGTCGGCGGCGCGGATCACCCGCTCGAGTTCGACGTCGGCGGTCACGTCGCCGGCGTCGGCGTCGTACTGGTAGGTGAAGGCCCCCTCGAGTTCGGGTGTCACGTCGGTGAAGTAGACCGACCGATCGGAGAGTTCCGTGCCGACGGGGTACACCTCGTTTTCCGACGTGACTTCCGCACTGTGGTCGAAACTGCCAGTCGCCGACCACGAGTCGGTCGTGTCTCGATTCATCTGCTCGGCAGGACCGGCGATCGACGTGTACGCCCCCCAGCCGCCGACCAGCGCCAGCGCGAGCAACACCACGACGACGAGTGTGTACCACTCGGCGAGCGCGGCTCGCGCCCGGACGAGTAACCGATCGCTGTTCACTGTCGATACCTCCCCGGAGTCGAACGTCTCGTATGCATAGCTATCACTTCAGGAATCCGTCAGTCGAGTCCGATCGCCGCCGCGACCAGGTTCTGATCGTGCCGGTGCCCGCGAGGAGCGCGAACGGTAGGACGAACAGCCCAGTGACGACGGTCGCCACGCCGGTCATCGCCACCCACGGATGGACGGCGTGCAGGCCGGCGATGATCGGCGGCGGCAGCACCGCGAAGTACCGGCGTTCGGTGTACGAACGCAGGTAGTAGCCCGTCTCTGGCGGTGCGGTCAGCGCGACGGTCGCGTCGACGCGCTCTCCGTGGGTGAGCACCCGCGGATCGTCGTCGATGTCGATACCGCCGCTGGCCGGTTCCGTGATGCTCACGACCGGCAACACGCCGCCGTTTCGCAGCTCGGTCGTGTGCGTCTTCGTTTCGCCGGCCGGGACGACGTCGGGCCGCTCGGAGTCGAACTCGGCGCTGACGAGGCCGATCTCGACCGAGCCCGACATCGCAACCATGGTCGCCAGCGCGACCACGAAGACGAGTACACCCATCCCGACGACGAGTCGCCGGGCGTCGAACGCGTCTCTGCGCGTGCGCGCTCGAGCGCGCTCGCGGTCGGGTGTTCCGCGTCCGTCGACCGCGACCGACAGGGCGGTGACGACCAGCCCGAATCCGAGCAGAAGATACGACAGCCCCTGACTGCCGGCCAGTGCCCGGAGCCCGAGCGTCGACGCGAGCCACCACTGGGCCGACTCGAGTCCGCCCTGGATGGCCATCGCGACCGTCCCGAGGTGGGGAATCGTTACGACCTCGCCGTTTACCTGCCAGGCTTTCGCGACGATCTGCCCGTCGGTGACGTGGGGTTCGCCGCTGTCCTGATCGGTAAACGGGTTCGCGTCGCCGCGCGTCACGTACCCGTGGTCGGTTTCCTCGACGACTCGGTGGGTCGTCAGCCCGCCGTCCTCGATCTCCTGTGCGTCGTACACGACGACATCCCCTTCGTCGACGGGACCGGCGACGGCCGCCGGAACGGCGACGAAGCCATCGCCGGCGTCGATCGTCGGCTCCATGCTGCCGGTTTCGACGTAGCCGAGCCCGAGCGGGACGCCCAGGACGTGTCCGACGGCCACCAGTCCGACGAGGATGACGACACCGATCGTTGCCACTCGCCGAAGCGCTGTCCCATCGCCTGCTCCCGTTCCTGTCATCGTTTACAGCCCTCACTGACGCGACGACGTATCGACGAGATACGGTGCACGTCGTTTCACCGGACATGAGTGTCCGGTTTTGCTATGGGCCGGTTTCCACCACTGCAGCCACCAGTTGTCGGCGAAAAACATCGGATTAGAGCGCCCGCGTCTATCGTTGTCGAGTCCGTACCGGCCTCGAACGACAGTTCATTTTAGTTATGTTAGTTTGAAGCAGTTCGGTAGTGGTCGGTCCGAAACCGGGTCAGCGGTCCTCAAAGGTCGTCAACGGCCCTCGATCTATAGCTTCCAATTAATTAACATACTAACCGATAACAGGACCGGTGGGGGATGATGGGGTGACGACGCTTTCGAAGCGAGACGAATCGCAGACGGACGAACTGACACGTGACGAGATATTCACGATGCTGAGCAACCGTCGACGGCGGTGGGTGCTCCACTATCTCAAGCAGACCGAGAAACAACGCGTCGACCTGCGGTCGCTCGTCGACTCGATTTCGGCCTGGGAGTACGACGTCCCGGCCGACGAGCTGCCCTGGAAGAAGCGAAAGCGCGTCTACACCGCGCTCCGGCAGTCGCATCTGCCGAAACTCGACGAAGCCGGCGCGATCGAATACGATCAGTCCCGCGGCGTCGTCGAACTGACCGACGAGGCCGCGGAACTCCAGATGTACCTCGAGTACGTCCCCGCACGGGACATCCCGTGGAGTCACGTCTACCTCGGACTGACCGTCGTCGGGCTGGCACTGACCGTGCTCGCCCAGTACGCGATCTTCCCGTTTATCGACCTCGGCGGCACGGCACTCGCGGGGATCTTCGTCGCGATGTTCGGCGTCACCGCGGTCGTGCACGCGAGCTACGCGCATCGCAATCGGATCGGACGGGGTGACCCGCCGCGATGACCTCGAGACTCGGGCTCGCGATGGTCGGCCTCGCGCTCGTCGCGCTCGTCGTCTCGAGCGGCGGCGTGAGTTCGGTCGCGGTCGAACGGCCGGTCGAGGTTGCGATCGCCGACGACGAGTCCGAGCAACTGGTGGCGTTCACTGGGACGCAAAACGGGTCGGCCGTCACGGTGACGAACCGTGCCGCAGAACCGCTCACGGTCGAGAGCGCCACCGTTGCCGACTCGAGAGCTGACGACCAGGCAGCGAACGTGACGGTCGATCCGCCCGAGTCGATCGGTCCCGGTGAGAACGGTACGATCGACGTGACCGGTGCGTCTTGCGACGGCGAGGCCCGTGTGCCGATCGAAGTCCGGCTCACGACGGATTCGACGACGATCGAAACGACGGTCAACGCCTGCGACTAGTACTATTGGTCTGACCGCCGAGCGGTTCCCGTTCGTCGCGTCCTGTCGGTCTGTCACTCGAGAATGATCGAAATCGGAATGTTAAGGGCGGCGGTCCCCTACCATCCCCACGTACAATGACATGGCTCCGCGCGATCCTCGCTGCCGGTCTGTCGGTGATCATGCCCGGTGCGGGTCACGTCCTCTCGCGGGATTGGCTTCGCGCCGCCGCCTTTGCCGGCCTGTTCCTCTCGGCGAGCGCGTTCGTGCTCCCGCTCGACCAGCTCGCGACCACCGGGGCGACCGGTTACGACGAGGCCATCACCCAGGCGACCGCCATGGCCGAGGACACCGATCCGATGGCACAGTTCGTCCTCTCGTTTATTGCCCTGTTTGCGACGATCGACGCGGCATTTCGGGGACTCCGCTACTCGTCCGAGACCGCTACTGCCACGGCCGGCGCGACCTGTCCCGAGTGCGGGAAGGACGTCGATCCGGACCTCGAGTTCTGTCACTGGTGTACGATGCGACTCGAGTCTGACGCGCCCGAATCGGAAAAAGACAACTGAGAGAGAGCCGAACCGTTACTTCTCGATAATACTCTCTTCGACGGCCTCGCCGAAGTGCCGGGCCGTGTCCTCGTAGTACAACAGGATCTCGTCGCCGGCTTCCAGATCCGTCACTGCCTTGCGACCCTCTTTGGTGGCGACTTTGATCGTCTCGGCGTTCTGGAGTAGCGTCTCGACCCGATCGCCGTCGTCGGTCTCGAGCGCGATCCGGAACATCGGCCGCTGTTCGATCTTGACGCGGCCGACGATGGCCTCGCGGGTGTTGCCGTCGGTGTCGACGACCTGTACCTCGTCGCCGCTTTGCAGTCCTGCGAGGTATTTCGTCCCGCCGTCGGGCGTGCGGATGTAGGCGTGGACCGCGCCTGCGTTGACCCGGAAGGGACGCGAGGCGACGTACGGCGATTCGGCCGTTTCTGCGTGGACGAAGACCAGCCCGCGGCTCATCGAGCCGACGAGCATCCCCTCGTCGTGCTCGAGCAGACTGCCGGTGTCGACACAGACCCGGTCGGCGCTGCCCGCGCGCTCGACATCGAGGACTTCGGCGTGTTCGAGGTCGAGGCTCTCGCGTGCGGCCTCGTCGCGGACTTCGACTGTTTTGCGGATCTCGTCGGGGTCGTCCGAGTCGAGCAAGACGGCGTCAGAGCCGATCTCGAGGGTCTCGAAGGCCGTCTTCGCTTCCTCGGCGCTGGTGACACCAGCGATGAGGTCGGTCTCCTCGCCGATACGGGCGATCAGGTTCTCGAGGGGAATGATCGTCCAGTCCTCGCCGACGACGATCGTGTAGTCGGCCTCCTCGGCGGCGGTCTCGGCGAAGTGCTCGTACTCCTTGCCGAGAATCCGGACGTACGCGCCGCGATCGAGGTCGCCGTCGCGGCGCAGCGTCGAGAGGTCTGCCGAGCCCGAGAAGTCCTCGGGGAGGTCGATTGTCGCGTCTCCCTCGCCGTCTTTCCCGACGATAACGGCGTCGGCTTGGGTGGCCGGTTCCGTCTCCTCGTCGGTGGTGTCAACGTCGTCGATTTCGTCGACCAGCGTCACGTCCCCGTCGGTCCGGAACGCCGCCACGTTGATGTCGCCGAGTTCGCGGACACGCTCGACGTCGTCCTCGTCGACGAGTACCCAGTCTGCACCCGCCTCGAGCGCGGCGGGGATCCGCGCCCGGCGGTCGTCCCAGTCGCCGACGGTATCGTCGGCTTTTACCCAAACAGTTCGCGTCATAAATCGACCCTCGAAGGGAACCGGCTTGAACGTGGCGAATCGGGCAGCAGTGACGAGAGCGTCTCGACAGCGATGCTGCGCTCAGTGCCATCTCGTCTCTGGTCGGCGAAACGTTGAGAACCTCCGGCGACCTACACCGTGACAGATGGCCGCCTACGACGCGATCTGTTTCGATCTCGACAGCACCCTCTGCGAGCCGACCCAAGACGCCACGAGTTTGCTCGAGTCGACGTTCGATCGAGCCGGCTACGACCAATTCTGTACGCCGGCGGAGCTGCGGGCTGCGGTGCCCGACCTGCCGACCGCCGAGACCGACCGCGAATTCTACGAACATTTGTTTGCCGAGGTCGCTGATCGGGCCGGTGTCGACGACACTGTTGCGCCCGACCTCGCCGCGGAGTATCTCGCGGTCCAGGACCCGACCGCCGTCGAGTTCAGACCCGGCGCACAAACTGCACTCGAGCATGCTCGCGACCGGGGACAGGTGGGACTGATCACGAACGGCGGCCGGCCGACCCAGACACAGAAGCTCCGGTCGCTCGGCATCGAGGACGCCTTCGACGTGCGGGTCTTTACGGAGCCAAGTGCCGGCATCCATCCCAAACCCAGCACGGCACCGTTCGAACACGCGCTAGCCGAACTCGAGGTCGCCCCCGACGCGGCAATCCACGTCGGTGACTCACTCCACGCCGACGTCGCCGGCGCGAACGCGATGGGGCTCGATTCGGCCTGGCTCGACCTTGGCCGTAACGACAGCCTCGGCAACCACGTACCCACCTACGAACTCCCGTCGCTTACGGCACTCGAGACGATCGTCTGAGCGACTCGTCCGGTCTATAGTAACACTGAAACGATTGACACACCGATCGCACAGCCGTCGTGCGATCGGATGCATTGACTTTCAGTGGCTACTATCGTTTTCGGGCAAGAGATCCGTATGGACCAGCGCACGGTACTGCGTATCGGTTCCCTCCTCGAGACGCTTGAGCAGCGCCGCCGCGTCCGGGAAGGTCTCGGGGAGTTCGAACGGATCACTGTCGTCCTCGTCGCGTTGCTGACAGAACTGGACGAACGCAAGCAGGTTCTCGTGGGCACCGATACGAGCGTAGACGACACCGATGTCCTGGTCGACCGCTTCCTGCCAGTTATCGATCATCGGTTCGACTGCTTGCCGGGGCTTGCGCAGTTGCTCGGCCAGTTCCGTCGCGTCGACACTGCCCTCGCCGACCAGCTCATCGAAGACGGACTGCAGGTCACTGTTGTCGTCCGTAATCGGCACGTCAGCTTCGGCGTCGACCAACTCAGCGAACGCCGCGACCTCCTCACGACGGACTGCGACAGGATAGACGAAGTCGTGTGTCTCCTTCGGGAGTGTATACGATTGTCCTTCGATACCCTGTTCCCCAGGTCGCGTCTTGCCCAGCATCTGCTCGAGTATTCCCATACCAGAAACAGGTGTCGTAAGGCGAATAAGTGTTCCGCGGTCAATTCGATACGTCTTCGAGTACGATCGGTCTTCGGTGAGAACTCGAGTCGCTGTCGACGATCGAAACGGGCTGACTTGCGCCGTCGTGCTACCAGTCGTCGCCAAGTGCCGCCTTCGCGCCGCCGTAGCCGCTTGCAGTCGTCCACGTCCGGCCGCTTTTGATGTGTTCGACCTCGTAGGCACCGCCACAGCCACCACAGCGGTACTGGTCGGGCGATTTCACTGGCTTCGAGGCGCGGTGGCGCTTCGCGTGCCAGTCACAGCTACCCGCGAGACAGCGGAGAACGTATCGGGGCTTCGCGAACGCATCGCAGTAACGCGGGGCCTCGAGCGCCACAGCCCGTTCACGAAACCGGTCGCCGTGACCGGACTCACCGAACTGCTGGAATTCCCAGGCGTGAACGAGTTCGTGGCGGACAACCTCTGCGAACGCAGACCACTCGTATCGTTCGTAGGCTCGTCGCGCGAGGACGATCGTCGCCACCTCGCGATCGGCATGCCACTGACACACGCCAGCCCGGCGGCGCGCTCGCGCTGACACCTCCCACTCGAGGGCGCCGAGGTCGACCGCCAGCTCGTGTTCGCCGACGACCTCGCGGGCGTGAATCCGCGCACGGGCGACGATTTCGTCTGCAAGCGTGTATTCCTCGCCGTCGGTCATGTACTCGAGAAGGGAGACTGATTCCGAAATTCTTCCGATGGGGCGACCACTCCGGACGATCGATGGCCGAGCAGTCGACAAGTTAGCAACATAGCCGAATATTTTTGTTAATATTACTAGCCTAAACGCCATTTAATAGCAGCTGAATTAATAATCCAGACGTTCCGAGTTCGAACTACGATGAGTCACACCGAGTCGGCGCACACCCACGACGACTCACACGACGGTCACACTCACGACCATGGCGGACACGGCCACGGTGGCGAGTCGACTAGCAGCCGCAAACTCGCCGCCGTCTCGCTGATTAACGTCGTCGGCTTTCTCGTCGAACTCGCCGGCGGACTGGCGTTCGGATCGGTTGCGCTCATCAGCGACGCCGTCCACATGCTGTTCGACGCGCTCGCGTACGTGATGGCTTTCGCCGCCGCCTACGTTGCCGAAGGCTACGGCGAGGACGAGCGCTGGTCGTACGGCCTCCACCGCCTCGAGCCGTTCGCCGCCTTCCTCAACGGCCTCCTCCTCCTGCCGATGGTCGCCTTTATTCTCTGGGAGTCCTCCCAGCGATTTCTCGAGCCCGTCGCCATCGGAACTGGGCCGACGATCGCCATCGCCCTCGGCGGCCTGCTGGTCAATATCGGGTCCGTGTACGTCCTCCACGGCGACGCGATGAGCCTCAACGAGAAGGGGGCGTTCTACCATCTGCTGGGCGACGCCGGCGGCTCGGTCGCCGTCATCGTCTCCGTAGTGGCGATCGAGCTGACCGGGATCCGCGTCATCGACCCGATCACCGCGGCGCTGATCGCGGTCGTCGTGGCCTGGTCGGCAGGCACCGTGTTGCGCGGCAGCGGCGAGATCTTCTTCCTCAAGACGCCCCTCGAGAGCGACGCGATCCGCGCACACATCTGCGAGATCGACGGCGTCGAGGCGGTCGACGATTTCCACGCTTGGCAGATCTGCAGTCAGATCACGGTCGCGACGGTCCACGCCGAAACGGACGTCGAGACGATGATCGAAGCGGAGTCGGTCACGCGTCGGGTCCACGACGAACTCGCCGACCACGGTGTCGATCACGCCACCGTTGAACTCTCGCCGCGTTACGACGATCGCAATATCCATTTGGATACGCACTGTCACTGAGCGATCCGGTGGGTCGGGGCTACAGCACGTCTCGAGTGAGCAGCCACCCGGACCTTTATCATCTCGAACCGATTCGATAGTTCATGCACATTGACACCACCTCGTCCGCCCAGGAACTCGCAGACGCGATCAGACGCGGCGAGCGATCCTCGCTGGCGATCGTCGAGACCGTCCTCGAGCGGATCGAGGCGACTCGCGACCTGAACGCATACGTGACGGTCATCGCGGATTCTGCCCGGGAGCGCGCCCGCGAAGCCGACCGCGCGGCCGCGGCCGGCGAGGATCTGGGTCCGCTACACGGAGTGCCGGTCGCGATCAAGGATCTCCGGGATCGAAAGGCAGGCGTCCGGAACACGATGGGTCTGGCACCGCTGTCGGACCACGTCGCCGGCACGGACTCGATCACCGTCGAACGGCTCGAGGCGGCCGGGGCGGTGATCGTCGGCACCACTAACACGCCGGCGCTCGCCCACACGATCAAGACCGACAACCGTCTCGTCGGGCCGACAGCGACGCCGTTCGATCTCGAGCGATCGGCCGGCGGCTCCTCCGGTGGCTCTGCGGCAGCGGTTGCGGCCGGCCTCGCGAAGATCGCCACCGGCTCGGACATCGGCGGCTCCCTCCGGGTACCGGCGTCGTGCTGTCACGTTATCGGCCTCAAACCTACTTTCGGACGCGTGCCGGCCGATTCCCGGCTCGACGCCTTCGGGACGCACACGCCGTTCATGGTCGGCGGTCCGATCGGGCGATCGACCGAGGACGTCGCGCTCACGTTCGATATCCTCTCTGGGAAGGACGACCGCGACCCACTCAGCGTACCGGACGGCGACGACGTGCTCCCGGCGACGGATCGACCGTCCGAGGACCTCTCCGTCGGCTATAGCCCAGACCTAAACTTACAGCCCGTCGATCCGACAGTCCGCGCGATCGTCGGCGACGCCGTCGACGACCTCGCGGCAGCAGGCGTGGCCGTCACCGATGTCGATGTCTCGCTGCCGGGCTCCGAACCGCTGCGATCGGCGTACTACACGCAGGTCGGCGGCTACTTCGCCGCGCTCGCGGCCCGAGTCGAGGAGCGGTTCGGGATCGACCTCGCAACTGCCGACATCGAGGAAACACTTCTGTCGACGATCGCGCTGGCAGACGACACGAGTGCGGTCGAGGAACGGCTCGCGAACGGCCCCCGGACGCAGGCCTACGACGCGATCGAGGACGCACTGGCCGGCCACGACGCGCTCGTGACGCCGACGCTGACGGTGCCACCGTACGGGAAACGGCTGGCCGATCGGTATCCGACGACGATCGACGGACAGGCCGTCGACGGGATTCCGACCGACGCGATGCTCACCTGGGTGTTCAATCTGACTGGCCATCCGGTCGCGTCGGTCCCGGCAGGCCTCACCGACGATGGCCTGCCGGTCGGCCTGCAGATCGTCGGCCACCGGTACGCGGAGGCGGACGTGCTCGCAGTCGCTGCGGCCCTCGAGCGGATCCGACCGTGGACTGGCCACTACCCAGATAGCTAAACGGCGGTCCAGAATGGACCGAACGGAGAACGAGTAGTCGTGAGAAACGGTTGCTCATACGGTTGCTGTAAGTCATTCCGGTGCACCCGCGCCCCGTCCTGTGGTTGCACCGGTAAATCGTTACAGCAGACCGTATCAGGCCTCGAGTGTGAGTCCCGCTTCGGCCAGCGCATCCTCGGTCGAGAGGTCGTCGTGGACGACGCCGGCGACCGCGCGGGCGATCGCTTCGGGGTCGTCGTGCTGGAAGATCGACCGTCCCATCGAGACACCGGCACCGCCGGCATCCATCACGCCGCGGACCATTTCGATGGTCTCGCGGTCGGTTCCCTTCGAGCCGCCGGCGATGACGACCGGCAGCCGGGTCGATTCGACGACGTGCTGGAAGCTATCGGCGTCGCCGCTGTAGCCCGTTTTGACGATGTCGGCACCCAGTTCTTCGGCGAGGCGGACTGCGTGGCCGAGCGCTTCGGGGTCTTCGGGGTCGACGCCCGGGCCACGAGCGTAGGCCATCGCGAGGACTGGCATGCCGAAGCGGTCTGCCGTCTCGGTGACCTCCGAGAGCTGGGTGAGCTGGTCGGGTTCGTGATCCGAGCCGACGTTGATGTGGAAGGAGACAGCGTCGGCACCGGCACGGATCGCCTCCTCGACGGTGCCGGTCATGCGCTTGTCGTTCTCGTCGGGCCCGATCGTCGTCGAGCCGTTGAGGTGGACGATGTAGCCCTTACCGTTTTTGTTGCCGTGGACGCGCGGTGCGATCCCTTTCTGTGTGAGAACCGCATCCGCGCCGCCGCTGGTGACGCCGTCGATTGTCGATTCGATGTCTTTCAGCCCCTGGACGGCACCCATTGTGATGCCATGGTCCATTGGGACGATTACGTACGATCCGTCTGTCCCGATTCGATCGAGTCGTGCGTTAGTTCCGACAGTCATTGCGGGAGTGTAGCAAGCTTGCAGTTATGGCTGTTCTGGTTCCGGTGCCACTTCCTCGTCTTCTTCATTCTTGGCGCCGCGGCATGCGCCGCGTTTGAGTTCCGCGGCTTTGGCCTCGAGTGCGTCGGCGGCGTCGTCTGGATCGTCGCTCGAGGCGATCAGATCGATCAGCGCGCTGCCGACGATGACGCCGTCAGCGCCGGCCGCGATGATCTCGGCGGCGTGGTCGCCCTCGCTGACGCCGAAGCCGACCGCCTTGGGGACGTCATATTCGGAGAGTCTCGCGAGGCTGTCGTGGGTCGCCCCGGAGACGTTCGCGCGCGCACCAGTCGTCCCGAGCCGGGCCTGGACGTAGGCAAAGCCCGACACCTGGGACATGATCGTCTCGAGGCGCTCGCCCTCGGTCGTCGGCGCGACGATGAAGACGAGATCGAGCCCGTGCTCGTCACAGGCCGCACGGAGCGGCTCGGACTCCTCGGCGGGCAGGTCGGGGACGATGATTCCCGAGAGCCCGGCCTCGGCCGCGCGTTCGACGAAGGGCCGGACGTC
>SDGW01000658.1_pt1 | contig 14438 bp, 19 predicted proteins | sample 2873831 | NCBI WGS metagenome assembly SDGW01 (sample SAMN08132700, study PRJNA421101) | hypersaline lake metagenome | isolation source: celular fraction 0.22 microns magnesium sulfate-rich crust from ephemeral... | place: Spain: Penahueca Lagoon, Toledo | collected 2011-07
CCCGCCACACCCGACTCGCGGCCCACGTGGTCAGTCTCGAGGACAGATGCACCGCTATCCAAGCCGAAAACAACGAGAGAAAGAGACAGCCAAGGCTATCCGTCGTGGGCGAACGTTGGGTCGGGATACCGTTACTCGGCCTTCTTTAGGCCGAGGTGTTCGACCACGTCGAGGTCGTAGTCGGAGTCCGGCACGTCCGGGTCGGGCGACCACAACTCGGCGTCGAGATGTTCGTCGTCAACTTCCGAGAGGAGCTCAATCTGCTCGGAATCGTCGAGGTCCTCAAGTGCGTCGAACACGTCAGACGCGACCTCGTGCAACGCCGCGTAGGCGTGGGGTTCCGAGCGATCCGTCTCGGTGTCGAGGAGCGTCTCGGTGAACTCGAAAGCGAATGCCCGCGCGTTGATGGCGTCCTCAATGACGCCCGGGTCGCGGTCCGATAGGTCGGCGTCACTCAAGTCGGTAATGAGTTCCTTGATGGCCTCTCCGAAGCCGTCAGACGTGTAGAACACGGGCTTGACCGGATGGCTGATGAAGTGGTCTTTTGTCATCTCGCTGTAGACCTCGGTCGCGCGTTCGAGGGCCGCCTCACGGTCCATGGACCGCGGGATGTGCGCGACGTGTTGCTCGACAAGGTTGTCAATCTGGCCTTCGAAGATGGTCCGATTGTCCGTCATTTTCGACCGTGCCATTGCGACAAGCACTCTTGACGTCGTCTTATGGTTCTGCTTCAGTCCGAACTTTTCGACTCGGCCGGGGTCGGGGTCCATCCCGTCGGTTAACACCTCCTCGTGGAACTCGGCTACGCGGTCGGGATGGATTTCGAGGTCCTCGCTCCACAGTCCGCCCTCCACTGGGTCGGCGACGGCCTCGCGAAGGATGTCGTAGCACAGTGGCGCGCCCTCGCTCGACAGTTGCTCGGGCGTCGCGCCCGCCGAGTAGCTGGCCGGGTCGCGATCGCCGACGTCCTCGTCGGTCTCGTCGTCACCCAGCTCAAGGTCATCGACCTCGAGGTCGCCGCGCGCGACCGCCCGCAGATCCTCGTCACTTACTCGGCCCTCGCGGATGTCGGTTGGATCAAGCGCATCTCCGAACAGCCGTTCAAATTCGTCACGGAACAATGCGCGGCCGACTGCGCTTGTCGAACAGTCGCGGGCGGTTGCGACCGCATTGGCCATTGCGGCCTCGTCGTCGTCTGCATAAATTTTCAGTTGGTTCGTTCGTGTCTGTGTCTCGCCCGTTTCGGGGGCCTGGGGAGTAGCGTCGCTCATCATCTTGAACCTCGGAGAATGGCAGTTTGCTGGCAATTCATCCTGCTACACGTAACGGCTGTGCTTATTTCGGCGTCGAACGCCTCTAGCAACGAGACGGGAATCGTATCCTTGATGATGTGTCGTCGTTTCTCAGTCTCGTTGGCTAAGTGGTGAGCTGTCGTTTTGAAATCTATTCTAGATGGATGAGCGAACTCGTAATTGAGCATGGGTGTGCGGGTGACGGACTATTTATTAGTGGATATTGGTCCACTGTCGTCGATCCTCCGGAGAAGTTGCCATACCTTGAATCGCGATTGCTGAATGAAGCTGACGCTATCCAAGGAGCAAAGTTTATACCGGAGACCCGCGAAGATAGAGCTGTCTTGGCGGCCCTTCTCCGCGGTGCGTTGGTTTCGTAGCTTTGCCTCCATCACTTTGCTGACGACTATCATCGGGCTATTTTCTGCTCGGACAAACCGAGACCCTCCAGTCGCCAGCATTAGACCCCACCTCGTGATCCTGTACGCATACCGGTGTTTGGGAGCGCACAATTGGGGATTTCTATCTCAAGCGATTCAACAGTTCGCAGGGCCAATTCAGTCAGAGTGGCTTTTCCTTTTTTGCTTAGTTCGGCGGTAAACCCGCGCGGGTCTTCTGGATGGTCATTCTTCTTGATGAAGTCGTCCTCGGCGAGTTCGTTGAGCCGTGGATAGAATTGACCGCCTGCAGTATTCCGACCCAGTTCTTCCATTTCGTTTTTGATATCTGCCCCGACGGGTGTGTCGTGACTCTTATTTGCGCGGTGAACAGACCAAAGCAAGTCACGCTTGTAACTCGTTAGATTGCCTGCAATCTTTCGATAGTTAAGCATCGGCAATCACCCTGGATTGATCCATGACGGCGTTTTGGCTCGATGCTGGGGTCTGGTCAAAGGAATCGGGTTCTTGTTTTTTGTCAGATATCATGTTTTTACACTGGGAAAATGCGGGTGTTCTGCGGACCCCCTGCATCCACATCGGCTTGCTTCGTTCTGAGAGAGCCCTCGCGTCGAGTGGCTGGTCTGCGTATTATTCTCATCGCTTGCTGATTGGTAATTGATACTACTTAAATTTATGCAATTACCTGTATTGCTAGCCATATACCTGTCTTGACGACGAAGCGAACCAGATGAATTAAACCACAGTTGATTGTTAATACCGGTATGGCTTTGGAAAAAGACGGGCCTACCGATGCTCATCGGGTTATTCTTGAGATTTTGGCCTGCGAAACTCCTTCTTCTTCTCGCTCGGATAAATTTCGAATGAACCCGAAATCTATCGCTCGAAGTGCGGGATACAAGGATGCTAGTCATATTACGATGACCTGCCGTGAACTTCTGGAGAAAGAATTGGTGGAACGGGAGGACCCTGGGTATTACTCGATCTCGTGGCGCGGACGCGCTTATATCGAGGGCGAGCTGACACTTGGATGATTGTGAAGTGATACGATCTTGAGTAGCGGTTTGTCCCCCTCTCATTCCCCTAAACTATTATTGAGATTTAGCGTTGCGATACCACCACGCCGTAGGACCGGGTAGGTAGTTCCGAGGTCGCAATCTTGCGACGGCGTTTGTTCTTGAAACGCCATATCCAGAATGAGCTACCTGAATATTTTTAACTTTATCGGGTCGTGAATTAAGGCTTGGACTATTTCAAGTCAAGGCTTGAACCGATTCAAGTCTTACTTAAAGTCTTAGTGAGTATATTGACTCATGCCAGTTGATGATGAAGAGGAAAGGCCGCTTTCGCGCGTTTACCTCCACCCTGCACGCCTCAAAATCGTCGAAACGCTGCTTGCTAATCCAAACCACGTTTTCAATCTGAAGGAGCTAGCAACAACCGCCGAAGTTGACGAGTCAAGTGTTCATAACCACAAAGAGTTCCTAATTGAACTCGGAATTCTTGAGCGTGTACCTCGCGCACGTTACGATGGTTACCAGTTGGCTGAGTCGGATCTTGTGAGTATTGGACAGCAATGGCGAGACCTTCATCAAGACCAGTTGGACGAGATGAACCTGGATACGGCGGAGGCTATTGAGGACTTTTATGGAGTCGCTCATAATTGAGTCTGCATTTTTTCTACATTTGGAATCAGATAGGGAGAAATAAATTAAAATTTTCATAGGGGGAACGCTATAGCCTACATGGAATGACTTTGAACATAGCCAAGTTCGCTCAGAAGCACCCCAAACTACTAAGTATCGCCTTCACGGCTGTTCTCCTCAGTAGTCAGTTTTTAGTGGAATATGACATAAACTCGGGCGCAGACGCCCACCCCGGTCCTTAATTCAAACTGGCTGTAGAGATTTCATCACTCCATAATCGTTCTCCATCAAAATCAACCGGGACTAAACTACATTCCAGAAGTTGGTCCAGCTCGTCGTCTCCCAATTCTAATGTGACTAGATGTCCGCCTGTAAGATACCGGAGTTCGTTTCCAAACATGCCGAATGCTGTTCCTAATCCGTGACTCGGCGATGGGAATGATTCTACAGTAGTCTGGTAGGTACCTAGGTCAGTTTGAGAGACTTGAAGATAGAATGGATTTCCGGTTTCAGATTGGCAGATGGAGAGCCCACCGTCACCGACGGTCATCCAACAAGATCCAGAAGCGAGATTCTTTCGAACTAGATATAAACTCGTTCGCAAAGTGTGTCCAGCTGCAAGTAATCGAGCGAATTGAGTTCCTGCCTGTGTAGCAACATCGGTAATAATGTTATTCAACGTGATAATCCCACCGAGACTTCCAGCCTCTACCAATGCTCGACCTTGTTCATGTGACTCACAAGCGTTTAGTAGGAATGCTTTAGTATTCACATCGCTCAATTCTTGAGCGTCAAGGTGCCCATTATCACAGACTAGCCCGTGTTCATCGATATGGCCGATATAATGCAGGAAATCGGCAGGTTGAGTAAATAGGTCCTCAAGTGCTTCTACTGATAACTCTCGATGAAGTTCTATATTGAACTGGTGTCGGTCGTTTAGCTGGTAATACTCTGAGACTGTACTTTCTGTCCGCATCTCAGGATCGTTACAGACGACGTGAATTTTTATCGGTGGCTCTTGTGGGTTAACATTGAGACTCCGCTTGAGTGAGTCAATCGTAAGCTTGTTCGCACGGACTGGAGTCAACTCTCCTACCCATGCATGCCCGAGAGAGGCGAAATCAATCTGGTCTGGCGTGATAAAATCACTTTCTACCGGTTCGGTTTCTTCGTTTCCTACTCCGTAGAAGTCGTTAATCGCCGGAGGTGGTGAGCTTTGCTCACGATTCAACTCGATTGTCCGGACAACTGCCAAGTCATCCGCGAGAAACGGTAGAGCTGCAACACGGCTTGGCTCCGGATCGATATCGACAGTGAGCGGCCAAGCTGGAATCTGGTCGGCGATTCTGTGAAACGGGATGGAGAGGTAGGCTTCGAGGCGCTCGGCTAACGGCTGGTGGTAGAGGGATTCGAAGTCCAAATCGATTATGTCCTCAAGTTGCTCGCGCTCGTGGAGAGGCACCTCGTAATAGCCTTCAGTCCGAGTTACACAGTCTAATAAGAAAACTTGCCGGAGAACTTTCCCGATGGTGGCCTCATAGTTGTCAATCGCATCAAGTGGATAGGTGAATCCACTCCCGGTAACGAGTTGAGGGGACTCGCCGGGGACGACCTCCGCTCCGAGATAGTATGCCAGTGATGCTGCAGGGTAGACATGCTCATAATCGGCTGGAAGTTCGATATGGACATCTGTATCGGGTTTATCGATATTATCCGGGGCAGTGAACTTATCGCCGATCTCGACCAGCGGCGGGTGCCCTCGGAGCGTAGGAAAACTCCGTTCTGGTGAGGTTGTCTTGAGTGCTGATCCGAAGTACGAAATTGCTTTCATCACTCCTTCTGGGTCAGCGGATGTGGTGATAGTAGTTGCTGGCTTGTCGTGGAGTGACCGCACGCCAATGTCGACTGCAGTCGGTGAGGGAAGGTCAATGACGACTGAATTACCATCACGTTGAATCGTTGCTGGTGGAACCTGAATATAGAGCTTCATCGGTGCAGCATTGATTTCGAGTGTTCGCGGTGCATCGGTCGAAAGTATCTTATCTGCTGAATTGAATGTGCCAGCCAGCCCATCTTTTCCGTGCAGATAAACACTAGTTAATTCTGGAATTCGGATACTAGATGTGGTGATTTCGACAGTCGTGGTCACTGGGAACCGGAAGCGGTCCCCTGAGGATGGTAGAGGAGTAACTTGGTTAGCGGTCCACACCTCGAATTGGCTAGATTCAATCGGATCAATGATTCTGACACCAGCCTTCTTATTGAGTGACCTAATATCCGGGGTCATGATTTAGATTTCGACCCAGTCGGTAGTAATATCGTCTTCAGGTAGATGCCAGCGTTCTTCGCCTTGCCGGTCGTTTCGAACTTCAATTCGTGCATCGAAAAGCCCCGAATCTATCAAGTATTCTGCTCGCTCAGTACTCCCACGGAATTGGCAATAGGCTGTTCCATTTACGAATTCAATGGTCTGCGTAAGACTCCGGATGAACCGTATCACAGTTTGTCGGTCAACCTGATCACTAAGTTGGTTGAGCTCTTCGACTCCAATTCGAAGGTCGTTGTCGCTCAGACCGAACGCATTATCAAATCGATGGACTACGTTCAAGATCTCGTTGCTTAGTCTGTCTAATTGGCTCGTGGAGGCCGTAGATACGCTTCGAACTGGCTGTTTAATGACCTCGACGCTGGACTTAGAGTCAGAAATATCAGGCCCAAGGATTCGTTCTGGTTCAGTAGTGTCTGTAGCAACGATAATTTGCTTACGAGACGATTCACCGAGCGATTTCCGTAGCTGTCGGTTGAAGGCTTTATTGTCTGCGTTTCCTGTAACTAATATACAGCAGCCTTCTGATTTGAATTCGTTAAGACGTTGAGCGAACCGTCGTGTCTCGTCAACGCTACCACCGCGGAAAAACCTGGACACTCCTTTTGATGAACTCATATCTCTCAGTACTTAATCAGAATTAATAATTCAGACTACTTCAATTACCATGTTCCTCAAAGCCACTACCGTACCCGGATACTCACCCTCCTGTGTACGTGAACGGGCTCAGCAACCACCCCAACTGTACGGCAACCGAACCCAGTTTGTCGCCGTTGATAGCGAACCTGTTGCGAAAGACGCACACGAACGGCGCCGTTGAGCGCAGTTCGCCATCGACCGGGGGCCGTAGACAGAACTGACTGTTATCGCTACCGACTAACACTCCGATACCTGAGGGATTGCTGAACCCGACCACATGAACCCTCCTACTCGTGTAACTAGGCGACAGATGCGCATTTGTTGTGAACGCTAATTATGAACGTCCATTGTGAATGCCAATTATGAACGTCCATTACATCCATTCATTCATTTCGTACAGTATGGCCTTTGGGCATTACCATAAATCGTTTTATGTGTGTCTGACAAAGATTTATTATCGCACGGGGTGTCGGCCAATATATGGAGTCATACACCATCTACAACAGAGCTGGTGGACAAGCAAAGAGCGTTCTGACCCGTGACCTCGCAGCAGCACACGCCGAACAAGGCCAACAGGTCCTTATCATCGACCTCGACGCTCAGAAAGGCAGTGTAACGAATTTTTACGACTTCGACTACGACAAAAACGATGGGAACGCCGACCGACTTACTCTCCACATCGTCGACAAACCAGCTGGGGCGTTCGAGGACCTCATTTACAGTGCTGAGCCCGGAGTTGATATCATTCCTGGCCACGAAGAGCTTAACGAACTCAGCGACATCCTTGATGATAAAGAGGCTATCGAAAACCGTGGGATCGACGGTGAGGATTTCGACCGATACACTGAGTTGTACGAACTACTCAAGGAGAACGGCATTCCGAGTGAGTATGACGTCATCATCTGCGACCCTAACGCTAAAGCGGACGACGCCTACTACTCGGCACTCTACGCAACTCGAAACGTCCTAATTCCGGCAGCCACCACTCCGAAAGGAGTCGCAAGTATCGACGATGTCTTTGATACTGCTACAAACTTCGCGGAAGCGAAGGATATCAATATCGGCAACCTTGGAGTCGTCGCGACGAAGGCAAATCTACAAAAGAAGAAACACCAACGAAAGGCAGAGGAACTCCGTGACGAGTACAATGCCCTCTGCTACTTCAAGGATCTTTCTGTGTACGATGATACATCTGATGAAGGTCATAGTCTCTTCAAGCACATCAAAGAGCTAAATCGAGTACGGAAGGCGCAGACGGACGTTCTACCAAAGTACCGCACGCTACTTGCGCACATCCGAAATGAGATGGGGGACCCGCTACCGCAGACCCCTGACGAGTACGAGTTTTGGACTGGAGATGACTTTTGGGGCGATATGAACATTCCAGTAGATACTGAGGACGAATTGGAGGCTCAATAAATGGGATTCGGAAGTGGATCTGGCGACGACCTGTACGCGGAAGACGAAGAGACCAAAGAAAGCACTGAAGGGACGGCTATGGGGGAGACTAGAGGGCAAGCAAGCAATACAGATGAGGGTTCTCCGGCAGTAAGTGATACTCCCTCTGATGAACGAACGGACGACCGTAGGTCAAACAGTACTGAGGCTCCGTCAACGAGTAACCGGACAAGAGGTGAAGGTACCCCAGAAGAAACCGAGACGCCTACGGGATTCAGTGAAGTTGATGTCACCAGCCACTACTCAACGACAGAACTAGCACAGAGGCTCACGTCGGGCGAGTTCAACGACGAGTCCGAGGATGTACCCTACGCGATGTGGCGGAAGGGAACGTCAACTGGGCGGAATCGAACGACAATTGAATTGAACCCTGATGTAGATGAGCTCGTGAAAGAGAACATGCGGGAGTTTGAGCGACGATACGACGCCGAGATCAACAAGTCTGATCTCCGTGAATTCGCTCTCGTATTCGGTTTAATGCACCCGTCCAAAGTCTTCGAGATGGCCGAGGAGTGGGGCCTCCAGTACAACGGATAACTCGGATAGTCTTAGACTGTTCTCTCGGTCATTTCCTGATTTGTTTCTCGTCGTCTTCCATATTGATGGAGTGACTCGGTGATGAGAGCTTGTGCGTCTTCGCGTGTGCGAACTTGAGGATATTGCGGGAATGCATCGACTTTGGAAGTAGCAGACTGGCCATTATCTTTGAGGCCTGCCTGCGTGAGAACCCGGTACCTCGGCAAATTAAGGAGCGTCTCCGGTTCCATGTTGAGATTCGCCGCAATCATTTCTGCTTCGTTGATGTGACCGGGGTTGAACGAGATAAGCGAGTCCGAGTTCCCGAACATCGCCTTGGTTACGTCCTCGGGGAGCATCGACGGGTATTGAGCAGAGGACGTAATTGAGAGCCGGTAGGACCGTGCCTCCGACAGCATCTTCTCGATAGTTTCGTCTTCGTTGGCAACGTATTCGAACTCGTCGACGAACAGATAGAACGGGTCACGCTCCCGCTCTGGTATATCGGCCTGAGAGCGAATTGCTGCCCAGATCCGTCGCAGGACAGCCACCCCAATCATGCCCTTCAGTTCTCCGAACTCTGAGCTCATCCGCACGATGATGATTTTATCCTTCTTGATGGCCTGCGGAATGTTGATGTCAGAGTCCTGGAACGCAATCAGTCGGCGAGCAATCGGGTTCTCGACCCACTCCTGAAGCCGCCCCAGCAGGGGTTCCAGCTTTTCGTCGTCCATGTCAGCAATCTCTTGGAGATAGACGTCGACGAAATCGAGGCCTTCCTCGGCCATGAGTTCGGCGAAGTCCTGGCGACTCTCTTGGTCTGCAAGGATGTGGTACATGTCGATAATGTTGAAATCGTGTTCTGACCGATTCATCGTCCGGATGAGCGACTGCGAGACACGCTTCATCCGGGCGTAATCGCCAGACCCGAATATCGACATGAGGTCATCCACTAAGTTCTCTGCCGCGGTCTCGTAGGCGGGGTCGTCGGGGTCCAGACCGAGTTCAAGGAAATTGAATCCCGAGACGTGGTCCCGTGAGGAGCCCGGTTCAATCCAGATTACGTCGTCCGTCCGATGCTCGGGGATGATCTCCATCAACTCCTCGCTGTCGTCGCCTTTCGGGTCGATGAAACACGCCCCGTAGCCTGCATCGACTAATTGCCGGAACTCATTTTTCAGTAACGTGGATATTCCGTATCCGGTTCGGCCGAAGATAGCCTGATGCTTCAAGGAAGCATCTTTCTTGATTCCTGTTTCTTGACTATCCCGAGTCTTCCGTCCGATCCACAATGGCTGATCTGGATTTCCACCAAAGTCATCCATTAATTTACGGGTATCCGGTGCTGCGATACGTGACTTCGCCAGGTTTTGAACTCTTTGGAATGAGACTTCGCCGTCCTGCTTCCTAGCAATTCCAATCTGGAGGCGGTCCACAGCGTCTTCTCGGTGGAGGACCGTGTCTACGATGTCTTTGACCGAATCTGCGTTGAATGCGTTGAGTACAGCGGTTTCCGTCTGTTCGTCGTTTGGACGTATTCTGGGGCCGGTGGTTTCGTCAGTAAGTGTCCAGTCAAGAAAAACTGGGAGTGATTCTGTGTCGTCTTTGCAGGTATTTTCCACCATATCCCATATCACAATGTCTCTATCACTTGCTATTTTCTTAAAAATATGAAACTATATCGAAACTACCTATAACGCCCTAAATAATTAGTATTTTATTTCTAAGTTCTGGATCAAAATTCTGTGCCTTGATCCCGTCACTTAGTCTCGGAGTTCTTTGGCGCGTTCTGAAAATTGCTTGAGGATACCATCACGATTCTGATGTTGGTTCTCATAAGCCACATACTCCTGAATCGTCTCGATATCATCCATGCACTGAATTGCAGCACTGATGAGTTGATTGTCGGTTGCCGAGAGCAGTTCCTCTGGCGGAATCTTGTCTTCTGTTGAAATAGTTAACTCACCTCGTTTGTATTTCGGCTACTTCGGGAACTTCTGCGAGTGTCCGTTCAATACATTCCTGTTGACTCATCTCGCCTGACACGTCTACGATAGTATTGACCTCAAGAATGTCACTAACACTCACATGTTGGTGTTCCTTATGAACGACTAGGAGTGTAACTTTCTTCACTAATTCGTTTGAATCAGACCTGTTAACCTGTTCAGCTACTTTCTCCTTGATATGCTGTAGATCCACCCTGTTTGATGGAGTTGACCTATCCTTGTTCAACCCTGACACTGGCGATTTTGACATTCTACCCCTTCAATTCCCCCAAGGGTAAATAAACCAATAGCATGGCGCTGGCTCTCGAGTAGTGCATAAAATACCTAGCCGAGTATTCAAAGAAGATCGCTCATGAGGTCCATGCAGGTCACTGCCTCCGTTGGCGAATATAGCTTAAGTACTAGCTTGGCTCTTCGTAAGCATCGACGACCGCCTCGGACTGAGTTTTTTGGAAGACTCTGAGTTAGGCATCTGGCATCGCCTCCTCGTGCCGCCGATGATTATGCAGCCACAACTCGGACGCCGTAAACTCGAGGTCACGGTCACACCACCCACAGTACACCGTCTCGTCATCCACCTCCGTCTGGAAGTCGAGCACCGGCCCCGCCATCGCTTTCCGCATCGACTCTCGAAGCTCTGGGTGGTCGTTGAACACGCTCGTCGCTTCCAATTCGTCGAGCGTGCGCTCGGAAAGCATCGCCGACGCGCTCTCCGGCGACTGAAACCCACGGATTGAGCGCTCCATCACCAGCACATCCCGGTGCGTCAACGGGTCGCCACGGTGTGCGAGCGTCCGGAACGCTTCTTCAACCGGGTCCGTGCGGTCGTTCAGTTCCCGGAGCCGGTCCTTGTCCTCGGCGACGGTCTCATGGAGTTTTGAGACGCGCCAGCCGATCCAGTCGCGGTCGTTCTCCGTGACCGGGCGGCCTTCGACGTGCTGGATGTCTTCGACGAGTCGCTCGATTGCTTGGTCAGAAGTCATTCCGAACCACCTGCCACGGACGCCGCAGTAACGGACTCCTGTGCTCGAAGGTACTCCAGCACAACGTCCTCCTCTGGCCCGTCAAGCTGGATAAACTGAGTCACGGAGTACTGATGAGTCGTCTCTTTCTCCGTCTCCGTACGAAGAATCATGAAGTCAGACCGATACGGCGAAGCGTAGAGTGGCGACTTGTGCTTGAGTTCTGCCCATCCAGCAGTCGGTGCAACAATCGGTTCGTGGGCGACCTCGACGGTGAATCGCGAGGTCTGCTTTGCTTTGTCGTAATCCTGAGTCATGCTGTTGCCTCCCGTCGCTTGTCGAGTACCATTGAGATGGGGAACGCAATGATTGCTGCCAGCGGTAACACCAACCCGAGAAGCACCCAGTAGCTGCTCTTCTCGAAGTACGTGGCTATCATGTAGAACTACGCGCCCGACGCTATCCACGCCAGCGGAATCATCCACGCTGGAACGGTCTCAGGTATCATCGATGAATCACCTGTGGAAACGCCGTCACTCGCCATCGTCGCCCTCCAGCACGCTTTCGATCTCGGTCAAAATCGCATCCACGTGCTCCTCGGTCACGTCGTCGTTCCCATCGAAGTACTCGGCCACCTTCTCGCGGAGCGCGTACCGGTACTCTCCCCGAGACTCCTGCTCGACGAGGTCGTTCTCCCGGAGTGACTTCAGCTTCTTGTGGCGGGCGCTGCTGTTCCGAGACCCGCCAGCCGCCCAGTAAGCGTCTGCGGCCGACCCCGGCCCGTTGTACTTGTACCACTTGAGCATCTCCTGCTGCTTCTCGCCGAGGTCGCGGAGTTCCGACCGCATCCGGCTGATGTACCGCTCCACCTGCGAGTGCTCCATCACATCAGGGTCTGGCGCAGTTTGCTGGCTTTCGAGTTCCTTAATGCGCTCGCGGGCAGACTCCAGCTTCCGTCGACGCGCCTGATTGTCGCTACTCCCGGCACCGAACTCGTCCGCCAGCACGTCCACCGCTTCGACCGCCCGCTCGCTAATCTCAGGCCGGTTTTCGAGTTCGTCCCGGAGGTCTTCGGCCTGCTGTCGGTACTCGTCGCGTTCCCTGCGAACGTCCTCCAGTTTGTTCTCCAACTCGCGGATGCGCTCGTTCTTCTCCTGCTTGATTTCCGCAACCTCTGCCTGAATCGTCTCGGTATTCTCACCGTTCCCGGCAGACGTCATCGCCTCCGTGAACTGTTCGGCCATCTGCTGCATGTCGCGCGCTTGGTCGAGTTCGTCCTCCAACTCGGCTTTCTCGTCCTTCAGTCCCTCCACACGCGCTTCGAGCTGGCTGATACGGTCCTGTCGACGGTCTTCTCGCTGGCTAATCTCTTCCAATTCACCAACGAGGTCTCCGGATACGCTCTTGAGTTCGGGACGCTCAAAATCGTCGAGACCGGGTGTTGCGCCGGCGTCGAACGTCCGCTTTCGCTTCCACTGGACGCGCTCGACGTTTGGTTCCCAGTCAGCCATGACGAACGCTTCGCCGTCGCCGAGGTCCTGCACCGGTTCTTTGTAGTCGTTGCCGATGACGCGCCCGACGACTTTCGTGTCGTTATCCCACGTCAGACGGTGCCAGACCATCCAGTTTGCCTGTGTGATGAAGTCCTTTTTCACGTCAGCGGGGCGCTGGCTGATACCGACGATGCCGAGGCCGTGCTTCCGGCCGCGCTTCCCGATCTTCACGAGCATCTGGCCCGTGTCGTCGAGACCGCCGCCTTCAGGGATGTACTCGTGGACTTCCTCCACAAGCATCAGGAACGGTTTCTTGAGTTTCTTCTCCTTGGCGAACAGCGAGTGCGCCACCTCTCGAATGAGGTTGCTGGCAACGCTCTCGTCGAGGAACCCGCTCACGTCGAGGATGATGGGGACGTTCTCCTCTAAGGCGAGCGTGGCGAGTTTCTCAGCGTGTTCGGGGCCGACCCGAAGGTCGCACTCCTCGTCAGCGCCGACGTGCAGCATCTCGTACTCCTCTTTCAGGCCGTAATATTCCCCGTCTGTGTCGACGGCGAGCAGCGGAAATCCGTCGTCGAGGAGTTCTTCGGCGACCACGCTGGCGCTGTTGGATTTCCCCGAGCCGGACTTGCCGGTGATGAAGCCGCGACCGGTCAGTAGTTCCACGACGGGGAGCGTGAAGCCGTCTTCGCCGACGGTGATTGTTTCGTCCATCTGTTCGTTGTTGGTCGTATCTTCGGTTCCTGCACTCATAAGTCACCTCGCTGGTACTTGGTTCGCGTCGTTGGTTGATTTGTCACGATTCTCACTCCTGAAGATTAGCCGAATCTGCTGAGCTATCAGCGGCAACCCGATCCTCCAGGCGTTGGAGTGGGGCTTGCACCTTCTTGACGGCGTTAATCAGGTCCTCGAACTCTCCACGGACCGAACGATAGCCATCGTCCTCGAGCATCCGCAGGAGTTCTCTGGCGTCTTTCAATTCGCGGATGTCGTCCTCGCCGACACTGTAGAGCCAGTCGAGTCCAGCCTCCTCCAGTTTGTCCCACTTCTCGGCCTTCTGTTTGATGCGGCGGTCTTCGATATTAGAGCCGTGCTTCTTGCCGTCCTCGCGGCCTTCCTCGTATCCCCGTTTCCGGGCTTCTCGAAGGTCCTCCTGCGTGTAATTCGAGTCTTCCCCGATGGTTTTCTGGATGAAGCGACCCCAGAACGCTCGGTCGGGTTCACCCTGCTGGTGTTCGGTCAGCTCTGATTCTACTTGCGCCCAGAGCTGTTCGCTGTTGGGTTTCAGTTCCAACAGGCCCCACCCTTCGGGAAGTTCCTTCTCCTCCACAACGCCCGACCACGCGACGACGTACCACTCGTCACAGAGGGTGACGAAGTAGTCGGACTTTGCACCCTCGCGTTTCTCGGAGAGCCAGTCTGACCGGCTGGCTTTGAACTCGAAGCCGACAATCTTGAAGTTCCGCGACGGGAACGTGTTGACAGCAATTGCGTCAGCCCGCCGTCCGTCCGGGCTGGCGAGTTCGAACGCGAGTGACCACTCCGGCGGGTCGTACCAACGCTTGATGGAGAGTTTGATTTTACTCGTTTTCTCGGCGTCGGAGAGGGCGTCTGCTGGCTTGTTGATGAGTTCTTCCCACTCTTCTTGCTCAGCGTCAGTCAACGTGTCCTGAACGGCTTCGGTCTGCTCAGTTTCGTTTCG
>SDGW01000659.1_pt1 | contig 14424 bp, 13 predicted proteins | sample 2873831 | NCBI WGS metagenome assembly SDGW01 (sample SAMN08132700, study PRJNA421101) | hypersaline lake metagenome | isolation source: celular fraction 0.22 microns magnesium sulfate-rich crust from ephemeral... | place: Spain: Penahueca Lagoon, Toledo | collected 2011-07
TCTCAGCCGGCGACAGGCGAACCGTCGTCGAAGCAGTGCGAGATCACTTCACTACCCAATGAGCACAGATCGAGCAGCTGACGCGACGATCGACGAACAGCTTCGGGCCGGCGTCATCGGCGTCGGCTCAATGGGCGAAAACCACGCACGGGTCTACGCCGAACTGCCGCGCGTCGACCTCGTTGGCGTCACCGACCACGACGACGACATCGCCGAGAGCGTCGCTGCCGAGTACGGAGCCGAGCCGGTCGACCTCGAGACGCTGTGCGAGCGCTGTGACATCGTGACGGTGGCCGTCCCGACCCATTCCCACTACGAGACGGTGTCGGCCTGTCTCGAGGCAGGGGTCCACGTCTTGGTCGAGAAGCCGATCGCCGAAACCGTCCGACAGGGCCGAGAACTAGCAGAACAGGCACATGACGCAGGGTTGGTCTTACAGGTCGGCCACATCGAACGGTTCAATCCGGCAGTGCAGACGGTCGCGGAGTTGATCGACGACCTCGACGTGATCAGCGTCGCGGCCGAACGGCTCGGCCCACCGGTCGATCGCGTGGCACCGGGCAACGTCATCTACGACCTGATGGTCCACGACGTCGACGTCGTCGGTGCGATCCTCGACGAGCGACCCCACTCCGTCGCCGCGATGGGCACCGATGACGGCCAGTACGCTACCGCAACGATCGAGTACGACGACGTCGTCGCGACCGTGACAGCGAGTCGCGTCACCCAGAAGAAGGTGCGCCGGCTCACCGTGACTGCCCGAGAGTGTCTCGTCGAGGTCGACTACCTCGAGCAGTCGGTGCTAATCCACCGCGATTCCTATCCGGAATACCTCGCGGACGACGGCCAGTCGCGGTACCGTCACGAGAGCGTCGTCGAACGCCCCCGCGTCGACACCGGCGAGCCGCTGCGCAACGAACTCGAGTCGTTCGTCGAAGCCGTCAGAACCGGATCCGACCCCGAGGTAACGGCCGAAGACGGCATCGAGGCGCTCAAAACCGTCCAGCTGATCGATCGGCTCGCGACGGGGCCGAGCGACGACGCGGACGGCGAGCAGGCACGGGAACCGGAGGTGGAAGTCTGATGGCGGAGCGTTCGACCGACACGAGCGTTGCAGGTGGCACCCAGGGGACTGGCGGGCTCTACGGCTCGCGTCTGTCGGCCGACCGACAGCGCGAGCGCCTGACGAGCGGCGAGGTGCCGGTCGCGGTCTACGGGCTCGGCAAGATGGGGCTGCCACTGGCGGCAGTCTACGCCGAGACGACGGGGAACGTAACCGGCGTCGACGTTGACCCGACTGTCATCAGGACGATCGCCGACGGCAAAAGCCACGTCGTCGGCGAGCCCGGACTTGAGGATCTCGTCGCCGACCAGGTCACTGCCGGGCGGCTAGCGGCCACGACGGATGGGGCGGCGGCAGCCGATTCGGCCCGGATTCACGTCATCATCGTCCCGACGCTGTTGGACGAGGAGAACGATCCCGATCTCACGACGGTCGAATCGGTCGTCGACGACATTGCGGCCGGGCTCGAACCCGGCGATCTGGTGATCGCCGAGTCGACCCTACCGCCGGGAACCTGCCGTGACGTCCTCGAGCCCCATCTCGTGAGCGAGAGCAAGCTCGCATCTGAGGAGTTCGGGCTCGCCTTCTGTCCGGAACGGACGTCCTCGGGCACCGCCTTGCGCGACATCCGCGGCCAGTATCCCAAGGTCGTCGGCGGTATCGATCCGGAGAGTACGCGGGCAGCCGCGCTCGTCTACGACGAACTCTCGGACAACGAGGTCCACCCCGTCTCGGACGCGACGACGGCGGAGGCCGTCAAGGTGTTCGAAGGGGTCTACCGGGACGTCAACATCGGACTGGCCAACGAACTGGGCCGGCTCGCGGACGAACTCGAGATTTCGGTCCGCGAAGCGATCGACACAGCCAACGACCTTCCGATGTGCCAGCTCCACGACCCCGGCCCCGGCGTCGGCGGCCACTGCATTCCGTACTATCCACACTTCCTGCTCGGACGCACCGACGAACCGATGGCCGTCACCGAGACGGCCCGCCGGGTCAACGACGAGATGCCCGCAGTTGTCGTCGATCGCCTCGAGCGAGAACTCGCACAGAACGACACCGACCTCGCGGACGCGTCGGTCGTCGTCCTCGGCGTGACGTACCGCCCGGGCGTCGAGGAAACGCGCGCTTCTCCGGCGCTGGGCGTCATCGACGCGCTGTCCGAGCGCGGGGCCGAGGTCGCGGGTGTCGACCCGCTCGTCGATCCAGCCGACTACGGCGCACGACCGGTGGCGATCGACGATCTGCACGACGAGACGTTCGACGCCGCCGTGCTCGTCACGCCTCACACGGCGTTCGAGCGGATCGACTGGGACGCACTCGAGTCGATGGTCGTCGTCGACGGTCGAGACGCGGTCGACCTCTCGGAGACGCCACACCGGGAGTACGACCTTGCGGGCTCGAGCGACGGTCGGCCGCCGCGGGGCCGGGATACCCGCGACAGCGCCACCGGGCGCGACGGTTCGGGGCCACCGAGCGTCACTACCGACGGAGGCAACGATGTATAAGGGCAAACGGATCGGCGTCGTCGTGACGGCCTACGACGAGGCGGCGTTCGTCGGCCGCGTCATCGAGACGGTTCCCGACTTCGTCGATCGGATCTACGCCGTCGACGACGCGTCGCCGGACGACAGCTGGCAGGTGATCCAGCGGGTCGCCGCCCGGATCAACGAAACCACTGCCGACGAGGCGATCGATCGAGCGCCCACGGTAACCGACGGCGGCGACGAGCGGCGCGTCGTGCCGATCCGCCACGCGGAAAACCGCGGCTACGGGGCGGCGGTCAAGACCGGCTACCGCCGCGCCATCGCGGACGGCATCGACGTCGTCGCGGTGATGAACGGCGACGGGCAGATGGACCCCACGATCCTCGATCGGATCATCGACCCGGTCGTGACCGGCGAGGCCGACTACGCCAAGGGGAACCGGCTGCTCAGCCCCGACGACCGCGAGGGAATGTCGACGTTCCGGTTCGTCGGCAACGCCATGCTCACCGGCCTCTCGAAGTTCGCCACGGGCTACTGGTCGCTCGGCGATCCACAGAACGGCTACACCGCCATCTCGAGTGAGGCGATCGAACGCCTCGACCTCGAGGATATCACCGACCAGTACGGCTTCCTCAATCACCTGCTGACCCACCTGAACGTCGCGGGCTGTCGCGTCGCGGACGTTCCCATGTCGGCAATCTACGGCGACGAGAACAGCAGCATCACGTACGGGTCGTTCGTCCGGTTCGTCTCCCTGCTGTTGTTGCAGAGCTTCTACTGGCGGCTGAAGACCAGGTACGTGGTCCGCTCGTTCAACCCGGCGGTCGTCTACTACGCCGTCGGCTCCCTGGGGCTGGCCGGCGGGCTAGCTGGCCTGGGTGGATCGATCGTTCGAGCGGGACGCGGTGACGACGCCTTTGCGGGCGGTCTGACCTCGTTCGTCGCGGTCCTGCTCGGACTCGTCTCACTCGGGAGTGCGATCCGACTGGACGCCGAAGCCAACGAGCATCTCGAGGACCCCTGTGACGAGCGTCGCGACGCGACCGGCGACGCTCGAGCGCCGGCTTACTCGATGGAGTAAGTGATAATCTCGTCGCTTTCGCAGGTCGGACACTGGGCGGTTTCAGCCGAGACGTTCGTCCCACAGTGTCGACACTCGCGGACCACCGTGACCGAACTGACACCCTCACCGTCGTCCGCGCTGGCGTCCGGCAGTTCGGTTCTGGTATCTGCGTCGGAAAACAGGTCACTGAGGAGCGTAGAGAGACTCATAGAACGGAACTAGCCGGCCCTTTTCTGGAGATAGATATAAGTTTTTCGTGACAGATCACTCACTGTCCAGTTCGAGGAAAGATTCGATCGGTCAACGTCACGGCCGACAGCAGCGACGTCAGATCGTCCGTGACCGGGGCTGTAACACTTGCTTCGTCGATCGGTCGAGACGCTCGACAGTGCCGCGGGATTCTGCCACGTCGACGAGCAGATCGGTCAGGTTCACGAGGTCGCCGACGTACTCCTGTCGGCGTTGCTCCCACTGATCGGGGATATCGTCGTCGGCGAGCACCTCGAGCGAGCGATCCCGAACCGCCTCGTAGGTATCGAACTGCTCGACGAGACCGGCGCGCTCGAGTTCCTGGAACTCACCGTACTCGTGGTCGTCGGTCCCGCGATAGCGGAACGCGGGTGTGCCAAGCAGCGCGGCTTCAGTGGCCATCGTCCCGGTATCGGCGACCAGCAACTCGGCCTCGGCCATCGCGTCGTGGATCAACGCGGGGTGGAGATCGTAGGGTCGCGCTGGGAGGTCTCGGAGATCCAACTCATCGCCTTCGTCGGAGACGAAAACTGTCGCAACCTCGCTCAGCCGTTCGATCAGGTCCCGTCGCTGGTCAGGACGGAATCCCTCGAGATCGGCGTCGTGCAGCGCATCGAGGGCGTTGAACCGGACCAGCACGTAGGGCTCGTCCGGATCGACGTCGAGGTACGTCCGGACGTCGGTAGTCGGCTCGAAGACGTCGGGGTGGAGATAGGCACACTCCTTGAAGCCGTCGAAGGTGTAGTGGGTGTCGCCGAGATCGCGGCGCGTCACGTCCGGCGAGAGGATACAGTCGGCGAAGGGCCGCGAGACGGTGTGGTTGAAATTACCTGGTTCGTCATCGAGGACGAGCACGACCGGCGTCCGCGAGAGCGTGCCGGCGTAGGCCGCGTAAGGTCCTCGACCAAAGACGACGTCGGGATCGAACCGGAGCGCTTCGAGCCCGATCGTCAGGAACTGCCCGCCCACCTCGCGAGCGAATCCGAGTTTCGAGTAGCCCTCCGTCCGGTGGTCGCCGTACACCCGGTAGGGTAACTCGAAGTACTCGAGTAGGTCGGTCGTACAGGCGTACTCCCTGGTGAGCACGAGCACGTCGTGGCCCGCTCGCTCGAGGCGGTCGACGGCGTGTCGATACAGGTGAACGTGGGCGGGTGTATTCGCAAAGACGAGGATCCGCATCGCGCTCGAGTACCCGTTCTCGACTCTTTGTAATCGGATCACTACAGGAGCGGGTGCTCGAGCGTGCTCGTCGGCGAATCCAACGGATCGGTGTACGTGAAAAAAACCGTCAACGTCGATTGTGCCGCCGATCGGAACCCGCGCGTATTCGCGGATTGACCGGCGCGTCAGAGTCGCTGTACCCTAGATAACAAAACGCAGTCGGGCCGTTTCGCCCGACACTCGATATGGACGTCCTCACCCTCACCACGTACGCGGACGCGCCGTTTATGACCCAGCAGCAGGCCGCACTCGAGGAGCGAGGCGTCTCGTTTTCGACGCTGTCGGTGGCCGGCGAGGTCGCCGCGGACGTCGACCGGAGTCCGACTGATTACCTCCGGACCATCCCGAAGGTGGTCCGGGAGGCGAGAACCGGCGACTACGATCTGATCCACGCCCACTACGGACTGACGGGGCCGATGGCACTCGTACAGCGACGGCTCCCCGTCGTCCTCTCGCTGTGGGGTTCGGACGTCCACGGCCCCGTGGCCCCCATCAGCCAGATCGCAGCGCGGTTTTGCGACGAGGTCGTCGTCATGTCCGAAGAGATGCGTGCGGCACTGGGGGTCGATTGTCGAGTGATCCCCGACGGTGTCGACCTCGAGCGATTTCAGCCCGAGCCACAGGCGCAGGCCAAACGCCGGGTCGGCTGGGACGACAGCGACGCCGCCGACGTTCTCTTTCCGTACCCGCCGGCACGCGAGGTGAAAAACCACCCGCGAGCCGAGCGCATCGTAACGGTCGTCGACAACCTCCTCGAGCGCCCCGTCCGGCTCCAGACTGTCCACGGCGTCGCCCACGACGCCGTTGCGGACTACATGAACGCTGCCGACGCGCTGTTGTTGACCTCCGATAGCGAAGGGTCGCCCAACTCGGTGAAAGAAGCGCTGGCCTGCAACTGTCCCGTCGTCGCCACCGACGTCGGCGACGTCCGGGAACGGCTCGCCGGCGTCGAGCCCTCCTACGTGGCCTCGAGCGACGAGGAGTTGGTTCGGGGGCTCATCGACGTCATCGAGCGCGGCGAACGATCGAACGGCCGCGAAGCTGCCCGCGAGGTAAGCATCGACCGGACGGCAGATCGGATGCTTGCGGTCTACGAGGCGGCCACGGGACAGGCAGTCGAGATCGGGGCAGAAAACGCGAGACGGCGCGTGCAGGGAGAGGCCTGGCTCGAGTAAGCGGACTACTGTAACGATGCACCGGCGCACCCGCGACCCGGTCCTGCGGGTGCGCCGGTACTGACAGGAGTCCATAAGCCACTCGGAGCCAAAAGAACAGAGACGCCGTCGTTCGACGTTACTGCACTTTCGCTCGATACCACTCCATCGCGTCGGGTACGTGGGCCTCGAGCGGTCGATACTCGTATCCTAATTCGTCGTGTGCCTTTCTCGAGGTGTAAAACAGCCGCTGGGTCGCGAGGCCAGCCATGTCTCGATCGAAGGGGAACACGCGCCGATCGGCGACAACGTCGACGAGTTCGGCGACGGGGCCGGCAGCGCGGATGGCCGTCGCGGGTACGCGAATCCGCGCCGGTGAGCCATCGGCCGCGTCAGCGATCCGGGAGACTGCCTGCTCGAAGGTCAGGTTCTCGCCGCCGAGGATGTAGTGCTCGCCGCTGGTGGCGCGTTCGGCGGCCGCCAGGAGTCCGTCGACGACGTCCGTGACGCCGACGATACTCAGGCCGCCGGGGAGGTGGGCCGGCATCGTCGGTTCGACGCCCATCGCGAGTAGCTGTGCGGTGAACTCCTCGTCACCCGGGCCGAAGATCGACGTCGGATGGACGGTGACTGCATCGCCGTCTTCCTGTGCGTAGCGGTCGACCAGTTCCTCGGCTGCAGCCTTCGAGGCCTGATAGGCTCCGATCGGCTCGGCTATGTCTGTCTCGTCGGCGAAGTTGTCAGCACCCTGTGGCCGGCGCGTCCCCGCGGTGCTGGTAAAGACGACCCGCCCAACGTCGCCGTCGCGACAGGCCGCGAGCACCCGTTCAGTGCCATCGCGGTTGACTTCCCAGACGGTCTCGGGACCGGCGCTCCAGAGGCCGATCCCCGCGAGGTGAAAGACGATATCGGCCCCATCGACGAGCGAACGTAACGTCTCCTCATCAGAGAGGTCGCCGACGTGCCACTCGACCTCGTCGAGTCCATCCCGATCCGAGGTCGGTCGACTGAGTCCGTGGACCTCCCAGCCCTCGGTGAGCAAGCGATCACAGAGCCGCGAGCCGAGAAAGCCGGTCGCGCCCGTAACTGCTGCAGTCCGGGCGTCGGCCACAGTCCGGGAGTCGGTCATCACGGTCATCGACCACCCTCGAGCTGCGGCGGGACGGCGTCGCCGGCGACCGCCGCGTAGACGCGGTAGGCGGTCGAGACGGCTGGATGTGGCGAATCCGGTGGCGGCAGATCGCCGTCCGGGATCGTGGCCCGAAGTCGATCGAAGTCGATGTCTCCGCCGTCGACGGACACCGGCTCCTCGTCCTCGCGGACGGCCTTCAGCGCGTCATCGGTCTCGAGCGAGCGCCCGAGCAGGGAACTCGCAACGGCGTCGACAGCCGATGGCGAACCCGAAAACAGGACGTCTGCCGCCACCGGCTCGCCGCCGTAGGCGGTCGTCCCATCGACGACGGCGATCGCGGGCTCGAGGAGACGGGTCGCCGCGATGGAGGCCTGATCGAGAGCCATGTTCGAGTCGACGAGGGCGGCGAGCGTGCGCATCGCTCCCGCGACCGGGCCATCCGCAGTCGGGCGCAGCGACGGGACGACCACGACGGTGCTCTCGACGAGCCGTTCGGGGATCGAAAGCGTGACGGGCGTTCCGTCGACCGTATAGTCCTCGTCGACGCGGGATTCGGCGGCCAGATCGACGAGCGTCGCATCGAATCGCTCGAGCAGGCTCGTGTAGCCGAGATAGTCCGCGACCCGGTCGAAGGCGATCGTATCGTCGCTCGCGCCCGCGACGGCGATCTCGGCATCGGTCTCGTCTTCGAGGAGACCGACTATCGAGCCGATCACGGCCGGGTCGGTGACCATCCCCGAGGAGGGGTGAAACGGATAGTGGGCATCGGGGACGAGCGTAATCCGGTCGGCGTCGGCAAGCGCCTCGAGCGAACGAGCGAGGACCTCCCGTACGGGCGACTCGAGGCGGGCCATCCGGGTGTCTGTGTCGGGAATCCAGCCGCCACGGCGGTTGGCCGCGTCGACGGCGACAGCGCGGACCGGGGCCGCGCTCATAGGGTCACCTCCGGCGTCTCGAGCTCGTCACCATCGGCGTCGCTCTTCCGTGCGGCCAGTTCGTAGGCTTGCTCGGCGAGTGCGAGCGTGCGCCGGCCGTCAGCCCCGTCGACCGGCGGCTGTTCGCCCTCACGGATCGCCTCACAGAAATCCGCCAGCGCGTCGTAGTGTGCTTGCAGGTAGAACGTCGGCCCGAAGACATCTGGGTCATCACGCGTGAATCGGCTCGCAACGTTCGAGATGGCGGATTTGGCCGCGCCGGCGTAGAAGTTCTCGGGCAGGTGGTCCTGATTGCTGATCGTTCCGGTCACGCCCTCGAGACGCAGCCGGGTGTTGACCTCCGGCAGCTGTTCCCACTGGTAAGAGCCACAATGCAGCGTGACCGTCGTCCCCGTCTCCGGCGCATCCATGAGCACGGTCGCAGCGTCCTCGACGTCGACCTCGAGAGTCTGTCCCATCGACGCATCTCGCACCTCGAGGTCGCCGAACAGCCACTCCAAGACGTCGAAACAGTGGACACCGAGCTCGAGTAAAGAGCCGCCGCCGGCCGCGTCCCGGTCGAGCGGCCACGACGGCGGTGCGCGCTCTGCCGGCGGTCGACCGAGCGGCCCGTCGTTGAGCCGGGTGATCGAGGCGTAGGGAACGTGCCCGACACGGCCCTCGTCGTAGGCGGTTTTGACACCGGCCATATCCGGCTGGTAGCGCAGCGTGTGATCGACGCCGACGGCGATGTCGGCCTCGCGGGCGGTCGCGAGCATCTCGTCGGCCTCTTCCGTCGAGCGTGCCAGCGGTTTTTCGACGAAGACGTCGACGCCGGCATCGGCAGCCTGCTCGACGGCATCGGCGTGGAGAAACGGCGGAAGGGCGACGACTGCCGCGTCCAGTTCCTCCGAAGCCAGCAGCGTCGTGTAATCGTCGTATGTGCGCGAGGCGCCGGCGTGTTCGGCTCGATCGCGGTTCTCGGCGACGGCGTCGGCGGCCGCGACGACCTCGACGCCCGGCATCGCAGCTGCCGATTTCAGGTGTACCAGCCCGATGTTCCCGACGCCGAGGATGCCAAGCGACAGTGCGCTCGAGTCCGTCAATCGATTCAGAAACGTTGGTGCCATCTGCTCGCACACGGGGCGGCAGCGGGCTTTGTTATCGTCGTCGTATCTGCTCGTGGTACTTGTGTAGTGGAATCATTCACTGCAACTGCCGGAGAACACGGTGGAGCGGCCGATCAGACACAACTCGTGATCGAGTCTGTACGGACCGCAATCCGATCTATACGAAAACGAGAGAACCGCGTCAGCGCCGACTCACCGTCGGTCGGACATCGGCTTTGACAGTGATACCGTCGGTCGGGCGTCAGCTTTGACAGTGATTCCACCGGTCACACGGTTGGCGACATCGGCCATCGTCTCGACGGTGAGGTCAGTCTCGGCACGACGTTGTGCGAGATAGGACAGGATCGCCCGCATGCGACGATCGTCACGCTCGTGTGTCAGGTTGTTCGGATGGAGCCACATATGGAAGATGTCGTCGTGTTCCGTCGCCTGATCGATTCCGTAGCGAGCGAGTGCCACCATCGGATCGTCCCAGACCGATTCGGCGACCGTCCGTGCAGACCCTTCGAACCCGAAGAGAAACAGCGAGGCGGGAATATCAACGAGTCCGTATTCATCGATCGTCGGCGTCACGAGCAACGATTTGTTAAGCACCGTCAGGTCGAAGATACACCGGACGCCGTACCGAGTCGGAGACCGACTGCGATAGGCGGTGATACCCTGTTCTGCCAGCACGTCGCGGTGCCCCACCGCGTTGCGCGGATAGATGAACGAGTCGACCGACTGATTCCAGTCGGAAGCGATCTCGAGGCTGCGCTCGAGTTCGGCAACCGCGAGTTCGCGATCCGTCTCGGGGCGTCCAAAGAGGACGTGCGAGAACGAGTGGCTGGCGAACTCGTGGTCGACGTCCGACTCGAGGACGTCCCGGACGAGATCGGGGCCAAAGCGAACCTCCTCCCGATCCTGCCAGTCAGATCGTTCACGCTCGAACCAGCCCTCGGGAGCTGGGTGATCGGCATGTCGCCCATCGCAGGAGTCGAGCATGAGATGGCCGACGACGGCCCAGGTCGCCGGAATCCGATACTCCTCGAGCAAGTCGACCATGACCGACCACCCTCGACGGCCGGCAGCAACCCGTTTCGCTGGCGGATTCGGGAGATCGTGAAAGCCCCAGCCGAGTTCTGCATCGAGAGAGAGCACTACGCTTCCCACAGCAACCACCCGATTTGAACCGGTGCCATATCCGGGTCCGTCTCCAGTAGGAGGCTTTGTTATGCCCGTCTTTTGCCAGCCGATCGGCGACCCCGCATATCGTGTATACTGATACCATGCGTACAACGACCCGAACAGCCGTGAACTGGGTATTAATGCCATCGAACAGGGACACGTCAGTCGCCCGGAGTGCTGAGAACAGGGACACGTCAATCGCCCGGAGTGCTGAATCATCTCTATAACAAAGCGGATCTCGGCCAACCCACAGGACAGCAGGCGTCTTTGACGTCTCATACCGTAATCATGAGCGGATCTACAGCCCCCTCCGAGCGAGCGTTCGTGCTCGGACTCGACGGCGTGCCGTGGAGACTCATCGAGCAATGGAGCGACGAGGGTGAACTCCCGAACGTCGCCCGGATGCGCGAGGAGGGCGCATCTGGGACGCTCGAAAGCACTCGTCCACCGACGACGCCACTCGCATGGCCGTCGATCGCAACGGGGGTCTGGCCGGACAAACACGGCATCTACGGCTTTCAAAACCTCTCGTCAGAATACAGCCACGAGATGTACACGAGCCACGATCTCGCTCAGCCGGCGCTGTGGGATCTGCTCGGGCCGTCCCACGTCGGGAACGTCCCGATGACGTACCCGGCCCGCGAGATCGACGGCACCATGGTCACGGGCATGATGACACCCTCGACGGATCGGGAGTTCACGCGGCCACCGGACCTCCAAGACGAGATCGAATCCCGCATTCCGGACTACGATATCAGCCTCGACTACCACAAGTACGGTGATCGGCTGGACGACTTCGAGGACGCTGTCGACGAGATGCTCGCGAAACGCCGCGAACTAATGCGCCTCCAGATGGAGCGGGCCGGCGATGACTGGCAGCTGTTTTTCTTCGTCTACACCGCCCCCGACCGGTTCCAGCACCTCATCTGGGACATGGACCGGCTATTAGAACACTACAAGCGACTCGACGAAATCCTCGGCGACGTTATCGAGTACACCGACGACCACAACGCGGACCTCTATGTCGTCTCCGATCACGGGTTCGGCCCGATCGATCGACTCGTCTACGTCAACCGGATTCTCGAGCAGGAAGGCTACTTGTACCGGCGCGAAGACGACGGCACTCGCGGCGCGCTCGCAAGCCTCGGAATCTCTCGAGACGCAATCACGAGCGCACTCAATCGCGTCGGGATCACCGAGGAGACGCTCGTGCAGTCGCTTCCCCGACAGCTGGTCGACTCGGTGGCCGCACAGATCCCCGGCGATCACGCCCTCTACGACGTCGACTTCGACCGCACCGTCGCCTTCGTCCACGACACCGGGAACTGCTATATTAACGACAGCGGCCGCTTCGATGATGGTGTGGTCTCGCCGAGCGAGGTCCCACGGGTAAAGGCAGATATCAAAGCCGCACTGGAGTCGGCGACCGATGCCGACGGCAAGCCACTGCTCGAGGTCTTCGACGGCGACGAGTTGTTCCCGACCGACGAGGAGGCACCCGACCTGGTCGTCTGTGGCAGAGAAACCTATGAATCACGCAGTACGGTCTCCGACGAGGTACTCGGTGACACTGGAGTCTACGATGCGAGCCACCGTAGCGAGGGAATCGTGCTGTGTCGCGGCCCGTCGATCGACGCCGGGGCGACGCTTCGCGGGGCGCGCGTGGTCGATATCGCGCCGACGCTGCTACACGGAATCGGCGAACCGGTGCCGAAAAACGCCGACGGCAGAGTGCTGTTCGACGCATTCGCTTCGGAAACGCCTCCCGCGACGACGAAAGTCGAGCGCTCGGCCGTCGCCCAGATCGACGCCGGTGGCGATGTCGACGAGGACTTCGACGACGTCGAGGACCGGCTGAAAGGGCTCGGCTATATGGAATAACGGCCGCCAGTGACCCGCTACTGTTCTCGCTAAGTGACTCGAAAGGGGATCGGAGCGGCCGTCATAGTCGAACAGCTCGCTCGAGTTCTGACCGTGATGATGGGTTTAGGCCGCCGCTACAAGTCACCAAGTGATTGATACCGAATGTAAACAATTGTATAGTTAAGCATCGTTGTGAAGACAGGGTTTCGTATACATGCCGAGACGCAAGCCCGGTCGACCGCCGACGACGGTGGCTGTGGTGGGGTCTCGAGCGTGTGACACCGACCGTGATACCAATGAACGTCTACAAAGCCCTGTTCGGAATCGCAAGCGTCGCGCTCGGCGTCTTTGCCCTCCTTGGCGCTGGCGTGTTCTCCGCGCGCGACCGCCAGGAATCAGCCGAGTCAGCCCAGCCCGAGACAGCCACGACCGTCCAGTTCGATCATGAGGACGCGACACCGACTCGCGAGACGTCCCGCTCGAGGACGCGCCGCGAGTCGGTAAAACGCCACGTTGATCCGGTTTTCAGAACACCGTAACAGACACCGACCGCCTACTTCGCCAGTCAGCCCGGCTCGAGCTGCCACAGTGACTGTTTGAGCTGAAACTCGGTTACGCGATTATTTACTAACACCGTGTCTGTGTCACTCGAGACACAGTTCACTCAGCCTATGATCCAGTTCGCAGGTACACCCCCGGACGAGGTGATCGTTTGATGAACGTTCTGTCGGTCGTCGGTGCGCGGCCGCAGTTCGTCAAGGCGGCTGCCGTCTCACAGCAGCTTCGAGATACCCACGACGAACTCCTCGTTCATACTGGCCAACACTACGACCCCGAACTCTCCGAGGTGTTCTTCGAGGAACTCGCATTGCCCAAACCAGCGTTCCACCTCGGCGTCGGCTCCGGCTCCCATGCCACCCAGACAGCCGAAATGATGGTCGAACTAGAAGAGATCATCGACGACGAATCACCCGATGTCGTCCTCGTCTACGGGGACACCAACTCGACGCTTGCAGCCGCTCTCGTCGCAGCGAAATCATCGACTCAGCTCGCACACGTCGAAGCCGGCTTGCGCTCGTATGACTGGTCGATGCCCGAGGAGGTCAACCGCCGACTGACCGACCACTGTTCGGATATTCTCTTCGCGCCCGGCCGCCACGCAAAGGAAACCCTCGAGCAAGAGGGGATTTCGGAGAACGTGTTCGTCCCCGGCGACGTCATGTACGATACACTGTTGCAGATTCGCGATCGCCTTCATAACACCGACAGTTCCGGAATCGAACGCCCCGACGAGTACGTCCTCGCGACGGTCCACCGCGCGAAGAACACGGACGATCGAGACAGACTCGCAGCGATCGTCGATGCCTTTTCGCAGGTTCACGTCCCGGTCGTGTTCCCCGCACACCCGCGGACGGTAACAGCACTCCAGGAGTACGGACTCTGGGAGCGAGCGACCGAGGCGAGCCACATTATCGACCCGGTCAACTACGGACAGTTCATCACGCTCGTCGAAGACGCAATGTGCGTTGCGACGGACTCCGGTGGCGTACAAAAAGAGGCGTTCTACCTGGACACGCCGTGTGTCACCCTCCGGGAAACCACCGAATGGATCGAGACGGTCGACGCTGGCTGGAACACCCTCGTCGGCGCAGAGACGAGCAGGATCGTCGATGCTGTTCGCGCTGCCGTCGATCCGCCGGCCAAGCCGGAACTGTACGGAAACGGGAACGCAGCCGCTCGCATCGTCGAGCAACTCGAACGGAGCGTTCACTGAGATGCGCGACACAACTGATCGTCGGCCGAACGCCGACTCGACGATGACAGACGCACTACCTCGCTCGTCTGCACTCCCCACACCGGCCGCCGAGACCATCGAGGACATGCCGCGAGACCGTTCCGCGCTTCCGGACGACTCGGCGTTCGCGCTCTGTCTGACACACGACGTCGATCGTCCGTTCAAGGGACTTCGATCGCTCTATTA
>SDGW01000660.1_pt1 | contig 14412 bp, 14 predicted proteins | sample 2873831 | NCBI WGS metagenome assembly SDGW01 (sample SAMN08132700, study PRJNA421101) | hypersaline lake metagenome | isolation source: celular fraction 0.22 microns magnesium sulfate-rich crust from ephemeral... | place: Spain: Penahueca Lagoon, Toledo | collected 2011-07
AGCGGCGCGAACCGGAAGACGGCACAGCGAGACTGGATCGGGTCGATGATCTGACTGGAGTAGTTACACGAGAGGATAAAGCGCGTGTTCGAGGAGAACTGCTCCATCGTCCGGCGCAGCGCCGACTGGGCGTCGCTGGTCAGCGCGTCGGCCTCGTCGAGGAAGATGACGCGGTAGTCGTACTCTCCGAAGCTCGATCGGGCGAACTCCTTGATCCGGCCGCGGACGACGTCGATCCCGCGCTGGTCGGAGGCGTTGAGTTCGAGGAAGTTCTGCTCCCAGTTGTCGCCGTAGATTTCGCGGGCGATGGCCGTGGCAGCTGTCGTTTTCCCGATACCCGCCTCGCCTGCGAACAGGAGGTTCGGCAGATCGTCGCGGGCGATGTAGCTCTGCAAGCGCTCGGTGATTCCCTCCTGGCCGACGATTTCCTCCAGAGTCCGGGGCCGATACTTCTCGGTCCAGACGTCCTGTCTGCCCCCCGCCGGCTGGCCCTCTGCGTCGCTCATACGTTGCCCCAGTCCCCTCACGGTGATAAAATCCCCGAGTGCGATCCTCGGCGTCGACGCCGCGGCGGCCGGTCGGCGGCGAAGCCGATCCAGCGCGCGTCTCGTACGCTTTTGGCCGCGTCCGTCGTAGCGATTCACATGGTGGTTCCGGGCGGATGGGTGGGGCTGGCGACTGCGGCGAGTCTGCCGGCGCCGCTCGACGCCGTGGCCGGGCTCGCGAACTGGGTGCCCGCACCCGTCGCCAGCGCGGCGGGCGCCGCGGCGGCGTACTACCTCGTCGGCGCGCTCGCGCTGACGCTCTGGCCCGAGTTCTCGCGGACGGCCGCGCGGACGGTCGTCCGCCGCCCGGCGCGCGCGCTGGTTTCGGGGCTCCTCCTGATGCTCGCGGTGTCGGCGATCTCGGTCGGCGCGTTCGCCGTACTGTGGATCGCCGGCCCCTTCGTCGTGTTCGCGCTGGTGTGGCTCCCGCTGGCGCTGCTGGCGCTCGTGTACGTCACGGTCGGCGTCATCGGCGGCGTGCTATCGCTCGCGGGCGTCGAGAGCCCCTACGTCGCGCTGGCGATCGGCGGCGTCGTCCCCGCCGCGCTCTCGTGGCTCCCGCGCGACGCCGTGCTCGACCTGCTGTTTCTGGGCGTGCTGACGCTGGGGAGCGGCGCGATGCTGTGGTCGCTCTGGCATCGCCGACGGACTGCTGCGTGAGCTGATCGGTACGATCGTTTCCCGGTCGCTTCGGTCGGTCTCGATTGCGACTCCTCGAAACTTCGGCCCGCTCGCGGCCGTACGGGTGCGGTGGCGCGCGCTGTCGAGTCCCTGTGACGAGACGGCGCCGCGCGAGGGATGCGTAGCGCAGGAGCAGCGACGAGTAACGCAATCGGCTGGGGAGGACGCGGGTACGGTTCGGAGGGAGTGAAAGGGGGATTTCAGGGAGTTCGCGGTCGCAGCTGTTGTTCAAGAGAGCGCGGCGGGGGCTTTCAGGGCGTTGTGAGCAGTCTAGCTACCGCTCGAGAGAGCGCAGGCCGTCACAGACGCGACACGCTCAAGCACCTCCCGCGACAACCCGAACCCATGCAGGTCACGGTGGACGTGAAGGGCGAGGACACCCACGAGGTCGACGCCGAGGAGCCCACGTACGCCGATCTCCTCGCGGCCGTCGATCTCAGTCCGCACGAGGCGTCGGTGCTGGTCGACGGCAGTCCCGTCCCCGAAGACCAGCCCGTCGAGACCGATCGGGTGACGGTGCTGCGATTGATCAAGGGCGGATAGTCTCCGCCCGAAGTAGTATAGAAGCGTTGAAATTACAAGCGGGCGAACAGCCGACGATGGACCTCGACGACCTGTCCGTCGGTAGTGGCGCCACGACGACGACCGAGGGCCGCACGATCGCCTACCGCGAGTACGGCGACCCCGACGGCGATCCCGCGCTCTTCCATCACGGAACGCCGGGGTCGCGGATCCTCCCGGCGGCGTTCCACGAGACGGCTCGCGAGGCCTCGATCAGGCTCCTCGCACCGGACCGCCCCGGACAGGGCCGGTCGGACCCCGCGCCCGACGCCGACGCGCTGGCCTGGGCCGACGACGCCGCCGCGGTGGCGGACGACGCCGGCGTCGATCGCTTCGCCGTCCTCGGGTTCTCCGGCGGCGGCCGGTTCGCGCTCGCGTGCGCCCACGAGCACCCGGATCGGGTGACGCGAGTCGCGACCGTCGCCGCGGACGGCCCGCCGGACGCGCCGACGGACGGAGTAGGACTGCAGAATCGATTTCTCGACGTTCTCGCTCGCCGGGCGCCGCCGCTGCTCGGGCTGCTGTTCGCACTTCAGGCGCGGACCGCCGACCGGACGGAGGCCGAGGACGCGCTCGATCTACTCACCGACGCCGATCCCGAGACACTGGACGCCCGGATCGGCGACCGCCCGATCGGCCCCCTCGTAGCGCTCGACCTGCGCGAGGCGTTCCGACAGGGCCACGACGGCGTCTACCGCGAGTTCCGGGCCAACGCTCGCGACTGGTCGTTCGATCTCGCCGACGTGGAGCCGTCCGTTCGGCTCTGGCACGGCGCCGACGACCAGAACGTCTCGCCGGCGACCGCCGAGTACCTCGCGACGCGGCTGCCCGACGCCGAAGCGTCGGTGCTCTCCGACGAAGATCACCTCTCGGCGCTACTGGCGTGCCACGAATCGGCGCTCACGTGGTTGGCGGAGCCGCTCCGGTAGTTCCCCGAGCCGCGCCGATCGCCTCACTTGTCCGGATCGGCGTTCTCTCGAACCCACTCGTACAGTTCGCCGCCGTCGGCCTCCATCCCCTGCCGGCGGAAGAAGGAGGCGACGTTCTCGCAGTCGCGTTCGAGGAACTCCTCGGCGTTGGGATGGTGGATCGTGACGGCCTGCCCGACGTCGATGATCACCAACTGGCCCTCGTAGAACAGCACGTTGTACTCGCTCAGGTCCCCGTGGACCAGCCCGGCGGCGTACAGCCGGCGGACGTACTCCCGGACGACGCCGTAGGCGGTCTCGGGGTTCTCGATCGACACTTCGTCGAGGCGGCGCGCGCGCTCGCCGTCGGTGGCGACGAACTCCATCACCAGCACGTTGCGCTCGGCGGCCACCGGGTTGGGCACCCGCACGCCGGCCTTGCGAGCGCGTTCGAGGTTCGACAGCTCCTTGCGGGTCCACGCGAGCACGATCTCCTTCTTGTCGCCCAACTCCTCGAAGCGCGGGTCGCCCACCAGGTACTCGCGCATGTCCTGGAAGTTCGTCGCCCGCGTGCGGTACACCTTGATGGCGACCTGCTCGGCGCCGTCGCCCAGCGTCTTCCGGGCGCGCTCGCCCGAGAGCGCCTCGTAGACGTTGGCCTCCTTGCCCGTCGAGACGGGGCCGCCCATCGCGTCGACGTAGCCGTCCTGGACGAGCTTGTACAGCGCGGCGAACGTGGCGTCGTCGAACGCCGAGTCCTGGACGATGAAGCGCTCGGAATCCTTGATGCGCTTGCGCCACTGGCTGAACTCGCGGTCCCGTTCGCGCGCGATCTTGTCGGCCTCCGTGTCCGTGACGTCGATCTCCTCGAACTCGTCGCCGGGGGCGTCGGCTTCGTCCGGATCGAGGAGGCCGTACTCGCCGTTCATCTACGACGGGCTAGGCGAGCCAGCCCTAAAAGGGTGCGTTCATCGGGACTGCTCTCACTCGTCGACGTCGGCGTACGCGCGAATCAGTCCGCATTCCGGACAGACGACGGCGTCGACGTCGAACTGCTCTTTGACGCCGACCCGGCCCAGCAGGCCGTCGCGGGGTTCGTCCAGCACGAACCGCTCGGCGCCGGCGAGTCGACCGGCTTCCATCCCGACGCCGCAGTCGGGACAGCGCCGCTCGGTCGTCGTCACTGAATGTGGCCTTCCTCGCGGAGCTGGTCGGCGTCCTGCTTCTCGTAGCGCCAGGTGATGTCGGCTTTCTCGTCCTGCCAGTCCCACGGCTCGACGAGCACGACGTCGTCCTCGCGGATCCAGATGCGCTTTTGCATCTTGCCGGGGATCCGGGCGGTTCGTTCCGTGCCGTCGGCGCAGCGCACTTCCACGCGATTCGCCCCGAGCATGTTCGTGACCTCCGCGAACACCTCGTCGTCTTCGGGCATGCGCAGGTCCTTCCGTCCGTCGCTCATGTTCGCCCCTTGGTGGCGGACGGTTTTAAAAACGCTGGATGCTTCCGGCCGTCACGGGGCGTCCGTCCGCTAAACGAAAAGGATTAACTGTCGTTCGGGTCCTCTCAGCGTATGCTCAAACGACTCGGCGCGACCGGCATCGTCGGCCTGCTGGCGATCCTCGGCGGTATCGCGCTCATCGCGTATCACAGTCTCGTCGCCGCCGGCGGCATCGCGCTGGTGCTGGCCGGTATCGGTCTGGTCGTTCGTGCGCTCGTCTCCAGTCTCATCAACTCGATGGGGATGGGCGGAATGTTCTAGCGCGCCGAATCCGCGTTCGGCGGAGCGACTGATTCGCTAGTGGCATCGCCAGCGCGATTCGCCAGCGGCGTCGCCGGCGGAGTGTGACAGCCGCGGCGGCAGGCGCCGTCGCGCGGCGCCGCTGGCGCGTAGCAGTCAAAAAATCCGCGACGTCGTACTTGGCGAACGATGCGAGCGGTGAGTGATTACTCCTCGTCGTCCTCGTCGTCGGACAGCCGACTGGCGGCCGCGGCGGCGCCGGCCACGCCGGCCGCACCTGCGGCGACGCCGAATCCGGGCAGCCCGTCGCTGCTCGAACCCTCCTCCTGCGACTCGTTGCCGGAGCTTTCGTTACCGCTGCCGTCGCCGCTGCCGTCGCCGTCACCGCCGTCACCGCTCCCGCTCCCGCTTCCGCCGCCACCGTAGTTGCCGACCGTGACGAACGGCAGGGAAACGGTGCTGTCGGCGGAGTAGTCGCTCAGGACCGACGCCTGGTCGGTGCCCTCGGGAGTGAGAATGTCCATCGCGGCCGGGTCGTTGGTGCCCGTGCCGCCGCCGATGGCGTGCTGGCTGTTCGACTCGGCGATGCCGCGGACGCCCTTGGTGCCGTACCCGTCGTAGGGGACGGTGATCGGCTGGAGCGCCATGCCGGTCTCCTCGTGGGACCAGTCGAGTGCGCCGCGGGGCACGTCGATCGAGACGGTCTTGCCGTCCGTGACGACGTTCACGTCGGTCGAGATTGCCTCGCCGGCCGCGTTCTCGACCGCGAGAGTGCCCTCGCCGTGGACGACGACGCGGTAGTGGTACGGCTGGGCGAAGCCGAGGTTCGTCCCGCCGCGGCCTTCCGTGCCGCTCGGACCGCCGGCGTTGGGCGACGCCACGTAGATCTGGAACATCTGTTGGCTGAACCCGGTGCCGAAGCTCCAGGGATTCTGGATCTCCTCGGCCATCGTGTAGTTGAACCGAACGCGGCTCCGGGACGCCTCGACGCTGAAGGATGCGATGTCCCACGCGTTCTCGTAGTAGGCGTCGGCCGTGGGGAGCGTGTACTGTCCCGAGGCCATTCCGTCGCCGGTCGGGTCGTCGAAGCTGGCGACCTCCTGGAACTCGGTGGTGACCAGGACGTAAGGGATCTGGGCGAGCTCGCCGTCGGAGTAGGACAGCGCGGCCGCCTGCGTGGTGTTGTCGCTCGACACCATGTCGATGACGTTCGGTGCGCTGCCGTTCTCGGCGCCGCCGAACGCGTTCGCGGACGCCTCGGACTCGACGGGCATGACGCCGCCCTCGGCCGACCCGTCGTAGCCGAGCATCAGGGGCGCCAGCTGCATGCTCTCGGCCGGGACGTTGAGCTCTCGCTTGGGAATCTCCGCGATGATCTCGTACACCGCGTTGTTGATCTTGACGTTCCCCGTCGCAAGCTCGTTGCCGTCGGCGTCCTCGAGTCGGGCGCCGTTCTCGCCGTCGGCGACGACGCGGTAGTGGTACGGCTCGGCGAACTCGGCGTTCACGCCCGTCCTGGCGCTCGTGGCGCCGCCGTCACCGTTCCCGTCGCGCACGTACACCTGCAGGTGCTGGTGGGAGAGTCCGTACTCCAGGTCGTCGGGGTTCGTCACCTCGGTGTCGACGCCGTAGATGAACTGGTAGTGGTCCTCGGTCTCGTGGACGCGGAAGGTGTCGATGTCGAACGTCCCGTCGGCGTAGCCGTCGCCGGTCGGATACGTGTACGGCGCGGTGCCGTCCTCGGTGTCGGGCTGTCCCGGGCCGATGTCGTCGCCCGTCGGGTCGCCCGTCTCGAAGACGGTCTGCCCGGTCGGGAGCAGCGACGGCGTCTCGAAGATCGCGATCGTGTCGACCTCCGCGACCGCCGCCGAGGCGCCGCTCGGAATCGAGAGGTCCTCGCCGCTGAGCAGGTCCGTGGTACTGACCTCCGGCCGGAGGTTGACCTGCGAGGGCTCCTCCTCGAAGTTGATGACGACGACGACCGTCTCGGGGCCCTCGACGTCGTCGAGGTGGCTCGCGTCGCGCCCGAACACGAGGAGGTTCGGCTCGGCCTTGGCGGCCGTCGCGAACCACTCGGCGGCCATGTCGGCGTCGGGCTTGAGCACGTCCATCTCCTGGTACGTGCCGATCAGGTCCTTGTAGAACTGGAGATGTTCCTCGTCGTACTCGTCCCAGTTCATGAACGCCCGTTTCTTGCCGCCGGGGAAGATGTCCCCGCTGCGCGGGTCGTCCTCGCCCATGTGTCGGCCCTCGCCGTACTCGCTGATGGCGCGTTCCTGTCCGTAGTAGACGAAGGGGATGCCGGGCAGCGTGACGCCGGCCGCCCAGCACGCGCGCTGTGCCTTCTTCGGGTTGTCGCGGGTTCCGCCCTCGATGATCTGGTTGAGAAGGCGCTCCTCGTCGTGATTCTCGGTCGTGTTGAGGATCAGGGTGTGCTCCGGGAACCCTTCGGCTTTGCGACTGTTGATCGAGCTCAGAATCTCGTTGGCGGGCGCGTTGTCCCGTCCGATCCCCCGCATCGTGTTCATGAACTCCGAGGTGTCGAAGTGCATGTCGAACTCGTTCTCGGCGAAGTGGGGATCCTTCGGGATCGACTCGTCGAGCATCAGGAACTCGCTGTTGTTCGAACGGACGAGGTCTCGCACTTCCTTCCAGAAGCTGTGGGGCGTCCCCCACGCGATGTCACAGCGGAACCCGTCGACGCCGACTTCGCCGGACCAGAAGTCCGCGACTGCGAGCATGTGCTCGCGCAGCGCCATGTTGTCGAAGTTCCAGTTGGGCTGCAGGCGCAGGCCCCAGAACCCGGTGTTGCCCGGCGCGGGGTCGACGACGCCGCCGTCGGGACCGGTGATCGGGGCGTCCATCCGGTCGAACCAGTCGAAGTACTTCGAGTCGCGGTTCCACTCCTCGACCGGCAGGAACTCCCAGCTCTCCGCGGGCACTTCGTCGCCCTTGCTCGCGATCGTGTCCTGGAAGTAGGGGTGGTCGCGGCCGGCGTGGTTGATCACCATGTCGAACACGACCTTGATGTCGTTTGCGTTACACTCTTCGATGAAGGCCTTGTACTCCTCGACCGTTCCGAGGTCGGAGGCGACGGACATGTAGTCCGTGGCGTCGTAGCCGTGGGGACCGCCGCCCGCGAGTTCCTTGCTCGAACTCACCGAGGGGTAGATCGGCGTCAGCCAGACGGCGTCGATGCCGAGCTCGTCGAGGTAGCTGACTCGCTCGGTGAGATACTGCATGTCGGTCTCACCGCGCTCGCCGGCGAAGGAGCGGGTGAAGATTTCGTACATCACGCCGTCTTTCATCCACTCGGGCGGACGGTTGGGCAGGTGAACCTCGCCGTCGGCGTCGAGCATGACCGTGTCGGCCATCCCGTGGACGTCGCCGTCGTAGGGCGCGGCGTGGACGCGCGCGGCGTCGCCGCTGATCGCGCTCGCGGGGACGCGCGCCGTCGTTCCCTCGTCGACGATGTCGCTCGTCGAGAGCGCGTCGCGGTCGTCCGCGAGGAACTCGACCGTCAGGTCCTCGGGATTCGCGTTGCTGTTAGGCGACAGCTTGGCGTTGGACTCGATGACGAACTCGCCGGCCTCGCTGTCGAACTCGGCGTCCAGCGAGAGGCGCGGCGGGCCGCCCGCACCGTCGGGCGTCGCGGGGAACGCGTGGATCGTCATCTCGTGGGTGCCGTCCGGGGCGTCGACCTCGACGACGTACGTGCCCGGCGCGTCGGCGGTGAACTCCGCGACGTTCTTTTTACCGTCGTCCCAGCGGGGCTCGCCGTCCTCGTCGTCGGTCTCGAAGGCGAGCACGTCGCCGCTGCTACCGTCGGGCGACTCGGCGAGCGACCACTGGAAGTCGTCGGCGCTGTAGTTGGCCGCATCGGCGTCGATGTCGACGACGCGCGGCGCGAGGTTGTCGCGGTCGAAGACGTGGCTGCCGTCGACGTAGATGGAGTTGCGCAGCGATTCGCCGACCTCGACGAATCGGGGCTCGCCGGGGTGATGGGAGTCCGCGCCGTTCGATGCTGCCTGCTGGAGCGCCGGCTGCGTCTCCGCGCTACCGTAGCCGGAAGACAGCGAGAGCGCACCGAGCCCGGCGATGCCGCCGAGCACGCTTCGTCGATTCGTTGTGGGGGTGAGATTATCGTTGTTGCTCATGAGTTACTTCGGTGTCCGAAGCGGTCGTCTGTGGGTCTGCAGTGCCGAAATAGAACCCGCCGGGACGCGGGTCCGGTTCGGGACGGCACCGTCGCTGACGATCGTTCACCGTGACGTGAGTACGGCGTCGAACCGAACGGGCACCGTGCCGTGTCGCGGTTCGACGGACCGATCGCCGGTCCGGGTCGTCGCAACCGTTGCCAACGCCTCGTCGACACGACACGATGTAATCTTTCTTCATGCTTAATGGTGCGTCTGTGATTAACATTTGCCTGTAGTTATTCGTATACGTAAATGGGTTTGTTATTTACATTACTAGTTACAGCTGTACATAGTCGAACGTACCCGAGGCAAGCGTGACACTCGACAGTAGTCGTCGACTCCGGCCGTCAGGCGAACGCGACCCGGAGCGTACAGTGGTCAGCGCCCTCCCGCGCGCACTCGAGTTCGTTGATCGAGACGTCGTCGTCGTAGTGGTCCGCGACGCCGAGCACGACGCCGCGCGCCAGCGAGCACAGTTTCCGCTCCGAGTCGTAGGTCACGACGACGTCGCCGCCGTCAGCCCCGGTCGCGACGTCGGGCAGGTCCGAGTCCTCGTCCTGGGCGCCGACCCGCTCGTAGACGATTTCCAGCGCCAGCAGCAGCTCCCGCGTCGCCCAGTCGTCCCGGACGTGAGCCTTGAACGTGTTCAACAGCTCCGGAGCGAGACGGCGCCCGAAGGCTCGCTGGACGTCCGCCTCGGACTCGCCGGTCGCGGCCGCCAGCGCCTCGAACACTGCAGTCACTTCCTCGTCGGGGTAGTGCGTCACCGGCAGATACAGCTTCGGCTCCAGCCCCGCGCGGTCGACGATCTCGTCCCACTCGACCGCGTCGATGTCCTCTTCGACGTGCTCTTTGAGCGTCTTGTGAACGATCCCGTGCATACGTTCAGTCCCGTCCTCCCGATCGCGTGCGTCCGTGCATACGTCAACCAAGCGTAAGCATCGCGTAAGTATTCCGGCGTTCCGGCGAACCGCAACGGCGTCTGTCGGCCCGGTTCAGCGACGCTCCAGCGCCGCCGCGATCGCCGGCGCGGCGCTGACCTCGCTCTGTGGCCGCTCGATCGTGTCGGTGCCGTAGATCGCCGCGACGCCGGCTCGCGAGAGCTTCGTGACCGCGTTGCTCGCCAGCAGCGGGTGGACGCAGGTCACGTACACGTCGGCGGCGCCCCGGTCGTCGAGCACGCCGACGGCCTCGCTCATCGTCGAGCCGGTCGCGATGATGTCGTCGACGACCACGACGTCCCGCCCCTCGACGGCGGCGTCGCTCGGCGTCACCTCGACGTCGCTGCCCGAGTGGCGGGTCTTCTCGAAGTAGTCGACCTCGCCGCCGCCCGCCGCGTCCCTGACGGTCTCGGCGAGTTCGATCGCGCCCGCGTCGGGCGAGAGATACAGCGGGTCGGTCAGGTCGTCGGGCAGCGGCTCGGCCAACTGATCGGCCGCGGTCACCGCGGTCGCAGACGGCTCGAAAAAGTCACAGACCGCCTCCTCGTGGGGGTCGACGGTGATCACGCGGTCGGCGCCCGTGCTGATCGCCCGCGCGACGGCGCGGGCCGACACCGGTTCGCCGGCCGCGAACGCCCGGTCCTGCCGGGCGTAGCCCATGTACGGCAGCACCGTGACGACCTGCTCGAAGCCGGCCTCGCGGGCGGCGTCCTGCAGCTGGAGCAGTTCGAGGTGGGCGTCGCTCGTCGGCGTCGACGCGACGACGACGGCGCGTTCCCCGTCCGTCTGTCCGATCTGTGCCATCAGTTCACCGTCCGGGAACCGGTCGAACTCGACGGGCGCGAGGGGCTCGTCGAGCTCGCGGGCCAGCGCGGCGGCGATCGACTGGGAGTGGCGTCCGCTGAGGATCATATCCGACCGAACTCCGGCGAGCGGTAAACCCGTTTTCGTTCGGGTCGCGAGCACCGCCGCATTTCTCACTCGGCGACGGCGCAGCCGACGACCCCTCGGAGTCCGAGCGGCTGGTGGCGCCACCCGTCGCCGGCGTCGACCAGAAACGTCCCGTCGGCGGTCGCGACGTACGTCGCCGGCCCGTATGCGACGCCCGCGGGATCGGCGTCGACGGGCAACTCGACCGGGCTCCACTCCCCGTCGCTCGTGCGCGCGTAGAATGTATCGTCGACGACGGCGTGGGCCCGACCGTCGGCGTCGGCCGCGACGAGCGTCGCGTCGCCCTCTATCTCGCGGGTCCAGCCGTCCTGATACCGGTAGACGCCCGCCGCGGTCGCGGCCAGATCGACCGCGCCCGACGCCACGTCCGCCGCGGCGTCGAGATCGGGGTCATCGAGACGTTCCGAGAGCCGGTAGACGCCGTCGCTCGCCGCTGCGAGGTCGCCGTCGATCGCCCGGATGGCGCCGCCCGCGGTCCCGAGTTCGCTCCACTCGTCGGGATCCGTCGCGGTCGCTACTCGACCGTTCTCGTCGCCGGCGACGACCGCGCCGTCGCGGAAGCCGACCGCGGACGCCGCTCCGAAGCCGAGTTCGAGCGGTTCGTCGCCGAGCAGGACGACGTCCTCTCCCGTCGCGACCGCGATCTGACCGGCTCGCCCGGCGACGTCGATCGCGGCGGTCCGGTACTCGACGCCGAACTCGCCCACGAGGTCGGCCGACACCGACACCGCCGCGACGCCGACGCCGGAGCCGACGAACGCGCGCGTCCGCCCGGATTTCTTCGCGAAGATCCGCTTTTCCTCGATCGTCGTCATGTGATCCGGAACGGCTGGGGCGCCCGAAAGCGTTCCGACGCGCGGCCGAAGGTTCACGCCGCTGGCCGCCGAACGGGCGTCCGTGAGCGATCTCTCAGAGCTGGTCGCCCGGCTCCACGAGCAGTTGCGGGCGACCGAGGAACTGCCCGTCGACCGGACCGCCGGCCGCTGGATCGGCGAGGCTCAGGCCGTCGCCGCCGACGTGGCGGAGGGCGATCCGCCCGAGTCGGTCGTCGCCGATCGGGTCGGCCACGTCCGGCGGCTGCTCGCGGAAGTCGACGACGCCGGCGACGAAGCGGCGACCGAGCACGTCGAGCGGGCGAGCGAACTGGCCGAAGAAATTCTCGATCGGGTCGAGGAGTGACGGCGTCACCGCGTCGGCACTCTCTCGTCGACAGCTGCGCGTCGGCGTCTCCACATCGGCATCCCGCGTCGGCGCCCGGACGTTTATAATCGAACGGGCGGCGACAGCCGGCGTGCCCTGATCACGGTCCCGGCGCGGTCGAGGCGGGTGCGCGGTGCGCCGCGTCGGGTCGACGACCGCAGCCTCCGGACAGCGCCGCCTGTCAGCCCCGAACGTCCGCCCCAGCGGCTCAGGCGCCGGCGTCGGAGACGACGCCCAGCGCCTCCTCCAGCACCGCGTCGGCTTCGTCGGGGTCACGGGCCTCCGCGGTGACCCGAATCAGCGGCTGGGTCCCGCTCGCGCGCACGAGGAACCACCCGTTCTCCCGATCGACCCGGACGCCGTCGAGCGTCGCGACGTCGTCGTACCGGTCGCCGACGAGTTCGCGTACGCGCTCCATCACGTCCCCCTTCGCTTCGGTCTCGACGTTCTCGCGGCGGATCGGATACGTCTCGATTTCTCGGGCGAGTTCCGCGAGCGGCCCGCGGCGCGCGACTAGCGCGGCCAGCCGGCAGGCCGCCAGCGGGCCGTCGGGACACAGCGTCTCCTCGGGCCAGATCCAGGCGCCGCTCGGTTCGCCGCCGAAGACGACGTCTGACTCGCTCGCCCGCTCCGCGACGTACACGTCGCCGACGGGCGTGCGGGTCGTCTCGGCCCCGACCGAGGCCAGCGCGTCGGCCACCGCGAGACTGGTGTCGACCGGCACCGCGACGCGGTCGCCCTCCTCTGCTGCCTCGCGGCCGAACAGCGCGAGCAGCACGTCGCCCGAGAGGTACGTGCCGTCGCCGGCCACCGCGCGCATCCGGTCGGCGTCGCCGTCGTGGGCGATCCCCAGATCGGCGTCCGTCCCTGCGACGGTCGCCGCGAGCGTCCCGCAGTTCTCCGCGGTGGGTTCGCTCGGCCGTCCGGGGAAACTGCCGTCGGGCTGGGCGTTGAGCGTCTCGACCGAGCAGCCGAGCGCCGCCAGCGCGTCGGCGGTGACGCCGCCGGCGCCGTTGCCTACGTCGACGACGACCGACAGCGGCTCGTCGATCGCGACGGCGTCGGCCAGCCGATCGACGTGGCGCTCGCGTGCGCCGTTCCAGCGCGAGCGCTCGCCCTGGCCGGTCCAGTCGGCCAGTTTCCAGTCCGCCTCTCGGATTCGGCGCTCGATCGTCGTCCGCTGGTCCTCGTCGAACGCCTGCCCGCTCGGCGTCCAGAGCTTGATGCCGTTGTCCGGCGCCGGATTGTGCGAGGCCGTGATCGCGACCCCGGCGTCGGCGTCCCGCCAGCCCACGGCTCGGGCGATCGTCGGCGTCGCCGCCAGCCCGAGGTCGATCACGTCCGCGCCGCACTCCCGTGCTCCCGCCGCGAGCGCGTCGGTCAGCACGCGCCCGCTCTCTCGCGGGTCTCTCCCCACGACGATTCGATCGGCGTCGACGCCGACCGCTCGTCCCACCGACAGCGCGAGCTCCGAGGTGACGGTGTCGCCGACGGGGCCGCGGATGCCGCTCGTTCCGAACATACCCTAGACGGGAGCAGGGGGCGACAAAAATAAGCGGTATCTAAACGGTGGGCGCGCTCGCCAACTTTTTGCACCCGCCCCGGCGAGAGAGACCTATGAAGACGAGCGGCGGATCGGCGACGGCGAAGCGCCGCGCGGGCGAGAGCGCGGCTCGGGCAGTCGAAGACGGGCAGGTCGTCGGCCTCGGCACCGGCAGCACGGCGGCCCACGCCATTCGGGCGATCGGCGAGGCCGTCGCGGACGGCCTGTCGGTTCGCGGCGTCCCGACCTCCTTCCAGTCCCGACAGCTCGCGATCGAGGCGGGGATCCCGCTGGTCGAACTGGACGAAGTCGACGGCGTCGATCTGGCGATCGACGGCGCCGATCAGGTTGCGGACGGCCAGCTAATCAAGGGCGGCGGCGCGGCCCACGCCCGCGAGAAGATCGTCGACGCCGCGGCAGACGAACTGCTGGTCGTCGTCGACCCCGGCAAACTCGCCGACCGGCTCGACCGGTCGGTTCCGGTGGAGGTGCTGCCCGCGGCGCGGCCGGTCGTCGAGGATCGGATCGCGGCGTTGGGTGGCGAGTCGACGCTCCGGTCGGCCGAGCGCAAGGACGGCCCGGTCGTCACCGACAACGGTAACGTCGTGCTCGACTGCGAGTTCGGCGCCATCGACGCGCCGGCCGATCTGGCTGCCGACCTGTCGGCCGTCCCGGGCATCGTCGAGCACGGCCTGTTCGTCGACCTCGCCGATGAAATCCACGTCGGTCGTCAGGACAGCGTTGACGTCCGAACGCCGTAGCACGGCCGTCAGACCACGTCTGACGGGCAGGCAGGTCGCGAGCGATCTGACTACGGCGTCGAGACGCCGGGTGGAGCGGCCGCTCCGGCACAGCAAGACTATCGAGACGCACCATCTACTGGGCGATGTGGCGCCGTCGCTGGTCGATCGGCGTCGATAAAAAATCGGAGCAGGGAACCCTGCTTACAGGTCGCGCGGCTGGACCGTCTTCCGGTCGTTGGCCTCGGCGCGGCGGGCGGCGTCTTCGAGCAGCTCGTCGACCTCTTCGTCGAGGGCGTCGTAGAAATCCGATGCGACGTTCTTGTCGTCGAGCGCTTCCTTCACGGCTGCTTTGACAATGAGGTCTGCCATACGACCTGACATTGAAAACCGCCGTTTATAAAC
>SDGW01000661.1_pt1 | contig 14409 bp, 18 predicted proteins | sample 2873831 | NCBI WGS metagenome assembly SDGW01 (sample SAMN08132700, study PRJNA421101) | hypersaline lake metagenome | isolation source: celular fraction 0.22 microns magnesium sulfate-rich crust from ephemeral... | place: Spain: Penahueca Lagoon, Toledo | collected 2011-07
ATTACTACGTTCAGTATTGTCGTATACCGCGGTGCTCGTCACGTGCCGTCAGCACCGCTCTCACGTCCTCGAGCGCGCGTTCGAACAATGCGTGCTGTGATTTTATCCTCGTCGCAGCCGTGATGCGTCTATGGTCAACACTGGCGAGACACCGGCGAAGGAGGGCGACGAAGAGGCCGTCGAGGAGGTGCAGAAACTCAGCTTCGGGCAGACGGTCTACGACGAGGACGGCAACGAACTCGGCCACATCCGCGGCTTCGAGCAGAGCGGCTTTTTCGTCACGACCCGCGAGGGTGCCGAAGCGATGACCGTCGAACACGCACGGTCGGGCCACGAGTTCGGCGAGGCGGAGCTCATGTGGCGCTGTATGGAGTGTGGCGAGATGGGCGACATCGACGACGGGCTTCCCGACGAGTGCCCGAACTGCAATGCCGAGCGCGAAGAACTGATGTACTGGACCGAGGATTGAGTCGGCGTCGTCTCAGCCACGGTCGGCCGTGACGAGCCGATTTTGTATAGCACGTGAGGATTTATCGTAGTAGCTAGCGTAGAGTAACGATGGTGACACCCATGGCTACCGAAGACCCACGACTGGCGTTCGGAACGACGGTCTATACCCAGGACGGCACGAAAATCGGTCGAATTCGCGGTGTCGACGAGGACGGCATCTACGTCACGCTCCGTGATGGAATCGAGGGACTGAGCGTCGAACACGTTCGATCGGGCCACGAGTTCGGCGAGGCGGAACTCATGTGGCGCTGCTGGGAGTGTGGCGAGCTCGGCCGACTCGAGAGCGATCTGCCCGACGTGTGTCCGTCCTGTGGTGCCAAGCGGGAGGAGCTGTACTACTGGACCGAAGACTGACGACAGCAGACCGACACCACGAGCGCGGTCGGACGACAACCGTTTTTACCGCGCTTGCGTCACCTCGAGCCATGGAGATCGTCGTCTTCGGGGCCGGCAGTCTCGGGAGTCTCGTTGGCGGGCTGCTCGCACGCGACCACGACGTTACGCTCGTCGCTCGCGAGGCTCATGCCAGCGCCATCCGTGAGTCGGGACTCCGTCTCGAGGGTGCCGTCGACGGGCCGTCTCGCGTCTTTCCTGTGGCGACGACCGACGGCACGGGGCTCGAGGCCGACCTCGCCGTCGTCACGGTCAAGTCTTTCGACACCGCCGCGGCAGCCGACGCGCTCGCGACGGGGTCGATCGAGACCGTCCTCTCGTTACAAAACGGGATGGGAAACGAAGCGACGCTCGCGACCCGGCTCGAGGCCCCGGTACTCGCCGGTACGGCGACCTACGGTGCACTCCTCCAGGAGCCGGGGGTCGTCGAATGCACAGGTCGCGGCGAGATCGTGCTGGGACCACGAGACGGTGGCTCCTCGGCGCTTGCAGACCGTGTCGGCGAGGCCTTCGCCGCGGTCGGCCTCGAGACGACCGTCGCCGACGACATGCCCCGCCGACTGTGGAAGAAACTCGCCGTCAACGCCGGAATCAACCCCGTCACGGCCCTGACCGCCACCGAAAACAGGGCGGTCCTCGCAGAGCCGGCGGCCGATCTCGCACGGGAAGCGACACGGGAGACGGCGCGGGTCGCACGCGCCTGTGACGTGTCACTGTCGAATCGTGAGGCGCTGGCCGCGATGGAAACCGTCGCCGAGGCGACGGCTGCGAACACGTCCTCGATGGCCCAGGATGTTCTGGCCGAGCGTCGCACTGAAATCGACGCCATCAACGGCTACGTCGTCGAGCGAGCGGTCGAGAACGCACTCGAGGCCCCGACCAACCGAACGCTCACGGCGTTGGTCCGGACGTGGGAACAGGGCCGTGGCCTTCGGTAAGCTGTCGTTGTTGTCGCGGGTGATCAAAACCGAACCCGACGGATCGAACGCGCTAAACGGGGATTAGAACGGTGCCTCAGGTCCTTCGTCGGCTTCGCCGTCGTCGTCGACGGTCTCACCGGGGAAGGAGGGACTCATACCGCCGCCCATATCGTCGCCGCCGTCCATGCCGGTGGTGGCGTTGACCTTCTCGATCTCGGGGATCTCTTTGACCATACGGCTCTTGATCGCCTGAATCGTCATCGGCGAAATGCCACAGCCACTGCAGGCACCGCCGAGGGCGATGCTGACTTCGCCGCTTTCGCGATCGAGGTCCTGAATCGCTGCACTGCCGCCGTGCATCTGGATCTGCGGGAAGTTCCGTCGCAGGAAGTTCGTCACGCGCTCTTCGAGGTCGTCCCCGTCGTTCTGGGTCTCGGTGCTCATGAACCCCACTTGGGTATCAGCCCCCCTAAACCTTCCGTCCTTACCGTTCGGCCGTCGTCGCTGCCGAGGGCTCTAGACCCGCGTTAGGCGAATCCGAACACGCGCTGAAGTTCGGTTTCGATCTCCTCGACGTGGCGCTCGAGGACGTGCTCGAAGCGCTCCTCGTCGACGAGCACGCCCGAGAGGCGGCCATAGGGATCGTCGGGAAGCTCGACGCGGAACTCACCGTCGCCCTCGTAGAAGGGTTCGCTCTCGTTCAACACCTGCTGGTCGATCGCGTGGACGAGTTCGGAGTCGTACTGGTCGTTCATCCGGTTGAACGCGTTTTTGTACGCCTGCTGGAGCTCGGGGAAGTAGTTAGCGTACTTGTCTTCGAACTGCTCGGGGTCGAAGTCGGCCATATCCAAACTGAGGGAGAGCGGCGACAAAAGTCGGACGATCGGTTCGTTCGACATCGATCCGGTTTCGTCCGGTCTGTGGCCGTCTTACGGCGCGACGCGGGCCGAGTACGATAACCTGCCAGTAAGGGGCCAGTACCAGCCCGCTGAAACTGTACGGGATGCCTATACAGGCCCCCGCGTATGCAAGCGGAACGGACACTCTAACCCTTGGCGACTCCGCGAACATGGTCACCACACAGGAGCCTATTCCACCCGAAGCGCTCCCACCGGGATGGGGGCCGGTGGAGCTCGGTGACGGCCGGTTCGTCTATCGGCACAACAACCCGCCGATAGAACTAGTCGCGGACAGTACGTCCGCCGAGCAGTCTCATCCAGGGCTCGGGCTCTGTCGGTGCTGGAAGCTTTGCTATCGGGTCTTCCTTACGGATTCAGCGATCACTCGGTCGATCGCTCGGGTCTCGACGCGTCAGGCTGCCCTCGACGGCTTACTCGAGTGTATGCATAGCATCCACGAGGCTTCCTCGAGGGCCGACGATCTGGTCGCGATCAAAGCGATACTCGACAGCGTCAGTTTCTCCGAACTCATCCCGGACGGGGAATCTCCGGCGCCGCAGTCGCCGGATCGCCGGCGGTAGTCCCGCTCCATGCTCCACTCGTCAAGCCAGTCGCCCCATCTGTGTAGACGTGGCACCACTAGACGCGCCGTGTTAGGTGTGCTCGTACCGTCCGTTGACAGCCGCTACAGATGCCGTACAGTTGTGTCGCGGTCGACAGCAGCGGGTACTGAGCGGGACCGCTCGCGTAGATCGATTCGACGACCGATCGGTACCGTGGTCCGCTCGGCTCGTCTCGAGCCGTCGACCCGGTAAGCTGTGCTTGCCGCCGCCTCAGATGCGTCTCGAGGCGGTCCTGATACGTCTCGAGCCGCTCGTGTTTGGCTCGCAAGTCGTCGAAGCCACACTGCAGGAACGATTCGTCGGCCGTCGCCTGCAGCCAGCCGACGATCTCGTTGATCTCTGTTATCGCTGCCTCGAGCGTCGACCGTTCTTCCCGTACGATCTCCCGTCGAACCGCGAGTTCACGGCGGCCGGTCGACACTGCCTCGAGCACCGCGGCTTTGAGCGGTGGCGTCCAACCAGTGTCGGTCACGAGCGCGGCGGCGACGTCTTCGGTCAACGTGGCTGCCATCGCCTCGAACCGCGATTCGTCCTCGTAGCCGTTGTCGCTGTGTCGCCCGACAGTTTCGTCGAACGCCGTCCTGACGGTGGCACAGTGATCGTCCGACGCCAACGGGGCCGCTCCGCGCACCTGAATCGCCTGCGTCGCCGTGGGCGTCGCCGCCTGTCGGGCCTGGAGCGCGGTCGGTTGTGCGGCCGGAATCGCTCGAACGCGCTGTGTGAACCGCTCGAGTGCCGCGTCACGATCCGTGAGCGTCTCCCATTCCTGAGCGACGCACTCGAGCGCTCGGTGGGCCGTCGTCGCCCCCGTCATTGGTCCTCCGCATGAGTGGGAGTGCAGACGAGGCCGCTACTTGTCCGCTCGTCGGCCGTGACCACGAACTGCCAGTCGCTCTCGCCGAGGGCGGTAACTTCGCGCACGGCCAGTGATGCCGTCGTCGGTGCCGTTCGACGAAGGATCTCGATCCCGATCGGCAGCGTCGGAAACCGCCGCTCGTCGCCGTCGATCGCGTACTCCCGCAGGGTGACGGTCCAGACGTCCTCGCTGGTCCCATCGGCTGACTCACGTGTGACGCCGTACGCGCCGATCAGCGACAGTGAATCCAGATATGCGAGGCTCGTCGCGACCGGATCGTCGGCCGGATCGACCGGTGAGAGGTTCGCTGCTGCTGTCCGTAGCAATCGGGTTCGCTCGGCCGCTGTGAGGTGCCGATCGAGTTCGGCTGCGATCGTCTCGAGCAACACCAGACAGAGCGCGTTCCGGTCGGTCGTCGCCTCGGCGGCGGCCAGATACGTGTCCATGATCACACGCTCGACGCGCTCGTGATCGCGACTCGAGAGCGCCTCGAAGACGGCTCCAGAGACGTCGTGGCAGAATCCGATCAGCGGGCCGGCAGACGCCCCAGCGTGTGCTCGATCGGCCGACAACTGGCTCTCCTGGGCTGTCGTTGTATTCTCGGGCGCGCCATTGGCCTGGCCCTCGGTGCCCGCTTGCGTTTGCCGGACGATCGGATCGTAAAACGGGAGTTGTGGATCGTACCGTCTGAGGGCGGCGCGGTACTGTTCGGTCGCGCGTGCGGCGTCTGCTGCGTCCGGGCGGGTCGCGAACCGCCGACCGGCGACCGGGACGGGCTGTTCGCCGGAGCGAGCGCAGACGATGTCATACTCCCCGTCGTCGCTGGCCAGCCGTTCGATCGAACGGCGAATCTCTCTGAGCGTCGTTCCGACCATGATTACCTCCAGTGGACTCGTATGCTTTAGGCCCACCTAAAACACTATAAGTTCTCCGGATTTCAAGCAGGCCGAATAGTGACTGAGCTCCACGTTGGCGTCCGAAAGCGATTGTCGGATCGGCACGTGGCTACTCGTTCGCGGCTCTCGTGGTCGATTTCAGCTGCTTCGAGCCGCGCTCGCTGTCGGCGGACATAAACTAAATAGTGATATATTGAATTTGACTGCCGACTGGGCGGAGGCGGCAGCGCAGTGTTTATACCCGATAACGAGTTACTGGCGATAGCGACATCCGTCGTCCACTGACAGTTGGCCCCATGACTACGCAGATCCCGTTTGCGATCGACTTTCACGTCCACTCTGAGGACTCCTACGACGGCCACGAGCCGATCGAACTTATCCTCGAGCACGCCGCCGACATCGGCCTCGACGGGGTGGTCATCACCGACCACGACGAGATCGATGAGTCGCTGCGTGCCGCCGCCCTCGCACCGGAGTACGGTCTGATCGGGATTCCAGGCGTCGAGGTCTCGACCAAACACGGTCACCTGCTGGCGATCGGCGTCGAGGACCAGCCGGAGCCCGGCCAGGCGTTTATGGACACCGTCCAGACCGTCCGCGAGCGCGGTGGGGTGGCGATCGTCCCCCATCCGTTCCAGCGAAGCCGCCACGGCGTGCGGAAACGCCATATTGCCGACGCCGACGCGATCGAGACCTACAACTCGATGGTCTTTACGGGATACCGGAATCGGCGCGCGCGCCTCTTTGCGAGTCGACGGGACTATCCCCAGATCGGTGCCAGCGATGCCCACTACCTCCCTAACGTAGGCAAATCCTACACCGAAGTCCTCGTGACGCCCGACATGGCGACCCCAACGAAAGCCGACATCGACGGCGATGATCTCATCGCGGCGATTCTCGAGGGCCGAACGCAGATCCACGGCAAGCGGACGCCGATTCGCAAGAGTGCCGTCCAGTACGGGAAAGGAGCCGTCCGCAAGTCGGCGTACATGTTTACCTCGCGAGCCCCGTTGCTGCCGACGGTGCCGGCGTCGATGGACCGCTAGGCCAGTTGCTCGCCGACGAGGTCGTTGGCGTGGTCGACGAACGCCGCTTTTTGTTCGCTGGGGATCGTTGCCCCCGCCGCGACGTCGTGTCCGCCGCCGTCGCCGCCGACCGCTCTCGAGGCCTCGCCCATCACGACCGAGAGGTCGAGTCCCTGCCGGACGAGCGAGTGAGTCCCGCGTGCGGAGACTTTCAGTTCGTCGTCGTTTTTCGCCGCGAAGGCAATGATCGGCTTCGAGCGGCTGATTCCCTCGTTGCCCATCGCCATCCCGGCGACGATTCCGACGATGGTCTCGCGGATCTCGTCTCCCGCGTCGAACCACTGGATGTGTGACTCCTCAGTCGTCCCCTCGCGGGTGACGAGGTCGATCCCGTTCGAGAGGTTCCGCCGATGTTCACGCAGGAGTTGCCGTGCGCGCTCGAGTGCCCCGTCGCGGTCGCCCAGACAGACGCCCAGGCCGACGTCGGCACGCTCGTAGCGGGCGGTCGCGTTGAGCAGCGTCGAGAACTCGCTTGCATCCCGGAGTTCGGTGCCGACGGGTTCGTCGCTCAGGACGTAAGCCGTGCCTACGAGGCCGTCGATCTTCGTTGCGGGGACGCCGCTCGAGACGGCTTTCCGGACCAGTGCGCTGGCGACGGTCTGTTTTTCCTCACCTGAGAGGTCAGCCCATCGACGCCACTCGCCGTCGCGTTTCAACTCGAGATCGAGCCCATCGAGAAATCGCAACGCGCCGTTGGTGTCGTTCGAAATCCCGGGAATGTGGACGTCGGTGGCGTACTCGAGGAGTTTGGGGAGCGGCCGGGTCTGCTTTCCATAGAGCGCGAGGTCCTTGCCCGTCTCGAGGACGGCGGCTTCGATGCCCTCCTCGACGATAGCCTCGTTTGCGCCATGGAGCTCACCCCCGGCGGCCTGCATGTCGCCGACGGCTCCGACGACCGCGAGGGCGGCGAGATCGCGGTTGTCTTCTCGGGCCGTCGTTCCTGCTGGCCTGGTGGCAGTTCCTCCATCAGTTGCGGCGGCTGGTGAACTGTCGGATACGTCCGCGAGCGCCCGTGCGAGGACGTAACTCGCGCCGGCTCCCGACAGTTCCGAAGCCCCGTTGATGCCGACCAGCAGCGGGTTGAGGTGGTACTCGGTGTCCCGGTCGGCGGGTTGGTGGTGATCCGCGATGATCGGCGTGAAATCGCCGGCGTCTTCGTACTCGCCGATCACGTCGAGCTGGCCGCTCCCGAAGTCGGTAAAGAGGACGGTGTCGTAGTCGGTCGCTGCGATCGTGGCGATCGCGTCCTCGTCGAGCTGTTTCTCGAAGACCGTCTCGAAGGGGATTCCCGCCCGCTCGAGTGCTTGGGCGGCGATCGCGGCGCTCGTGAGTCCGTCGGCGTCGATGTGGGAAGCGAGCAACACGCGCTCGGCCTCGCATAGCCGCTCGGCGCACGCTACCGCGCGATCCTCGAGTTCGGGAACCGGCCCTGCCATCGGGGAAATGTGGGTCGGCGTCACTCATAAACCCGCGGATCACTCGATCGCTGTGTCCTGTCTGCGGGTAGGATTTCGATTAGTTGCCGTCGGTCACCGCGTCGACGGTTTCCGTGGCCAGCCGTTCGAAGGTGGCCTCGCTCGCGACGAGATCGACGTCGACGCCGTGATCCGCTGCCGTCTCGCGGGTCGGATCGCCGATGACGCCGACGGTGGCGTCGTCGAGGCCCGCAATCGCGGCCTCGCGGATCCCGCGTTCAGTTGCGGCCTCGAGGAAGTGCTCGACGGTCAACGACGAGGTAAAGCAGGCGGCGTCGAGCCCGCTCTCGGCGGCCAGTGCGGCCGACTCGCCGCTGTCCGCGGGGCGAACCAGGCGGTAGAGAATCGTTTCGTGGACGTACGCGCCCGCCTCCTCGAGCCCCTCGAGCAACACCGGACTCCCGTGGTCGCTACGAGCGACTTCGATGCGCGCGCCGTCGACCTCACCCTCGAGTGATTTGACGAGGCCGCTCGAGGTGTATTCCTCGGGGATGTGGTCGACCGCGAAGCCTTCTTCGCGCAGTGCGTCGGCCGTCGCGGGGCCGATCGCACACACGATTTCATCGCTTGGTTCCCAGCCCGCCTCGGCGACGAGTTCCGCGCCGGTCTTGCTCGTGAAGATGACGTAGTCGGCGTCCGTTCGGGGGACGGTGCCGGTCGCCTCGACGGCCAGCATCGGATCGGGGATCGGCTCGACGCCGCAGTCCTCGAGGAACGCGACGGCCTGCTCGAGGCGATCATCGTCGGGCCGGAAGACGGCCACGGTGGGTGTATCGCTCATCGGTCACTCACCTCCGGCCGCACCGTAGTCGGTTTGGAGGAAGTCGACGATCGACTCGCGCGTGCTCGCGACGTCGCCGATCACTGTCACTGCGGGCGGTGAGATCCCTTCCTCGTCGCGCACGTCGACGATGGTCTCGAGGGTCCCCGTCGCGACCTGCTGGCCGGGCCAGGTACCCCGCTCGATCAGTGCGACCGGCGTCTCGGGAGCCATCCCGGCTTCGCGCAGGGCGGTTGTGTAGTCTGGCAGACGGCCGACGCCCATCAGGACGACGATGGTGCCCTCGGTGGCGGCCAGGGCCTCCCAGTCGACGGCGGATTCTTCCTTGGTCGGGTCCTCGTGGCCCGTGACAAAAGAGACCGACGAGGCGTGATCCCGATGGGTGACCGGGATACCGGCGACGGCGGGCGCAGCGATCGCCGAGGTGACTGCGGGAACGACCTCGAAGGGGATCTCGTGGGCCGCCAGATACTCGGCTTCCTCGCCGCCGCGGCCGAAGACGAACGAGTCGCCGCCCTTGAGCCGGACGACGGACTTGCCCTCGCTGGCGAGTTCGACCAGCCGCTCGTTGATCTCTGACTGGGGCGTGCGCTCGCCGCCGGCACGCTTGCCGACGTCCTCGCGGCGGTCTTCGGGCAATTGCTCGATGATTTTGGGGCCGGGGAGCTTGTCGTGGAGGACGACGTCGGCGGCCTCGAGCAACCGTTTCGCCTTCACGGTCAGTAACTCGGGGTCGCCGGGGCCGCTGCCGACGAGATAGACGGTGCCGGGCTCGGCGTCGATGTCGGATCCTGACATTCAGTATGCCCTCGCTATTTCCCCGCGGGCTTATCTTCCTCGGAAACCGCGGCCGCGCTGTCCTCGGCGTCCGCGTCGTCCTCCTCGCGGGCCGCCGCGATCAGGTCGGCAGCACCGCGGTCCGCGAGATCACGGGCGAACTCGCGTGCGGCCTCGGCATGGCTCTCGATCGGCAGATCCCGGCTGCCGGTCACCGACTCCTCGCCGTCGCCGTCGAAGACGCTGACGGTCGCGTGGACGTACTCGCCCTGGACGACCGCGTAGATGCCGACCGGCGCGATACAGCCGCCGCCGAGTTCCGCCAGGATCGTCCGCTCGACGGTGGTCTCGACACGGCTCCGTGGATGGTCGATAAGCTGCTGCATTTCGCGTGCGGTTTCGCCGTCGCGTGCGGTCACCGCGAGTGCACCCTGTCCCGGCGCGGGGACGAACGTCGACCGCGGCAGCTCCTGATAATCGACGTAGTGGTCGAGTCGGCTCCGCTCGAGGCCGGCGTGTGCGAGGACGATCGCGTCGTACTCGGTCTCGACCTCGCGACCCAGCGCCTGGCGCTCGAGTTCCGAGAGGTCGTCGAACCACTCGTCGACGGTCCGATCGTACTCGGCCTCGAAGTCCTCGTTGCCAGTATTCCCTTTGCGTTCTTTGTCCGCCTCCGAGCGCTGCTGGTGTTCTTCCTGCAGCGTAGGTGCGAGCAGCTTCTCGAGGCGCGTATCGATGTTCCCGCGCAGGGGCTCGACGTTGAGATCCGGCCGCTCGGATAGCAACTCGGCGCGCCGGCGGAGACTCGAGGTGCCGACGATCGCTCCGTCGGGCAACTCCTCAAGCAACTTGCCGTCGGGGGTGACGAGTACGTCCCCCGGTCGCCCGCGCTCGGGCACCGCGGCGGTCACGAGTTCTTCGGGCTGTTCGGTCGGCATGTCCTTCATCGAGTGGATCGCCCCGTCGAGGTCGCCCTCGAGGACGCGCTCGTCCAGTTCGCGGACGAACGCACCGGTCTTGCCGAGCCGGTGGATCAACTCGTCTCTGATCTGGTCTCCCGTCGTCTCGACGGTGACGAGTTCCACCTCGTACCGGCGCTCTTCTAAGGCCTCTTTCACCAGCGAGGCCTGTCGCCGGGCGAGCGTGGATCCCCGCGTCGCCAGTCGTAGCGTCCCGCGCGTTCTCATAGGCGTCAGTGGGTGCCTCGGGTATGAAAAGCGCACGCTTGTCCGACGAGGTGCGATCGCGGTCACACGGATCGGCCCCTTCCGTATCACGGGTTTTGCGAATATATTCGCCCATTCTTTTATCATTGTCTGATGATTGGATACGTCCGATGAGCGATACGCTCTACGAACGACTCGGTGGCACAGACGGAATCGAAGCAGTTGTCGACGAATTCTACGACCGCGTCGTTGCGGACGATCAGGTTGCGTACTACTTCGAGGATGTCGATATGCAGAAACAGCGCGCCCATCAGGCCCAGTTCATCAGTTCAGTTGCAGGCGGGCCGGTCGAGTACACCGGCGATGATATGAAGACCGCCCACGATGATCTCGGTATCACTCCCTCGGAGTTCGAGGCGATCGCTGGCCATCTCGAGGACGCACTCCTCGAGTTCGACGTCGACGAGGACGACCGGCAGGCGGTCCTCGACGCAGTCGCGGGCTATCAGGATGCGATCGTGACGGCAGCCGACTGATTGGAGCGATTACAGCGCTTTCTTGTAGGCCTCGAGCGTCTTCTCGACGTCTTCCTCGGTGTGGCCGTAGCTGACGAACTGACACTCGAACTGGTTCTGTGAGAGGAAGATGTTCTGGGCTTTCATCTGGCCCCAGAAGATGCGTCGCCAGCGCTCAGTCTCGGCGTTTTTCACGTCAGCGGCGTTTTTCGGACAGTAGTCATACCGTGGACAGGTCGGGTTCTGTCGGCAGCCCGCGCTGCACTGTTCCTCGAGCGAATCGGGGCCGGGCCCCTCGCGCGTGAAGATTACTTTGAACATGCTGTCGGTACCGGTGACGGTGTAGCTGGGTGCCTGATCGGCGACGATATCGGCCAGGCCGCTGCGCAGTCGCTCGCCGAGGCCGTTGACGTGGTCGTAGACGTCGTTTTCGGCGGCGAAGCGCAGCGTCTCGAGGCCGGCAGCCATCGTGACGGGATGGCCGGAGAAGGTGCCGGCCTGGAAGACGTCGCCCGTCGGTGCGAAGTGTTCGATGATCTCGGCGCGGCCGCCGATCGCGCCGACGGGGAAGCCCCCGCCGATGATCTTCCCGAACGTCGTGAGGTCGGGCGTGATCCCGAACTCGCTCTGGGCACAGCCGAGGCCACCGACGCGGAAGCCAGTGATCACTTCGTCGAAGATCAGCAACGTATCGTGTTCTGCGGTGATCTCGCGGAGGAACTCGTGGTAGCCGTCTTCGGGGTAGACGATGCCGTAGTTGCCGAGGATCGGTTCGGTCATCACGGCCGCGATGTCATCGCCGTGTTCCTCGAACACGTCGCGGACGGCGTCTTCGTCGTTGAATGGCACCGGGAGAGTATGATCGGCAAACGACTGTGGAACGCCGGCGGAGGAGGGTGTCGGATTATCGGCGTCGCCTTCGACCAGCGTCGACTCCTGTGCGCCGTGGTAGCCCCCCTGCATGACGACGATCTTGTTTCGACCAGTGTAGCCCCGCGCGAGACGCACGGCGGAGGTCGTCGCCTCGGTTCCGGAGTTGACGAAACGGAGCTTCTCGACGCTTGGAACGTGGCGGACGACGAACTCCGCGAGGTCGACTTCGATCTCTGTCGGGGTCCCGTACATCGGTCCTTCGCTGGCTTTCTGTTGGATGCCAGCCCGCACGGGCTCGGGTAGGTCGTGGCCCAACAGCAGCGGGCCGAGTCCCATTACCCAGTCGATATAGCGGTTGCCGTCGGCGTCGATGACGTGGCCGCCGTCGCCTTTCTGGACGAAGAACGGGTAGGGTTCGATCGCCGCGCGAACGGCGGAGTTGACGCCACCGGGTAGCACCGACAGTGCCCGGTCGTACAGCGCTCGAGAGTTGTCCTCGGTCATGCGCGACCCTTCGGATTCGGACGGGAAAGGAGTACCGAGGTCGGGTCGGTCGCGACCCGTCGTCGGCCGCCCACGTCCGCCTCCTGTCGGGCCGAGCCGGAGACCGAATCGGCCCTTGGAGAACTGATCGGTTCTAGAACTGTAACAGAAATAAATGATACACGCCAAGATTGAAATAGTCCGATCGGACATATTCGATCGTGAAACGAAGGAGTAAGTTACTTTTCGCCGGCGTCGGCGTCGTGTTACTCTTCGGTGTCCTCGGAACGACGGTGATGAACGCCTCCGCAGCGTTCGTCACGCCGACCTCGCTCGAGAACGGCAACTACGATGGCGAGTGGGTCAACCTCGAGGGCAAAGTCGCCAATCTCGAACAAGACGGCACCGAGATCCGGTTCGATGTCACGGACAACAACACGTCCGTCGACGTCGTCTACGACGGGGCGATGCCTGAGACGATGGCCGAGGACCGGATCGTCGTCGCGAAAGGCACCGTCGATGACGGTTCGCTCGACGCGTCCGAACTCTCCGTCCGGGCCCACGAAGGAAGCGGCGACGGGAACAGTACTAACAGTACCAACAGTACTGAAATGCCACCGGCCGAACGAGAATAACGACATGGGGACGATCAGCGTCGATGGCGTGACGAGACGGCTCGGCTCGACGACTGCGCTCCGTGACGTTTCTTTTACCGTCGACTCCGGCGAGCACGTCGGGCTGTTCGGCCCCAACGGCGCGGGGAAAACCTCTCTGATGCAACTGCTGTCGACGCTTGCCTCCCCCGACGATGGCCGTATCCGGATCGACGGCGACGAGGTGACGCCGGACGCGACGGCGGTTCGCGCGAAACTCGGCGTCGTCAGCCATCGGCCGATGGTCTACGGTACGCTCACCGCCCGCGAGAACCTGCGACTGCACGCCCGATTGCGAACCGTCGACGCGGAGCGCGTCGAACGGGTCCTCGAGGACGTGAACCTCCGAACACACGCCTCGACCCGCGTCGAGGATTTCTCGCATGGCATGACCAAGCGCCTCTCGATCGCACGGGCGGTGCTGCACGATCCGACGGTCCTGTTGCTCGACGAACCGTACGCTGGCCTCGACCAGCGGTCGGCGATGGATCTCCAGCGGATCCTGACGCGGTTCGACGACCGAACCGTCGTCATCGCGACCCACGACCTCGAGCGGGCCGTCGACGACTGTGACCGCGCGCTCGTACTCGTCGACGGCACGCTGGAACGAACTGTCCCGCTGACCGACCTCGATCGACAGTCGTTCGAGACCGAATATCTCGAGGCGGTCGGCCGCTCTGATCTGCAATGACGGATCGTCCCACCGTCAGCTACTGGCGGACCGTCCTCGAGGTCGCGCGCAAGGACCTCCGTATCGAGTTGCGTTCCAAGCAAGTACTCAACACCGCGGCCGTCTTCGCGCTGCTGGTCGTCATCATCTTCGCGTTCAGTTTCGCCCGCACGTTCGCGAACATCGACGTCGTCGCAAGCGGTGCGCTCTGGGTCGCGTTCGTCTTCGCCGGGACGTTCAGCGTGAGCCAGAGCGTCGCCGTCGAAGAAGCTGACGCCGGTCTCGACAGTCTGTTGCTCGTTCCCGTCGACCGCTCGGCGATCTACGTCGGCAAGGTCGTGAGCAACACCGTGTTCACCGGAGCCGTCGCCGTCATCACGCTCGGATGTATCGTCGTCTTCCTCGACTTCACCATCCTGCCGGGCACGACCCCGCTGTTGTTGCTCGTCATCGCCCTCGCGGCGTTTGGCTTCGCCGCGACCGGCGTGCTCATCGCGACGATGACCGCTCGAGCCCGCCTCAGCGACCTCCTGTTGCCGCTGTTGCTCGTGCCGCTTGTGATCCCGGTGTTGCTCGCCGGCGTCGAACTCACGCGCGCGATCTCCGAAGGACTGCCGCTATGGCGCTGGTTCCGCCTCCTGCTGGCCTACGACGGCGTGTTGTTCCTGATCGGGATCGCGCTGTTCGAGTACGTCGTCGAACGATAGGTCGTTTCGATCCGTTCCAGCTGATCTGTTAGCGGTGATGTATTTTACAACAGTTGGTTGCTGGAGTCATAACCCAGCGAACGATAAGTACAGGCGAAGTAGTTGTCGGATCGGCTATCACCTCCTC
>SDGW01000662.1_pt1 | contig 14401 bp, 15 predicted proteins | sample 2873831 | NCBI WGS metagenome assembly SDGW01 (sample SAMN08132700, study PRJNA421101) | hypersaline lake metagenome | isolation source: celular fraction 0.22 microns magnesium sulfate-rich crust from ephemeral... | place: Spain: Penahueca Lagoon, Toledo | collected 2011-07
GTAGAAAAAATTCGCAAGAAAAAATTTAATAATAGCGTTGATAACTTTATTGATGACATGAGTGATAATGTCTACGATTATGATAAAGATGAAATCGACGGTGTCGAATGGCGTTGGAGGTGGTCTAATGTATTCGGTAATTTTAAAATATATGATATTCAACCAATATGCCCTAAGTGTTTTAATGAAATGGAATTTTTTCAATTTGAAAGATCACCATACATATTGAAATATAGCTTGTCTTGTGAAAATTGTAGTTATGGAACTGAAGTAGTTGAAGACCCTGACTCACACGTAGAAAAAGTTAAGAAAGAAATACGACGGAGAGCTCGAGTAAAAGAATTGTTATAAGACGACGATCCTATGCGGTTGTCGTCCTTTTTTCATCTGATATGTCTTCTCTTCATTTTAAACCTTCAAATGAAACCATAACGCAAAAATTAAAAAACTGAATTAATTTATTGATAGAGAGGAATTTATATCTGGTTATAGAATATTGAGTTTAAATATAAAGGGGGATTTTATAATGGAAATCAGAAATGTAAGTTGTCCAAAATGCGGGAGTCAATATAAGAATGAGGATATTATTTTTCTAGATTTACTAAACACCATAACGCACAAAGTTTGTTTTGAATATGATGTTGCTATTAAAGATCAAGGTCAGTTCGACGAAATAATTAGAAAATATAGCGGGGATTTTTAACTATAATAGGCTAAAAGTAAAAAAGAGCCATGTAAAATGACTCTCTTCACAACACTAAATAATATTTGGAATTTTACCTAGGACCCATAAAGCGGTCTCCGTTTAAGTGCATCATATGCTCGGGGGTATCTGCGAACCATACTTCCGTTTCCCACGCTAAGTCGTCGGCGTACTGTTTAAAGGTTTTTATGTCTGGAAAAGCAGTCACATATACCCTCCCCGCAGGGCAACGCTCAAACATTTTCTCTAATTCGTATAGTCGCTTTGGTCCGATTGGTCCGTGAGAAGTTACTGCCTCAATCAAGTAAATCCAATTTTTCTTTTCATCATATAATACTACATCGGGAAGTTTATCTTTTGAATCTTTTGAGATTGGGACATTTATTTTATTTAATTTTTCACTCTCTAATACCAACGATTTGTTTGCCGTATCTCCTAAATACAATAACTGGGTACCTTGAGCAAAGATTGCCGCAAAGTCTTCAACAATATTTTTTTGCAATACGTTGTGAGCTCCCGATGATAAATGTATTACTACATCTTCTTTAATTGTTATTGGTACTCGATTTATATTACGTTTTCTTTCGTACTTTTCGGTTAGTGTAGAGAATTGATCTTTGAACCACTCTAACTTTTCGGTCCAATCATCGGTGCCATAAGCTCGTGCTACTTCTAAAAACTCTTCCGTTACCGCATAAGCAGTATTTCCACTAGTTGTTGGACGTGACGGGTCGTCTGGATTCCTCTCAATTAGATTTGCTTGTTCGAATTGGTGGATAGTTTGACGACGTACAGACTCACGGCTATTTGGTGCGTATTGCTTATCATAATACTCCGCCATAAAATCCATAATATCGTGGATACGTCTTAGAGGATTCGTTCCATTACTCCAATCATCATTTTCTTTTATATTTAGTAGTGCTAACAGCGTTAATGCGGAACGTTGATTTTGTTGCTTTTTCGGTATTTCTAATTGGTATAGTATATCTTGAGCCTCGGACTCTTTCCCCATCTTTATATCCTCCCTATTCTCTTTTAAAGCACAATCATTTTTTAATACTTCTTCAACATCATCAAGTGATAATTCATTAGATATAATCCTCTCACCTAACCTGATAATGGATTCATGGTCTGGAAACGGTAAAGGTCTTATATCAGAGGCATTAACTTGCGTGTTTCCATTTACAATTCTAAAATACTTATCGACTAGATTAGAGTTGAGGAATGCCGCTATCCCATATGTTTCCTCAAGTGTTAGAGAACTGTCTTCTTTGTAAATATAGTTTAGGTGGTTCTCAAGTCCTATCATATTAAAGTTATTTTTTGACGCATTATAAATAGCCACGTCCACTCTTTTCTTTTGTTCTTTAGACGTGAACCTTTTAGTTAACACATAATTTTTTGAAGGAATAGCGAGCTTTTTATTTGCGGATTCATGTATAATTCCTTCGTCATTGTTACCTAACGGGAAAACTATCTCCATGTTTTTTATGTTTTTCATAAATAATAAGGGATAGGTCTCGTTTTCTTTATAGTTTGTTATATAGTCTTTATGTCGAAAATTGACCACAGGTCCCGTTGAGATATTCATATTCATTTGAGAGAGATTGTTATTCCAATTATCGAAAAGTGATAAAATTTCTTTTTCTTCATGGGTTGTTGGTAATCTAATTAAGTTAATCTGATCGCTTGAGTCGATTACAAGTGACTTCTTAAATGTTTCTTGGCGATAACTCTCTTTTATTTCAGAGGACAAGGACGAACTTATGGTTATATATGGTTCTATTTTTGATTTTTTAAAACCACTTAATATTACGTTCTCTTGTAATACCTTTTCTCCTTTAAAGTTACCTTTCCGAGAAGTGAATAAATGTATGTGATCGGGGTCTATATTTTCAAAAAAGATCGACCTAAATTTTTCGAAGTATGCTCCAGAGCAAAAGCTTCTAGGAGTGATATATACAAGTTGTCCATCATCTACTAATAACTTTTCGGCTATTGCCATAAACATAAAATACACATTTGGTTGACCGTGAACATAGTCCTTCAAGATTTGAGAATATTCATGGTTTTTATTTACTTTATAATAAGGCGGATTACTGATCGCAACATCATATTTTACTCTCTCACTTGGACTAAATAGTGAGTCTTCAAATAAGTAACTATTATGTAGAATAAAGTCATCTTTTATTACCGTATAAGTAAACTCATTCCCTATTTCCTGCATTTGTTGTCTGCAAAGTTCCATGCTCTTTTCGAGATACGGTAATACTTTATTATCATTTTCGTATAAGTCAACGTGTATATTAATTTTTCTACTCTCTTTAATTACCCTCTCAACAAGAGCAGCAGTCAAAATTCCCGTTCCACTCCCAGAGTCTAAAACGTTAATTCTAGACTTTTTTAATAATGTCATTTCTGCCATAAACTTTGCTATATTCGCAGAAGTAAAAAATTGACCCTTTTCTTTTTTCTCCTTCTCGGTTATGGTCTTATTTTTTTCGATTGAAAGGAGTTCTACGTATTCCGTTAATGTTTGAGTTGTTGTGTTACTAATATCTATATCCATGTTGAGTACACCTACTTATTGATCTTCTAACAAAATTATAACACTTATTGTTCTAAGCAGTGTAGTACCATTCTAAATATGAGAGCGAACCCACTAAGGTCCGCCCATGATCTTTCGTACATATGATCTTATATCACAAAGGAGAGCGAGAAAGCCGCTTATGGTCGACCCTCTCCAATTTAGAGACGACTCCGAGCCGTCCCGTTATTGTGCGTTGACATTCATTTCTCGATTGTTCTCTCGATTTAGTTTCGCATTCACTTTTTCGTAGTTTAAAGCGGCTTGTTTCGACCGTCCTTTTCGCTTGGTTCGGTTATAAATTCGATGTTGCTCTCGTCTCTTTTCCGAATAGCATTGACGACATTGAGAATAAGCCCCGTATTTGTCGCCGTCTCCGTTTTTGTGGAATTCGTTAAATAGCGGCTTGTATTCCCCGCATTTGTTACACGCCTTACATATTCGCATTTCTCCGCTTACCTCTCGTACTATGAGCGGCTTGTCGTCCATATCTTCCGAGGTTATCGAATTAGTTAGTCTCGAGAGTAATCGTATTCCCTTTAAAGTTAGCTCGTTCTCCATCTCCATTTTATTCGCCCTCTCCTTTTAATTGGAGGCGACCGTATTGCCGCCCCCCTTCGTTATTTTCTTGTCTCTCGTTGACTTACGTAATTGTTTTTTGCTAACTCGTACATAAGTGCGGCATTGTCTCGATCTATTTCAATCGACTTGTTAAAACCGTCCGCTAGTTCGTATAAATTCGATGAACTTACCGAGTACACGTTAATGCCTCGATCTTTTAAACGATCTGATGTCTTACCATCGTCCGTTGCATTTGACGCAACCTCTAGGATTTCGCTGTCCCCTTCGATATATAGACTATCTCCATTGTCGAATATTCTTAACATAGCAATACTTCCTTTCTTTAGTTATTAGAGGCGACCGTGTAGCCGCCTTGTTTGTTATCCATCTTCGTGGTTATCGTCTTGGTTGTCGTTGTTGTCGTTGTTGTCGGCGTTCTCCTCGTTTAGCCTAACTTGGTGCTTAACCGAAGTATAGAAAACCTTGTCTTGGATTCTCTGCGTTGACTTAGCGAGGTTCATCGCCTCTTTCATATCCTCACGAGTAAGGTCCTCTTCGGGTTTGTTTTTCAGTCGCATAAGTATCTCGTTGTTCGTTTCTTGACTGCGTGCCATTACTTACGACCTCCCTTGTCGTTTTTGTTAAGCTCGACGCCGTTCGGTATCTTTCCGCTTTCTAGGTCCTCGAGAGTCTGTGCGGTAATAAAGAACTTGTCGACCTCTTGTCGGGTTCTTGGTGTAACGGTTCCTAGAAAGTCGAACACTCTGCCGCCGTTCGGGTCGATCACGCTTAGTACCCGACTCTTTTCTCGTTCATAATCGTTTATGGCGTCTTTATACTCGAGATGCGCCTCGGTTAACTGACGTTTAAGGTCTTGTATTCTCTCGAGCTCGGGCATGATCTCGTTCTCGTAAAACTCCGACTTCCATTCCGTAAATTCTTTCTTAACCTCGTCCTTGTCGATGTTAGTTCGGTAATGCTTACGAGCAACGTCCGCCTCTTTCGCTCTGCGTGCCGCCGTTTTCCTTGCCTCTTCGAGTTCCTTATCAATACGGTCGAGCTCGTCGGTGTTATCCTCGTCGTTTTCGACTCCTCTTTGAAGAGCCTCTTCGTATTGTTTTTTGAATAGCTCGACTTTTGCCGCCGCCTCTTTCGATCTCTCCTCGAGTTTGCTTTGCTTTTCTAGGTCTTTTCGTCGTTGCTCTTCGATCTCCCTAATTCTATCGAATGTCATTCGTTGATCTTGGTTTGTCTTTTTGTTTGCCATGTTATCGATCTCCTCTTCGTGTTAGTTTGATAGTTTCGTAATTATTCGAGTTAGAGCTCCGATAGCTCCTTCGCAAAGGTTTATAGTAAACCGCCGCCATTTTGCGAGGTCTTGCGTTTCTCCTTGCGTTCCCTCTTGCGGTTGTTCTTCGGGCTCCTCTTTCGGCTCTATCCGTTCTATATTGTGGAACTCGATTAATAGTTCTCGGTTATCTTGGACCGTCCTCTTCGTTTCTTTCGTGTCTCCATACGCTTTCATTTTCGGAGCTACGCCCACGGTCGAAAGTGCCGTCGCCATAAGCTCGTTCGTTGACGTCCAATACTCGGGTATGTTTCCGAACCCGTGGAGCGACTTCGTCTCGACTGCTCGTAGAATTGCCCCCGTCGGGTCCCCGTCGTATACGTGAGCTTGCGAGTCTAGTTCGTAACCGTCCGAACCGTATAGGACCGTGACAAGCATCGGCGTCCCTTCGATCTCTTCGAGGTTCTGAATTAGTAAAGGTCTGATACTATCGACTCCTTTCGATCTGCCGCATCGCTCGATAACATGTCCGCCCTTTTCATACGAGAGCCCGTTGTATTCGCTCTTCGCATGTATACTTGGAGCCCGCTTTGACTTAAGTCGCCCGTGTGTCCGAGTTTGTCCGCTATGTTTTTATAGCCCGTAAATAGTCGGTTGGTACTGCGAACCATTAGGAGCTCGGTGTCCTTCGGTAACTCTTTAATAACTCGAACCAACGCCCGTTTTACTGCTTGTCGTTTCGAATGTATTTCGTCCCGTGCCGCATCATAGTATAACGAGTAAACTCTAAACGGCTCCCCGTCGCTTTCTCGTATTAGTTCCATGCCTACCGAGTATGCGAGCCCGTCGTTTATATTTCGAACTACTAACGACGCTTTAACCGTCTTGTTTGCGTCTGTTTTGCCGTCCTCAACGTCTGCCTTAACGTCCTCCATGTTTACGCCTCCTTGTCGTTGCCCTCTGCGTTATTCCTTATCGCTCTACTCTTGCCCGTTGGACTTCGGCAAGTGCCTTTTCGAAGTTTCGGAGTTTGTCGATTGTGTCCCAACCGAACCCGTAGACTCGTGCGAAGTCGTTTAGGTAATCGTGCGGAGCTTTTTGTTCGCCGTTCTCGTACCTCATAACTCGCATTCTACTGACTCCGAGGTCCTCGGCTACTTCTTTAACCGTGTTACCTAAGATTGCGACTCGAATAAGTCGAAGTTGATCTCGTCGAATCATTGAATTATACGCCTCCCTTTTTCGTGGTTTTTAAATTGCTTATATATGGTTGTTTGGTTATGTGGTTAGTTGGAGTTTAGTAGGACGGTCGATCATAAAGGAGAGGAGTATAGGCTTTCGGTGCGACCGCCCCAACGTTTTATATTCGGTTATTGGAATAGCAGGAGGCTAGGCTTTCCCTTACCTAGCCCGTGTGTGTGTCTTACCGCATGAGGTCGTTTAAGGAGGACATAGCATGTCCGTATATCATCGTTCTTCATCGTATTACTTATTCGGTTTTGTGCGGGCTCTCCCGATTAGAAAGCCCCAATTTCGTTTTAATTTCCACCGAGTCCCGACGTTCCTCCATCGTCGAGACCCGATGTTGTGAGTTGAGTCCTCTAGCACACGTAAGTGGCGGGCGGAAGGTCATAACGTAAAACCTCCGCCCTCAATTTGCGTTATATTTGTTTTTGTGTTATGGCGTTCCCTTGCCGTTCCCTCCTACTACGTTAAGCATGGGCGGGCTCCGTTTCGATACATAATTAAATTCGGAGACGCAAAAAGACGAGCCTTAATCGACCCGCCTTCGTGTGTGTCCTCGTATGTGCCTTTATAGGTTTATCTCGAGATAGACGTTATCGATGTCGTCTTGGACTATCCCAATGTATCGAAGTGTTTCTCTCGGTGAGGAGTGGTTCAGAATCGTCTGCAACGTCTCCAATGGTACGCCCGCTTGGTATGCGTGAAACGCAAAGGACTTCCTAAGACTGTGCGTGCCGATCTTAACGTCAAGCTCTAACGTGTCCGCCGCCTTTTGTAATATTCGATAGGCTTGCGTCCTCGAGATCGGTTTGTTCTCGCCCTTTCGAGATTGGAAGAGATAAGCCTCTCGGTCGCTCCCGTCAACGTGCTTTCGAAGAGCTCGCTTTATTGCGTCATTGAGTCGGAACGTTTTCGCTTTCCTCGTCTTGGTCTCCTTTACCGTAATAGAGTTTCGAGGTCGACCGTACTCGTCGAGAACGTCGCAAACTCGTAGCTTTAGAATGTCCGAGATTCTTAGTGCGGAGTTTACGCCCACTATTAGGAGTAGGCGATTACGTCCCTCGAGAACCCGTTTTAGTTTATCGATGTCTTTCCTTCGTCTGATTGGTTCGACTGTGTTCATGTGTTTCGATCTCCTCTCGTTATGTCTAACACAATAATATATGAATGTAACTTAACGAGTAAAGAACGATTATTATTCGATTGAACGTAGTAGCTCCGCATAGTCCCTCTTGTTCTGCCTCTCGATGTATCTCGCATAATTTAAGGCGTAGAGGTCTTTCGTTGCCTTCGTTTCGTTGTATCGTGCCTCTGCGTCCTTAACGCCTTGCTCCGACTTTCTGACGGCTCTCTCGTAGATTAATACGCTAGATTTCATAGTTAGCCCACGCTTTCAATAGTTTTCGCATTCTACTAGACGGGAGATATAACTCGATTTGCTCGCCGTTTCTGATTCGGCTCCTCCATATCCATTGTAGAAGGTCCGAGACGGCTAGTAAGTCTTGGTTAACCTTAACGCCGTTATCCTCGAAAAACACCCGCTCGTTCGGTGTCATGTAACGATTAAACATGTAAGCGAGAGCCCATCGGTTCGCATAATCGTTTGTAGCTCGTAGGTTTAACGGTATAAAGCTATTTGCGTAGCCTTTGCCTTTTAAGGCGTCTTTCTCGCTCTTTTTCGTGGTCCATATGATGTCGTTCCCTTTAGCTCCTATGTGATGTCTGAAAAACGAATAGAGGTTCTTTTGTAGGCGGTCTTTCTTCTTTGTGTCCGCATTGTTTAACCATGTCGAACTTAACGCATTCTTACGACTACCGATCTCGTTTAATGGTCCTTCGTATAGATTGATAAGCTCCATTAGTTCCGAACGATTGTCGTTCTTTCGGTCGAACTTTGTTAGCTCGTAGCTCTCTCCGTTCCACTTAACCGACTTATATTCGTAGTCGATGCCGTTATAATCGTAATAGTAACGTTGTAGTTGAGCATCGAATAAGTAAGTTAAGACGTAGACATCATCGAACGCATCGAATATCTTAGACGGGAACGTCCATAATAGGAACTTGTTTCGGTGCATATATAAATTCCCCGCTCTTGCTAGTAGTTTGATGTCTTGGAACCGACCTTCGATGTAATCGTCGTTTATCCATTCGACCTTATTGCCGTCTATCTTAACGTTCCCCGCATCTTGTAACGTTTTAATGTCTTGACGGCTTACGTCCGCTGACTCCACTACGTTCATAACCTCGTCTAATATTAACGTATAACCCGCATCGGTAAGGAGTTCAATAAGCTCCTCGTCTGCATTGCTGAAAAGTGAGTGAGTCGAGACGATGTCCGCTCCGTTGACGATTAACTCCTTTAAGTTTTGGAGTTTGTTCGCCGCTTTTTCGTCGCTTGGAGCCTTGAACACTCTCGATGTGACTCCGTCCTTAATTCTCTCGACTTGTTCGAGATACGGCGTTATATAAATAAACCGCATATCCTCGGGAGCCTCTTCCATGTGTTCCAACGCCCACGACGTTTTTCCCGCTCCCATGATTGCGTCTATTACCGTTATTGTGGTCGTTGTAGTCGCCTTGTTCTCGTTTCTTTTTATTTGTTCCATGCTATCGATCTCCTTTCGTGTTCTCTGCGTTGTTCTAGTTATTTCGGTACACTTACGGACTTAATTTTTTCGAACTCTTCTTCGGATAGATCCGAATATAAGCGGACTTTTTTCTCGAGCTTTTTGCTTACGGGTACTTGCCCGCATTCGACTTTTTCGAGTAGGGACTTTGTGACGCCTAATCGTTTCGCAAATGTTTCTTGAATCTCTCCGTGAAGTGCTCGGATTGCTTTAAATGTTGGGTATTTCATTCTTTCATTGCCTCCTTGTTTGGTTTTGGGCTACAATTTAGGTTTAAAAAAAGAGGTAGCCCGATGTGGTGGGCTTACCTCCTACGTATAAAGACTGAAAAAAGAAGTCTTAGCATAGAACTAGAACAACGGGACGGGAGAGAACCGTCCCCAATTTCGGTTATGTGGTTTGATATTAAAAAGACTTAAATCGTCGCCTACTCTTATAGGAGCAAAAGGCTCTTTGTTTGTATTCTTAGCTCAAAAAATTTACGCATCTGCATTCAAGTCCTCCATGACGGTAATTTGACATCGATTAAAATTCGTGTTATTGACGATCAAACGGGTCGAGTTTCGAGAACATATTAAAAATTTTTCGGAGCTTTTTCGTTAGGTTACGTCTGTTTACGAAAGTTCATGCACGGTAAACGTGCAGGAATCGACCTCAAAACCGCTCTGTGGCGGTCTTCAAAGGACCCGACCCTTAAAAGAGAAATCGCAAGTTTTCGAAGGTTTTCGAAGGTATAACGCATAGGGATATGTCGATAGAAGTCGTTAAGTTAAAGCGGAGGACGATAGTTTTTAACGTTATAACTAGGGAGCTCGTCGACTCCGTCTCCTCGGCAATATTTCAAGGAAATATCGCAAACTTGTTCTATTAGTAATTAATTAATAGAATGCGAAGGAGCGACAGCGACAAGCAAGGCGGTAGCCTTAACGATCTACGTTATAACCTTGATATTGTTTCGGGTTGTGACAAACGTGACTCACGGATATAGACAAACTTGTCTCACGGGTGTAGACAAAAGTGTCTCACTAAGAAAGAACCATAGAACTAGAGCCATATAAATAATAACTACGGACTCGACTCCGTCTCGCCGTCGGCGGCGGATATGTTAAGGAGTTATTGCGTCAAGTATCACGCATAAGACGACTACTCCAACCGATAAAACTAAACGAGAGACCAACGAAGGAGTATGCGAAGGAACTCGAAAAGAACTCGAGAGACCAACGAGAGAGACCGCATCGGTAGGGACTTCGGAGACCTTGTCGGTAAGGACCCGAGAGAGAATGCGGGCGGAGTCGCAGAATAGGACGCATCGGGTGTCGTGGAATAGGTCGCCTTAGTTCTGACGTTTTATCCCCCCCGTTTCTGAAAACTCGTGCGTTTTGTCCGTCACGGAGTTGTAGAGGACCGTCATGCCGCCTCTGGGGAGTTACGGTTTATCCTTCGCATTTAGCGCATAGAGATCCGTGTGAGAGCTTTCGTATTCTTGGACGACTTATACCTATCGAACACCTCGGGACTCCACAGAATCGACGAGAGAGCCGAATATTAAGAAGTCGCTTAGTGTCGCTTAGTTCGGTCTTTTTCTTTTGGAGTTTTCGAACGAGCTCGGAATTGAGTAGAGTTATATCTCTCCAATGCGAAAACACGAACGAAAGAGCACACGAACACGGGACCGTATACCCTACCGACGTATTGACGTATAAACGGGATTGACGGGCGTCTTTTTTCGAAAGGTATAGCCCTTTAAAATTTGCGATGTGACGGGGCTTGTAGTCGTTGACTCGGAAGGTTATTGCGGGAGATTAAAGGAGATCAAACGGGTCCAACGTCTAAACGAATGTAACACAAGCGCATTAAGTAACGTTAAGGGAGTCGGTACTTTCCCCGTAATGGCGGGCTTTTCGAATACCATAGACGGGTATTTTTTTCGAATATATGACGGGTGTTTATTTCGAGAGAACATGTAGGCGGGGAACTTTTCGAAGTAATATACCGAACGTTTCCGCATAATTTGGCGGAGGTTGTTCGTGTTTTTAACCGTGTTTGATGTTGGCATCGAAATATGTTAAGGCGTTAAACTTCGGCGGGAGCGGTCGCATAAGGTATATCTATTGACACACTCGACCTATTTGCGTCAAGGTACGGCAACCGACCATATAAAGCCGTGAGAGCCCGTGTCTGCTTTCGAGATTGTTTCGGGTATTCATATACTAGAAAAGCCGCAAGAGGTCCACACGAAAGCGAGAGGCTTATAGGAGGAGTATCGGAGTTCTATCGAGTTCCTTTAGCGGTCCTTTAGCGTTCTGTTGGTGCGTTATGTTCGGGACGGGTGGGATATAGAGAAGGTCCTCCGTTTGCGGTCGCCAGTGGTTGTTATAGACGAAATACCTAACGAAACACCTCCCGACAAGTTATCATAAAACTATGCGGAAAACTTAAGCGAAGTCGTCGCAATCTCCTCGTATATTTCCTCGAGACCTTCCGCAAACTTCTCGAGCTCATTACGTACTAAACAAGATATAATTTTATTAACGCCGCCCCCTCGTGTCGCCATGAAGGTAAACATATGCAAACGGTTATATAAGGTTTAATCATTGATTTGGCGGTATTTTTAGGTGTTTTAACGTATTAAAGTGTCGTTGACATCATCTAAGTATGTAACCGTCCTTTAAAAAATGCGATTTTAGCGAATTAAAGTACGTTACCGCAAAAAGTTATCAATGATATTAAAAAAGAGCCGCATACTAAACGGCTCCGATATGACTACTATATTCACCTTCAAAATATTTAGCTTTAGCTTGATCGATATATTTCTTAACTTGCTCCCAACGTTCGTCCATTATATCAATGTCACTAACATCAAAACTTCCAAAGACGTCCATGTAGGCAACCTTTCTTGTATCAGCAAGTATCTTTTCTAATTCATTTATTTCATTATTTACAAGCGAGCTTATCCACCAATTTTCAAAACCTTCGTCCAACAATTCAGAATATATCTCATCACTTTGCTTATTTAGTTTGGCTTTCTTTATTTCAAATTCTTTTTTTGACTCTGCATTATCATTATGACTTAATAATATATCAATTTATTCCAAATACATTTGGATATCATCCAATTCTCTAAACTTTCGTTTGAGACCATCGTCTTTTTTCAACTTATCTAAAGCATGATTCATTGCTTGTTCAGTTGTCTTTATAACTTCTTTTTGAAACACTTCAACAATATTCAATATTTTCACCCTTACATATTTATACTTCTTCTTTTAGTACATATTAACATCACAAAAACATTAACGAAAAGAGCTAACAGAATCAATTGCGTCAGTCTCGTATATTATTCAACATATTCGATCTCAATATCCGCAGGATAGTCTCTTCTCTTCGGATTCTTATTTCCGAGTTTTAAGATTTCATCGGGTAGGACTCGAGTGTACTCTATGCGTTTAATGATCTGCTTTAACTCTCGGTTAACCTCTTCGGGCTTTTTACCGTCTAGCCCTTCGATGATCTCAATTGTATTTTGTCGGCTTTGTATTTCGTCTTGGGGAGACGGTTGTTGCATCTTTATTTCGATTTCTTCGAGTTGATCTTTTGCCCGTTGCCTTTTATCGAGGTTCTCTTGTTTTTGTTCTCGAATGAACTCCTCGTGCATCGGGTCGCTTTCGTTATTCATTTCGTACTTTAACTCGAGACGCATAATGCCTTTCATTTCTTCGTCTAACTCTTTTATGCGTGTCTCTAAACGTTGTTTTTCTTTCTCTCTTTCTTCGACCTCTTGTTCCATATTTCCATTTGAGAGCCTCTCAATGTCCTCTTTTAACTGTTCTTTATCTTCGAGTAGTTTTTCGAGCACGGCATTCTCTACGTTTTCGGCTATAAATCCGTTATTATTACAAACCTCGCCGCCGTTGGTTCGTTCGTGTTTTGGGCAAGAACGTATTAGGTGGACGCCTCTTTGTCCGTCATAGTTTATTGCCATTTTGCGACCGCATATCGAACAATAGAGAAGGTCTTTTAAGATTGACGGTTGTCGCTTAGTATTTGGTTTCTCTCGTCCATTTCCATAACGCTCCGCACGTTTGGATAACCCTTTTTGAACCTTATCGAAAACGTCGGGTTCAACAATCGGCATATGAGAACCTTCTACAACAATCTTGTCGTTTACTTCTTTAATTGTTTTCCCTTTGCGTTTTGTTTTCGTATAGTCTCGGTAAACTGTGGAGCCTTTATAAGTTTCGGTCTTGAGCATGTCCTTAATTGCTCGAGAAGTGAACTCGTTACCTACTTTTGTTTTGTATCCCATATCATTTAGGTAGTTCGATATTTTTGAGGCTCCGTAACCTTCCAAAGAAAGTCGAAATGCGTGTCTAACGGCGTCCGCCTCTTCTTCGACGATCTCGAGCTTTTTCGTTTTGGGATTACGTCTATACCCGAGTGGAACCGAACCGCTCGCATTAAGTCCGCTTTTTGCGATCTCGAGCTTATTGTTTCGAATACGTTTTCCGATGATGCTCCGCTCGTGGTCGGAGATTGCGGAACCGAGACGGAACATAAGGACGTCCATCTCGTTGTTTGCTAGGTCGTAATAAGATTCGGGAGTTATAATAAGTTTTCGGTAGTCTTGACAATACTCGAGGAGGAGCTCGGAGATTTTGCCGTTACGAGACAACCTTGAAAGCTCGACGGCTAGGATACCGTCGTACTTCTCGATATTATTAAGAAGGTCGTTAAGTTGCGGACGATTTTCAATCTCGGAATGTCCTCCCGTTACGACCTCTTGATATATCTCGTAAGTGTAGCCGTGTTTCTCGGCGTATGCGGTTAGTTTTTGCTTGTGGTTTCGAAGAGTCTCTTCGGTTTCGACCTTCTTACCAGAACTATCTTGTTTATCGGTGCTAATTCTTACGTAAATTGCAACATGTTTTACGTCTTCGATGTTCACGGTCAATCATGCCTTTCTATTGCGATTTCTAGGCACAATAGTAGCACGGTTCTATTTCGTTGTAAATAAAGTGAACCGCTTCATCAAGTCGTCCCCCATCCAAGTTATACCCCATACGTTTTAAGATTTCCAGACTGAACGCTTCTTGCTTCTCTTTAGGGAAATGCCCTGTTAAAAGAGATGGGTCAGGCTTTACGTCAGACTTTTGAATTTGGTCAAGTAAATCCGTTAGAGATTTGCGTACAGCAGGAAATACTTCATCTAACACATCGACGGTTACGCCTGGCTCAAAGTTATCAAGCAAAGCATTATAAATGTGCTTCTCATACCCCCAGTATTCAGCAAAACGTTTATTGTATTCCACCATTTTCTCTAAGTAAGGACGATACATTTCAAAATCATTGTTCTCTTTGGCTTCTTCCCAAATTGCCTCTGATTTCGACTGAAG
>SDGW01000663.1_pt1 | contig 14396 bp, 14 predicted proteins | sample 2873831 | NCBI WGS metagenome assembly SDGW01 (sample SAMN08132700, study PRJNA421101) | hypersaline lake metagenome | isolation source: celular fraction 0.22 microns magnesium sulfate-rich crust from ephemeral... | place: Spain: Penahueca Lagoon, Toledo | collected 2011-07
GCCGTACATGCTCGGCGACGGCGTCCTCACCCAGCGGGGGCGCGATTGGACCGCCGAGTTCGACGCGGACTACCCCTACGTCGACGCACTCGCTGCCGATCCGCTCGGCACGGATTCACGGCTGCTCGACGTCTTCGCCGCCCGCCGGCAGGAGGCCCGGACCGACAGCGTCGCGATGTCCTGTGACACGTGCAAGTACAAGGTCGACCTCGAGGGCTACGAGGAGGACGTCGGCGGCGCTCGCGCCATGCTCCGGGCGCTCGCCCATCAGGAGGCCCACGCCGATCGCGAGGACGTCGACGAGGAACCCCACAGCCACGACGCGCCCGAAAAGCACGTCGCGGTCTGCATGAATCAGACCTGCGCCGAGCAGGGGTCGCCGGCGGTTCTCGAGCGGCTGCGACAGGAAGCCCGCGACTCGGAGCACTGCGACGCCCGCATCACGCGCTCGTCGTGTCTGGGTCGGTGTGGCGACGGGCCGATGGTCGCGGTCTACCCCGACGGGGTCTGGTACGGCGACGTTGCAAGCGAGGACGCCGAACGGATCGTGGGCGACCACCTCGACCGGGACCGAATCGTCAGCGACCTCGTCGATCAGACGCTGTAACCGTACGAATTATCGTAATATCCACGCGGAATAGCACGCCAACCGACTGCAGATACGAACTCGATTCAACGCATAATCAATGAGCTGTTACGAAATCGAAGCACTGCGACTCGGACTGATGAACGTCCTCGGCGTCGGGGACGACAGCGCCCGCGAGCACGCGGAGAACGAACTCGAGGGACACCGCGAGGGTCCCGTTCGGGGCCTCGCGGAGGCCGACAGCCTCGCGGAGATCCGGCGTCACCTCGACGCCGCGCTGGTCGACTTAGAGGAGGAGGTCGCCGCGATGGAGAGCGACGACCCCGAGTACGATTACACGCGAGGACGGTTGCTAGCAGTTCGCGACGCCGAGCGAGCAGTAGCGCGGCTGAGCAGACAGGGTGAGAGCATCGTCGATGGGCTCGGGGATGCCCACGACACCCTCCACGAGACTTTCCCGGTCGAGGAGTGACGATGACCGAGACCGTATCCGACGACGACCGCACGACCGTGTTCCGGTCGGTTCCGCTCGGCGAAATCGATCCCGCTCGAAGTCGGCACATGTGGACCCGCTCTGCGGTCTGCGTCGCCGAATCCGGCAGTCTCGTCGTCACCGGCGAGTGGGACGGCACCGTCACCGCCCGGGACGCCGACTCGCTCGAGGCGCGCTGGACGGCCGCTCACCCGGACCACGCGGTCGGGATCGCGTCGCTCGAGGGCACGAGCGAAACGAACGGCAGCGGAGACGAGGCCGAGACGATCGTCGTCGCCGGCCGCGGTGAGACGGGAACGATCGCGGCCTACGACGCTGCGACGGGCGACCGGCGTTGGCGCTACGACACCGTCGAGGACCTCGGCGAGGCGGTCGAGGACACCGTCTTCTACCTCCCCTACGTCGTCGCGCTCGAGACCGGAACCGATGCCGACGGCAACGACGTGCTCTACGCGGCCGCACGCCGCTACGAGCGCGACGGCGAGATCCGACGGTGGTACAGCGTAGTCTACGCGTTCGACGCCGACGGAACGGTGCGCTGGAGCTACGAGACCGACGCCTCACCGATCGCGCTCGATCTCGACGCCGACGGCGAGCGCCTCGCGGTCGGCTACAACCGCTGCATGGGCGACCACGACACCGGGCTCGTCGTTCTCGAAGCCGACGCAGGCGACCTCGAGTGGACCTGGGATCCCGGCACCGAGGGCGACCGTCGCGTCGGCGACGTTTCCGTCGACGGCGAGGCGATCGCCGTCTCGAGCCACGGCGACAAGCGCGGCTACCTGCTCGGACTGGGCGGGGCCGAGCGCTGGAGCGTCGACCTCGCCGTCGAGACAGAGATCGGCGACGAGACGCTGTACGCCTATCCGAACCACGTGTACGCGAACGATGGCCGGGTGGCGTTCGTGACCGGTAACACCTACGCGGTCGAGAGCCGCGAGACCGAGAGCCGTCATCCGAACGAACACCGAGTCGCTGCCTTCGACGCCGACGGCAACCCGCTGTGGGACGACGAGGTCCGCGGCTTCGTCCACGGGCTGGCCGCCGACGGCGATCGACTCGTCGCTCCCTGTGCCCAGAACTTCCGGGTGCGCGATCCCGACACGCACGCCGTCCGCCGGTTCGATCTCGAGTCGGGTGCGACGGACTGCGAGGGATTCGACGGCATCGCCACTGCGGCAGTCGTCACGGACGGCACCGTCGCCGCGATCGAGGAACCGGTGCAGTACCACGACGAGGGCGAGACGCGCGGCGAATACGCGCTCCGCGTCGGATCGCTCGAGTAACGCGGTCCTTTCCTTCGCACCGATCCGTCCGGCTAATTGTGTCGTCCGGTCGCACACGCAAGGGCGACCCCACAACGCGTCCTCGCGTCTGAAGGACCGTACTATGAGCGAGGATTCCACATCTGGCGGCGACGAGGCGGCGGAGGAAGACGAGTACCACGTCGAAGGTGCCGACGAAGTGTACGAGACCGACGATGGACTGCTGGACCGTGGGCCGGGCGGCGAGGATCGCGGCACGGCGTCGGGCAGACCGAGTCGGCATTCCACGATGGCGCCGCCGCCCTCGAGACGAGCGGACATGCGCGGAACTGCGCGGCTCTCGACGATGCCGAACAAACGCGGATAGCGGGGCAGCTTTCGGCCGATCCGGAGCGCGACGTCGAATCGGACAGGCTAGCCCGCTGAAGCCTCATCGGGTTCCTCGCCGACTCGTGCGTATGACGAGAGACATCAGCGAAACGCAGATCCGCCACTGGCTCGACGATACCGCGATCCGAGACGTGACGCCGCACACCGACGAGGACACCGAGTTCAACTTTCAGGTCGAACTCTCGCGTCTCCCGGTCCACGTCATCAAGGAAGACGAGTTCGGACCGGTTCGGATCGTCGGCCGCAGCGGATTCGACACCGAACGAGCGAAGAATCTGCTTCGCGACGACCGGCGACGCGGCGAGCTCCTCGAGTACGTCGGGCCGATGCTGGCCGCGACGCCCGGGTTTTACACGTTCCTCGACGAGGAGGGGGCGTCCTGCGAGTTGCGCGAGGCCGAGACGGTGCAGGTAGAGTACCGAGTCTATCCCGACGAGGCCAGTCAACAAGCCCTAATGGACGGCGTCATGTCGATCGCGACGAGTATGCGGTACGTCCAGAACGCGGTGGTCGCGGTCGCCGAATCCGAGTAGCGTTCGGTCGGCGGGTCGGTACCGCTGCGGGCCACCGGTCCGGGGAGCGCGTCGGCGGTGAACTGGGCGGTGAGACCGGACGTGACGAAGCCGGCGGCGCTGACGCGGTAGAAGCCACGTCAGAAGCGCAGGCTGACGCCCAGTTCGGTGCGGAACGGGAAGACGATGCGGTCGACGAAGACACCGAAGTTGCGGAGACCTGATAGCGGGCGACGTGCTCGAGGCTCTGGGTGTCGAACTGACGGCGTAATCGACTCAGTAGACCAATTCGCCGGAGATGAACTTCCGGGTCCGGTCGTCGGTCGGATTCTCGAAGATTCGCTCCGTCGAGCCGATCTCGGTAATACTGTCCTCGAGCAGCACGGCGACGCGGTCTGCGATGCGCTCGGCCTGGTGCATGTCGTGCGTTGCCGTTACGACTCCGATCCCCTGCTGGCGAGCCTCGTCGATCGCGTTCTCGATAACTGCCGTGTTCCGCGGGTCCAGATCCGACGTCGGCTCGTCGAGCAGGAGTACGTCCGGCTCGTACGCCAATGCACGCGCGAACGACACGCGCTGCGCCTCCCCGCCCGACAGCGACGTGGCGTGTTGCTCGAGTTTGTCTGTCAGGCCGACGACCTCGAGCGCGTCTCGGACGGCGTCGGCCGTCCCGTTCGACCGGAGTGCCGATCGAAGCTCGTCGCGGAGACGGTCGGCCCACGACCGTCGTACTCGAAGGCCGTACTCCACGTTCCGCGCGACCGACGCGTCGAACAGGCTCGCCTCCTGAAACACCATCCCGATCCGCCGCCGTAACGCGAGCCGTTCGGCCTCGTCGACGGCCCACGCGTTCGTCCCGTCGAGTTCGACGACGCCGTCGTCCGGCCTGAGCGACAGTGCGAGGATGCGCAACAGCGTCGTTTTTCCGACGCCGGACGGACCGATGACGGCGACGACCTCGCCGGGATCGACGGCCAGCGAGAGGTTACGGAGCACACGATCGGATCCGTACGACAGCGAGACGCCGTTCGCTCGGAGCATTACCGATTCACCTCCCGATCGCCGAAGCGCACGACCACGGCGTTGATGACCAGGACGAGGACGACGAGGATCGCGCCGAGCACCATCGCCGTCTCGTAACGGCCCTGTCGTGCCTCGAGTGAGATAGCGGTCGTCAGAGTTCGGGTCTTCGAGACGCCGTCCGCGCCGGCGATGTTTCCGCCGACGATGAGGACGGAGCCGACCTCGCTGATCGCGCGGCCGAACCCGGCGAGGACCGCCGTCGCGATGCCGTATCGGGCCTCCTTGATGGTCACGAGCGCGACGTCGAGACGGGTCCCGCCCAGCGCGTGTGCGGCGTCGCGAACGCTGCCGTCGACGCCCGAGATGGCCGCGAGGCTGATGGCCGTGATCGGCGGCGTCGCGAGGACGAACTGCGACATGATCATCGCCCGCTTGGTGAAGATGAGATCGAACTCGCCGAGCGGCCCCTGATTCGAGACCAGAAACAGGACCCAGAGTCCGACGACGACGCTCGGAAAGCCCATACCGGTGTTGATGACCGACGTGAGAAAGCGCTTTCCGGGGAAGTCCGTGAATCCCATGACCAGCGCGATCGGCAGGCTCACGGCGGTGCTCAGGCCGACGGCGGTGACGCTGACGTACAGCGAGACCAGGATGATGCTCCGAACGTACACCGTATCGAAGGGTAACTCGACGAGTAACGGCGTTACGATGGGTGCGAGCATACCGACAGGCACGGTCAACTATCCGTGGTGTTCGCACTCCATCCCTCGGGAACGTACTGCTGGAAGTCCGGCTCTTCGGAGAGAGCGCGGGGGAAGAACAGCTGTTCCCCGTTCGCTTCGTAGTTCTCGATGAGATCCTGTGCCTGCGGACTCGTGAGGTAACCGATGTACGCCATCGCCAGATCGTAGTTGACGTTATCGTGGACCGCGGGGTTGACCGCGATGACCCCGTACGGGTTGGAGAGCAGTTCCGGCCCACCCTCGATCGGCCCCTGGACGAGGATGGTGAGATCGATCTCGGAGCGCTGGGAGAGGAAGGTCCCGCGATCTGACAGCGTGTAGCCGCTCTGCTGGTTCGCGATGTTCAGCACCTCGCCCATTCCCTGCCCGGTCTCCTGATACCAGTCGCCGCCCGGTTCGACGCCAGCCTGCTCCCAGACGATGAGTTCCTTGGTGTGGGTTCCCGAGTTGTCCCCGCGCGAGATGAAGGAAGCCTGCGACTCGGCGATCGTCGCGAACGCCTCGGCCGCCGAACTCATACCCTGGATACCGGCGGGATCACTTTCGGGGCCGACGATGACGAAGTCGTTGAACATGAGATCGCGGCGGTTGACGCCGTAGCCCTCGCGCATGAACTCGTCCTCGAGCGACCGCGCGTGGACCATCACCACGTCCGAATCGCCGTTGCGGGCCGTCTCCAGGGCAGCACCGGTCCCCTTTGCGACCGCGTCGACCGTCACGCCGTACATATCTTCGAACGGCTTGTTGAGTTCGCTCAGCAGACCCGTGTCGTACGTGCTCGTCGTCGTCGTCAGCGTGAGCGTCTCCCCGGAGACGGTCGGTCCGCCATCGTCGTCGCTTCTCGTCTGTCCCAGACATCCCGCGACTCCGGCGAGCGCACCCGTTCCCACCGCTGCCACGAAGCGTCGGCGTTGTATCGACATGGGAACATCGATGGAAAGCCTTCACAAATAGCTTTGCATTGGAGAGACCGGCGGACGGTTCCTCCCCCGGGACCGAACGGACGGATGAACGACACATCGCGTTCGAGGACCGATTCGAGGCGGACACTGCGATGACGTTCCGAACTCCGCATTGGATTGCGGTTGTCGTCCATTCCTGACAGGCGCTCGCACATGCAAACGAACTTCTCGCTCGACCGCAAACGGGGACGCAAGCGGCCCTACCGAACGGCCGGCAACTGCCTGACGGACTGATACCATGGAAAAGGAGTTCGACCCCTACCTGCGGATCGACGACGTAACCGTCGACCGCAGCGACGTCGCGATGCTGCGCGCGATCGACGACTGCGGCTCGCTGTCGGGTGCGGCCGACGCCCTCGAGCGTTCCTATCCCCGCGTCCAGCAGCGGGTCGTCGAACTCGAGGAGGCGATCGGGCCCCTGGTCGAGCGCACCCGCGGCGGGGCAGACGGCGGCGGGAGTTCGCTGACGGCGACGGCTCGAGACCTGCTGGCGCGGTTCGACCGGCTGGTCGCGGCCTACGAGGGCGTCGCCCGCGTCGACGAGACGGTGCTGTCGGGGCCGGTGGTCGACCGCGACGGCGAACTCGCGACCGTCGAGACGGCCGTGGGAGAGGTGCTCGCTGTCGTCCCCGCGGACGCCGGGACCGCGGCCGTGACGATCCGCTCCGATGCGGTCAGCCTCCACGCACCCAGCGACGCGCCGCCGGCCGAGGGAACGAGCGTCCGCAACCGCTTTTCTGGAACCGTCGCGTGGCTCGAGGCGGGCGACGCCGTTGCTCGAGTCGGAATAGAACTCGAAGACGAGTCGCACACCGACGGCGACGCGCCCGTCGAACTCGTGGCGCTGGTCACCCGCCGCAGCGTCGACGCACTCGGGCTCGAACCCGGACGGGCGATCGTCGCGTCGGTAAAGGCGACCGCGGTGCGGGGGGTCGCGGTGACGAACCGAGATGGGGATTGACGAATCGGCCGGCGAAGCGAGTCCGGTCGAGCGGTTACGTCGCACGACTCCGACCGCTTGTGTTTCGTGGCCCGCTGGGAGGAGACGTTTCGTTGCGGTCGGTTCGGACCCGCGATCCGCCGCCGCTCGTGGACATCCGTCGCCGTTTCCGACCGCTTGCGCCAGTCGGCCGCCGGTACCGCTGTACTGGGTCACTCGTGGGACCGATGTGCGACTGCTGTCTGTGTACCGGTCGGTCTGTGGGGGACCACCTCCTGAGAACGGATCCGCTGGACGACGAGCGTCCCGTTCCGAAGTGCGCTCGAGCGAAAATAAAATACTCCGAAAGTTCATAAGTTGGTTATATAACTCAATAATCGAAGTTCTTTCGGCGGTTTTCTAGAAAACTGCTCACTAGTTTATTACCCGTCAATTTATGTGGGTGTCTCTGGCACTCGGGGACGATGCACACGAGTGAACAGTCGACTGCGGTGCCGAGGGACTTCCCGGTAGTAGACGACACAGATACGACCACGTTACCCCGACACACGGCGGGGACGAGGGCGATCGGCCACCGGCGGCCGTCGGTGCCGTCCGACTGCAATCGCCTCGCTATGCTCGCGGTGCTCACCGCGACGGATCGTCAGCGGCGAGCGGAGGGACGGTATGCAGGCCGATAAGTCCGCGACTCTCCCCGCGGTCGACGAGGTCCCGCGGAAAGCCCGTCGGATCGACTGCTACGTACGATCTACCGTCCCTAGTCCACTCGCCGAGACAGTCGACGACATCATCGAGCGACTCCACCGACTCTGCGACCGCGGGCGCTTTGCCGACGTCCGAGTCTGCGTCTGGCCCCCGGAGGGCCACGCAGCCTCCGAACCGGACGACGAGCGCGAGCGAACGCGACACGACCTCGTGGCCGAGTTCGAACGCTGGGCCGCCGAGCACGACGCGACGCTCGAGCCGGCCTTCCGCAGAGAGGAGAGTCCACCGTTCTCGCACGGACTCGGGCCGGAGGAGCCCCGCGAACGATTGCGGGTACCGGTCGTGGCGCTGGCGCTCCGCGCGGACTCGGCCGAGTCGGACGCCGAACCGGACCCCCTCCGCGGAGTCGTTCCACACACGACGGCTCCCGGGACGGACGACGAGCGGACGCACACTGTCAACGAGTGGCTCACGTCCGTCGAACGGTCGGAGCGGAAACCGGTCGCCGGCTCCGCGCAGACGGACGGTCGGCCGTCACTGGGAGGGCAGCGATGAGCGGGGCTCGGGCGGCACGATCAGGCGATACGGGACGAACGGGGTCGATCACCGACACCGCTCGCGAAATCGAACGGAGCATCGACGCGCGGAGCATATGACGACTGATTGCGATCGAGACGACGATGACCCAGCGGCGACGGGCGACTCGAGCGACGTCGGCGCGCGCCTTTCGTGGAGCGCGACGTTCGACGTGCTGTCCCACTGGTATCGCCGCGAGGTGCTGCGGTTCCTCGCGGACGCCGACGACCGCACCGCCACCATCGACCAACTCACGGCACATCTCGTCGAGCGGATCGACGAGCCGCCGCGGTGCGACCGGATCATGATCGCTCTCCACCACGTCCACCTGCCGACGCTGAGCGAAGCGGACGTCGTCGACTACGATGCCGAGTCGAAGGTGGTGTCCTACCGGCGATGCGGTCGAGTCGAATCCATCCTCGAGCGCGCCCGGTCCGAGGAGCCCGGCCGAGAGTTCGCGACGTAGGTTCCGAACGGTGCCGATCGTAGTCCGTTTCACGTTCGAAACACGGTCCGATCGCGGGAACCGCGACTCGCCACGCTGCGTTTCGGTCTCGGGACGCTCGGGGAGCCATAGGTCTTTCTCGCGAGGGTTCGTATCGGCAAGCATGTACGACTCCATTCTGATCGCGACCGACGGCAGCGAGGCCGCGGCGACCGCCGTCGATCACGCAGTGGTGCTCGCAGACCGATTCGACGCACCGCTGTACGGAATCGCCGTCGTCGACGATCGAACCGAGTACGACACCGGCATCGTCGACCCCGAGGAGGCCCGACAGCACCTCCGCGAGCGTGCGTCGGAGTGGCTCGCGGCCCTCGAGGAAACGGCGGGCGAGGCGAACGTGGCCGTCGAGACGACCGTTCGAACTGGCGTGCCTCACGAGGAAATCCTCGGGTACGCGGCCGAGAACGAGATCGACGTGATCGTCGTTGGCGCTCGCGGCCGCTCGTCGTTCAAGGGGGCGCTGCTCGGCAGCACCGTCGACAGAGTCGTCAGAGTCGCGGATCGGACGGTGCTCGTCGTCGGGACCGACGACTGACGAGAACCGAGCGTGGGATGGACCGGTGTGCGAGACCGGTGCCGGCGGCGGGGAGGCCTGCGGCCAGGTGACGGAGGGAGAACACTTACCTTCGCTGTCGTATGAGCTATCACCATGTCACTGCTCGTTCCCTTCGACGGATCGGTGTTGGCGACGAACGCGCTCGAGCGGGCGTCGACGTTCGGCGACCTCCTCGACGAAGAGGTCGTCGTGTTGACGGTCATCCCGGACGACGCCGACTACGCACGGGAGCGCGGCTGGATCACGGAAGGCGAGCCGTTCGATACGGAGGCAATCGCCGCGGGGATGCAGATCCGCGCCGACGAAGTCGCGCCGGAGGCGACGTTCCGAACCGAGCGAGTGAGTTCCGACGAGCCGACTGCCACGTCGACGACGAACGTCGTCCGAGAGATACGGCGGGTCGCTGCCGAGATCGAGGCGTCGGTGGTCTTCATCGGCTCGGAGAACGCGGGCTCGGTTATCGCACCGCAGTCCAGCGTCGGGGGCCCGGTGGCCAGCGACCAGCGCTACGACGTCTACGTCGTTCGCGAACCCGGCGACGAGATCGATCCCGAGGAGATGGCCGACATCGACTCGACGCAGGACGATCTCTGATCGGCGACAGGGCCGCCGCCGACGGGCGGACGTGACCCGCCCACCGCACGGCGATTTGGAGGAACGTTTATTCCGCTGACCGACCACGATTCGGACGACAATGGACGATCGGAACGGGTGGGACCGAGACGCGACGGCGCCGACCGGGTCCACCCACAGCCCGCCGGCGTCGTTCGTCGAGCAGGCGAACGTCGCGGAGCAGGATATCCACGAGACGTTCGACGCGAACTGGCCGGACTGCTGGACGCGTGCGGCCGACCTTCTCTCGTGGGACGAGCCTTACGATACCGTCCTCGAGGACGCCGACGCCCCCTTCTACCGGTGGTTCGCTGACGGCCGACTGAACGCGTCCTACAACTGTCTGGACCGCCACCTCGAGGCGGGCCGGAAGAACCACGCCGCGATCCGCTGGGAGGGCAAACAGGGCGAGCGCCGGACCTACACCTACCGCGACCTCTACGTCGAGGTCAACGAGTTCGCGGCCGCGTTGCGGGATCTCGGCGTCGAGGAGGACGACGTGGTGACGATCTACCTGCCGATGATCCCGGAGCTACCGATCGCGATGCTGGCCTGTGCCCGCATCGGCGCGCCACACAGCGTCGTCTTCGCCGGGCTCTCCGCGGACGCGCTCGCGACGCGGATGGACGCCGCCGACAGCGAGTATCTCGTCACCTGCGACGGCTACTACCGACGCGGCGACGCCTTCAACCAGAAGAGCAAGGCCGACAACGCCCGCATCGGGCTCGAGCAAGACGTCCGGACGGTCGTCGTCGACCGGCTCGGCGACGACCTCCCGCACGTTCTCGGCGACGGCGAGTGGGACTACCACGAGCTTCGCGAGGAATTCGCGGGCGAAACGGTCGAGCCGGTCTCCCGGGACGCCGAGGACATGCTGTTCCTGATGTACACCTCCGGGACGACCGGCGAGCCGAAGGGCGTCGTCCACTCGACCGGCGGCTATCTCGCGCACGTCGCGTGGACGAACCACGCGGTCCTCGACGTCAAGCCCGAGGACACCTACTGGTGTGCGGCCGACATCGGCTGGATCACCGGCCACTCCTACATCGTCTACGGCCCGCTCGCGCTGGGGACGACGACGGTGATGTACGAGGGGACGCCGGATTACCCCGACCGGGATCGGCTCTGGGAGATCGTCGACCGCAACGCCGTCGACGTCTTCTACACCGCGCCGACGGCCATCCGCGCGTTCATGAAGTGGGGGGCCGAGTACCCCGAACGCCACGACCTCTCGAGCCTGCGGCTGCTCGGGACCGTCGGGGAGCCGATCAGCCCGCGCCCCTGGAACTGGTACCGCGAGCACGTCGGCGGCGGCGATTGTCCGGTCGTCGATACGTGGTGGCAGACCGAGACCGGCGCGGTGACGATCTCGACGCTGCCGGGCGTCGACGACATGAAACCGGGCTCCGCGGGGCCGCCATTACCGGGGATCGACGCCCGAATCGTCGACGCGGGGGGCGAGGCGATCGACCCCGGTGAATCCGGCTATCTCACGATCACACAGCCGTGGCCGGGTATGGCCCGGACGCTGTACGACAACGACGAGCGCTTCGTCGCGGAGTACTGGCAGCGCTTCTCCGACCCGGACGCCGGCGAGTGGCGCTACTTCAGCGGCGACACCGCTCGAGTCGACGAGGACGGCTACATCACCGTCCTCGGCCGGGTCGACGACGTGATCTCCGTCTCCGGCCACCGTCTCGGCACGAGGGAGATCGAAGGCGCGATCGCCGACGTCGACGGCGTCGCCGAAGCCGCCGTCGTCGGCCGCTCGAGTGGGACCGGCGACACGGAGATCTACGCGTACGTCAGCACCGAGAGCGGGCGGGAGCCGGACAGGGCGGTTCGGCGGGCGATCCTCGAGAGCATCGAGTGCGCGATCGGACCGATCGCCCGACCGTCCGAGGTCGTCTTCACGCCGGAGCTCCCGAAGACACGCTCGGGGAAGATCATGCGCCGCCTCCTCGAGGACGTCGCCAACGGCGCGGAACTGGGAGACACGAGCGCGCTCCGGAACCCGGAGATCGTCGGCGAGATTCAGGCCGAAATCGACGAGGACGGCGAACGAACCCACTAGTTTCGTAGTATCAACTATCGCGAAACGGTTTCCGTTCGTGCAACCGCCGTCGTTGGAGGGGATCGCACGGAAATCATCGTGCTCGGCGATACAGTTATGTTCGCGTCGCCAGAACGAGCGAACCATGAGCCTCGAGGGGACGGGGGGGACGGTGCTGACGCGTCGGGAGTACGAGTCGCTCCTCGACGCCGCCGAGACCTACCGCGAGGCGCTGGTCGTCCGCCTCTGTGGGGACGTGGGGCTCCGGCCGGCCGAACTGACGCGGCTGACGATCGACGACGTCGAACAGGTGCGGATCGATCCGCCGCGGTACCTGGTCCGGGTGCCGGGCGGTGACGAGGGGCGCGGCCGGACCGCGTACCTGCCGACCCGCGTCGAGCGCGAACTCCGGCGGTACGCCCGCAGCAACGACCTCTCGCCCGAAGATGAGATTTTCTCGGTCACGGCCCGCCGGCTCCAGATGCTCGTTTCGGACGTCGCCGACCGGGCCGCCGAACTGTTCGACGATCCGACCCTCGTCGACGCGTCGACGAGCGATCTCCGGCGGTATTTCGTCCACACGGCGCTGGTCGATCACGACGTCAACCCCCGCGTCGTCAAGGCCGCGGGCGGCTGGCGTAGCTTCGAGGCGCTCGAGTCCTATCTGCCGGAGCCGACCGAGACCGAGATCGTCGACGCCTTCGACGCCGTCGAGCGTCCGTCGGGACCCCGCGCCGGAGAGTCGCGGTCCGGGCCCGCGGTCAGCGACGACAGCGTCGTTCGGTTGCTGCTGGCCGCCAGCGACCGGTACGCGCTCGTGCGCCTCGACGCCGACGGCTACGTCGAGCGCTGGAACCGCAGCGCGGCCGCGATGTTCGGCTACCGGGCCGGGCAGATCGTCGGCACGCACGTTTCGACGTTCTACACCGACGACGCCATCGAGGACGGGGAGCCCGAACGGACGCTCTCGGCGGCCCTCGAGGAGTCCGGGACCGAGACCGAGGGGTGGCGCGTCCACGAGGACGGCACCCGGTTTCGCGCGACGGAGGTCGTCTCGCCGCTGCGGGACGATCAGGGCCGCCACCGCGGCTTCGCCGTCTTCGTCCGCGACGCGACGGCCGCCCACGAAGAACTCGAGGCCGCCCGCGAGCGCCGGGACGAACTCGAGGGGCTGTATACGGTCGCTCGCCGCCACCGGGCCGTCACCCACGCGCTACTCGACTCGACCGACCACGAGGAGGTCGAGGCGGCGACGTGTGCCACGCTCGCCGACGGGCGGGCCTACGACGTGGCCTGGATCGACCGGGCGACGATCGGGGATCGTCGTCGGGAGCGGCGCGCAGCGAACGGCATCGAGCCGGAGGAGATCGATCGGCTCGTCCCCGAGGAATGGCGCGAAACCGAGCCGACCACTGATCTCGAGCGACCGGTGTTGGACGCCGATACCGAACCGCGTGAGCGGGCGGTTGCTGTCGCAGACGACGTCTCGGCGACGCTCGACGGCGACGCGTTCGAGGGGACCATCGCGAGGGTCCCGCTGACGTACGGTGACACCGTCTACGGAACGCTCTCGGTCGCAACCGAGCGGCCGGGCGCGTTCGCTGACGACGAACGCACGTGGCTCGGGACGATCGGCCGCCAGGTTGGCTACGCCATCGCCGCCATCCGCCGGCGGAACCTCCTGTTATCCGATCGGGTGACGGAACTCGAGGTCACCTGTCGGGACGATCGGTCGTTCTTCGTCGACGCCTCGCGCCGGCTGGACTGCCGGTTCGAACTCGACTCGCTGGTCCCGATCGGGGAGGGGACACAGCTCTACTACGTCCGGCTCGAGGGGGCGTCGCCGGCCGACGTCTTCGACCTCGCCGCCGACGACCCCGGGATCGACGACTGCCGGCTGGTCGAGACCGGCGAGGAGAGCTGGCGCGTCGAGTTCGTTATCGACGGCTCCTGTCCGATCGTCACGCTGACCGAGTACGGCGTCACCGTCCGCGAAGCGATCTTCGAGGCCGGAACGGCGACGATTACCGGCGACTGCGCGGCCGACGCCAACCTCCGCACGATCGTCGACGGGCTCCGCGCCGCGTTCCCCGACTCCGAACTGGTCGGCAAGCGCGAGGCCGAGCGGGCCGTCCAGACGGCCCGCGAGTTCCGGGAGGGGCTCGAGGATCGACTCACGGACCGTCAGGAGGCCGCGCTGCGGGCAGCGTACTTCGGTGGCTACTACGACTGGCCGCGGGAGAGTACGGCCGAGGAGGTGGCCGACGCGATGGGGGTTTCTTCGCCGACGCTGCACAATCACCTGCGGAAGGGCCAACACGAACTGCTCCGAACCTTCTTCGACGAACCTGGCGAAGGCTCGTAGCAACGGATTCGAACAGCCGGCGGTGCCACATTGCGTGCGCACGCGATAGCCAAATCGAGCGACCACGTCGGTACTAGATCTCTAGATGTCCGGCCCGAACATGTGGG
>SDGW01001347.1_pt1 | contig 14392 bp, 13 predicted proteins | sample 2873831 | NCBI WGS metagenome assembly SDGW01 (sample SAMN08132700, study PRJNA421101) | hypersaline lake metagenome | isolation source: celular fraction 0.22 microns magnesium sulfate-rich crust from ephemeral... | place: Spain: Penahueca Lagoon, Toledo | collected 2011-07
GTAATCAAGAAAGATCTTCGCTCAATAAAAAAGCAGTACTCTACATCTCGTAAAACGAAGATTGAGGAGAAAGTGGAAGAGCTTAAGATTAATTTAGAGGTTACCGTACCTAGTGAAGATGTATTGGTTTCGGTTACGAAGGAAGGGTACACAAAACGAACGAGTCTTCGTTCATATGCAGCCTCAAATGGAGCAGACTTCGCAATGAAAGAAGGAGATCATTTATTAGGTTTATTTGAAATCAATACAACCGATACACTTCTTTTATTTACGAACAAAGGAAATTACTTATTCTTGCCCGTACACGAGCTGCCAGATATCCGTTGGAAAGATCTCGGCCAGCACGTGGCAAATATCATAACGATCGATAAAGATGAACATCTCATACGTGCCATTCCAATTCGAGATTTCTCTGAAGAGAAGTATTTTATGTTTGTAACGAAAAATGGAATGATTAAACGAAGTGAGTTAGGATTATATCAAGCTCAACGCTACTCTAAGCCATTAGTAGGTATTAACCTCAAAGGAGAAGACGAGTTAGTTGATGTTCATGTAACAGATGGCCACTGTGATGTATTCCTTGCTTCTAATAAGGGTTATGGATTGTGGTATCACGAATCAGAAGTGAAACCGATTGGTCAACGAGCTGCTGGTGTGAAAGCTATGCAATTGAAAGAAGAGGAATGGATCGTAGGCGGCAAAGTATTTGGTGATTTAACAGACCCATCTCTTGTGTTAATTACACAGCGAGGAGCGGTCAAACGAATGAAGCTGAAGGAGTTCGAAAAGTCTACTCGAGCGAAAAAAGGCGTAGTGATGTTAAGAGAGTTAAAACGAAATCCTCACCGTATCGCGGGCATCGAAATTGTCCATGATGAAGATATACTTTATTTTGAAACAGATAACGGTACAGTGGATGAATTTATGCCACTTAAATTAAAACCAAGCGATCGTTACAGTAATGGATCGTTTGTAATTGATACGGATGAAACAGGTGAAGTCAATAAGCTGTGGAAAGCGAAAGATTATGAAAAAGTATTTGAAGACGGACAAAATGAAGAACAACAATAATATAATTATGTAAACTGAAAGCCCAGAGCCTAATGTTAGGCTCTGGGCTTGATTTATATTTTGAAATCATACGATAATTCTATTGAATCTTCTCTAGAATTAACAGGTAAACGTATCCATCACATCCTGCACATAGGCTTCATAATTGAATTGATTGGCAATGCTATGAATGGGGTAATCTTCTTTTTCTTTAAGCTGTCGAAAATCCGCAATACTTTGTCCGAAAGCAACTCCATCATCTGTCACTACTTTTACTGGAGCTTTTTGATAAGTAACCTCATTCCCATTAATCATAGCCCAGAAGGGAAGTAAATCATGAATAGGCACACCTTGGATTGGAACAGATGATTTTTCTTGGTAAAAAGCAAAATAATATTCATACATAGGGGAGAGGATATTTCCTATAGCTTTGTTTTTACAATTTCGCCCCATATATTCAACCATAGATTTGGTTAATAATGCTTGGCTTGTAACATTTAAAGGGAAAATTTTCACGTTGTCTGCTAGTGTAAGTACAAGGTTTGCTGCATAGGGATCTCCATAGATGTTTGCTTCTGCAACGGGCGTTACATTGCCAGGATAAAAAAAGGCTCCTCCCATAATGTAGATATCGTTTACAAGATCACCAACATCGGGATAAATTACAAATAAAGTAGCTAAAGAAGATAAGCGACCCACATTAACAATAGTAATGTCATTTTTGTTCTCTAAGATTAAATCTATTGCTTTTTCATAACTGTCAATGGTAAAGTCTTTAATGGACTGTGTATCGGGTTCCCAGGGGCCGAGACCAAATTCACCGTGAATTTCAGGGAAATAATCTGGGTAAATTCCTGTATAAGGGTGGTAAGCACCTTGAATGATCGATAGCTTACCTTCTGCTTGTGTGAGAGCACGAAGAAATAATGCATTTTGCTCAGCATTTTTCCTCGGGATATTCCCATACCCAGTTACAACCCCTACAACCTCAATATCTTCTTTGAAATTTGCATAGAGTAAAGCGAAGACATCATCTACTCCAAAATCTCCAAAAAACAGCACTTTTTTAGGCATACACAATCTCCTTTAACCAAAGACGTATGTTCATAGTCTATTTAGAATTCTTTTCCAATATACATAAGATTCTCTAATTGCTAGTAGAAGCCATAAGTCTTACTAATACTTAGTAGCAACTCCGAATAAAAATTTAAAAGAAATGCAAAAAGCATTAAATCTAACCCCTTATAGTGCAATAAATCGATATGTTTATGAATCATTTGTATTTTCAGAAATTTATGATAAAATTATGTACAAATTGGTGAAAGCGCTGTCACATGATGGGGAGATGATGTATGACTGATCTAAAAGAACGAATCATTCAATCATCCTTAGAGTTATTTGAGAAACACGGATACCATGGTGTATCAATTAATCAAATTGTAGAGCACTGTGGAGCATCTAAAGGAGGTTTTTATCACTATTTTCACTCTAAAGATGAACTCTTATATGTGATACATGACACGTTTATTACATATGTATTAGAGAAGGCCAATCAAGCAAAACAAACCTACAACAATCCAACTGAGAAACTACAAGCCATCATAGAATCCTTTGTAAAAGTATTTGACTTATACAAATCACACATTTCTGTATTCTATCAAGAAAGCACATATCTAAAGCCTGACTATGAAGAACTGATCAAGAAGAAACGAGATCAATTTAAACAAAACATATTTGAAGTACTACAAGAAGGGCAAGACAAAGGTGAATTTCGTTCCATACTACCAGTTGAAATTACTGGTATGGCTGTTCTAGGCATGGTGAACTGGACGTATAAATGGTATCGGAAAAATGGAGAGAAAGATATTGAGGAAATCTCTCATGTTTTTGTCGATTTAATTCTTCATTCTGTCCTTACTGGAGAAACCTTACACCAAGATCGTTATAATGATTTCTTTCTTCAAACAAAAATGAATAGCTAAGAAGTATTTTTTATTTGGTTAGCACCGACCAACCAGTCGGTATCTACAATATAAAGGGGAGAAACGATATGGATTTTTCTTTAACAAAAGAACAAGAAATGACAAGAAAGATGGTAAGAGATTTTGCTCAGGAGAAGATTGCTCCGCGTGCTGTAGAAATGGACATTAACTCTGAATTTCCAAAGGATATTTTCGATGAGATGGGTAAATTAGGTCTTTTAGGTATTCCGTTCCCTGAAGAATATGGAGGATCTGGTGGTGACACCGTAACATACGCACTCGCTGTTGAAGAAATTGGTCGCGTTTGTGGTGGTACAGGGCTTAGTTATGCAGCCGCTGTTTCATTAGGTTCTAGTCCTATTTATTACTTCGGTACTGAGGAACAAAAACAAGAATGGCTAGTTCCACTAGCAAAAGGTGAAGGTCTGGCTGCTTTCGGTTTAACAGAGCCAAATGCTGGCTCTGATGCAGGGGGGACTCAAACGAAAGCCGTTCTTGACGGAGACGAATACGTCATTAATGGTGAAAAGTGCTGGATCACAAATGCAGAATACTCCCGTTCCATTACAGTCACAGCTGTAACAGGAAAAAATGAAAAAGGTAGAAATATCATCTCAGCATTTATCGTGCCTAAGGATACTCCAGGGCTCACTATAAACAGTAATTATGACAAGATGGGTGTACGTGCATCAAATACTTGTGAAATTATTTTGGAGGATGTTCGGGTACCAAAAGAGAATATTTTAGGGGACGAGAAAAAAGGCTTTAATCAGTTCCTTTACACATTAGATGGTGGACGCATCTCAATTGGTGCACTAGCCGTTGGTATTGCTCAAGCATCTCTTGATAAAGCACTCGCTTATGCGAAGGAACGTAAGCAATTTGGTAAAACCATCTCAAACTTCCAGGCTATTCAATTTAAGCTTGCGGATATGGCAATGGAAGTCGAACTTGCTCGTAATATGGTACTAAAAGCTGCATGGTTGAAAGACCAAGGAAAGAATTTCTCTAAAGAATCTGCTTATGCAAAGTTGTTCGCTTCTGAAACCGCTTTCCGTTCTGCAAATCAAGCGATTCAAATACATGGTGGTTACGGATACATGCGTGAATATGAAGTTGAGCGCTACCTTAGAGATGCTAAACTACTTGAAATTGGTGAGGGTACATCAGAAATTCAACGCCTAGTGATTAGCCGCCAACTAGGTTGCTAGATTCGATTCTCGTTTTTAAAAGTCCATTTTATAAGATTCCTTAGGAGGGTGCCGATGTCACTGTTACAGTTAACCGTTGGAGAGTTGTTGGAAGAGAAAGTGCGTTTATATCCAGATCAAGAAGCGTTTGTGGGGGCCGTATTGGTCACAGTGAATACGAACTATCAGGCAAAAGAACTTGAGTATCTATTAAAGCAATCTGATGCTACAACGTTAATTTTAGCTGAAAGCTTTAAACAAACCTCTTACATTGAAATTCTACGTGAAGTTTGTCCAGAGATTGACTCCCATAGTAAAGGGAAACTTGAAGTCAAAAATCTACCGTATTTAAAAAATATTATCGTACTGAGCGATGAGGAATATGAAAATATGTATTCCTGGCAAGAGGTCATGGATCAAGGAAAATCAATTAGTGATGATCAACTTAAACAACGTCATCAAGAACTAAATTATAAAGACGTTATTAATATGCAATATACGTCTGGTACAACAGGTTTTCCTAAGGGAGTCATGCTTTCCCATTACAACATTGTGAATAATGGAAATCAGGTTGCTGATTGTATGGAGCTTACGAATGAAGACCGCTTATGTATTCCAGTTCCATTCTTCCACTGTTTCGGATGTGTATTAGGTACGATGGCTGCAGTTTCTAAAGGAGCAACGATGGTCATACTTGAACAGTTTGATCCTGAGAAAGTACTTCATGCTGTTGAACAAGAAAACTGCACAGGACTGCATGGCGTACCTACCATGTTTATTGCAGAACTAAATCATCCTGAGTTCAAAGAAAACGGTTATCCTCATCTGCGAACAGGTATTATGGCGGGATCCACTTGTCCGATGGAGGTCATGAAAAACGTCATAGGTAAGATGGGTGCTGAGGAGATCACGATTGCCTATGGACAGACTGAATCTTCTCCAGTCATTACACAAACACGAACGGATGATCCAATAGAACTCCGTGTTAGCTCGGTTGGTAAAGCCCATCCCAATGTAGAGGTGAAAGTCATTGATCCTGCTACAAACGAAGAAGTACCTACAGGAACTCCAGGCGAACTTTGCACAAGAGGGTATCTAGTTATGGAAGGCTATTATAAAAATAAAGAAGCTACCTACACAGCCATTGATGAAGAAGGGTGGCTTCATACAGGTGATATCGCAACGATGGACGAACAAGGTTATATTGAAATCACAGGTCGTATGAAAGATATGATTATTCGTGGAGGGGAAAACATCTATCCACGCGAAGTCGAAGAGTTTTTATATCAGCATGAGGATATTTTGGATGTTCAAGTCGTAGGAGTCCCTGATGAAAAGTACGGGGAAGAGCTCATGGCTTGGATCATTCCGAAAGAAACATCTTCTATAACAGAAGAAGATGTTTATGCATTTTGTAAAGGCCAAATATCACATCACAAGATTCCACGCTATATTCGATTTACGGATGAGTACCCAATGACAGCAAGTGGGAAAATTCAGAAGTTCAAATTACGAGAAGATGCTAAAAATACGATTCAATCGAAATAAGGAGCGTTTGTTATGTTTAACAAGATCTTGATTGCTAATAGAGGTGAAATTGCATCACGTATTATTCGTACTTGCAAAAAACTTGGCATTCAATCTGTAGCAGTCTATTCAGAACCTGATGCGGATAGTCCCTTTGTGAGCGAAGCTGATGAAAGCTACCCTCTTGGAGGCACTCGCGTTCATGAGAGCTACCTGAACATCGATAAGATCCTAGAAATCGCTAAAGAAGCTGGAGTTGAAGCCATTCACCCAGGGTACGGTCTTTTAAGTGAAAATGGAGACTTCGCTAATCGAATAGAACAAGAGGGGATCACCTTTATTGGCCCTTCTCCTGAGGTTATGTCCAAAATGGGAAGTAAGGTAGAGGCTCGTCAAACGATGAAAGATGCTGGTGTACCTGTTATTCCAGGGACTGAATCCGCTGTAGCTGATGTGGATGAAGCGAAAAAGGCAGCTGAGGATATTGGCTATCCTGTCATGCTTAAAGCATCATCTGGTGGCGGAGGAATCGGTATGCAAGTTGTGCATGATGACCAAGAATTAGCTAAGGCATTTGAAAGCAACTCAAAGCGTGCTCAAATGTTTTTCGGTGATGGCACCATGTTCATAGAAAAGAAAATTGTCAATCCACATCACATTGAAATTCAGGTGTTAGCTGATCAAGAAGGCAATACGATTCACTTGTTTGAACGTGAGTGTTCTATTCAACGTCGTCATCAAAAAGTTGTTGAAGAAGCACCCTCTCCATTCATATCTGAAGAGACTCGAAACAAAATGGGTAACGCAGCTGTAAAAGCCGCTAAAGCTATTGGTTATAAAAATGCTGGAACCATTGAGTTTTTAGTTGATGAATACCAAAACTTCTATTTCCTTGAGATGAACACAAGGCTCCAAGTAGAGCATCCTGTAACAGAGGAAATCACAGGATTTGACCTTGTTCATGAGCAGCTTCGCATTGCGAATGGAGATGCTTTACGTTATAAGCAAGATGAACTTACCATGCATGGCCACGCTATTGAAGTACGTGTTTATGCTGAGGATCCAAAAACGTTCTATCCCGCTCCAGGCCAAATGACAAATTTAGAACTTCCGCAAGGGGATTCTATTCGTCATGAAGTTGGTGTCCATAAAGAGTCAATGGTTTCCCCTTTCTATGATCCTATGATCGCAAAGTGTATTACATGGGCAAAAACTAGAAATGAAGCTATTGAAAACATGATTTATGCACTTGAAAACTATACAATTGAAGGCATCAAGACAAATATTCCGATGCTCCTCGATGTACTAAAACATGATGCATTTAAACAAGGTAATACAAACACACACTTTATTCAGTCTCACTTGAAGGAGGAAGCAAAATGATCGAAGTAAAAGCAAATATGGCAGGAAGTGTATGGAAAATTGTTGTTAAAGAAGGGGAAGAAGTAGAGGATGGTCAAGATCTGCTCATTTTAGAATCTATGAAAATGGAAATCCCTATTGCTACTGAAGATGATGGTACGGTTAAAGAGTTAAAAGTTCAAGAAGGCGATTTCGTAAACGAAGGAGACGTTGTAGCGATCTTAGAATAGTCTTAGGAGGGATCACATGCAACTACCACACAACGTAACGATAAAAGAAGTCGGTCCACGCGACGGTCTTCAAAATGAAAAAGAAATGATTCCAACTGAAGATAAAATTGAATGGATTAATCATTTATCTGAAACTGGATTATCTTATATTGAAATTTCATCCTTTGTTCACCCTAAGTGGATTCCTCAATTAGGAGATGCCCTAGAGGTAGCGAAAGGGATTAAGCGAAATCCTGAAGTAACCTATGCCACGCTTGTTCCAAACATGAAAGGTTTGGAACGAGCGCTTGAGGCAGACGTGGATGAAGTGTCGATTTTCATGTCCGCTTCAGAATCACATAACAAAAAGAATATTAATAAGTCCATTGATGAAACATTCCCTGTTTTACAGGAAGTTGTCGAGGGTGCTAAAGGCGAGAATAAATCTGTTCGCGGTTATATCTCTACTGTATTTGGATGCCCATATGATGGCCAGGTACCTCTAGAAAATGTCCAAAAGGTCTGTGATCAGTTATTTTCGATGGGGATTGATGAGCTTTCTATTGGTGACACAATAGGTGTAGCAAATCCCCTTCAGGTCCAGCATGTTCTCGAAACTTTGAGTAAGGACTTTCCCAAAGATCAGTTAGCCTTACACTTTCACAATACAAGAGGTACAGCACTTGCTAACGTGCTTACTTCCCTACAACTAGGCTTTACTACGTTTGATAGTGCTCTAGGAGGACTAGGTGGATGCCCATATGCTAAAGGAGCATCAGGTAACCTAGCGACGGATGACCTCCTTTATATGGTAAAGGGAATGAACATTGAAACCGGAATTGATCAGGATAAATTAATGAGAGCAGGTTCTTTTATACAGGGCAAAATGGATAAACCATTACCGAGTCACCACATGCAAATTGCTTACAAAGGAGGCGATGTGACATGACTGAAACTGTACAATATCAATTAATTGAAGAAACAATAGCCTTAATCACATTAAACCGTCCAGAAGCTGCGAATGCCTTTTCCCTGCAATTGTTAGATGATTTAACGAAAGTTGTGGAACATGTAAACAAACAAAAGGATATACGAGCAATGATCATTACCGCTTCTGGAGAGAAAGCTTTCTGTGCTGGTGCAGATTTAAAAGAACGTGCTGGTATGACGGATGATGAAGTTGTTCAAACCGTACATAAGATTGGTCAAACGGTACATGCGGTAGAAAACATTAAAAGCCCAGTCATTTGTGCAATTAATGGTGTAGCATTTGGAGGTGGATTAGAGCTTGCTTTAGCATGTGACCTTCGAGTGGCAGCTGATCATGCTAAATTTGGACTCACTGAAACCTCATTAGGAATCATTCCAGGCGCAGGAGGAACCCAACGTCTCCCTAGATTAATAGGACTCGGTAAGGCCAAAGAAATGATATACGCTGCTAAGCGAGTCAATGTAGAAGAAGCGCTCTCTATTGGCTTAGTGGAACGTATTGCTTCATCTCAATCCCTATTAGATGAAGCAATGGAATTAGCACGTTCAATCGCATCCAATGCGCCAGTCGCCTTACGACAAGCCAAGCAAGCAATTAATAAAGGTTTTCATGTCGATTTGGAAACAGGTCTACAAATGGAATCCATGAGTTATGCTGTTACGATCCCTACTGAAGATCGTCTAGAAGGCTTAAAAGCATTTAAAGAAAAGCGAAAACCTGAATATAAAGGTCAGTAAAGATTTAAAGGAGGTTTTAGGATGTCAGTTGATCAAACGTTAGAACAAGCATTTAAAGAACGTGTTGAAAAAATTAAAAAAGGCGGCGGTGAAAAATACCACAAAAAGAACGAAGAAAAAGGTAAACTTTTCGCACGTAAACGCCTTGAGCTTCTTTTTGATGATGGCGTTGAAATTGAGGATGCCTTCTTTGCCAATAACCAAGCAGAAGGACTTCCTGCTGATGGTGTTGTAACAGGCATGGGTAAAATTAACGGTGAGACGGTCTGTGTTATGGCTAACGACTCTACAGTGAAAGCAGGTTCCTGGGGAGCAAGAACCGTTGAGAAAATTATTCGTATTCAAGAAACCGCTCTCAAACTTGAGGTGCCTATGCTTTACCTTGTCGACTCTGCAGGTGCACGTATTACAGATCAAATTGAAATGTTCCCGAATCGCCGTGGCGCAGGACGCATTTTTTATAATCAAGTCAAACTATCTGGTCGCGTACCTCAAATTTGTCTCCTATTTGGTCCATCTGCAGCGGGTGGTGCTTACATCCCAGCCTTCTGTGACATCGTAGTCATGGTGGACGGAAACGCATCGATGTATCTTGGATCCCCTCGTATGGCTGAGAAAGTTATTGGGGAAAAAGTAAGCCTTGAAGAAATGGGCGGAGCAAGGATGCATTGCTCTGAATCAGGTTGCGGAGACGTACTAGCGAAATCAGAAAAAGAAGCGATAGAGTACGCTCGTAAATACTTAACTTACTTCCCGCAAAACTATAAAGAAAAACCAAAAACCTATGAAGCTCATCCAATTAAACCACATGATAAATCGATTGAAGAGCTTATTCCAGAGAATCAAAACGCTCCATTTAACATGTATGACTTTATTGATCGTTTAATTGACGAAGATTCCTTTTGTGAGATTAAGCGTCGCTTTGCAAAAGAATTAATCACAGGGTTAGCACGTATTAATGGTAAACCTGTGGGAATTATCGCTAACCAGCCAAAACAAAAGGGTGGCGTTTTATTCCATGACTCAGCTGATAAGGCAGCAAAGTTTATTAATCTATGTGATGCTTTCCATATTCCACTGTTATTCCTTGCTGATATACCAGGATTTATGATCGGTACGCGGGTGGAGAAAGCAGGAATTATTCGTCACGGAGCAAAAATGATCTCGGCTATGAGCGAAGCATCTGTTCCTAAGATCTCCGTTGTTGTACGTAAAGCATATGGTGCAGGCCTTTATGCTATGGCAGGTCCAGCATTTGAACCAGATTGCTGTATAGCCCTCCCAAGTGCGCAAATTGCAGTAATGGGTCCCGAAGCAGCTGTAAACGCTGTTTATGCAAATAAGATTGCTGAATTACCTGAGGAGGAACGTCCGCAATTCATAAAAGAGAAACAAGAAGAATATAAAGAAAATATCGATATTTATCGTTTAGCATCTGAAATGATTGTGGATGACATTGTCGAACCAGCTCAATTACGTGATCAACTCATCAAACGTTACGAAATGTATGAATCGAAAAACCTTACATTCACAGAGCGGAAGCATGGTGTCTATCCGGTATAGAAACTTCAAGTAGAAAAACCCGTGTGCTTATCCATGCGGGTTTTCCACGTTAAAAAGAAAGCACGAGGATGAAGAGATAGGGGGAAACAGAATGTCAGATGCCAAACAACGGGTTCAAGAGACATTCAGCAAAAATGCAGAGAAATATGTGACAAGTCATACACATTCTAAAGGAAAAGATTTAGCCTTAATGGTTGAATGGACTGAACCGAAAAGCGGTTGGGTCGCTTTAGACATTGCTACTGGAGGTGGTCATGTTGCCAAGACATTTTCTCCACACGTAAATAAAGTAGTAGCAAGTGATCTGACAAAAGAAATGCTTGAAAACACTGCTTCTCACCTAGGAGAATACAAGAATATTTCTTATGAAGTAGCGGATGCAGAACAGCTTCCTTTTTCAGATCATTCTTTTGACCTTATAACCTGTCGAATAGCACCGCATCATTTTCCAAATCCTAAAAGTTTCATTCGTGAAGTGAGTCGTGTATTGAAACAAAACGGAAAATTTATTATGATCGATAACGTTGCTCCTGAAGAAGCAGAACTAGCAGACTTTATGAACATACTTGAACATATGAGGGATACAAGTCATGTTCGATGTCTACCCGTTTCTGAATGGCAAAAACTTTGCAAGAAATATCATTTGCATGTGTTAAAAAGTCGAACACGGAAAAAGACGTTTGATTTTCATGATTGGGTGAATCGTACAGTAGAGGATGAATCTACAAAGCAGAAGGTATCCTCTTATTTGAGAGATGCTGATACTACAATGAAAGATTATTTTCAAATAAAAGAAACACCAGCAGACATCGAAGCATTCTCCATTGATGAATGGATGGTGTTATGCGAGAAATTACCAACAACGTAATGAACTAAACAGGCAGGTGTACACACATGAAACTAAGCGATATATTAGGTGACATTGAATATGAAGTGGTTTGGGGAGATATTGATATGCCAATTGATTGTATTTCTTATCACTCAGACAAAATGAAACAAGACTCTCTATTTGTTTGTGTAGAAGGGTCTAAGCATGACGGACATGATTATATTGCTCAAGCAGTCATGAAAGGTTGTAGAGCTATAATCGTGGAGAAAAAAGTAGCCTTAGAGTTTATTCCAGAGGGTTGTACAGTCGTGCAAGTAAATGATACCCGTAAACTCTTACCGTTCATAGCTAGCCGTTTTTATGACAATCCTTCAGAGTCTTTCAATCTAGTAGGTGTAACTGGTACAAATGGTAAAACGTCCGTTACACACATGATCTCTTTTATTCTAAGCTACGCAGAAAGACATGTAGGGAGTATTGGAACGCTCGGAGATCAGATGAATCAAGAAGTAATTGATACCACAAGAACGACACCTACAACGCCAGAGGCCTTTGATTTACAACAAGTCTTTGGCCATATGAGAGATCGAGGTGTGACAGATGTGGTCATGGAAGTCTCCTCAATGGGACTTGAACTTCATCGTGTGGATAGCTGTGATTTCACGGTTGGGATCTTTACCAATCTATCTCCTGAACATCTAGACGACCATGTGACATTCGAACGATATAAAGAGGCCAAACTAAAGCTCTTTTCACTAGCTCCACATTCAGTTATTAATGCGGATGACGCACATGCGGAGGAGTTTATTCAGGCTTCTAAAGGAGATTGTCAGACCTACGGTATTGATAATCTTGATGCTGATTGGGTTGCAAAAGACGTTTCGGTTCTAGTGAATGGTGTAACGTTTACCCTTGTTGGGCATGATGTTCATACAGAAGTCACTATTCCTATACCAGGTCGCTTTACTGTGTACAATGCTTTAGCTGCTATAAGCACTTGCCTTTCTCTTGATGTCCCGCTTCAAACGATTCTTGGTGCGTTAAAAGAAATTAAGGGTCCAGATGGTCGCTTGCAAACCATTCAATCTCCTGAGGGATATACCATTATGGTGGATTATGCTCATACTCCTGATGCACTAGACAATGTATTATCGAATCTTAAACCTTACACAGCTGGAAAACTGATTCTGGTTTTCGGTTGTGGTGGCGACAGAGATGAAGCTAAACGTCCACGTATGGGAGAAATCGCAAGCAAATGGTGTGATCACATTATTTTAACTTCAGATAATCCCAGAAGAGAAGAACCGATGTCGATTATAAAAGACATTGAAAAAGGCATAGGGATGATCAAAGAATATGACATCATCGAAGACCGTGAAAAAGCCATTCAATATGCTATGAAGAATGCAGAGAAAGAAGATATTATTCTCATCGCTGGTAAAGGAAATGAAACCTACCAAATTGTTGGGGAGGAAAAACTACCTTTCAGTGATGTTCAAGTGGTAAAAGAAAATATGTAAGCTAATCTAGGAGGGAACGCGTAACGTGAACTCAAGGCAAATGATCTTTGTTGGACTCTCAGTATTCATAGGCGTTTATTTCGCCATGAGAGGCTTTGATTTGATTCAATTGTATGATTCAATGGAAGGAAAAACAGAATCTCTTCGTTTCTTAGTATTTACCATCACAGATCAACTGACCAAACAAACCGTTCCCCTTATCGCCGCACTCCTAATTGGAATAGGAACACTTTGTATCATCATTCCAATTATAATGATGTATAAGAAGCGGAAGACATTAAAACATGAACCATATAGAGAGAGTACATCTTAATATTCTTAAAAGCAGAATCTTGTGTTGGATCTGCTTTTTTTATTTCTTGCTAATCCTTATAGATAAAAGGAGAATACTATAATTTTAGGATGAAATATAAATCAACAGAAAATAGCCAGGGCATATATACAGGCCCTGGCTACTTTTTTAATTATGCTGTTCTTGTTTTCCTAATTCACGGATTTTATCAACTGTTTCTGGGTTTTCTAATGCAGATAGATCCCCTGCATCTTCAATTAAATACGCTGAACGAATTACACGACGCATTACTTTAGCATTTCTTGTCTTAGGTAAATCATCTACAAAGTGCAAATGTTTTAATGCTAAAGCTTTCCCTAACACATCTATAGCATGCTTAAGAATGGAGGACTTTAATTCTTCTGAAGCGGAATAGTTCGGTTTTAAAACAACAAAACCAACCGGTGTTTCACCTTTTACATCATGAGGAATACCAATTACACCAGCTTCAACGACTGCGTCATGATCGACTAGTACGGATTCAATTTCAGCTGGCCCAGTTCGTTTCCCAGCTACATTTAACGTATCATCAGAACGACCTGTAATCGTATAATAACCTTCATCATCATGGATCACCCAATCTCCATGAACCCAAGTATCTGGCCAACGATTCCAGTATGTGTTTTCATAACGTTCATTCTCTTTATAAAAGCCGTTTGTCATCCCTACCCATGGCTTTGTAATAACTAACTCTCCAACTTCATTTTTAACGGATGTTGCCTGTTTATCATACACGTGTACATCCATACCAGGAATAGCAGCATTAAAGGTAACAGGACTAATCGGTTTTGTTAATACATTCGTAAATATCCCACCAGAGATTTCGGTGCCGCCTGAATAATTAATAATAGGAATTTGTGAGTTTCCTACATCTTCAAACAACCACATCCATGGCTCATGATTCCATGGTTCACCTGAAGAACCAAAGGCTTTTAATGAAGAGATATCATACTGATCTACCCAAGATGATCCGTGTTTCATAAGAGTCCGAACAAGGGTTGGGGCAATTCCTAAATGCGTTACTTGATGTTGTTCTACCAATTGCCATAAGCGATCCGGGTTAGGATAGTCAGGCGTTCCTTCAAACATGACGATACTTGA
>SDGW01000665.1_pt1 | contig 14379 bp, 6 predicted proteins | sample 2873831 | NCBI WGS metagenome assembly SDGW01 (sample SAMN08132700, study PRJNA421101) | hypersaline lake metagenome | isolation source: celular fraction 0.22 microns magnesium sulfate-rich crust from ephemeral... | place: Spain: Penahueca Lagoon, Toledo | collected 2011-07
TGAACTCGAGATAGCGACCGGTTTTTATCGGTTACTCTAAAGAACAGGTCCAGCCCGATTAGACCCGGCCCTACGAGAAGAAGAATCGTAAGAAGGCTAATTGGGACTCGCCCCGGACTCGCCATTTAGTGGTATCAATACCAGTATAGGGTATTAAAATCAAACGGTACCGTTCACATGAATGTTCAGCAATACACCTCTTCAGATGCTTTTGCGGTTCAAAAGGAACTAAACGACACAACTAATACTGGAGTATCAGATAATTGATGGTGGGCAGACACGACGATGCGATTCATGACTGGCCATGTACGCAACTCCAAGCGCGGGCGATCTCAATAGAGGGAATTTGAAAGGAACAATTCTTAATTTCTACACTCCGCCGAATTCCCGAAAGAGATGACTCCGATGGAGATCGTCTACGCTGGAATAAGTTGACGGAGGAAAAGCGATGCATAGGATTCGGGAGAAAAGTAGCAAGTATCCCACAGGTGAGCTTTGCATAGGCAGTAGGAGAGATACGATAAACAGGCCGTCGGGGAATATATGTAGTAGAATCCAACAGCTCATACTATGACCCAAGTTAGCGATTTCTTGCTCGTTGAATACGATATCCCGAAGAGGGAAATAGAGAAGGTCTCCTTTCCAAACGATGACCGAGAAATCGGCTCTCTTCTCAACTTCAGCTCACCTGACCCAGAGAACATTGCAAGCGCACTTTACGAATTAGCAGGGTTTGAGGTAAGGCATCTCGATCCTGCTACCTCTCCCTTTGAGACTATGAGCCATCGAGGTGAAGATCTGAATGGGTTACTTGCTACATTGGAGGAGGAGTTGGAGAGTCAGGAGATTTCCAGCTTTAGGGGGTCACGTCTATGGGCTTTGGATCGAGCAGGTCTTCCGGACCTACTAGTCCACCAATCCGGAAATGAATCGCTGGATTACAAGTTTGTAGAGGTCAAGGCAACCAAGTCTGTTGGGAGTAGTCAATCCGATGACGACCTACGTCACTCACAACTGGATTGGATGACTCGGTTTGATTTCTTGCCAGTGAAGGTAGCGTACTTGTTCCACTCGGATGAGTGGATGGGTGCGACAGGTTGGTACTAAAAGATATCTCGGCATCCGAAAAGGTCGGAATTTCCTGCTGTTTCTGGTCGTGGCAGTGATCGTTGACCTCGTGATTCGGATGACGTCGATAATGTAGCCCAGTCACGTCTGCCATCACGTGGTCCGGTTTTGTTCGGTCTTACACCTCAACCCCACAAGGGAGTGTCTGGAACATGAGGACGTGTTCGGCGACCTCGATTCCTCGTAAGGCGAGACGAGGAGGTTGCGGTCGGCTAGCGTGTCCACTCCGCCAGTGAGGAACACGAGGTGGTCTTTGATTGGGGGAGGGTTTCATTTGAATTTTCTAGAAGTTGCCACTGTCGTGCTTGAGCAAGACGCCTTCGACTGCCTGAGTGTGATATGCAAAATGCTAAAGGACTAAGTTAATCGTCTCAGTATGTAGCGGTAACGTAGTATGATGGTAACTCAGAATAACAAAATCGCCATAGACAGTTGCTATATCTACATCTAAATAATTATGAATAAAGGCAAAACTGGGGAAACAAAGGACGAAGAGGAGCTTACGTCTCTGGATACCGGTATCAAAACGCTTCTCAAGGAACACTCCACCGATACCACCTCTACAGGCAAATGAACGACACTCACACGACGACGGATAAAACGAATCGACCTCCGAGTATTTTCGACACCTGCGATCCACGGCAAGACGTTCTCACCGGCGAACTCGCCGAAGACCAGTTCGCTGCAAGTCTCGCCGACGTCGCTCACGGCAGCGACGCGCCCGACGTCTACGCTGATCCGCGCCTCTTCTTCGAGAAAACCTTCCCCACCAGTGGTCTTCAGGAACTCCTCACCCGTCTGGCCACTCGCTTCGTCGGCGCTCACAACGATGATTATACTGGCACCAACGGTATCTTGCGGCTTGACACCAGTTTCGGTGGCGGGAAAACTCACAATCAGATTGCCGCTTATCATCTCGCAGAATCTCCAAGTTCCGTCCCTGATCTCTCAGATTTCATTCTAGAACAAGACATCGCCGACGAGTATACTGATGCCGCCGCACTCGGGCTTGACGTCAACACCGCTGTTTTCGTCGGGACACACGTCGATGCTGAAGACGCGCGCTCGAACTACGACGATCCCGACGCCCCGGCAACAAAGACGATGTGGGGTGAAATGGCCTACCAGCTTTTCGGACGGGAAGGCTACGAATTCCTTCGAGAGAACGACGAAAACCGCACCCCACCCGGCACTACCAAGCTCGAACGGCTCTTCGAGCGCAACGACAACCCGTCGCTCGTCCTGATCGACGAGATTGCAGCCTACCTTGAACAGGCCGCTGCCGTTGAGATCGGTGATTCGACACTCGCAAAACAAACGAATACCTTCCTGATGTCGTTACTGTCCGCGACACAAAACAACGACAAAGTCACCGTCGTCCTCAGCATTGCGGACACCGCCTTTGCTGACCAAGCTGAGGACGTTCGCGGCCTCGTCTCCGAGTCTATCTCAGAATTCAACAGTATCAGCGACCGTGTCGAAGGCTCCATCACCCCGACCGAAGACAACGAGATCGCTGCTGTCCTTCGGCATCGCCTGTTCGAGAGCGTGAAAGACGATGGCCGTGACGAGACTGTCGACGCCTACGCATCGTTCTACACAGGAGATCGAGACTCCTTCCCAGATAGTGCGGCAAGTCCAGAACATCGAGACCGCCTCGAAGACAGCTACCCAATTCACCCTACGGTCATCGACACGCTTACCGAGGAACTCGACTCGCTACCGTCGTTCCAGCGTACCCGCGGCGCTCTCAAACTCCTCTCTCGGGCGGTGTTCCGACTCTGGCAGCACCAGAGTGACAATCAAAAACGACATTTCATTCGGCTGTTCGATATGCATCCGTCCGACGGGGACGTCCGGTCAACACTCCTTCGACTGTTCTCGTCGGTGGATATGGACTTCGAGGCCGCAATCAAAGCAGACATCCACTCCGAAGACGGAACAGCAAATGCAGAAGAGGAAGACCGGAACTGGGTTACGAACGGCCACCCGCCCCTTGGCACGCACCTGACGACGACGATTCTCTGGAAGAGCATCGTCAAAGGTGCTGACGGACGGGGGACAACCCGTCGCCCACTCCGACACGCCATCGCTAACACAGAAGTTGAACTTGCACACTACGACGACGCACTCAACAACCTTCTCGGGGAAGGTCGCCGGTCAGCATGCTTCTACCTGCATGGAGATAACGGGGAGAAAATCCAGTTCAAGTCGGAGCCGAACCTGACGAAACTCATTGACTCCGTTGTCGAACAACTTCAAGACGGCCTTGCGCGCCGACACCTTGAGGAGGCGCTCGACGAGGCGCTCGGTCAGGGTAGTCTGAACGTGATTGTCGGCCCAGAAGAACCGCATGAAATCCCGGACACCGCTGACGAGGCGCATCTGTGCGTGATGGATTTTGATACGGTCAAAATCACTGACTACGAGACGGTTCCGGAGACGATTCAAACGCTATTCAAGAACACGGCATCGTCGAGTGGCGGGCAGAAGACCCCACGCGTGTACAAGAACAACGTCGTGTTCCTCGCAGCGAGCGCGAACGACGTGACAGATGCGGAACGCACCGCGGAACGTGTGGCTGCCATCAAACACATCCAAAACAATCTCGGCGACCAGTACGAACTGAATCCGGAACAACGAGAACAACTCGGTGAGCGTTTGGATAGCGCGAAAGGCACGCTCGATCAGGACATCAAGAAAGCCTACACACACCTGTACTTCCCCACCGAGGAGGGACTTGCGCATCGTAACGTCACGACCGACAGCACCATCCACCAAAGTGTCATCGAGAAACTCGATGAAGCCAGCGCCATCATTCCCGAAGGTGAGGGCGCTTATGCTGTTGACTGGTTTGAGGCGACGATCTGGAACGTTGGCGCAACATCGATGACGACACGAGCAATTGAGGAACAGTTCGGGAAACGCCAAGACGCAGAAATCCTCCTCTCACCGATTCCGCTGCGAAAAACAATCGCTCAACTCGTTCGTGAAGACGACTACGCATACTGGGACGACGAACAAAACACCGGATACTACAAATCCGATGCGGAACTCACGACGACCGACCGCGAACTCAAGGACGCAAAGAATCTCCACCCCGGTCTGAGCTATCAGGATGTGAAACTTTCGCCGTCACACACCCTCTATACCTCTCTCGATGACTTGGTCGACGATGTCGAGAATGAAATCGATTGGGAGGAGCCTGACGAAGACGAAATTGAGGAAATAGAGGATGAGACGACGGACGACGATGATGACGATGATGGGCCGACTGACGACGATGAGGAACCTGAACCGTTCAGTACGCTCATTAAGGTTCGGACCTCGGAACCGGCGCACGTCTCGCGTGCGCTCCAAGAGATGCGCGCTGACATTGCCGATCAACTCACCGAGGCCCGTGACGAGTACACCGGCCATCCGGACGAACTGACGCCAATCGTCGAAGGTGTCTGGATTCGTATTGACGGGGCTGATGCGTGGAAGGGTGCATGGTTCACCGCGAATAAACTCAGCAACTCAGACGACTTTGCAGAAGACACCACGATGGACTTCGATTACGAGGCTACCGACGGTGCTGACTCGATGTCGGAGTTCGAAGTTGATTTCGAGGGTAGCCCGGACGTCTTCGCAAGTCATCTTCGATTCAATATGGAACCCGAGGACCTCTCAAACCCAGATGGTGGACGTACCGCCGAAGCCGAGTTCGCCATCGAATTCAATGAGGGCGACGACCGACTCTACGGAGACACCTTCGATGCTCTTGACGAACTCCTCGCAGTCGACAACGCATTCACCGTCACCATGCACACCCAAATCCGCGTAGTTGAGGCCAGCGAGGTAACCCAAGTATGAATCACGGACTCGCCGAAGGCAACTCATTCGCCTACACTACCGGTGCGCACGGGAACCGCCCCACATTCGTACTGACGCGCGAACGAGTCACCGACCAGCACGAAATCACACTCTACGAACTAGCTCCTCGTGATATCGCGACTGCCCGCCAAGATCGGTTCGAGAAGGCACACAAGTCGGTGAACGTCACGGTGTGTGAGTTGGGTGATGCGATTGGTAGCGAGGAGTCGCCGTCTGAACTGCCCGGTGCAGACGATACGGCATACGATTGGGATGATTGGTGTGCGATTCGTATCGCCACCTTGCGTGGCCGAGGGTTCAACGAGGTGAGTTACCTCATTGAATCTACCTTCCGTGAGCTTAGCCTTGATCCTGAAATCGTCTGTACGGGTGAGCCAGCAAGCGTCAGTCTCCCGGAGGCTGCTGGTGTCCGGCTATCAATCGCGTTCCGTGCAATGAAGCCAATACGTCGACGTGACCGGCTACGAGAGATAGCCAAAGGAATCGACCAGATGAGCCTCGGTGAGTGCTACTACTGGCACGCCAAGGCCCGATCCCCATCATCACCAAACGGTATGAAAGCACTCCGCGTACTCCTCGCCGACCACATCTAATCGAATACACGACATCATGAACGACGACTCTAATTCCGAGATTGATCGCAAATCCGATGACCAGTACACTCCTCTCGCGATTGAGGGGGAACTCCCACTGAAGGCAGTTGGGATTGAGAATCTCAAAGAAGCGAACCCGAAACACATGCCGCCACACCGGTATATCCATCCGTGGTTCGCTCGCCGCCCCACTCCAGCGGCTCGTCTTGCTATCCTTGGGTCGGTTATGGAGAAAGGGACGAGTGCGGATGAACTGCTGTCGTTGATGCAGATCGGGCCGGATGACTTAGATGAGAACATCAGCGAGTACGTCCAAGAGCGCAAGACAAATGAAGGAGATCGCGACGGTACGCTCGGCGAGTGGTATGACTACCCACGGCCGTTCACTCAATCCCCCAGCGACGACGAACTCACGGACCTGCACACGTCTCTACGAGAGACGTGGGATGGCGAATTGCCGACAGTACTAGATGCAACTGCTGGCGGTGGCGTGATTCCATTCGAGTCGATCCGCTACGGCTTGCCGACAATCGCGAACGAGTTGAACCCAGTACCGTCCGTGATTCTGAAGGTGATGCTAGAGTACGCGCCGGAAGTCGGGTCACTCGAGGATGAACTCTACGAGTGGCGAGATCGGATTCAAAAGAAAGCAAGTGACGAACTTGAGGGACTGTATCCAACGAAACGTGATGGTCGTGAGGTTCTAGCATCGGCGTGTACGTACCATATCCAGTGTGAGTCGTGTGCCGGAACGGTGCCATTGATGCCAAAGTGGTGGCTACATAAGCGTAGCGCGGGAGAAGGTGTCGCCATCAAGCCACACTACGAAGACGGAGATGTATCGTATGAGTGTGTAGAACTCACGGAGAACTCAAGTACTGACTTTGATCCGTCCGAGGGAACGGTATCCCGTTCAGACGTGGAATGTCCGCATTGTGGCGTGATAACTGAATACGAAAAGACTCGGGAGCTACTGAAGAATGGTGAGTTCGAATACCAAATTTACGGCGTCAAGTACGACGACCCCCGTGGTGGATCTGGTTATCGTGCAGGTGACGACCTCGACCAGCAAGCCCTCAAGCGTGCCGAAGAACGTATCGAATCCGACTTTGATCTCCTGACGTTCCTCTCCGAAAAAGTCGAAGTAAGCAGTCGTATTACCGACCCGGCGACCTACGGGATGGAAGAATGGCGTGACATCTTCAACCCCCGCCAGCTTGTTTCCCACTACGAATACTGCAAGGCATTTCAGGACTGTGCTGACGAAGTTCAAGAGAAATATGATGAGCATACCGCAGAGGCCCTACTTACAATTCTCACCATCTCATCCAGTAAGATGGTGGACCGGAACTCCCGGTTATCCTCGTGGGATACTGGAAAGGGATACCCAGATCATATCTTCAAGTCTAAGAACTTTTCATTCTGCCGGATATTCTGCGACAATAATCTGACTGCCGACACCATGGGGTATGAGGATATCTCACGAAAAGTTATCGACTGTTACGAGAAACTCTGTGAGATGACTACTGGACGAGAGAGTGCGGATGTGTACTGTGGCGATGCAGCAACTCTCTCGTCAAATATCGGAGAAGATTCGATAGAGGCAGCAGTTGTTGACCCACCATATTATGATAGTATTATGTATGCTCAGCTCTCAGATGTATTCTACGTCATTCAAAAGGCATATCTGAGCGATACACATCCGGGACTATTCAGCGCCGAGCTAACGAACAAAGCAGATGAAGCCGTCGCAAACACTTCTCGCTTTGAAGGGCTTGACGGGAAGAAGTCTAAAAAGCAACTCGCGAAAGACGACTATGAGGAGAAGATGGCTGATATCTTCTCTGAACTCTACGAGACTCTTGAACCCGGTGGCGTTCTGACGATCATGTTCACGCACAAGGAGACCGATGCATGGGATACATTATCCATGTCACTTATTGAAGCCGGGTTTACCATCACTGCTACCCACCCAATTACAAGTGAAATGCCGAATAGAGCGGTAATGCGCGGTAGTCAGAGTGCCGATAGCACAATTCTCCTTACCGGTCGCAAACCGCTGCATGAGGAGGAGGCTACAGGTGGAGCAACATTGTGGGACGACGTGAAAGACAAGACGCGGGCAGAAGCAAAGGATGCTGCGCGAAACCTCCTTGACTCCGGCCTGAGCCTCACTAAGACTGATACTATCATTGCGGCATTCGGCCCGACTCTGCGCGTGTTTGCCGACAATTACCCTGTTGTAGATAAGAAAGGAAATGAAGTCCCACCACGTGATGCCCTTAGCACCGCCCGTGACGCCGTCGCAGAAGTTCTTGCCGAACGATACCTTGACACCAAAGGTTTCGACGATCTTGATGGACTTACGCGCTGGTACGTCCTCTCGTGGCTCATTTATGAATCTGACACGATGCCATATGACGAAGCTTGGCAACTCGGCATTGGCGTTGGTGTCGACATCGACGATGTGAAACGTGACACCAAAATCTGGGGGAAACGAAGTGGTGACGTCCAACTTAAAACGCATTCTAACCGTGTACAGGACATTGTTCTCCTTGAAAACGGAGAAAGTGTTTCCAGCCGCAAATACCCCATTGATCCGACCGACGAACGCTTCAGTCATGGAATCGACGCTTGTCACTCTGCCATTCACGTCTACGAAAACAAGGGTCCAAAAGCCGCTTGGGAGTGGCTGTCCGACCGCGGACTGAAGAACGACGAACGGTTCCGCACCACAGTCACCGCACTCCTTGAAGTACTCCCACCAGAACACGATACCGCAGAAACCCTTCGAGACATGCTCTCAGGACGTACCGGCGAGTACTTGGATATCGATATTAGCAACATCAATCTCAATGTCCGCGACGAAGAGGATGAAGATGATCAGGCGGCCCTCAACGAGTTCGAATAAATGACCCTTCAGGATATCCCATGGGAGCCGGTGTATGAGAGTGAGTTCCGGACGAACCGAACGCTCATGGAGCGGTTCTACCGGCCATTCCTTGAGGAAGTCATTCGGTATGACCGACTTGCGGGATACCTGAGTCTGCGGAGCCTCGCACACGCACTGGAAGGGGTTGATTCGCTTCTTGAAACAGACGGGACTGTTCGCGTTGTCGCAGGTGCTGACCTCCAAAAACGCGAGAAAGGCGCGATGTTTCCAGATGCAGATGAACCCCTTGAGCCATGGGTTGAATCACAACTCACCATCATCGCCACCCTCCTCGACCGCGGCGACCTCCAAATCAAAGTCGGCAATCCGAAAGGCGGTGATGGAATCTTCCACCCGAAACTCGGTATCGGCGTTGATCGCGACGGCAACAAGATTAGCTTCGAGGGAAGCATCAACGAAACGCTTAGCGCATGGCAGTACAACTACGAACGCTTCAAAGTCCATCGCTCTTGGAGTAGCGGTGAAGCAAAGTACGTCGAAGAAGACATCTCCACGTTCAACGCCCTCTGGAACGGCTTCCACCCTTCCGTCGATGTCTACCAACTCGACGAAGCAGCACGCCAAGACCTCATCGACTGGAAAGATACCGACGGCACCCTCGACGAACACATCGAACGCGTCAAGAACCACGACCCACAGACGACAATCCCCGAAAACGATACCGCTGGCGTCGTCTCACTCGCCGGGCAAACACCCGGCGGGATACACCTCGCCGAAGAAATTAGTACCGTCACCCCGTGGCCCCACCAGCGCACCATCTCCGATACCGCAGTCAGCATCTACCCAAACAACCTCCTATTCTGCGACGAAGTCGGTCTCGGCAAAACCATCGAAGCAGGCCTCACACTCTCACGATTAATGCAGACCGGGGCAGTCGAAAACGCCCTATTTTTGGTTCCCGCAGGACTCGTACAGCAGTGGCAGAACGAACTCCTCGACCGATTCAACATCCACGCCTACTACCACGAACGAACCTACGACGGCGACTATATGATCGGTCCCCTTGGGGATTCACAAGACAACCGAATCCCTACTACCGGAACCATCGATGCCGACACGTGGGAAAACACGCCAATTGGATCGTTCGTCACCGAGCGAGACGAACCAACCGTCGTAATCGAATCATGGCATACTGCCCGCCGCGAAGACAACCAAGTACACGTCGCCCCACCAGTCGAGAATAACATCTGGGATCTAGCGGTAGTAGACGAAGCACATAGCGCCCGCGAAAACACAAAACTCTACGACCTCCTTGGACAGGTCAAAGACGTCTCCCAGTGTCTATACGCCCTCACTGCGACACCGATGCAGCTGAACGTCGGCGAACTCTACGACCTCCTCAGACTGTGTGACCTCCCGGAGAGTTGGGACAACAAGGACCAATTCGTAGAGTTCTTCGAAACACGTCGCACCCTTGAGGATAGTCTCAACACCGTCGGGTCTCGCTATCAGAGTATTGCTGATGGACAGGAACAAGTCCTCCAGCAGTTCCGGAAGGAACTAGATCTCGAGGAGGGTGAGGGGCGACCTAGAATTGAACGCTTCGGCCAGCTACTCCACGAACACATTACATCGAATCCCGGCTACGACGACCAAGCGAATGCACTGGTCGATTCGACAGCTACGGAGTCGATCCAGCAACGCAAGGCTCTTGAGAAACTCGTTGGGGTACGCGAGACTTCATCCCGGTTTGACGACCCGCGCTCGCTAATGTTCGACTGTGGGCCTACGGAGTGGACTGCACTAATTGAGGCGTCTCAGTGGGCTACGCCGGTTCAGTCCCGTATCTTCCGAAACACCCGTGCGGTTCTAGAAAAGTGTCAGGATCTTGGGTTGCTTACCGATACGGTTCCGACACGTGATGTCGAGACGAAACGCATTGAGCTAGGGGACGCAGAACCGCTGTACGACCAAGTTGAGCAGTATATTGATGAAACGTATAAGCAGTCACAGAAAGCGTTGACCGGCAAGGAGAAGCTCGCGTTAGGGTTCGTGATGACGACGTATCGACAGCGCCTCACGAGTAGTCTGCACGCCATCAAGCAGAGCCTCCAGCGTCGGATGAAGAAACTTGACGAGAAAGTGGAGGACATGACCGAGGAGGTCTCCGAACTCAGTAAGGATACTGGGGTGACGGAGGCGACAATCGACGAGGCGATTGGTCAAGCATCTCTTGACGCGTATCAGCCGAGTAGCCGTGGTGCAGCAGATGTGGTTCAGGTTGAACGGGCGGCTCTTCAAGAGTTCGTCGATGACCTCAAACAGGCTCATGCAGATCCGAAGGTTGCTCAGCTTCGCCGAGATATCCGGTCGCTCAGGCAGGACGCTCGGGATAACATCATCATCTTCACGCAATACCACGATACGCTTGAACATATCCGCGAGACCCTTACTGATACCCATCCCAATGTCGGTACGTATAGTGGTGAAGGTGGGATGCAGTACGACGAGACAACGGGTGAGTGGATGGACGTCGGCAAGGAAGCGATCAAGCGCGATTTTACTGATGGGGACACCAACATCCTGATTTGTACAGATAGCGCAAGTGAAGGCTTGAATCTCCAGACAGCGGACGCACTCGTAAACTTTGATTTGCCGTGGAATCCGATGCGGGTTGAACAACGAATCGGCCGAATTGACCGTATTGGACAGAAGAACGAGGTCGTGAAGATCATCAACTACGCGTACAAGGACAGTATTGACGGCGATATCTACGAAGAGTTGGAGGGGCGTTTGCAGTTGTTCGAGAACGTTGTCGGGCCGATGCGTCCTGTTCTCAACAGTATCGAGCAAGATATCAAAGACGCCGTTATGGGGAGTTCTGGCGCGAATGACACCAGCGAACCTAGTCAGCAGGTTGTAGAAGAGGCAGACTCGCGAGCAGAGCGCGCACAGGAGAAAGCCGCGGAAACTGGCCTAGCGAGTGAGGCTGGGACTGCGTCAACGCGTGAAGCGATTATTGAGAGTGCTGGACTTGATGGGTGGGAACCGTACTGTTATCCGGCGTTCGACGAAATCGGTACCGGTGATCGGTCCTACGAACCGGTGGCGAGCTTAGAAGTAATCGAGACACTACTCACACAGAGCGACCAGCTTCAGGAGGCTGGGTGGGCGTTTACTGCTCTCCGAAACCATACTCGGGCGGATGATTTCGACGATGTCGTTGATGATGCGTATGTGCTGGAGTTACCAGATAGTGACGGGATTGCGGTGCCGGAGTCACTCGGTGAAACTGCACAGGCAGAACTTGGAGACGGCAACGGTATCGTAGTGACGTTCGAGCCGGAGATTGCTGATGGGTTCCCATCAATTCGGTTGTTGCTACCGGGTGATCCACTATTCGAGATGCTCGTCTACGAAGCAACTCCGGAGGAGGTAGATAGTTTGGAGTTCGTCTGCGGTCGGCATGGAAAGAGCGGAGCGTCGGTTACTCGAGAGCGTCGGGTCGGAGAAGCAAAACGGGCAACTGTGGTGCAACCGGCAACAACAGATGAGGGTGTAACAGATCTGCTTGGTGGAACGAATTCGATTCCGAATCCAGATGATGCTGAGCAAACCATCCTGAACTGGTTGTCGCAGTCCGTGATCTCAGACTAGCACTACGCTAGCTTTCCAACCAGCGTACGCTACCCACTCCAGAATCGGTCTTGAGTTACTGATTTTGATCTATCGAGTCTTCTTTTTCTTCTACTCGCTTAGATAGATAGTCGCTGGCAAATTCCAGTAGCTATTTGATTGCTAGTTAGAATATGTGGGCGTATGAATATCGATCAAGTCCGAGTGCAGAATTATAAATCGATCCAAGATACGGAGTGGATTGATATCGAGGATGACTTGACTACGCTCGTCGGCGCGAACGAGGCCGGGAAGACAAACGTTCTTGAAGCACTCTCAAAACTCAAAGACCAAGAGCGAATCGCTGACTCGAATCTCTGTCGCTACCGAGACGATTACCCAGACGACTTTTCCGAAATCCCTATCGTGTCCATTCGAGTTGCAGACTATAATCCTCACTTATTTAATTATATAAGTGAAATATCAAGAATCCAGTCTGCAACTAATAGCTATACTACTCCACCAGAAGTTGAGATAGTACGATTTGCTGATGGTAGCCTCCGCTTCAGAGAAGGACAATTCATCGACATTTTTGGCCCGTCCGACAGCTCAAAAATATCAAGTTTGAATACCCCAAGATTAACTGAAGTAATAGAGAATATAGATGTGGAACGGAATGATATAGAAAAGGCAATAGAAGCGAGAAATGAAATTGCAAACGGAAATGGTAATAAAAGCACAATATTGGGCGCGATTGATGAGATCAATTCGAGCATAGCGGAGGCAGATGGTCAACTCCTAGATCCGACTCGGCCCAGACTAGGTCGGAGGAACATATATCAGGATCTCGTTAAGCTGCGTGCGAAGTTTCGTCGGGTGGTTGAGTCGGAGGTGCGACTGGAGTTGGGTCCGGAGGAGTGGGCTGCGTTGCCGGAGTTCAAGTTTTTTGATGATATCGAACCAATCTCCGAAGGCTGCGAGCGTGATGATCTAGACGATGACGGGCCATATGCAGAATTGTTGGCTGGCGAGGGGTTAGATTCTGAATCGCTTGCCCCGCTTTCACTACACGATTCACTTAGTAAACGCGATGAGGTGAACGATGAACTCACATCGGAGTTCAATGATAACTGGAATCAGGCAGAGGTTCGGTTTGAGTTGCAGTCGATAGACGATACGATCACCATTCGGATTTTCGAGGAGAAGAAAGACGAAGAGAAAGAAGTGCGGACGATTCCGTCTGAGCGTAGCCAAGGGTTTCGCTGGTATCTTGCGTTCTTCTGCCATCTTATCGCCCGTTCGGACGGGGATATCGAGGATTCAGTGATTCTGTTGGACGATCCGGGAGCGTACCTGCATCCGGAAGGACACAAAGACCTGAAAAGCGCGTTGAGTAGCCTTGCAGGGTCGAACCAAATCATCTACAGCACGCACTCGCCGTACATGATCAAGAAAGACCATCTGAATAGCATCCGGACTGTCCGCCACATACGGCAGGAAGACGTCTTGGATGAGGCAGAAAAACGTGATGTCGACCCGAACGACATCGAACTGGGGACGACAGTAACGCGTGTTCGTGGAGTGGATTCGCCTGCCGACGATAGTCTTGCTGCCGTCCGGACTGCACTTGGCGCGACCTTCTCCGACTCCCTATTCACCAGCAAACACACAATTCTCGTCGAAGGCCACGACGACCGCATGTACCTCCGTGCAATGTCCGACCTACTGAACGAGCATGGCCGAACTACCCTCCTCGACGATGCCACAATCACCGACTGTGGCGGTGCTTCGAAAGTCGACTACCTCACTCGCATCGTCGACGCAGAAGACTACAACTACGCCGTTCTCTTGGACGACGATAAGGCTGGACGTGACGCGAAAGACGAACTCGAAGACAGCGGCATTCCCGAGACGAACATCCACTCCGTCAGCGACTTCATGACGGATACCGACGGCAGCGACGTCACCATCGAGGATCTGCTCTCTGTAGACTTATTCTGTGACATCGCCGCAGCAGTCCATACCGAAGACGGCCTCGACAAAAACGACTTCGTGAATGCGTACAACCCGCCGAACGATGGGATCGTCGACGAACTCGATGGCCGTCTCAAAGGAGCGCGTGATTGGACGAAAGAGACTGCGGATGATGACGACGACGGAGAGAACTCATCCCCGAGTCTGTTGCGGAAAGTCGAGATCGCCCGCCGAATAACGAAACGCGTTGCGGGTGAGGATGCAGATGATATCCGTGACGAAACTCTCGACCGATTTGAA
>SDGW01000666.1_pt1 | contig 14374 bp, 15 predicted proteins | sample 2873831 | NCBI WGS metagenome assembly SDGW01 (sample SAMN08132700, study PRJNA421101) | hypersaline lake metagenome | isolation source: celular fraction 0.22 microns magnesium sulfate-rich crust from ephemeral... | place: Spain: Penahueca Lagoon, Toledo | collected 2011-07
TGGGTCTCGACGCCGTGGTCGGCAGCGACCTCGTCGGCCAGCTCCCGGAGCCGGTCCTCGCTTCGGGCCAGCAGCGCCACGTCCGCGCCGTCGGCGGCGACCCGCCGGACCGTCGCCGCACCGATACCCGAACTCGCACCCGTGACCAGGACGACGTCGTCTGAGCGCTCAGCCATACGGGGATTCCCGAGCGAGAAGCCCATAGAAGTTGCGCCGGCGACTCTCGTGTCGTGTTCCCGTGGCCGTCTCCATCCGAAACAGTATCTCTTTGATACGTTTAGGAACGTATCGCTCCCGAGCACATCAGGTCTCGGGCGCCTTCGGCTCCGGCCGATATTTTCCCCCAGCCAAATTGAGCTACCCACGGCTAAAGCCGTGGGTTTTCGCCTCGCACTTTCTATAACACGGCACTCATCGCGGCAGTGATTCGCTGTTCGTCCCCGGTGTCGGTCACGTTTACCAGGACCAACAGAAACGGGGAATCATCTGGTTGGTAGCAACGATAGGGTACTACGTCCTCGCCGTCGTCGGGAGTCTCTTCCTGGTCGGCATCATCCTGTTCCTCGCGGCGCCGCTGGTCCACATCGGCTCGGCCGCCGACGCGTATCTCCAGTCCAACTGAACCGGTCGCACGTCAGGTATTTTCCGCCACGGAACGGCGAACCACCCACAGGGTGACCGGCCCCGACAGCTCCACTCGAAACGCTACCCTTTCGGCTCCGGTTTCGACCGTTGTGCACACAGGCAACAGTATAAGCGTCTGGCACCGGTACGGTCGACCGATGGAGCCACTCGTCGTCGACGCCGGTGAGGCAGACACCGAGACGATACTCGATGCTCTCGAATCGGGCCGTCGCGTCGTCGTACAGACCGAGTTCCTGGGCTCGTCACACGAGGTGACACTGCGCTATGACGGGACCTGGTACTGCGATACGCCGACCCGACTACACAAACACCACTCCCGCGAAGAGATGCGAAGCTGCCTACAGAAGCAGGGGTACGGGCGTGACGACGGGTGAGTTCGAGGTAACGACTCCGTTTATGCGCCCGGCGTGTCTATCCGCTCACACATGAGTCTCGACCCCTCGCCCGAACAGTTTCGCGATCTGATGGCCACCGACGACCCGGACTTCGCGGAGGTGATGGCGTGTGTCTTCGGCGTCCAGGGCCACGAGGTTCGCACCTATCGGACGCTGCTCTCGACGCCGGGCAGCACCGTCGAGGAGCTGGCCAGCGCACTGGAGCGGGACCGCTCGAACGTCAACCGCTCGCTGTCGACACTGTGTGAGAAGGGGCTGGCAAAGCGCGAGCGCCGACTGCTCGACGGCGGTGGCCACGTCTATCAGTACACTGCGACACCCCTCGAGGAGGCCCGCGAACTGATGCACGAGGCCCTGGACGGGTGGGCGGCGGCGGTCCACGACAGCATCGATTCCTTCGACGGCGAGACGGTCTGACTGCCCGACGGCGACGCGACCGACGCGCATTTTCGCGAGAGAGGCGTACGGTAGCATATGCCATACACGCTCGGTTTCACGGGTGACGTGATGCTCGGGCGCAACGTCTCTGAGCGCCAGCGGACCCGCACCGCCGACGCCATCTGGGACGGCGTCCTCTCGCGCCTGCAGGCGCTGGATGCGCTGTTTGTCAATCTGGAGTGTGCGCTGTCGACGCGGGGACGGCCCTGGCAGCGCACCCGTCGCCCCTTCCACTTCCGTGCCGACCCAGAGTGGGCGGTGCCCGCGCTCACCGCCGCCGGCGTCGACTGGGCGACGCTGGCGAACAACCACCTGCTTGACTTCGAGGAGCCCGCGCTCCTGGACACGCTCGATGCGCTCTCGGCGGCTGACATCGCCCACAGCGGCGCGGGCCGTGACGAGGGCGAGGCGTGGGCGCCCGCGACGGTGACCGTCGGCGACCTCACGGTCGCGTTCGTCTCGGCGACCGACAACACTCCCGAGTACGCTGCCGGCCCGGACAGTCCCGGCGTCGCCCGGACGGCGCTCGACGACCCCACCGAGCGGGAGACACTGGCGACCGCCGTCGACGACGCCCTGACGACCGACCCGGACCTGCTGGTCGCCTCGCTGCACTGGGGACCGAACATGACGACAGAGGTGTTCGACCACCACCGCGAGGTGGGCCACTGGCTGCTGGACCGGGGCGTCGACGTCGTCCACGGCCACTCAGCCCACGTGTTCAAAGCCATCGAGGTCGCAGACGATGGGCTCCTCATGTACGACTGCGGCGATTTCCTCGACGACTACGCCGTCGACGACGCGCTGCGTAACGACCGGAGCTTCCTGTTCGAACTGACCGTCTCCGAGGACGGGACGCCACAGCAACTCCGGCTCGTTCCCGTCGAAATCCGGTACTGCGCCGTGCATCTGGCTGTTGGCGACGTGGCTCGGTGGTGTCGCGAGGCGATGCGACAGCGGACTCGCGAGTTCGATACCGAGTTCGAGCGCGAGGGCGAGACGCTCGTGGTGGAGTGCTAGTACGCTCTGTGGGAACTGCGACCGGCCCTACGCAGCGCCAGAAAGCCCCGAGCGGCTGAACTCGGGAGGCTCGCTGTGCGCGCTCGCTTCGCTCGCGTGCTTCCGTCGCCTGCCTTCGTTCAGCCGCTCGCCCCTTTCAGTCCACCCGTAGCCGGTTGACCAGCCGGCATGGGTGGGACTGAAAGCGGGGGCTTTCTGGCTGTTGGCGGTGTCGTCGGTCTGCACGGCTTGTTCGCTCTTTGGCTGTGCTCTCGTGTATTCCAAGGTGGCTCCTGCACCGCCATCTAATCCGAACCCCGCTGCTAGCCCGTAACCGTCCGACTTTTGCCGGATGGGACCATCCGTTCGATAATGGCCGACCTGGAACTCACCGACGACGTGCCGCCCGAGGCCGACGATGGCGTCTGGCTGGCCTGCATCGAGTGTGGGGAGACGTTCGCTCCGTTCGACGAGATTCGCTACACCTGCGACCACTGCGAGGGGCTGCTGGAAGTGCGCTACGCCGACCTGCCGACCTTCGACGAGTTCGAGGGCGAGGGGACCGGCGTCTGGCGCTACCACGCCGCCCTTCCCTTCGACGTGGGCGTCACCCTCCCAGAGGGTGACACGCCGCTGCACGAGGTGCCCCGAATCGAGGAGTCGGCCGGCGTCGACAGCCTGCGCGTGAAACACGAGGGGATGAACCCGACCGGCTCGTTCAAGGACCGCGGGATGACCGTCGGTGTCCGCGTAGCCCAGGAGGTCGGCGTCGACCGGCTGGCCTGTGCCTCGACGGGGAACACTTCCGCGGCACTCGCGGCCTACGGCGCCCGCGCCGGGCTGGAGACGCTCGTCCTCCTGCCGGCCGGGAAGGTCGCCGCCGGGAAGATAGCCCAGGCAGCGCTCCACCAGGCCCGAATTCTGGAGGTCGACGGGAACTTCGACCAGTGTCTCGACCGCGTGCAGGACCTCGCGGGACGGGGCGAGGCCTACCTCCTGAACTCTCTGAACCCCTTCCGCCTGGAGGGGCAGAAGACAATCGGCCTCGAAATCATGGAGGAACATTACGCGGACTACGGCGAGTACCCCGACCGCATCATCCTGCCCGTGGGCAACGCCGGCAACACCGCGGCGCTGTACAAGTGCTTCCGCGAACTCGTCAAATCGGGCGCCATCACCGAAGACCAGGTGCCCAAACTCACCGGCGCACAGGCCGAGGGGGCCGCGCCGATGGTCGAGGCCATCGAGGAAGGGTACGACGAGACCAACCGCTGGGAGGACGTCGAGACTCGCGCGACCGCCATCCGCATCGGCAACCCGGTCAACGCGCCCAAGGCCCTGCCCGGCATCCGCGAGACCGGCGGTACCGCCGTCGCCGTCTCCGACGAGGAGATTACCGAGGCCCAGCGCGAACTCGCCGGCGAGGGCGTCGGCGTCGAGCCCGCGTCGGCCGCCTCCATCGCGGGCCTGCACAAGCTCCGCGAGGAGGGCGTCGTCGAGGACGACGAGTCCGTCGTCTGCCTGACGACGGGACACATGCTCAAAGACCCCGACGCAGCCGCCGCAGCCGGCGCGGACCCCGAGCCGGTACCCAACGACACCGACGCCATCCTGGCCCACATCGACGACGGCTCCGTCGGCGGGACGGTCCGGCGAGGGGCGTCGAAGGCCGTCAAATCCCCACTGGCGCTGGTCGCCGGCGGCCTCGGTCTCGCGTATCTCCTCCGGAAACTCCGCTCGAAGGAGTGATTTCCGGGGCGAGCGGGACAACAACCAGCAGGTAGCTGCCCGACGCCGTGGGGGCGCTGGGGCACTAGTTTCAATAGCGTGTGTGTTCTGGCTTGCACATCGATGGCGTACCAGATAACCCCGATTTTGCTGGCCAACGCTATCGTTTTTGTCCTCGTCGTGGCACTGGGGGGGTACGGTGCGCTACAGTACCACCGCCGCGGCCACAAATCCGAACTGCTCGCCTTCGTCGTTCTGATGGGTACCATCGCGGTGTGGGAACTGGGCTCTATCTTCGCCGGCGTGACGACGACGGCCGAGCTGAAGATGCTGGGTGTCAACATGGGCAACGCGCTGGGGGTGTTGCCGATGACCTACGCCTTCCTGTGGTTCGCGCTGGCCTACACCGACACAGAGGGGTGGGTGCACCGGTGGACGGTCGGCTACGTGGCCTTCCTGACGACGACCGTCTGTGCCATCCTGCTCCTCGACCCGGCGTTCATGTTCGAGGGGACCCTCGTGACCCGTGGTCCGACGAGGGTGCTCGGGCTCATGTTCGACGAGTGGGTGGCCCTGGACCGGACGTTCCGGACGCCGTTCCACCTGTTCCAGCTCCACGCGTACGTGGTCCTGTTTGCCGGAAGCGCGGTGCTGGCCCGGTATCTCGTCCGTAATCGTAGCGACCTCTCGAACGGCCAGGCGGTCGCCCTCGCGGTCGCCGTCGGGACGCCGACGCTGGTCAACAGCCTCCTGTTTGCCGGCCTGCTCCCGCCGGAACTGAACCTCACCGAGATGGCGATGGGCGTGACCGGCGTCGGCTTTGCCGTCGCCATCTTCCGGTACCGGCTGCTGGGACTCGCGCCCGTCGGCCGACAGCAACTCGTGAACACGATGGACGACCCGGTGGTCATGCTCGACGACGTAGGGCGGGTCGTCGACTGCAACCCCGCGGCCCGCTCGCTGGTCGACGCGCCGGCGGAGTGGCGCGGTATGGCCGGCGAGGACTTTTTCAGCCCCTTCCCCGAGCAGGTCGAGCGGTTCCGCCACACCACGGACGCCGAGGCGGAGGTCTCGACCGCCACCGGGGGCGAGGAGCGGACCTTCCACCTGAACATCTCGCCGATTCACACGGACGCCGGGGGGCGGGCGGGCCAGCTCATCGTGCTCCGCGATATCACCGTCCAGAACGAGCGCCGGCGACAGCTCGAACGACAGAACGAACGCCTCGACCAGTTCGCAAGCGTCGTCTCCCACGACCTGCGCAATCCGCTGACCGTCGCCAGCGGGCGCCTCGAACTCCTGCGCGAGGACCCCAGCGAGGACCACATCGACGCCGTCGAGGAGACGGTCGAGCGCATGGAGACGATGGTCGAGGACCTCCGGACGATAGCGACGGCCGGCCAGACCGTCGAGGAGACCCGACCGGTCTCGCTCGCACAGAGCGCGCGTGAGGCCTGGGGGTACGCACAGACGGGCGACTGTACCGTCGAGGTCGCCGTCGACGACCCTGTCACCGTTCAGGCCGACCGCGACCGGCTGTTGCACATCTTCGAGAACGTGTATCGCAACGCGGCCGACCACAACGACGACCCGGTGACCGTCCGCGTCGGTCTGCTCGACAGCTCGCCGGTCGCCGATGGCGGCCACCGGACCGGCTTCTTCATCGAGGACGACGGCGACGGTATCCCGGCGGCCGACCGCGACGCGGTCTTCGAACAGGGGTACACCACCGCCGGCGACGGCACCGGCGTCGGCCTCGCTATCGCCCGGGATATGGCCGAGAACCACGGGTGGGACATCCGGGTGACTGACGGCGCAGACGGCGGCGCGCGCTTCGAGATAACGGGTGTCGACCTGACCGAATGAGGCGGCGCGACCGGCCTGGTCCGGTCGGTGCGTCTGGTCGCGGACGATGGTCGTATCCCGCCGCTACAACCCCGGCAGAAAGCATTTATCAGACTCACCGGAACGCCCGGCTATGCCCGCCTGGTCCCGACGCACGTTCCTCGCAACGCTTGGCACCGCGACGCTCGGCGGCTGTGTCGGTCCGGACAATACGACGCCGGCCGGCCGTTCGACACCGACACCGTCCGCCGGCATCGACCGCTCGGTCCCACAGGGAACGCCCGACACGCCCGACTCACTCGACTCGGCGTGGCCGGTACCGGGTGCCGAACCCGGCCGGAGCAACTACGCCGCCGGGGTAGCCGGCCCCACCGAGCCGGTGGCCGAACTGTGGGCGACGGCCCTCTCGACATCGGTGACGGACCCGGTCGTCGCCGACGAGTCGCTGTACGTCGGCGCCGACGAGGCGCTCGTCGCGCTCGACGCCCGCACCGGCGACCAGCGGTGGGACCACTCGCTCCCGGGCACGCCCGAACGGCCGTGGGTCGTCCGCGATTCGGTGTACGTCCCGACCGACAACGGCGTGGCCGCGCTGGCAGTCGCCGACGGGAGCGAACGGTGGAACGCCGACCTGCCCTCGAAGGAATCTGACGGCTGCTTCGCGGCCGACCACGGCGTGTACGCGCTGGTCGATGGCGACGACCCGGCCGTCGTCGCCCTGGACCACTCGGACGGGACCGAACGCTGGCGGACACCACTCACCCGAAGTACGTCGACGGCGCACCTGTTCGGGAGCGGGGACAGCGTCTTCGTCTCCAGCGGTGGTCGCGGGTCGGTTCCCTGGCAGCTCGGCGTCGACAGCGGCGACACCGTCGGCGACCCGCCGGTGAACGTGACCGACTCCCCCAACCCACGGTTCTACCGGGACGGCACCGTCTTCAGCCGGGACTTCCTCCCCGCCGCGGTCGACGCACGCCCGGCCCCCGGGAGTGACACCGGCTCAGATTGGCGCGAGCGCATCTCCGTGGGTGCGCTGGGACCGCTGAGCGGCGGTGCCGACCACCTGTACTGCGTCGCGCCGGGCGACAGCGTCGAGCCCAGGGGCGACGAACCGGACGATGGTCCCGGTCTATACGCGCTGGGGCTTACTGACGGCTCGCGTGCATGGTCGACCACCGATATCGACGCTTCGACCGCTGGCCGCCCCGTCGTAACCGACGAGGCCGTCGTCGTTCCAACGGCCGACACACTCCACTGTTTCGACCCGACCGACGGGACACAGCGGTGGGCCGTACCCGGAGACGACATCGGCGAGACGGTCGTCGCCGTCGACGACCTCGTCTACGCGACGGACGGCGAGACGGTGCGGGCGTTCCGGCCGCCCTGAAATATCCGGCGCTGTGGCATCCACTCCCAGGAAATTCTTATCCCCGTTCCTGTCGAAATCAAGACGTTATGGTGGCCCTGGACCACACCAGTCCGCGCCGCACAATGCCGACAACTCCCGCGGGTGCCCGGAGGGACGTATGACGGGCGTCTACGAGCGGGCGCTGGGCGAGGCGGCCGCGGAGCTCCATCCGAAGGTGCGGGACCGGTACAGCCTCGGCCCCGAGGACGGCGTCACGGTCGGACGCGGCCGAATGGACATCTCCCGTGGAGTCCACACGCTGCCCGCGCTGTACGCGATGACGAGCCGGGATATGCTCTTTCCCGAAGCCGGCCACGACGTCCGATTCGCCGTGACGACCGTCGGCTACGAACTCGGGGGGCACGACGCGATGACGACCCGCCGCGTGTTCAACTTCGACGGCACCCGCCGCCGCTTCGATAGCGTGACGGTGTGGGACGAGCGCAACGAGCGCTTGCTGGACTACCTCGGCAGGGGCGGGCTCATCGCCACGGAACTGCACCCCCGCGTCGAGGACGGCGCCCTGGTCGTCGAGGCCGGCCGGCAGTGGCTCCACCGCAAGGGCCGCTACGTCGGCCTGCCCGACGCGATGGCGGCCGGCGTCGAGGTGCGGGACCGCTACGACGAGGCCGGCGAGCGCTACCACGTGCTGGCGACCGTCGAGAACCCGCTGGCGGGCCACGTCCTCAGCTACCGCGGCACGTTCACCCAGGCCGACGAGGACCGCGGGGACCACGACGTCGAGCGGCTCAAACCGATGGCGGGGCTTCCGAAACTTCCGCCCGCATGAGGGCCCGCCAGCGGGACGCCGCGACCGCCACCGACGCCGTTCCCGCCGTCGGCGGCGTCGCCGTCCCCGACGCGAGTGCGCTCCTGGGCGCGGTCGTCTGGGTCGGCGCGGTACTGGCCGGCGCGCTTGGCACCGTCCCGCGAGCACTCGCCCTCGCGCCGCTGGTCCTCGTTCCCCTCGGCGTGGGGATGGCCGGACGGGCTCCGTTTCCCGGCCTCGCCGGGCAGTGTCTCCGCGCTGGGGCGTGGCTCCAGCCCGTCGGCGCGCTGGGCTTTACCGCGTCGCTCGCACTCGCCGTCGACGGCACCACGGCCGCTGCACTCGCTGCGCCGTGGCTCCTCGTTACTGGCCTGCTGGGACTGGCCGCACTCGTTCGCACCCTCGACCGCGGCGGGCTCGCCCTCCCGGAGACCGCTATCGACGCCGGGCTGGCGTACGTCTCCGTCGGCGCCGTCGCCCTGCTGTTTTACCATCTGGATATCACCTTCTGGTTCGGGTCGACCATCATCCTCCTGACGGCGGTGCACTTCCACTACGCTGGCTTCGTCCTCCCCGTGGTCACCGGCCTCACCGGCCGTAGCGGCCACCTGGACTCGACGCGCTGGCAGACGCTCGTCGGTATCATCCTCGCCGGCCCGGCTATCATCGCCGTCGGCATCTCCTTTTCCCCGCTGGTCGAGGTGCTGGCGGTCGGCGGGTTCACCGTCGCTGTCGCGCTGTTTGGCTGGTACGTCCTCGTCCGTATCGCACCGACTCGGCCACGGGGCCAGGGCGTCTTGCTGGGCGCGTCGGCGGTCGCACTGCCGGTGTCGATGGCGCTGGCGCTTGGCTACGGCGTTTCGACCTTCTCCGGGCTCGACCTCGGACTCGACATCGCGACGATGGTCGCGCTACACGGGTCGCTGAACGCCTTTGGCTTCGGGCTGGGCGGGCTGGTCGGGTGGCGGTTCGCGGTTCCCGAGTAACGCGGCCCGGCGGACGAATCCTCGCTGCTCGCCAGATCGGCGGTATCTCGCTGGCTCACGGCGCGAAGCGCCGTTCGCCTCTCGCGGTCGCAAGCGACCGCGTACCGCTCGATACCGCCCTGCTCGCGGTTCACTACGTTCACCGCTCGCCTGTTCGGCGGTATCTCGCTTTGCTCGATACCGCCCTACTGCTCTGCGGCCTCCGGCTCTAACCGATACCGGACCGTCGACTCCCCGGCGAACTGCGGCCCCGACCCCGAATCGGTAAAGCCCGCGGCTTCGACGGCGGCCTCGACGTCTTCCTGGTTGGCCGTGACCAGCAACTCGACGGCCATATGCTCGCGCTCGGCGAAGGCGATGGGCTCTTTCAGTAACCGCTCGCAGACCTCCGGCGAGCCGGCCAGCTGTGTCACGTGGACCGTCCCCTGTTTGGCGTCGTAGCTGACAAAGCCCACCACGTCCTCCTCGCCCTCGGTCGCCACCCGGACCGTCCGGTCGTGGACGAGGTTGCGCATCACGTCGGGCGGGCTGTCCGCGAGGTCGGCGAGACGCCCGGCGTCGGCCTCGACGGCGTCACGAATTTCCATGCCCGACAGTGTGTGCCCCACGCAAATAAACGGTGTGTCGGACAGTCCCACGACTGGGGCAGGCAGGGGAGATGGACACAGTTATCCCGAGCGACGGCAAATCCGCGTGCATGACTCACGGACACAATCGACGGGTGGTCGGATGCGCGTAATCGCGAAGTTCGGCGGGACGAGTCTGGGCAGCGGCGACCGTATCAACCGGGCCGCAGACTCCATCGCGGCCGCGGTCCAGCAGGGCCACGAGGTCGGTGTCGTCGCCTCGGCGATGGGCAACACGACCGACGAGCTGCTCGAGGGCATCGAGTACGACGCCGCCGCCGAGGACCGCGCCGAAATCGTCTCGATGGGCGAGCGCATCTCCGTTCGGATGCTCAAGGGCGCGCTCAACGCCCGCGGCATCGAGGCCGTCTTCCTCGAACCCGGTAGCGAGGAGTGGCCCATCATCACCGACGAGTACGGCGAGGTCGACGTCGAGGAGACGAAAAAACGGGCCCACGCGCTGGCCGGCCAGATGAAAGACGTCGTCCCGGTCATCACGGGCTTTCTCGCCCAGGACCACGAGGGCAACATCACGACGCTGGGCCGCGGTGGCTCCGACACCACCGCCGTCATGCTTGGCAACTACATGGACGCCGACGAGGTCGTCATCGTCACCGACGTCGAGGGCGTCATGACCGGCGACCCCCGCGTCGTCGAGGGCGCCCGCAACGTCGGCGAAATCAGCGTCGACGAACTGCGCTCCCTGTCCTTCCGCGGCGCCGAAGTGGTGGCCCCCTCCGCGCTCTCGTATAAAACTGCGAACCTCGGGGTCCGGGTTGCCCACTACCAGCACGGTGACCTCCTCACTGGGGGGACCTCTATCGAGGGCCAGTTCCAGAACCTCATCGACCTCCACGAGGGCCCGGTGGCCTGTGTCACCGTCGCCGGCCGCGCCATCCGCAACAGCCCCGGCATCCTCGCGGACCTGGCCTCCGCTATCGGCGACGCCGGCATCAACATCGACGCCAACTCCTCGGGGATGGACTCGCTCACTTTCTACGTCGCCGAGGACGACGCCGACGAGGTCGAGGCGCTCCTGCACGACCGTATCGTCGACGACGACACCCTCTCCTCGGTCACGGTCGAGGACGGCATCGCCGTCATCCGCGTCACCGGCGGCGACCCCAGCGAGCACGCGCTGCCCTATCGGGTCATCGAACCGCTCGCCGACGCCCACATCGACATCTACGACGTGGTCACCTCCGCGACCTCCGTCTCCGTGTTCGTCCCCTGGGACGACCGCGAGCAGGCCCTCGAACTGGTCCAGGGTGTCTTCTAAGGCCCCCACTTTTTACTTCGTCGCCCTTCCTCGCGAGCCAGCGGCTCGCTGCGGAGAGGGCTCCTCGCAAAAACTTGGGGAAAAACGGCCGGTCACTCGCTACGCTCGTGACCGGTGAACCGGCGGCTCAGCCGCCGGATGCTCCCCGTGACTACCTGCCCTTCCCCGCCTTCGCTCGGGACTGGCGTCGCCAGTCCACTCGCTCACGGCCCCGACAACGGTGCCGCGCTCAGTGCACGGACATCTCCGAGACGACGTTGATACAGTAGACGCCGGCGACGATGAGCACGACCCCGACGGCACCGGCCGGGTCGAGCTGTTCGCCGAAGCCGACGACGCCGACGGCGGTCACGCCGACGATACCCAGCGCGGCCCAGGTCGCGTAGACGGGACCGACGGGGAGTTCTTCGAGGGTCAGCGAGAGGAGGTAGAAAGCCAGGCCGTAGACGACGACGGCGAGGCTCGGGAGCGGTTTCGAGAAGCCGTCGGAGAGCTTCAGGGCGGTCGTCCCGACCAGTTCCGACAGTATCGCGGCGACGAGGAGGGCGTAGGGGTTCATATGACAGGGCGATTTCAACTCCGCAGATAATATTCCTTGCGACAGCCGTCCCAGCAGAGCGTCTCGTTCCGTCGACCGCGTCGCGGCCGACCCACACAAGAGTGACAAGAATCGGTCGACAAGCTCCGACCATGTATCGCGTCGTCATTCAGAACGGGAGTATCGAGTGTGGGGAGTACGACCTGGGTGACCACGGCGTCGAACTCTACGAGGACGGCGACTTCGTCGCGTTCGTCCCCTACGAGAACCTGCTCGCCGTGGTCGACGAGGAGACCGAGACCACCGAGGACCGGTCCGTGCTCTGACACCGCACAGACGTATCGTCGCGTTCGCGACACGGCCTCCCCGACGATGTCGGGTACGTCGGGGACGACTACCGGCCCTGCGTCAGCCGGAAGCCGATTTCCCGGGGCAGCCCGGCCTCCTCGACGGCGTCGATGACCGTCGTCGTGTCGTACGCGACGCGGTGTTCGTGGACCTCGCGCTCGTCGAGGTCGACGACGGCGAAGGCCGCCCGATAGTTCCCGTCCCGGGGCTGGCCCACGCTACCGGGGTTACAGACGATGCCCTCGTCGTACACCTCGTGGTGCTGGTGGTGGGTGTGACCCATGATGAGCAGTTCCTCGTCGCCGAGCAGGTCGGGGCCGAACTCCTCGGGGTAGGTGTAGTGGTCCGGGTCCTCGGGGTGGCCGTGGACCATCTTCACGCGGTCGTCGAACAGCAGTCGCTCCGCGGGCAGCTCCGCGAGCCAGGACAGCTGTTCGTCGTCGAGTTGCTCTCTGGCGTGTTCGACGCCGGCATGTGCCATTCCGTTGAATGTGAAGGGAGTCTCACCGGCCACCGCACGGTCGTGGTTGCCCATCACCGTCGGGATGGGGACGGTCGGCCAGGGTCCCTCGTCGAGGGCGGCTGGCTCGCCCCGGACCGCGTCGACGCAGTCGGCGTGCCACGGGTTGTACCCGACGACGTCGCCGGCACAGACGAGGCGGTCGACGTCGGGCATCTCGGCGAGCACCTCCCGGAGGGCGACGCGGTTGCCGTGGATATCGGAGATGACGCCAACCTTCATGCTGTGATAATAACGTGTGGGGGGTCTTGAGTGTCCGCCATCGTTTGGGAGCTGAGTGGGAGGCCCACGGCGAGCTACGCTCCGTTGTACACTGAGAGGCCGAACTCGCCCGCTTCGCCCGCGACACCGGCCGAACAGACGGCGTGCTCGAACTCGTGGTCGTACACCGCACGGGCGGCCGACTCGGCGCTCTCGGCCGCGAGGTCGAAGGCAGTGGGACTGTCTTTCTCGTATGTCGCCACCAGCGTCGGCTCAGTGACCGCCTCGACCAGCAGGGCGTCCCGGCGGACGGTGCCGATGACCGCACCCGGGCCGTCGGCGGCGGTCGTCGGGTCCGCCGCGTCGACGCCGACGACACCCGCGATGCGGGGCGTGTCGTAGTCGTCTTTCTCGAAGTCAAGCGAGAGCAGCACCTGGGCGAGGGCGTCCCGTGCGGGGTAGCCAAGCGCCAGCTTCTCCGCGATGGGGTCGACGTGGGAGCCGTTGCCGACCACGGCGCCGCGGTCGGTGAGCCGGACCCCGTTGTAGGAGATGTAGGGGTTGTCCGTCTCCGGGGCGTCCGGGGTCGGTTCGACGGTGACAGTGTCGTCTCGTCGCACCGCCCGGCGGTTCGGGAACGAGCGCGAGGAGACACGGTAGGCGCCGACCGTGGGGCCGACGACGACGAAGCGTCCGACGTACATACAGGCTCCTCGCTCGGGGCGTGGCAAAGCCGTGTCGATGTGTCTCCGGCCCGAACGTTGAAATGCAATGGCGGGGCCACCGCTCGCCGTGACGAGTGCGGACGACTGCATCCGGGCGCTTCGCGAGGCGGCCGACCGACTCGACGAATCGCCGACGAAAGCCCAGTATGAAGCCTTGGGACTGACTCCCGCTTCGGCGACCATCCAGCGTGTGATGGGCGGCTGGAACCACGCGAAGGAGGCGGCCGGGCTGGCGACGAATCCGTCGACGGGGACGCGTATCAAGCCGAAACCCGACGACGTCGAGCTTCCGGACGGGCTGGAGTGGAGCGAACTCAGCCAGGACCAGCGGTGGCACTACAAGAACCGGGAGTGGAATCGAGAGCGGACGCTGCATCGCCGCGCACGGCATCGGGCGTGGGTGTACGAACAGAAGCGTCGGAGCGACGGATGTGTTCGGTGTGACGAAACCGACCCTGCCTGCCTCGACTATCACCACCGGGCGGGCGCTGAGAAGGAGATGACCGTCTGTGAGATGGTCACCGACGGCTACTCGAAGGACAAACTCCGCGCCGAGATGGACAAATGCGAGCTACTCTGTGCGAACTGCCACAGAAAAGAGCACTACGAGGTTCCTGACCACGTTCGGATGGAAGCCGGTGAAGTGCAGGATGTCGACGAATGACACTATCCTGCGACTCCGCAACACTGAAATACGACACGCCGATATCTTAGAGTACACGTCGCCAACTGCGGCCGGCGGCAAACATGTCAGAGTTCCATGGGGTAGCGGCCAATCCTGAAGCCTTCTGGGGGCTTCGACCCAGGTTCGAATCCTGGTGGAACTATTCCTGCGGCGAGCAAACTCGCGAGCCGCTGCATCGTTGAAAAAAGGATTCGAAGCACGGCAGACGAGTGCAGCGAGTCTGCAGGCGGTTCGAATCC
>SDGW01000667.1_pt1 | contig 14326 bp, 12 predicted proteins | sample 2873831 | NCBI WGS metagenome assembly SDGW01 (sample SAMN08132700, study PRJNA421101) | hypersaline lake metagenome | isolation source: celular fraction 0.22 microns magnesium sulfate-rich crust from ephemeral... | place: Spain: Penahueca Lagoon, Toledo | collected 2011-07
GTGTGGCCCGGACTGAACGGCGCCGACTGGGCGTCGATCACTTCGGGACACCCCCGCAGAGGGCATCGCCGGCTGGTCGCAATAGCCGAGCGCTTATTCACTCATGCCCACAGTTCAGCAACAGCAGCGTGAGCTGCACGTCCACGGTGAACAGGCGGTTCTGTCTCCATCGGCTCACGCCGGAGAGTCGAGTCCATATCGACACGACGACTGGTTCGGGGATCCAGAACCAAATCCAGAACGCTCCCTCAACGAGTCCAAAAAACGTGCCACCCCGAAATCCCTCTGGATCGCGAAAACGGTCCTACGCCGTGAAGCCACAGTTCTCTGCCCCCACTGTCTCGAACAGCGAGGGAGCGCGATCCCACTCTCGGATCCTGAGGAACATGTTCCACGTGAAGTGGTTATTCCGCGCGAAGGTGGGAAAAACATCGTCGTTGAATTGGCAGTCCTCCCGAAAGCTCACCGTTCGTGTGAGGAATGTGGGTCAGTAAGCTTCGGTGGCCCACTCGCTGACCGTGAGTTCAACGCGTTCAAAGATGTTCTCGACGAGTTAGCCAATTCAGCGAAGTTCGTCGATTACCCTGAAAACCGATTACAGAAAGCACGATCAGACGCGTTAGCGGCGAAAGGTCGGGAAGGCGGACCACACGACGTCCAGATCGTAGAGTCATTCGTTGAAGAGCTCACCTCAGCCTGAGGTGATGACCGATGATATCAGATAGCTCATTCTAACGGTGCTCACACCGTCTTAACCGAACATAACCAGTCATGCCCGAAACATCCACCACCAGTCGCATCGCCCGCCAACTCACACTCCGCCGACTCGAACTCACGTCCCTATCGACGACCACGCTAGCATACATCCTCACAGTCGGGATCGTCAGTAAGCCCTCTATTTTCGAAGCCAATCCCATTACCGCTCGAGTTGCCGAACTGACCGGGTGGACTGCAACAGGAATTCTGGCGATCCTCGTCCTCGCCGGAGCATTTGCCCTATTTCGGCGTACACGGCGCTATCAATATGGAGGTGTTCGAGTTGCGCATGTTGGGGCGATGCTTGTCGCGACTTCTTCTGTCGCGGATTTCCTGATCAACGTAATTCGAGTCTTGCAGGTGGATACCCCAATAAGTGGCGTCGTATCACCTCTCGTGACATCAGCGCCAGTCGTCCTAGCGGCGCTTATTGCTGGGGGCCATCCCTATACCAAGCTAATTTTCGAGGCCATCAACGAATACTCGATAAAGCGCTCAGGTCAACGAGCAGTGTCCGTAGTTATCGCCGTGCTCGTTGCCACATCGATGATTGGTGGGGTCGTCGTTATCGGAACCCAACCCATAACTGAGCAACAGTCCGGCACCGCAAGTGCAGCATTTAGTTGGACAGAAGAGTGGAGTGCAACCGATCAGGGTGGGGTGGTCGATATGGAAACCCACCAGTCGGAAGGCTACATCACGGTAGCCAGACAGGGGTCCCCATTCACGAACCGGTATTTCGACGGCTCCCGAGGGATGTGGGTGACCGACTACGGAGCAAACACCCCGGAAGGCGACTACGCTGTCGATTACGGGTATGGTACCTACGTGAATGATGAATCTGCGATCTACGCGTACGATTCAAAAACGTGGGAAACCTCCCACTTCGCCTCCTATTACGATTCGGACATTCGGCAGTCTGACGGATATACGTATGCGCTCGGGAGTGGGGGCATGATCATCTACGACCAAAACGGCACGGAGGTAACCAGGAACTCCAACGTGGGGAGTACTGATACCCCGAACCGCATCGAGATCAATGAAGCAGAGGACCTTGTGTTAGTCACTACTCAGGATGGCGTTGAAGCGTACGATTTAGCCCTAAACCCTCTCTGGACGTACAATCACGCAAACCTGAGTGACGTCCATCACAAGGGGAATAGCATATACGCACTGACCACTGGCGGCGATGTGCTGAAACTCACTGAGCAGGGGGGCTTAGAGTACGACCAAAATGTTGCTCCCTCAGCGAAGGATCTAGCCGTGGGCTCGTCGGGAAACCTCTACGTCGCCTACGATACGAACGTTGCCGTGGCATCGCAGGCTGACGGTGCAGTTATCGCCGACAAGACTGGCAGCTACAATAACGCAGTCGCAATCACCACCTACGTCAAAGATGGCACAACCCATGTGCTGGTAGGCGAGAATAATGGCGATAATAACGACGCATCCGTCTACTCTTACGATACTGGCGAAAGTACCACGACGCTCTCGAGTCTCTCTACCTCAAACACCGACGGCAATTCGACGGAACTCTCATGGAATGCGAATGCGGTCGACACAACGAACGTCGAGTACAAGCCCACCGACACTTCAACCTGGACTACCTACTCCACCATCGATGGTGCAACCACTACGGAAACCCTCACCGGCCTAAAGAACGGGGAAGCATACGACATTCGTGTCGTCGCGGACTCTGATTCCACCGTCAAGAGCACGAATACTGTCACCACCTCGCTCCCCGCTGACGATCAGCCAACCCTCACGACGCCGGCGGAAGGACAGATCACTGTCGACCGCGAGACGGTGACGACCAACAACGGAAACGTCGAAATTCAGTACCGCGAAACAGGAGCCGCAAGTTGGAATACGTGGAGTACAGTCCCGTATGAGTATACGACAATCGATATCACCAATCTCTCTGATGAAACCGAGTACGAGTTCCGCCTCCAAACCCAAACTGAACACGCAACGGCCCCCTGGACAGATCCAGTCACGGCGAAGACGCTGACGCCGACTGAACAACTTGGTGGCACGGTTGTCAACCAAAATGGCCAGCCAGTGGCGAACGCGACAGTGACGGTCACTGGGATCGACAGAGAGCGATTAAGCGTAGATCCGGGCCAGATCGACGCCCGGGTCGACGAAATTGAGAATCAGATCACGAACCCCGAGCCACCAGACTGGGATCCCGATCGCCAACTTACGAGTTCGGACGGGTTGTTTGGTGATGCGACAACCAGCTACGTTGCAGCCCATCCGACAGGCGACTGGGGATTGACAGCGTTCAGTGATGAACCGCAACTCGGGAATCCTCGTGTCCAGCTCCCGGCAAATGAGGAAATCGCACTGAGCGTCTGGGATCCTGCGAAAGGTGGACTGTACCAGGATGGCGTGAATCGCGATCTACCCGGTGGTGTCGTCGACGACACTGCGATCGTCGTCGAACGGATCGATCATCAAGGTGACACGGTGGATCGACTAACGTTCCAGACGCAGACGACCTACGATGTCGCGTTGGGTGGCACGCATGACCTAGCAACGGTCGAACTGCCGGCTGGCTTCTACTACATCTACCCTGAAGACTCACCGGAGACGAAGTACATGATCGTCGTCGGCGACACGGACCAAATCGTCGGCTCGATCCGTGCCGATCTAAAGAATCAGAAAGGCGAACTCACGGCCCAGGCGCAAGAAGTTCGGGAGTACATGAACGACGATGTTCTCAAACAGTACAAAACAACGACTGACGCAAACGGTCACTGGTCAGTTGATGTCCCTGCAAGCGTCTCACGAGTGACCGTCCAGGCTCATCGAGCGCCACCAGGGCTTCATCAGGATCCTCAGAATGCGTCGTTGCAAGACGTCAGAGAGTTCTACGCGGTAACGGACTACAACGGTAGTTACGTGATGCCCGCGAACGCTGGCACCTATGATGTCCCGTCGAGTTCCATCCGTGTGGAGGTTGTTGAGACGGGCGCGCCGCAGTTCGCCGACCTCAATCGTTTCAGAAATGCAACCGAACGGTTCCAATCACTCCTTCAGAACCTCAGCTATTCAGAGCTCCCGGCCACACTGCAACAGCGCCTTGACAAACTTGACAGAAAGGACCTCCAGGAGACGAGTGAGCAACTCCAACAGCTGACCAACCAGAACTCCCAGCTCGAACAGCGTGTGACGGAATTATTAGGTCGTGATTTCGATGACATCGAGGTCAACGACTCCAGTGATGCGGCTCTCCGAGAGCAGATCCAAGCGCAGCAGCAGGCAATTTCCGAGCTCCGATCAACGATTGAGGCCACCGACACGAGTTCGGAAATTGGGGCCGACGTTGCGAATTCAACGGCCACGTTCGGAGAAGACCTCTCTACAGATCAAGTGAGGGTCGTCGCGAATTTCCCCAACGGTACCAGTCGAGAAGTCCCGAACGAATATCTCACCCTCGACCAGTCGGCGGGAACACTGGTTGGAATCGGCGGGACGGATGTCACAGTGACCAACTATCCCCTCGGTGGGGCTGACTCGGTTACCTTCGACTACATCGTCGTGACGCCTGACGGGATCGGCGAAACGACGACGCGAGCGGGCGTCTCAAACATTGGGTTGGACGCGCTCAGCCTCTCCACTCTCCGCCCCGGGCCAGACGAGCGGGTCGAGATGACGCTCGTTGGTGGCGACGACACCCAAGTGACGAGTATCACGGATGTCCGGGCGGTCGCACCAGATGGATCGACACTTAACACCTCGACTGCCGGCCCGGCGACAGCGACATTCAGAACCGCAGGTACCGGCCCTCATTATGTCGAGGTGACCTTCGAGACCGCGAGCGGCACAACAGGGACACTCACCCACCGGGTCGCAGCCGGTGAGACTGACCAAGCGATGCCGCCCGGGATTCGTATCAAAGACACGCCGTTTGGAACCCTCGCAGTCGTGGGTGATGGGTTCGAAACGGGGTCGATTGACATCCAGGCAGGCGGCGCCCAACTTGACGTGACCGGGCAGATCAGCGTCGGCCAAGACGCGCCGGCAAGTATGCACATCTACGCCCACGGAACAGACGTACCACCCGACGCCACATTCACCGTCAGTATCGTCCGCGGTGATGACCAACAGAGTATTCAGCGGCATGTAGAAGTCACTGCCCACTTGCCGGCGATGACGACCGAGAATGCGGTGCTATATCGTTCTGACGACGCCCTCCCACGCGAGGGCGAGGGACGAATCGGCGCGGTCTCGACGTCTCCCGACGAAACAACAATCAGGACAGTTACCGACACGAACGGTCAGCTGACCCTGAAGACGAACAACGATCCCGGATGGAACGAGCGGATGGCGTGGTGGATTGATCGAAACGTTAACTTCCCAGATATCCCGTCCAGAGGGCAGATTCCTGGGCTACCAATATCGACTGTGTGGGGACCAATGGAGTGGGCAAACCCGATTGGATTGGCAACGACATCGACGTTCGATACCCCCACTGCGTCCGCTGTTCTACTGTAAGTGATTCCCCATGCAACGCACATACCTCAGCGTTCTAGTCGCAACGCTCGTCGTCATCGGGTCAGTTAGCGGTGCCTCAGCTGCATCATTCGCCGATGCTGGCGTCGATCCGAATACGGGTCTCGGCGGCCTCGCTCAAGAGACAGCCACACTAGGTCCCTTCGGCGGGGGAATCCCTGAAACGGTCACAACCTATGGCGGTCAACCCGGGTGGCACGTCGTCGTCACTGATCGGGCCGCGCTCAAGGACTGGGCGAACGCATCCGATCAGCGGGAAATTCTCCGGTACGACGAGGACCAGAACACTTCGGTGATCGCTGCGCCGCCAAGTCACATCGGTACTGGCGTCATCGAACAGCTGTTCGAAAAGGGTCTTCACGGCCGAGACTACGTGCAGTCGGTCGCAGTAGTCCAGGAAGTAGAAACGCCTGATCCGCCGGAGCCGGTGAGTCGCAACGAGTTCGACCCGCCAGAGACTGGCCTCATCGTGTCGTTCAGTTCCGGGTTGCCGATCATCGGCGCCCCAGATTATCCGATGTGTGGAATCGCGTTCACGGAGAATGCCAACCGCACGTCGTTGAGCAAGGCCAAAACAACAATCAACGCAACCGGAACGCCGAGTGGCGATGGTGTTAGAGTGGCCGTGCTTGACGATGGCGTCACGAACGACACACTCTACGGTGACCGTATCGTCGCCGGCTACGACTTTGTCGCCGATCAACCTGCGACCGCAGCGAATGGCTGGCAGAATGTCTCATCAGCGACCGGACACGGAAGCTGGGTCGCCTCAGCAATTGCTGCCAACGCTTCGAACGACAGCTACGATGGCGTCGCGCCGTCTGCGAACTTGGTGATTGGGAAAACGCTTGGTGAGAATGGCGGGACCTCCGCTGACATCGTCGCCGGTCTCGACTGGGCATGTGGCGACCAGGACGCAGATATCGTTTCGATGAGTCTAGGGTCTCAGCTCTACTCTGCGCCCATCGACGCCGCGGTACAGGACTGTGTCGACAGTGGAACGGTCGTCGTGATCGCAGCGGGGAACTCTGCCGACTCGGTTCCAGTCGGCATTTCCTCGCCGGCCGATTCACTTGGGGAGAATCCACAGCAGGACGGCATCATCACCGTCGCAGCGACAAACGTGAGCGAGAACGTGAGCAACGCCGGCGTCGCCCACTTCTCACAACGTGGTCCGGACCCGGGACAACCTTCGACAACGTTCGGAGCGACCCGCGGCGCCGATCCAACAATCGCTGCACCGGGAATGGAGATTACTGCCAAGACGGCTGCCGGAAAACGGACGCTATCGGGAACGTCAATGGCGACGCCACTAGTTAGTGGCGCCGCAGCAGCCCTACTTGGGGCAAACCCACACCTAACGCCAGGTGAGGTCGAACAACGAATCGGGCACGGTGCCACGCCAATGCCCAAGGCCGGTGTTCATGAGGTCGGCGCCGGGATGATCAACCTAGAAGGCGCACTCGAGACCGATCCCAACGACGAAGACTACTACGTCGACCAAGAGAAGGCCCGCAGGAACGCACCCGAACGACGTGACGCAGTCTACGAGGCGGTCGCAGCCGATGCACGTAGTTGGATGAATGGGGTGGAAGAGGCAATTGGCCTATGACCACCACACGACGGGGCTTCCTGCGAGCAGTTTCGGGCGTCGCTGCGGCGTCAGTATTGGTGGGAAAGGTGACCGCACAGTCAGAGTTCCAACACTGGAACTCTCAGCCGGATCACGTCACCCTGACGTACGATGAGTCGACGCTCCTCCAATACGCACCCCGGCTCGAACTTGTTCAAGAAGCTCGCGAGAAGCTGCAAGGACTCTGGGGATGGACAGCCACGAGCCAGGAGTACGATCGGGATTGGCACGTCTACGTGGCGCTCTACACACACCAAACTGGTCTCTCGCCAATGGGTAGTGTACTGAGTGATTCACACCTTGGCGATACCGAGTTCTACTACGTCGCGTCAGATTCTGAAACCGGTGAGACCCAGCGCGTGATCTACGATGCGTACCACTGGGTCGCTGGCGATCGACAGGCGTCGTCGATTCCGATGAAAGGCCGCCATCCAGTCGCCCGCGTCGTCTCACCCTGGCACTTCTATACCCACCAGGATCCCTCCGCCGACAATTCGATGGCGTTCGATGAGATTGGAGACCTTACAGTGAAGTTTGGTGCAATGCTCTCAAACGGCCTTGCAGAGAGTCTCGAGCCTGGAACCGTGGTTGATCCTACGACAATGACGTCACGGGCACATTGGTGGCGATCGAGCGTTGGCGAGTGGTCCGTCGACGCCGCGCTTGCAAGTGCGATGTACTCGCTTGGCTGGGTCGGCGCCGATAACGCAGACGCCGGCGTTTCGTTCTAACCCTGTTGGAGCACCGCGGTTCGACTCCGCGGCAGGGATTCGGTCATGTACGACCAACTCCGATATCGCTGGAGTGGCGGCGGAGTTCCGCCACCCGAGGGCTGTCTTACACCTGGAAAGACGCACTGTCCGCTAATTTCCTTCTTCAGATACCGATGTTCAACACCACCAAGACAACGAAGAGTCTCTTGCTTGTCCTCGTGATGGTCCTAGCGGCCACGGGCGGCGCCCTTGCCGCGGCGCCGACCGTAGATACAGAGACCACCAACACGACGACGACAACGGAGCTCAACGACGGAGGGACGCAGGCGTACAACGACACAACTAGTTCCCTGATTGCATGGGAGGCCGACTCGGCCAACTCGAAAATCGAAATCACCCAAGATGGTGAGACGCTCTACGAGGCGACGCCGGAGAACTACAGTGCAGTCGACTCTGGATCGGACGGAAACCTCGACCTCTGGTACTACAATATCTCCCTGGCTGACGACGGCTCAGACTACAGAGGTCTCGAAGTCGGCGCCGGTCAGTCGGTGACACTCAACGTTACGATTACGAACAACACAGCAGCTGATTCACCCGATACAACCACTATCAGCTACACCTTCGCGAACACGGATGCCTCCGCACTGGTCGCGAGTGAGTCGCCTGAAACACAGACGTCAACCGGCATCTTCAGCTCGCTCTCTGCATTTTCGATCCTGGATAACGACTCCGGGGCGACGGATGTGGGGACGGTAATGGCTCAGGACTCGATCACGATCACCGAGGGTACGTCAACGGTAACGCTGGAGACACTGAATAGCAACCTTACCGATGCCTACACGGCATCGACGAACGATGCAAGCGAAGGTGACCTCGTCTGGTCGAGTTACACGCAGGTGTCGGTAGGCGACGACTCCCAGTACGTTCCGGTCTATTACCAGCGATCCAACGAAGATCATACCTGGCTGAATACGACCGAGGACACCTACGCCACAATCTCTCAGGATGGAGAGCGCATGACGGTCCACAACCCGAACGCGCTGCTTGCCGATCAGCAATCATCGGCTACGTTGGAGCTGACGACAGTTGGCGATGAAGAACTCGGCTTCGGGAACGCACAGACAATGCTAACCGAGAACTATAACGTATCCACGTTCGAGGCAGTGCAGACTGCATTCGGCGCGTTCGATCCTCTGGGAAGCCCGGAGTTCGTAACTGAGGAACTCACGGCCTAATGCAAGAGGTGGCGGAGTGATTCCGAGAAGTGAGATACTCACGGGAGGTGATATCCTCAATTGCCACCTTGACTAGTGCGACGCACATCGGGACCGTGATTGACCTGACCGACGGCATAGTCGGTCACCTCTGCTGATACTGAATCGAGATATAACTGAGCGGGTGGTTCGCTCAAAAATTCCCTACTCCCCACTCGCTTCACTCTGCGTTGTAGATTGGTTCGACTCCAATCGCAGAGTTGGCCGCCTAGGCCATCTCCGCCCCGGGTTGGAAGGCTGGTTTGACTCCAGCACCGGGGCGGCATTCATACATATGCGACATGCACTCACCAGCGTCGGCGTCGTTTCGCTCTTGCTCATCGCGAGCCTCAGTGGCGGCGTCGCCGCACAAACGGACGACGGCGAGCACAGCCTCTTCGAACAACTCACTGGCGAGGGTGACGACAAGACCCTCGGTGATCGTGTCGATGCGGTCACTGCCGCTATCGACGGCTACCTAGAGCGTGCATCATACACAGCGACTGCGGCCCAAGCCAAACTCAACGGGACATCAGACGCCGAGCGTGTCCAATCGTACGCAACCAACGTGACCGAGATCTATAATGCGAACAATGAGACACTCGAGACCTACACCAACAACCGCGTCAACGTAACTGTCTCAAAGTGGGATACGATCGCGATAGAGTTCGAGGTTGGCGATGCAACGGCCACACGGTATCTGCTTTCCAACGAACGGAACGGGGAGTTCGTCGATTCAAAGATGGTCAACGACACGACGCGGGACGTAGACCACACTCTCCGACTGGATGGATACGCCGCAAAGAGCGCTAGCGAGGAACTCTCCTACTTCACTAATGAGTACGCGGCAGATGGTAGGGATATCGACGCCTCCCTGCTGACTCGGATGCAAGCGTACGCGCCAAGTATCGAACTTCCCGAACAGGTGAGCGGCTGATGGCGGTCGAAGTGACCTCGGATCCCCAGACAGAACCGCTGAACTTCAGCCAGCAAGCATTGTTCGCCATATTCGCTGGAGAACCGCGGGACCAGATGGTCTACTCGCTCATCGCCGCGGCGTTTGCCTACATCTCCGCACTGTTTAGCTTCGGTGCAACAGCCATCCTCGTAATCCTGTTCAGTATCACGTTCAGCATTGGCGTGATTCGATTGCTGTTCCAGTGGGTGAAAAGCAGATGATCGAACAATGGATAGCCGGTTCTGAGGGGACTCCATGAACCGGTTAGTCTCCTCCCTCCTGGTGGTTACACTCATCATGAGTCCAGCAGCGGCACAGACGATCACGACGGTCGATGCCAACCACGGATTGACGAAGGATTCGGCGAAGGCATCGTTCGAAAAGAATGGAGTCGCAGAAGCTTCGCTGACAGCGCCTGATATGACGATAACTGTCGCAAGCGAACTCTCACAATGTGGCGTCGAGGACTGGACGGTCAGCGACATTCGTAATGACTTCGTCTGTATCGAATACGACGAAGAGATCGACCGGGAGTTGCGATTTTTCATCCCAAACGAGTACTGGCACCCATACGTCCGTGAATCAGTGTCGCCGATCCACGGGAACGTGACAGCCTCATTTGAGCCGGTGGAGGACGGCGAGTTCACGGCAATAACGGCGACAGTGACCGAGCCAACGACAATCGTCTGGCCAGTTAACGCCGAATCATCGTGGTTCGCTGAACGAAAAGACTCCACCATTGCCAACGTTGAGGAACTCACGGGGGTTGGGGTAGCGGATGGTGATGCTTGGCAGTATGCAACGCTCTCGGGCAATGGGACTGGGTACTCAGTTCGTGCACCAAATGGAACAGAGGCTCTTACAGTGGAGTTCAATACCAGCGACGGCTGGGTGATGGTGCCAGATGAAGAGACAGCCTACGCACCAGTATATGCCCAAGAATACGTAGGGCGGAACGATCGAGTCGTACTGATAACCACCAATAGCAGTGAGACACCACTGGAGGTCCGGTACAAGACCGATTCAAGCAATACGGACAGGATAGCAGCAGCAATGCGTGAAGTCAGACAGATCGACGATCGCATCGAAGAGGTGCTGAATATCGATATCCCGTTTTTGGGCAACGATACTGACGGAGACAGCCCATGATTGGATTCGATATTGATGTCGACACCCTTGGCGGCCTCACAACTATATTCGGAGTCATAGCACTTCTTGTGGGCATATTCCTGCTGTCAGGATTCTATGCCATTCTCTTGTGGAGTTTGATTGTGCTGGTCGCCGCGATGGTGCTCTACTTTGGTGGGCGGCGGCTATATCGATATCTCGACAGGCGATTTATGAATCGCTCTCGACCACCCTCGACAGAGCAGAGGTGGGAGTAGTGGCTGATACGACGACACTGATCGCGCTCGTAGTTACGACCATCCTGAGTTCATTGTTCCTAGCCACATTCCGGCGTGAATCCGCCTACCGGTTGTTCTTGACCGTCGAAAAAGGACGCACGCTCATCGGTGCGATAGTCATCGTAGTAGGCGCCTGGACGGCACTACGGTCAGGTATTGCATGGATGATGGCACTGGCATTAGGCGCGATTGGGTTCATGACGCTATTTGTCTACTTTGAGCAACCACACAAGGAAATTCGATAATGGATCAAGATCGACTTGTCGACCTTCGTGACGAGACGGAGGACATGTTGAAAGCAACCGAATTGGCGGACCACCCAAAAACCACTGAATTCGACAAACGCTTCGACGACGCCGCGGAGAAACTCGAGCAGATACTCGTCGGAGATATCTCTGAGTGGGTCGGGCGGTTCTATCGGGATCGATATCACCGCTGGCAATCTGGCGACCGAGAAAGGCCCATGTGTCGGTGTGAAAACCCTCGGTGTCCACTGAAACGGGGCGATATCCCCTATCGACTACGACGCCGAGACTCACAAATCCGAACCGATGGCGGTACGGACAGGGATATGCTGTCGGGATATCTCGATAACCATCCGCAGGCGGTCATTATCGACGAAGCCCTCGATCGACAGGGAGAATTAGCGACCGAACTTGCCAGAGCGTTCCGTCAACTCCAGCGCGAAATTGCGGCTGCCATCGAGGCCGTAATCGACGGCAGCATCGCCGAAGACAAGTCCGGCAATTGACCATGGATCGAACTCAGTACTTCGAAGACGACCAGCGACAGCGCCGCCTTGACGCAAAACGAACGACGATCAAGGAATGGGTCGACCAAGGAAGTCGGGCAATGGCCGACGATGATTGGCTTCAGGTTGGACTCATTCTGCAGGATGTGCTACTCCCGGAATTGGAAGTCTCCAGACGGGATTACCCACGCTACAACCACGCTCTCAAAGGGACGGACGAAACCTGGGCACCAGATGCACTTCAGACAGTCGCAAAGCACTGTAACCGATACCTCTCTGCAGCTCAGAGAGGCAGTCTGACACGGAGGCAAGCTGAGCGGCTAGCAGATGCTTTCGAATCGGCAGTCTCGGTGGCTGCCGTCGAGGGACTGATCGATTCCACCCTCGTCAGCGAGGTCCCGGCGTGGGAGTACGAACACCAGGTCGGCGTGAGACACTATTCACCGACAAGCAGCGCTCAACGGGAGCCACAACTCATCGATCCCGATCCGGATGCTGAGTTGAAAGCTACCCTCGTGACAGGCGGACAGGGGTCGGGAAAATCCACATTTGTGGAGACTCTCGTTGAAGACCGAATGGCCAGAGGGCACGTTGTCGTTGACCTCCTCGATTTCGTCAAGAGCGAGAACGCGATGTACGATATCGAGCAGCGACAGGATGTATTGAACGAAATCCGTGAAGAGATGGCCCTCGAGGTGGGGTTTGAGGATCACGACCCACCATCAGTCGAAGTGTACGCACCACTGACCGACGGACTAGCGTCCTCGAAGGTTCCGTTCGACACTGAGACAGAAAGCTACGTCGTCAAGCCGTTCACCATCCCGGCATCGGAGTTGACCTACCGCCAGCTCGTAATGCTTCTCCCGCACTCAACGCGGACGCAGGAGAATTACCTCAAAAGTGCTCATCAGAAGCTTTCACAGACGGGCGAGGATTGGACGCTTCGAGATATTGCTCGCGTCGTTCGGAACGAGACGAATGCTGGTGAGACTGTCGCCGATCGAATCGAACGAGCCTTACAAACCGCCCAGGAGACCGGGTACATCCGTGATCAGGATGACGACCACACGCTAGATTGGAGCGAGGTCGCGTCGGATCCGTCGACAATAGCGTCGTTCACGATCCATATGGTCCGCGAAAGTGCGGACCAGAAAGTGATTGCCTCGTACTTGCTTGATAGCCTCTACGAGTATCGAAAAGGCCTCATCCAACAGCGAAAACTCCAGGAAAGCGATACTCTGACCGTCGTCATGCGGGAGTTACACAAAATCGTCCCGCGCTCAAAATCTGAGCAGGACTCAGTGGCCACAATCGAGTCCTACATGATCGACACAATGTCGGATTTGCTGGCGCTCACCCGCCACGTCGACATGGAGGTGATTGCTGACACCCAGAAATTCAAGCAGCAACTCTCCTCGGACGTGTCGGGGATGTTTCACCGGGTGTTTGCCTTCAGTGGCCAGAAACCCGACGTTCGAGAAGTGTTCAAGACACGCGTCGATGATACTGGGCCCGCCGAGACTGTGGCTCAGTTCGAGCCGGGAGAATGTGCGATGGTCTCCGGAGCCGGATACGTAATGCCCATATCGACAGCCCCGCCTCGAAGTCATCATCTCGATACTGGCGGCGATGGTGATGGCCTTTCAGCCCGCGTTGCCTTCCTCGATCGGGAAGAGTTCGTCGACGCGCCATGGTCATCGACGGTGCCTCCTCATCTTGCGTTCAGTGACCAACCGAATAATCCGGCCGAGATTTTCTGTGAACGGTGGTTGACGACCGTCAACGATCGGCAACAACACGAGTTCAAGCAGGAGATTACTGACGCGTACAACGCGTGGGCGGTCGAGAACGACTACGAGACCATGAGCCATCAAGCCGTCCATCGGACAGTGAAAAACTACTTCGACGCGATCGAAGATGCCCGTCTCACCCATCCTGAGAAAGGCAGTGCAACGCCTGCGATCCGCAAGCTCAAACTCACATACACCCCTCCGGATGAGCCAGATGAAGGTGGGGAAATGGGGTACGTAACGTAGCAGGCTGCGGTCTCGGGCCCACGAATTGAAGACCTATTGGGAGGTGAAAAACACCGGACGCGGATCGGATTGCAGGGTTTTCACCCCGTTCTCACTGGGAGCGGTACGGCACAGTACTCAATGCGCGCGCGGTACCGTGCGTTCGTGAGCAAATACAGGTAGTAGACGATTCAATACACCTATGAATGGTAGTTTCGGTCAAATCGGAGGAATCGAAGCATGGGGCTGAATCCATTGAAACACGGCCAGTCACTGGTAAGTAATCTGCTTGCCGGGACTGGAGAAGACGGAACTCC
>SDGW01000668.1_pt1 | contig 14321 bp, 12 predicted proteins | sample 2873831 | NCBI WGS metagenome assembly SDGW01 (sample SAMN08132700, study PRJNA421101) | hypersaline lake metagenome | isolation source: celular fraction 0.22 microns magnesium sulfate-rich crust from ephemeral... | place: Spain: Penahueca Lagoon, Toledo | collected 2011-07
CGTCGGGATCGTCGCGTATCTCGTCCCGGAACGTCGTTGACTGGCGTTCGAACGAGCCGTCGTCGTCGGTCGACTCGTACGCGTCGGTCCGCCACTCGCCGTCGACGAGCATGTTCATACGCGAACAGAAGGGATGGGTCGTGAAAGGCTCTCGCTAACACTCGCGTCACCGGCCCCATACGGTCGGCGAGGGGCCGACGATGAGGTCGATCCCCCAAATCAGCCCACGACGCTGACGATCCAGTAGCTCGCGCCGAGTGCGAGGAGGGTAACGCCCTCGAGGCGGGTGAGCTGGCGTCCGGTCGCGAGGACGACCGTCGCGAGCGCGGTGACTATGCCGAGCCACGCGAGCCCGGCGAAGACGGCCGGATCGACGGACAGCGGGCGGACGACTGCGGCCACCCCGAGCACGCCGAGCGCGTTGAAGACGTTCGAGCCGATGACGTTGCCCGCCGCGATGCCCACGTCGTCCTCGCGGGCGGCCACGAGCGAGGTCACGAGTTCCGGCAGCGAGGTCCCGGCCGCGACGATCGTCGCCCCGATGGCCCACTCCGAGATACCCGCAGTCAGGGCCAGCCCGACCGCGCCATCGATCAGGACGCGCCCGCCGGCGATCACGAGGGCGAGCCCGGCGAGGACCCGGCCGGCCTCGAGGACGGGGCGCAGTTCCCCGCGGTCGAGCTCGTCGGGCTGTTCCGTGCCGATCGGCGCGGGGGCGGACGGTTCCGCTCCGATACCGTCGCTCGCGAACGACTGGGCGGGGTCGGCGTTTCGAATCGCGACCCCGAGCACACCGAGATACCCGATCAGGAGTGCGATGAGGACCATCCCCTCGAGCCGCGAGACGACGCCGTTCGCGAGGACGACGATCGCGACGACCGTCGACGCGGCCATCGCAACCGCATCTCGGCGGACCAGCGTCTCGGAGACGCGAAACGGCGACAGGACAGCGACGATCCCGAGCGTCACGGCGAGATTGAACAGGTTCGAGCCGACGACGTTACCGACCGCGATGTCGCCTCGTCCCCCGAGCGCGGCCTCGGCCGAAACGGCGATCTCCGGCGCGGAGGTCCCGAACGCGACGACCGTGAGGCCGGCGACGAGGGCGGAGACGCCGGCCGCGCTCGCGAGCCTCGAGGCACCGGTCACGAGCAGCCGCGCGCCGAGCCAGAGCGCGAGCACGCCGACGCCGAGCAACGCCACGTCTCCGAGCACCATCGGTAGCAGTCGTTTTCGGGGGAGAGCGGAAAAACGGCGGGGACACGAATCGGTCGGCCGGAGCCACAAGCGTTTAAGCGGTCCCGGTGAGCACTCGAGGCCATGGCAGACGACGGGGACCGGCACCGACAGAGCCGGCTGTTCACCGACGACGACGGCGGGTTCGACGCCGATCGCGCACGCGAAGAATCGCTACCCGTCGAAGACGGTGAGGTGATCGACACCGACGAACTGGCCGATCACCAGCGCTACGTCGAGGGACGGGGAATCTACGACGAGCGCAACCGCGTGAACGACCTCACCGGCAAGGAGTGGAAGTACGCCACGAAGTCGGTGATCGCCGAGGGGTATCCCCCGGACGTGCAACACGACCTGCGCAGCGAACACGGCGGTCAGAAGCCGCCGCGCCTCTGTGCGGAGCTGATCGGCCGGTTCAGCAAGGCCGGCGACACCGTCCTCGATCCCTTCGCCGGCGTCGGCGGGACGCTGCTCGGCGCGAGTTTCTGCGAACACGAGGGAACCGGCCGCCGGGAGGCCATCGGCTTCGAGCGCACCCAGCGGTGGGTCGACATCTACCACACCGTCCTCGAGCGGGAAAACGAGGAGCGCCGCGCCCGCGGCGACCCGCCGCTGGCCGAACAGGACATGCGCCACGGCGACTGCGCCGAGTTGATCGAGTCGGTGCCCGACGATTCGGTCGATCTCCTCCTGACCGACGTTCCCTACTGGCACATGGACGAACTCGAGCAGACGCGCAACGAGCGCCGAACGCGCGAGAGCAAGCTGGGATCGTTCGACGGGCAGACTGACGACGAGGCAGCCGATGAGGTCGATGCCGACGCAGAGTCGTCCGCCTCCGACGGCGAGTGGGAGACGAAAGCCGACTGGCTCGACGACATGGCCGCGAAGTTCGATCGCTTTGCCGACGCGGTCGCGCCGGACGGCCATCTCGTGGTCTTCATCGGCGATATGTACCGCGAGCAGTCCTACGAGTTCCTCTCGGCCGACCTCGCGCGCGCCATCGAGGAGACCGCACCCGTGACGCTCGCCGCCAATCTGATCTGGTACGATCCGTCGAAGGACCTCCACGTCTACGGCTACCCGTTCTCCTTCGTCCCCTCGATGGTCCACCAGAACGTTCTCGTCTTCCGCCTCGAGGACGAAGTCGAAGGGGAAGCCTGATACCCGTCAGCCTCCCGTCGGTCGTTCGTCTGACGCGGTTTTATTGGGTACCGCCGAGACGAAACGAACAGGCGCGCCGACGGCTTCCCCACCCCTCCCCATCCGTCCGCGCGCCTGCTCCCGTTCCTCTCCTTTCGACTCAGGCGTTCGCGGGCAGCAGCGCCGACCGGACTGCGTCCGCGCGATCGGTCTCGGTGATGACCGCGACCTCGTCGCCCACAGCGAGTTCGGTCCCCGGAAGCGGTATCGTCAACGGCTCGCGGGCGCGGCCGTGGGCGTAGATCCGCGCGGATTCGGGTAACTCGAGTTCGCTCATCCGCTTGCCGACCGCGGGCGAACCGTCCCTGATCTCGAGGACCGTCAACTGGAGGTTCGCCGCGAGGTCGGCGACGACGTTGAAGTCGCCGCCGAGCAGTGCCGTCTTCGCGCCCGCAGCGCCGAGGCGCTCGGGATACACGATCTCGTCGACCTCGGCAGCGTACTTCTCGTAGATATCTTCGCGGTAGTCCTCGTCGATCCGCAGCACGGTCCGACAGCCGTGGTGGGTGCCGACCATGCAGGCCGCGAAGTTGACGTTGAGGTCGGGCGTGAACGCGCCGATCGCGTCGGCGGCCTCGATCCCCGCCTCGACGAGGACTCCCTCGTCAGCACCGTCGCCCTGCACCGTCTCGAAGCCGTCGTCGGTGGCGCGCTCGATCCGATCGATGTCGTCGTCGACGATGACGACCTCGTGGCCTTCCTCGACGAGGATCGTCGCCGTCCGCGAGCCGACGCGACCGTATCCCACGATAACAAACCTCATGATACACCGGTACGCGCTCGGAGGTCAAATACGTTGGTCCGCTCGAAGGATCGTCAACCGTTCGAACCGACACCGGCCCTCGAGCGACGACGCCAGTACGTCGCGGCGAGGGGGCGACCGGCATATTCACGAACGTGATGTGCCCCGCGGTCGGCACGGACAAAAATCTTTAACTAAGCGGTATGGTTATGCTCGAGCGTCCAACATGGGGGCCATCGAGCAACTCGCGGCGTATTTCGAATTCGACGAACACGAAACGGACTTCACGACCGAACTGATCGCGGGGATCACGACGTTTCTGGCGATGTCGTACATCATCGTGGTCAATCCGACGGTCTTGCTGCCGGCGATCATGGGCTTCAACGCGGATGGGGGGCTCAATCAGCAGACGACCATCGACGGCACCGTCTACAGTTCGACGGAGGTGTTCCAGATGCTCGCGATCGCGACGATCATCGCGTCGGTCGTCGCGGTCCTCGTCATGGCGCTGTACGCGAACCGGCCGTTCGGGCTCGCGCCCGGTATGGGGCTGAACGCCTTCTTCACGTTCACCGTCGTCATCGGGATGGGGATTCCGTGGCAGACGGCCCTCGCGGCGGTCTTCGTCGAGGGGATCATCTTCATCGCCATCACGGCCGTCGGGGCCAGAAAGTACGTCATCAACCTCTTTCCCGAACCGGTGAAGTTCTCGGTCGGTGCGGGTATCGGCGTCTTCCTGCTCTTCATCGGGCTTCAGGAGATGCAGATCGTCGCGGCCGACTCCGCGACGATGGTCACGCTCGGCGACATCGCACAGAACCCCGCAGCGCTCCTCGGCCTGGCCGGGCTCTTCCTGACGTTCATCCTCTGGGCGCGCGGAATGAAAGGCGCGATCATCGTCGGCATCCTCGGCACGGCCGCCGCCGGCTGGGCGCTCCTGCTCGCGGGCGTCTCGAGCGCGTCGGCGCTCGCACCCGAGACGCTGCTCGACGGGGAGACCGGCGAGGTCACCTTCGAAGCGGTAACGTCGCCCCACTACGACATCACCCCGCTGGTCGGCGCGTTCGTCGAGGGGCTGCGCGATGTCGATCCGCTCACGTTCGCGCTCGTCGTGTTCACGTTCTTCTTCGTCGACTTCTTCGACACCGCGGGGACGCTCATCGGCGTCTCCCAGTTCGGTGGCTTCCTCGACGAGGACGGCGAACTCCCCGAGATGGAGAAGCCGCTGATGGCCGACGCGGTCGGCACCACCGTCGGCGCGATGATCGGCACTTCGACGGTGACGACCTACATCGAGTCCTCGACCGGCGTCGAGGAAGGCGGTCGAACCGGCTTTACCGCACTGGTGGTCGCGATCCTGTTCGCGCTGTCGCTGGTCGCGGTGCCGGTTATCGCCGCCATCCCCGCCTACGCCTCGTTCATCGCGCTCGTCGCCGTCGGCGTCATCATGCTCCAGGGCGTCCTCGACGTCGACTGGGAGGATCCGGCGTGGTCCGTCTCCGCCGGTCTGACCATCACCATCATGCCGCTGACCTACTCGATCGCGAACGGGCTCGCGGCCGGGATCATCGCCTACCCGCTCGTGAAAACGGCGATGGGCGAACGGAACGACGTGCGACTCGGACAGTGGGCGATCGCCGTCGCGCTGATCGGCTACTTCTACGTCTACACCAGCGGCATGCTCGGCTAACGTCGGCGCTGCCGCGCTGAACACCTTCAGTGACCGCCGGAACCCGTGTGCTCTTAGGCCTCGAGGCCCCTATCATCCATCACAATGGCAGACATCACTATGTACGAGCTCCCCGGCTGTCCGTACTGCGCGAAGGTCCGCTCGAAACTGGAGGAACTCGAACTCGACTACGACATCATCGAGGTCCCTCGCTCCCACGAGGACCGCACCGAAGTCGAGAAGGTCAGCGGTCAGACGGGCGTGCCGGTCATCGTCGACGAGGCCAACGGCGTCGACGGAATGAGCGAGAGCGACGACATCGTCGCGTACCTCGAAAAGACCTACGGCGACGGCGCGGCGTAAGATCGCCTGGGCCGACGACGGCCTCCGTTCCGAACTGGTTCGATAGCCGCCCCAGCGTTACGACGAACAGGCGGCGCTCGATCGGCGTTTCTCGACGAGAGCGACACGAAACGTGGTATCGATCGATTCACCGCTCGGCGGGTCGTCCGCCGATCAGACGGCTTCCTCGCGCTCGGAGCGCTCCCGGATGACGTCTCTGAGTTCGTCGGCGTTGCGAAGTTCCGCGAGTTCGTCGCGTTCGACCAGCGCCGTGCCGTCGATGGACTCCTGTTTCGCCCGGTCGACGACGTAGACCGAGCGCGTGCGGGTGACGTGGCCGATCGAACTCATGATCCGGGCGCGCTTCTCGGCCGCCTTGGTAAATTTGGAGTGACCGGTCAGGACGATATCGCTGTCGTCTTCGTCCTCGCTGACCGCCGTAAACGGCGACCGGACCGTCGGATGGACCTGATAACCGGCTCGCGTGAGAACCGCGACCACCTGCTCGTCGTCCGGATCCGCTTCCGGATCGTCCGGCGTCGCGTCGCTCTCGTGGACCTCGTCTGCCCCCTCGAGTACGTCGACCGGACTCGTGAGGGGCGCATCGAACATCTCCTCCAAGGCCATCGCGACCTCGACGGAGGCGTTCATCCCGTCTTCGTACTTCGAGACGGTCCGCCGGGAGACGCCGAGTTCGTTGGCCAGTTGGCCCAGGCTCCAGTCGCGGTCCTGACGCTCGTCGGCCAGCAGGTCGCCGTCGATGTTGACGTAGAGGCCGCCGGGAGCGGCGTAGATCAGCGGCGGTACCTCCTCGATGAACAGATTGTACGCCGTATCGGGACTGAAGACGGGGACGCCGTGGCGGAAGTAGACGACGTCGGGTTTGAGGTCCTCGTCGCGACTACGCAGACCGATGACGAGCGGCGTCGCCTGGAGATAGGTACCCAGACGGCGCATCTCGTGGCCGGTTGCCTCGTTGAACGCGTCGATGTTCGCGAGGATCTTGACGAGGATCAGGTCGTCGCCGCGACGCGCAGCGATGTCGAAACTCTTCGGCCGGATCGCACACCGGTCGCTGACCACGAATCCCGCGTCCTCTAACATCGCGGTTACGTTGCCGACCAGTGCGGAGCGGGACATACGGGGACGTAAGCGATTCCTCCTATAAGACGTTTTCCCCGATATGCCCGTCTGCCGTGTCGCGATTCGGGGCCGTACCGGGAGAATACTTATATAGCCGCTTTCGACGACCACGAGAGAGCGGATCCCGAAAGGGGTTACTCGACCGGCCGACAAGCACCGCCGATGACCGTCGTCGGGATCGACGATACCGATTCGCGCGAGCGGGGAATGTGTACGACCTACGTCGCCGCGCAGATAGCCGAGCGGCTGCGAACGGCCGAGTCCGCGACCGTCTCGCGCCTCCTGCTCGTCCGACTCAACCCCGCCGTCGAGTACAAGACGCGCGGGAACGCCGCGCTGGCGATCCACACCGACTGCGATCCCCATCGCGCGTTCGCGCTCGCGCGTGGACGACTCCAAATATTGGCCGAGACCGACGACGAGCGGACGAATCCCGGACTGGTCGTGGCGGACTGCGACTCCGGCCAAACGGCTCCGGACGACGTGAGCCGATTCGCGCGCGCAGCGATCCGCGACCACCTCGAGATCACGGACGCCGTCGACGTACTCGAGCGCCACGGCTACCGATCGTGGCACGCCGGTAACGGTCGCGGCCGGATCGGCGCGCTGGCGGCGATCGGGGCGCGGACGGCCCTCGAGGAGTGGACCTACGAGTTCATCTCCTACCGCGAGTCCGAGCGCTGGGGGACGCCACGCGAGGTCGATCGTGAGAGCGTCTTTGCGGCGGCCGACGATGGCTATCCAGCAGTGTGGGACACGGTCGACCGCGGCGAGGACGAGACCGTCTGCGTCCCCCACACGCCGGGGCCGATCCTCCACGGGATCCGCGGCGACGACCCCGACGCGGTTCGGACGGTCGCCGAGCGGATCGAGAGCGAACCCGTCGCCGATAGTCAGCTATTCGTCACCAATCAGGGAACGGACGTCCACCTCCAAGCCGGCTCGCTCGGAACCGCCGAGGACGGCCGCGCCTACCGGCTCGAGGGACGAGTCGCGAGCGAGCCCGGAACCCGCCGCGGTGGACACGTCTTCGTCGACCTCGAGCCGCCGGCCGACGCGCCAATGGCGGACAGCGCGGACGGGGCCGCGCGGCTCGCGTGTGCGGCCTTCGAACCGACGAAGCGCTTCCGCGACCGCGTGCGCGCACTCAGGATCGGCGACCGGATCACCGCCTGCGGCGAGGTGAGCCGCGGGACGCTGAAACTCGAGAAGTTCGCCGTCCGCGACCTCGTGCGGACCGAGCGGGTTACGCCGACCTGCCCCGACTGCGATCGAACGATGGAAAGCGCCGGTCGCGATCAGGGCTACCGCTGTCGGGACTGCGGAACGCGGACGGCAGAGAAAGCGCGACGGCGGCTCGAGCGCGACCTCGAACTGGGCTGGTACGAGGTCCCCCCGTGTGCGCGACGGCACGTCGCGAAGCCGCTCGTCCGCGGCGGGTTCGACGCGCCGACGCATCCGGAACGGTAGTGTGACGGGCGTTCGGAACGGGTTCCGGCTCAGCGAACGCTGATCCCGTTGCGGGCGAGGAACTGACTCGCTTCCTTGATCTCGACGGGGCTGCCGATGATCCGGCAGCGGTCGTCCCCCTCCGAAACGATGGAAACGGTGAACTCGTCGTCGAGCCGCGGCTCCAGCCCCTCGAGAAGCTCCTGCGAGAGGACGATCTGGGTGCTGTCACGCAGCTGCGACGCGTCTGGCATGCGTAACCGATCCCTCGCCCGCCGTTTATGTGTGTCGAAGTCCAGTTGGTATTGGTAATAGGGAGCCAGTCGGTTGTGAGCGCTCTTCGGGCCGTAAAGCGGCGAGTCCGCTTCGGTTGACGTGGGCCGACAGGATTTCGGTTACGGATCGATCAGGTGAGAATCGTTTACGCGGAGTCTACCGACGGCGGCAGCTCGACGGCGACGATTTCGTGTCCCGTTTCCTGTCGATGGTCGGCACCGACTTCCGTCGCTTCGTCCCGCCCGTTGGCCGACCGTTCGAACGAACACCCGTCGCACTGCACGAGGAACCGCTTCGACTCCGTCCGCGCCGGCCCGGTATCGTTTGTCGCCATGTGATACGCTTCAGCACCATCCCGCTTGAATTATCCTCCAAAGAAATTCGGGTCGGGCCGTATTCGGCCCGCATCACGTGTGATCGTCGGAGAACGTATCGATTCCGTGGGAATCTACCTCGGATCGTTCCACACCGGTGTTGTACAGCGGAATTAACGAAATGCGTCCTTCCCGCGACTCGCGCCGTGCAATCGCTCGAGTCGGTCCGTTCGACGCGCGCCGGACGGACGACGCGCTCGAGGAGGAACAGAGCCACGGGCGGTAACGCGACCCGTTCGCCGATTCGCGATCCGGGTTCAGTCCGTCCCGTGAACGGTCACCGTCCGCGTGTCGCTCGAATGGGGCGACCGCACCGTCACCGGGAACGTGTCGTCGTTTCGCACGGGATAGGTCTCGTAGCCCAGCGAGATCGACGTGGACTCGCCCGGTCCGAGAGAGACGGTCGTCGAATCGACCACCTCGGGCGTGCTGCCGACGACCAGTTCGGCCGTGTGAGAGCCCGCGGCGTCGCCCGCGTTCTCGACGACGGCGTTCACGGTGAGTCGCTGCCCGCCGGTCACCGGCGCGTTCGTGCCGGTGATCGACACCGCGAACGAGGCCGTCCCGGTATCACCGTCGCCGTCGTCACCGTCGCCGCCGTCGCCGTCGCGCCCGTAGACGAGCACCGACCGCGAGGCGGAATCGTCGCCCGTCCGGACCCGGACGGGGAACTCGTCGTCGTTTCGCACGGGATAGGTCTCGTAGCCCAGCGTGATCCTCGTCGACTCGCCCGCGCCGACGGTCACCCGCCGCGTATCGACGGTCGTCGGATCGTGGCCGACCACGAGTTCGACCTCGCGGCTAGCCGGTCCCTCGCCCGTGTTCGATAACGTCGCGGTCACCGTGAGGCGCTGGCCGCCGGTCACGGGCGCGTTCGTCTCGAGGCCGGTCACCGCGAGGTTCCCGTGGGCGTCGGCGTCCTCGGTTCCGACGACGGTCACGTCGGTCTCCGAGGCGGCGTGTCGGGTCTCGACGCGGACGGGGAACGTCTGCGTGTTGCGGACCGTGGCCGTGGTGAACTCGAGCCGGACGGTCTCTGTCTGTCCCGCGAACACCTCGACCGTCTCGCTGTCGACCTGTGTCGGGTCGTGGCCGACGATGAGATCCGTTTCGACGTCGACCAACGCGTGGTAGGTGGAGCTCCCCTCGACGTCGAGTTCGGCTTCGACGACGAGTTCCTCGCCCGTGCGGACCGGCGAGTTCGTCCCGGTGATCCTGACGTCCTGGAACGCGTCGATCGACGGCCCGTCAGTGCGGGCGACGGAGACTCGTCCGTCGTCGCAGACCAGCCACGCCATCATCGGGTAGCCGCCGATGAACCAGATCGCGTTCCCCGCAGACACCGTGTACGTGACCGTCGCCGACGACCCCGACATGTCGGTCGTGTCGACGTACGTCGCGTTTCGCCCTTCCTGCCAGACGATCCGCTCGAGAGCGCCGTCGTCGTCCCCGGCCGTCGCGGTCACCGCGATCTCCTCGCGAGTGGTGATCGTAGTACCCGGCCCGGGATCGCAGGTCAGCGTCCCGCTCGGTGCCGCCGGTGCGTCCTCGGTGACCGCGACCCGCCAGGCGATGGACGCCCCACCGACGGTCGCGACGACCCGGTAGACGCCAGGGTCGTCGAACCTCGCGTACGCGGCCGGGTTCCCCGTCCGATGCGTGTAACTCCAGAAGGGAGCGCCCCCCGCGATCTCAGCCGCGCCCGCGCCCTCGACTCGCCAGTCGGTCGTCGACGGGTCGACAGCCGACGACGCCGACGCTTCGAACACTGCCTCGTTCCCGGGCCGGACGGCCGTCGTACTGTCCGCCGGACAGACGCGATCCAACTGCTCCGACTGCGCCCGTCCGAGATCCGTCGTCGCGAGCACCCCTACGCCGCTTCCCACCGTGGTAATGTAGTCCCGCCGTCGCATGCGATGTCATCCGGGATACAGGACGGTATAGCTAACAGAACGTTTGCGATACGAACCGGACCGACGAAACGAGTGTCCGGTTCGATGGGATGACGAGGCCGGACGCGTACGCAGACCGCGACGCGCTCGAGTCTCGCCAAAGGCGGCGAGAGCCGAACGCACACCGAGCCGCCGGCGGGTTCGATCCCCCACCGTGCGTCTCGAAAGGGTTTTTCGGCCCGGCCGGTTGTGTACGGACAAATGGGGCTCGAGGACGAGATCGAGGAGATCGAGGACGAAATCGCCAATACGCCCTACAACAAGTCGACGGAGGCCCACATCGGCCGGCTGAAGTCGAAGCTCGCGGAGAAAAAGGAGAAACTGGAGAAGCAACAGTCCGGCTCGGGCGGCGGTGGCGGCTACTCCGTCGAGAAACACGGCGACGCGACCGTCGCCCTGGTCGGCTTCCCGAGCGTCGGCAAGTCGTCGCTGCTGAACTCGATGACGAACGCCGAGAGCGAGACCGGTTCCTACGAGTTCACGACGCTCGACGTCAATCCGGGGATGCTCCACCACCGCGGTGCGAACATCCAACTGCTCGACGTACCGGGGCTAATCGAGGGCGCGGCGGCGGGCAAAGGCGGCGGTCAGCAGGTGCTGGCGGTCGTTCGCAACGCCGACCTCATCATCTTCATGCTCTCGGTGTTCGAGATCGAGCAGTACGACCGACTTCAGGAGGAACTGTACGACATCAACATCCGCGTCGATCAAGAGCCCCCGCAGGTCACGGTCCGCCCGAAGATCAAAGACGGCATCAAGATCACCTCGAGCACCGAGCAGGACCTAGACGAGGACACGATCAAGCAGGTCATCCGGGACCAGGGGTACGTCAACGCCGTCGTCAACCTCCAGGAGAACGTCACCATCGACCGGCTGGTCGACGGGCTGATGGAGAATCGCGAGTACATTCCCTCGATCACCTGCGTCAACAAGGTCGACCTGATCGATCCCGATTACAAGGAGACGGTCGACGAGCAGTTGCGCCAGCGCGATCTCGACCCCGAGGAGGTCACCTTCATCAGCGCCGAGGAGGAGAGGGGCCTCGACGTGCTCAAAGACCGCATCTGGGAGCGGCTCGGCCTGATTCGGGTCTACATGGAGAAACCCGGCCGCGGCGTCGACTGGGAAGAGCCGCTCGTCATCGAGGAAGGCACGACCGTCGGCGAGGCGATCGAGAAACTCGGCGGCGAGATGGAAGAGCGGTTCCGCTTCGCCCGCGTGACCGGCCCTAGCGCGACGCACGACCAGCAGCAGGTCGGGAAGGACCACGTCCTCGAGGACGAGGACGTGCTGAAACTGATTCTGCGACGGTAATCCATCGTCGCTCGAGGGGACCCGAGCGTCAGTCTCGAACGGTCGAATAGGTGTCAAAACTCGACACCATAATCCGCTGATGCTGGAATCAATAGCGTTATCTAGCCCTCTAGCCACCGGTCGAATATGTCTGAATTCGGGGTCCTTTCGCTCGTGCCGCCGGTGCTCGCGATCGTCCTCGCGATCGCGACCCGCCGGCCGATGCTCTCGCTGTTTCTGGGCATCTGGTCGGGCGCGGTCATCCACACCGGGGGTCTCGGCATCGCACAGACCTTCGACTGGATCGTGGGCGCGATCATCGTCGACGACGGCTTTCACGTTCAGATCCTCGTTTTCACGCTCCTGCTTGGCTCCGGCGTCGCGCTCATCTGGCGGCTCGGCGGCGCGATCGCCGTCCGCCGGTGGGCGATGAACCGCCTCGAGAGCCAGCGAACCGTCGGCCTGACCACGTGGCTGCTGGGGATCGTGATGTTCTTCGACGACTACGCCAACACCGCGATCGTCGGTAGCACGATGCGCGAGATCTCCGACGAGCTTCGGGTTTCCCGCGAGAAGCTCGCGTACATCGTCGACTCGACGGCCGCGCCCGTCGCGACGCTGGGCATCTCGAGCTGGGTCGCGTTCCAGCTGTCGCTGATCGGGAGCGCCTACGAGGACATGGGCGTCGCGAGCGAGGCACCGACGGCGTTCGCGACGTTCTTCGAGTCGATTCCGTACAACACCTACGCGATACTCGCGATCGTCATGGTCGGCATCGTCGTCTACACGGGACGAGATTACGGCGAGATGCTCGACGCCGAACACCGCGCGCGGACGACCGGAGCGGTCAACCGCGAGGACGCACAGCCGCTCCAGAAGGTCGAGGAGGATCTCGGGAAACCGATCGACGACCGGCCGATGCTTCGAACGTTCTTCACGCCCGTCGTCGTGCTGATCGCGGTGACGCTGGCCGGTGCGTTCTGGACCGGCTATCGATCGTGGCGCTCGAGCCAGGCCGAAGCGGGTGCGCCGACGTCGCTGGGGGCCGCCGCGAACGATACCGGGATCACGCAGGTCCTCATCGATGTCGTCGGGGCGGGCGACTTCGCGACGGCACTGATCTGGGGCTCCTTCGCCATGGTCGTCACCGCGATCGCGATCGGACTCGGCTACGGGCTCTTCGATATCGGCGACGGCGTCGATACCGTCATCGACGGCTTCGGCATCATGCTGACGGCGGTGACGATCCTCGTGCTCGCGTGGACGATCAGCAGCGTCGCCGAGACGCTCGGAACCGGCGAGTACGTCGCGAGTCTGGTGGAACCCTACCTCACGGCGGAGTTGCTCCCCGTTCTTATCCTGTTCGCCGCCGCGTTCGTCGCGTTCACGATGGGGTCGTCGTGGGCGACGATGGGGCTCGTCACCCCCATCGCCATCCGGGTCGCCTACGAGTTCGGCGGCGGGTTCGATCTCGTCCCGGTCGCCGTCGGGGCCGTCTTCTCCGGTGCGATCTTCGGCGATCACGCCTCGCCGATCTCCGACACGACGGTCCTCTCCGCGACGTTCAGCGGCGCGGACCTGATCGACCACGTACGCACCCAACTGCCGTACGCCCTGACCGTCTTCCTCGTCGTCGTGGTCTGTTACCTGCTCAACGGCTACCTCGGCGTCCCGCCGATCGTCTTCCTCCCGCTGGGCGTCGTCGCGCTCGTCGGCCTCGTCGTCGGCCTCTCGAGACTCGACGCCGATCGGAAGGGGCTCGAACCGGCCCCAACCGAGCCGACCGCCGACCTCGTGGACCGCGACGCCGATTCGCCCGAGGGAGCCAACTAGACCGCCGCCTTCGCCAATCTTTTGGAGCGCGCAGTCGATCCATCGCGTATGGACGGAACGCTCGACCACACGATGATCCGCGTCGCCGACCTCGAGGAATCACTCGACTGGTACGGGACCCACCTCGACTACGAGGAGAAGGACCGCTACGAGGGCGACGGCTTCACTATCGTCTACCTCGGGCCCGAGGAAATGCACGACGAGGGTGCGATGCTCGAGATCACCCACAACGAGGGCGAGGAACCAGAGGTGGGCGACGCCTGGGGCCACATCGCCGTCCGCGTTCCCGAGGGGGAACTCGAGGACTACTACCAGCAACTGATGGACGAGGGCGTCGAAGATTATCGGGACCCAGAGTCCTGTGGCGGCCGCTACGCGTTCGTCAAAGACCCCGACGGCCACGAGATCGAGATCGTCCAGCGTGATCAGGGCGCGCTGTGGTCGCTCGATCACACCATGATCCGGGTCGAGGACGCCGACGAGGCGCTGGGCTTCTGGACCCGCAAGTTCGAGTACGACGAGGTCGGCCGCTGGGAGGCCGACACCTTCGCGAATTACTTCGTCGAACCCGAAGACGCCGCCCCCGAGGCCATGTCCGTCGAACTCACCTACAACTACGACGGCCGGAGCTACGACATGGGCGACGCCTGGGGCCACCTCTGCGTCCGCCTCGACGACCTCCACGAGGACTGGGAGCAACTCCTGACTCGGGAGGCCGCCGACTACCGCGACCCCGAGAGCTGCGATGACATGTACGCCTTCACCAAAGACCAGGACGGCCACGAGATCGAACTCATCGAGCGCGACCT
>SDGW01000669.1_pt1 | contig 14317 bp, 16 predicted proteins | sample 2873831 | NCBI WGS metagenome assembly SDGW01 (sample SAMN08132700, study PRJNA421101) | hypersaline lake metagenome | isolation source: celular fraction 0.22 microns magnesium sulfate-rich crust from ephemeral... | place: Spain: Penahueca Lagoon, Toledo | collected 2011-07
CGGGTCGCGAGGGCGTCCGCGGAGAAGCCCGCGAAGACGACGGAGTGGGGCGCGCCGATGCGCGCGCACGCCAACATGGCGACCGGGAGCTCCGGGACGACGGGCATGTAGAGGGTGACGATGTCGTCCTCCTCGACACCCAGCTCGCGGAGCGCGGCTGCGAACTCGTTGACCTCCCGGTAGAGGTCCAGGTACGAGTACGACCGCGACTCGCCGAGCCGACCCTCCCACGTGAGCGCGACCTGGTTCTTGCGCTCGTCGAGGTGGCGGTCGACGCAGTTGTAGCTCGCGTTCAGCCGCCCGTCCTCGAACCACCGGAACGGCGGGCCCTCCTCGGTGAGGACGGTGTCGTAGTCGGTGCTCCAGTCCAGGAGGTCGGCGGCGCGCTCCCAGCACGCCGGGTGCTCGCGCTCGAAGCTCTCGCGGACGTCCGCGTCGGCGACGTTCGCCTGCTCGACGAACGACGCCGGCGGTACGACCGGCTCGTCGGCGACCGCGCTGTGCCACGACTCGTCGCCCGGCATTCGTATCGAACCTACGGCTTCCCGAGAATAAACGTTCGCCCTACCACCCCCCCCGGAGAAGGAGTGACACCACGGTCCCGAGTGTCGACATCGAGCCGATCCGGACGGCAGATCGACGGGGTCGCGAACGCATCAACGGCGACGGCTTGGACTGCTTCGCCGTCACTCCGCTTCGACGGCGGCTTCGCGAGCAGCTATCGCGGCGTCGACGGCGGCCGCCTGTGGGTCGCTGAGTCGCCGGCAGGCGTCCGCGGTCGGCAGCCACTCGTGGTCGTCGTGTTCGGGAGACAGCGACACCGTTCGGTCGTCGGCCCGGCAGTAGTAGTAGACCGCGAAGCGGCCGTCGCCGTCGTCGTTGTGCCAGGCGAGCGTGTCCACCGGCGTCACCACGTCGGCGTCGAGAGCGGTTTCTTCGTGGATCTCCCGCCACACGCCGGCGCGGGCGGTCTCGTCGCTGTCGAGGCGACCGCCGGGGAGCTCCCAGCCGCCGTCCGAGTCACGCCGAACGACGAGAACGTCACCGTCGACCGGCGAGAAGAGGACGCCGCGCTGGGTGACCGTCGCTCGCAGCGGTTCGTCAGTCATTAGACACGAATCCGGGTGCGCGCTTCATCAATCTACTGCCGCCGTTGTTTCGCGAGCGCGCAGTAGACGGCCGTGTGAACGCGGGCCAAACGTCAACAAAACTTATTGTACCGGGAGGAGGTTGGCAAGTCGAACGGCTCGGAGCGACCGAGCCACCTCCGGGTGACACACCGATGACCGCACCACTCCACGCGCCGGACGCCCGCTCCAGCAGCGGACCGTCCGCCGGGGCGCTCGTGGGGGTCGCGGTCTCGGGGTATCGCCCGAACGCGCAGTCCGCGTCCGCCCTCGCCGCGTGAAGCGGCGTCGAACCACGGGGAGGACGCGACTGCCGTCGATCTCTCGGCGGCGACTGCGCGAACTTCTCGTGGCTCCGAGTGGCGAGCGCGGGCTGTCGCTCCCGACAGCCCGTGGCCGCCGGCCCTGCCGGCGCCGAGTTCGACTCTCGGCGGGAGCCTATGGCAACTGCCAGCCAGCCGGTCCGCCTCGTCGCGGACCTCACGATGCACGTACCGCGCGACGCCGCCGGCGACCTCGAGTGCGGCGCGGCCAGCGTCCTCGACGGCGTGGACGCCGTCACCGAGGTCGAAGCGGTCGACGTCACCGACCTCCGGCCGCGGCTGAACGACCTCCAGGTCGACGCGACCGTCGCGCTCGCGGTCGACGCGCCCGCGGACGAGGACGGCGAGGAAGCGGCCCGCGACGCGTTAGCCGACGGCTTCGGCATCGATGCCGTCGAGCGCGTACGCGTCGACCACGCACAGGGCGGCGCCGAGACGCCCGTCTTAGAACACGGGTAACAGTCAGCGGTAGCGCGGGTCACTGTCGCGGCCCGGCGCGCCGGGGTCGTCGGCGAGCGGGTCGCCCCGCTCGTCCGGCAGCACGCCGGGGTCGGCGCTCCCGACTGCTGTCGGGTCCGGTTCCGTGAGGAAGTCGTGGAGGTCCGGGATGTCCGCGAGGCTCGGCCCCGCGTCCGGCGCGGGACGGAGCGGCTGCGGGCGCGCGTCGACCGTTCGCTCGCCCGACTCGCTCGCGGACTCCGTTTCTCCGCTCTCGATGTCGTCCAGCTTGTCCTGGATGCGCGCGACCGAACGCTCGAACCCGACCGCTTCGTAGCGGTCGAGGGCGGCCTCCAGGTGCGCGAGTCGGTCGTCGTCGCCGTCCGCAGTAATGGCCCGGCGCTCGTGGCGCTGCCCGACGAGGTGGTCGCGCATCTCCGCGAACCGGTCCTCGGGGACGCCCTGTTCGCGGAGGTCGTCGAGGGCGTCGTCGAGAACGCGAATCGCCGCCTCGTGGTCGCTGCGGGCGGACAGCTGGTTCGACCGGACGATAGCGCGGCTGTACGTCGGCTCCCACGCGTCGAGGAACGAGTGCGACTCGGCGGCCTCGCGGGCGGCCTCGAAGTTCGCGAGTGCGAGCGCGTGAGTGCGCTTGCTACGGTGGCGGTGAGCGGCCGCGCGAGCGCGCTCGTACCTCGCGTGGCCCGCGACCCACTCCAGGTCGATCGTCTGGGCTGCTGCAGCCGCGCCCTCGTGGAGGAGTTCATCGGCGCGGGAGTCCGAGCGACCGACTTCGCCCGTCCAGTAGAGCGCGTTCGCGAGCACGTACGCGAACGTCGGGAGCGCTTCGCTCGCCGCGGGGAGGACGGCGTCCCGCCACGCCGCGCCGCGGTCCCAGTAGTCCGCGCTCTCTGCGGCGGCCTTCGCGTCCTCGAAGTCGGCGTGGTCGGTGTTCGCGGCGCGCCGCGCGGCCGCCTGCTTCGCGTCCGGGACGCCCGACGTGCGGGCGACCTGCGCGAGGTAGGCCGCGAGGAAGCGGCCATCGTCGCGCTCGGCGAGCAGGGGTACCTCGTACCCGAGGTCGTCGAGGAAGCGCCGCGTCTCGCCGGCGGAGTCGTGCGCGACCGCGGTCACGTCAGCGAGCGCGTCGAGGACGTTCACGTCGCCGATGGCGTCGACCGCGTCCAGCCCGTCGACGAGCGCCTCGAACTCCTCGTCGGTGTCGACTCGCAGGCCCGCGTCCGTCGTCGCCGCGGTCCGCACGAGGTCGTAGCGAGTCGCGTGAATCGCGTCGGAGGCGTGATCGCTCGCACCCGCGACCGCGTCTGCGAGCGCGACGACCCCCTCGACGTCGAGGAACGGCCCGCACGCGAACAGGAGCGAGACGGCGGAGTCGAACGCGGAGAGCACGTCCCGTGCCGCACCCGCGTTTCCGTCGACGGAATCGGCGAGTTGGTCGTCGAAATCGGGGCCGGGGAGGCGGACGAACGCGCTCTCGTCGCCAGTCCGGAGCCGGACTCGCGCGAGTCCGGCGCCGTCTGGGACGACGACCCACAGCGTTCCGTCCTCCCACTCCGTCTCGCAGTTATCGGTGGCGACGACGCCGAAGTCGACGCCGGCGGAGAGCGTGTAGCGTCGCTGTCGATCGCCGTCGGCGAGCTCGTGGTCGCCGACGACGCGCGTGACGGTGACTGATGCATCACCGAGCGGGCGGTCCCAGCGGAAGCGACGCGTCATCGGGCCAGCGTAGGCGCCCGGACGGCTTCAGGGCACGGATTCGCGCGAGCGCGTTACCGCCCGTCCAGCAGGCGACGCGTGCGGTCGGCCGCCGCAGCCTGGAACGCCTCGGTGTCGACGCCGGCGTCGTCGGCGAACACCCGGGCGTACTCCTCGCGGGCGAGGACCTCCAGCACGCGGTCGACCACCTCGTCGATAGCTGGTGGGTCGCCAGCAGCAGCGTCGCTCGCGCGTTCGACCCGAGTTTCCGTGACGAGTTCGTCGGCGAGGTCAGTTGGGTCGGTGTCGAACGCGACCGGGTCCGGTGAGTCGAGCGAGTCCGCGCGGAGAACTGCGCGGTCGCCGGTCTTGTTCCGCACGAGCACGCCGGCTGCCGAGCCGTCGCGGTAGGCGGAGTCCGGGATGTCGTAGGCTGCGGGGTCGAAGTCCGCGCCACGCACCTCCTTCGCGACGGCGGGCAGCGGCGCGAGCCCGAGCCGCTCGTAGAGCTGTTCGACGGCGTCCGGCGGGAGGAAACGGTCGTCCTCGGCGTGGTAGACGTCGAACCCGAGGAACCCCGGGAGCCCGGACCAGTCGTAGTCGAAGGGGTCCTGTCGGGTCGCGACGCCGTAGAAGACCGCGGACTCGACGTCGTCGAGGGCGGCGCGGAGCGCCTCGCGGTCGAAGCGCTCGCGGACGCACCTGACGGCGTACCGGTAGCCCGGCGGCACGTCGTCGGCGACGAAGACGCGCTCGCCGTCGCCGAAGCGGAGGAGTCCGGAGTCGCGCAACTGGACGCGGAGTAACCCACCGTTAACCCACTCCTGGAGCCAGAGGTGGCCGTCGAGCAGCGACGGCGCCGCGTCGGAAACCGCCGGTAACGCCGGAAATTCACGCATTCAGTGCCGGTAGCGGCTGGCGCGCCGTAAGCGTTCGCCCGGGCTGCCAGTGTCCTGGTAGTAACCACATCCTAACCACTTAGGCACACGTCGGAAGAGGGTGGAGACCCTAGAAACGAGTGAGGCAGAGTCCGATGGCGAGCAAGAACATCCAATCCGACGGCATCGTCGAACAGTGTCCGGACTGCGGGCGCGAACAGCCCCACGAGGTGTCCATCGACATCCTCACGGAGAGCGACGACGACCAGAACGCGGAGTTCTCTCGCGAGCCGTACCGCGTCGCGGAGTGCCGCGCCTGCGGCGCCACCACGAAGACCCGGATGAACAACGCGTGAGCGGAACCGACACGGCCCTCCTCCCTCTATCGACAACTCCTCCAGCGGCGGCTACTGGCCGTACGACTCGAACTTCTCCTCGACGGTCGCGAGCTGCTCGTCGGTGAGCTCGTCGGGCTCGCCGTGCTGGCGCGCCTGCAGGTAGACGCGACAGAGGTTCTCCACGACGAACGTGTTCTCGACGGCTTCCGCGAGGTCGTCGCCGGTGACGACGAGGCCGTGGTGGCCCAGGATACAGGCCCGCGAGTCCGCAGCCTCCATCTCCTCGACGACTAGCTCCGCGAGGTCGTCCGTGCCGTACGGCGCGTAGTCCGCCACGGGAACCTTCCGCCCGACGGCGGTGATCATGTAGTGGACGGGCGGGAGTTCCTCGCCGAGCACCGCGAGCGTCGTCGCCCACGTCGAGTGCGTGTGGACGATCGCGCCCGCGTCCAGCCGGCGGTAGATGCCGGTGTGCATCGGCACCTCGCTGGTCGGCTTCATGTCGCCGGCGACTACCTCGCCGTCCAGCGAGACCACGGGGACGTCTGCGGGGTCGAACCCGTCGTAGGGGACGCCTGTGGGGGTGGCGGCGAACTCGTCCTCGCGTCGGACACTCAGATTGCCGGTGCGTCCGGGCGTCAACTCCGCCAGCGACGGCGCGTAGTCGACGACCGCGACGCGTTCACGAGCGAGCATTACAGTACCACCTCTAAGACCTCGCGGAAAGCATCAATCTGGTGGTCGGGCCGCCGGTGCCCGGTCGCGTCTCCGGTCTCGCCGTTGAACAGCACGGTCGTCAGCCCCACCGCGTTCCCGCCCTCGATGTCGGTGTCCACGTCGTCGCCGACCATCACCGTCTCGCTCGGCCGCCGGTCGAGTTTCGCGAGCGGTAGCGTGAACATGTCGCTGGCGGGCTTCTCCCGCCCCGTCTCCTCGGAAGTCAACACTAAGTCGACGTCCGGTCCGATGCCGAGCGCGTCGATCTTCGCCAGCTGGATGCGCGTCGTGAGGTTGCTCACGACGGCGACGTCCACGCCAGCGTCCCGCAGGTCGGCGAGCGTCTCCCGGACGCCGTCGAACAGCGCCATCTCTTCGACGTACGCGTCCCAGTAGGCGTCGCCGAGCGCGAGCGCGTCCCGCGACTGGTGGGTCCCGGTGTGAATCTCCAGCGCGCGCTTGAAGTAGAGGAAGCGCTCGTGAGAGGACGCCGTCCCCGCGAGCTCGCGCTTGACCTCCCGGCGTCCCGCCATGTAGAGTTCGTCGAACCCCTCCCGGGAGAGGTCGTAGTCGAGCTCGCGGGCCTCCCGGAGCGCCGCCGCCTTCCCGGCCTCGTTGCACTCCGGGTACGAGTAGAGCGTGTTGTCCAGATCGAAGAACACCGCCTCGTAGCTCATGCCCGCGGCTTCACCGGACAACGTGTTAGCAGTCACGGTCCCGCCGCCGCTCGACGACCAGCAGCCGCGACCACGGCGCGCTCGCGTTCCCAGAAAATTAGAATCGCCCCACGCGTTTTCCGGCCTCGGACCCGTTACTAGTATTCGTAGCACCGACGCGACGGCTTCGCGGCGACACGACGACGTGGACGCCCGATGCGCGGCCAGCCCCACCCAACCATGACATCCTACACAACGCAGGCGACGGGTCCCACAGGCGGCGTCGACGCCGACGACGTCGGGCCGGCGACCGACCGCTTCCCGACCCCGCCAGAGACGTTCCGCGACGGCGAGGACAGACGCGTCGCGATTCGCACGAGCGGCCCCGACGACTTCGACGAACTGGCGTCGATGTACGCCGGGTTCGACGCGCAGAGCCGCGCGCAGGGTATCCCGCCCGCCGACGACCGGCGGCGCCGCGAGTGGCTGGACACGCTGCTCGACGAGGGCACGAACGTCGCCGCCTGGCACGACGGAGCCCCGGTTGGCCACGCCGTCCTCGTCCCCATCGACGACGCGAAAGCCGAGCTCGCCATCTTCGTCGCGCCCGAGTACCAGCTCGCCGGCATCGGCTCCCGACTGCTCCGAACGCTGCTCGGCCACGGCCGCAGCCGCGGCGTCGAGTGCGTCTGGCTCACCGTCGGCCGGACCAACCGCGTCGCCAACAACCTCTACCAGTCCGTCGGCTTCCACACCGTCAACGGCGGCGCCGAACGCGAGATGGAACTCGATCTCTCCCGGTAGCGCTACGTACCCCCCGTATTCGGACGAGGCCCGTCGCTCGAACGGCCGGCCCGGTCAGTGAGTCGGTGTCCGTCCCGTTCGCTGGCTTGTGTAGCGTACACCGACCACTGTATCGGTCTGTCTTGCGTAGGACGTCGCCAAGAGTGCAGTGACGAGGTCGCCCTCGTGGAACCCGTGCGGCGGCATCGACGCCGCGCACAGCCTGTCGGTCACGACTGTCCGATGTCGGTGGTTTCGATCAGCCGCTTGTGTCCGCGCCGCAGTCGCGCCGCGACCGCCTGGCGGGAGACCCCGATCTCGTCGGCGACTGCGTCGAGCGTCGCCTGTCGCGGCGAGTCGAAGTACCCCTGTTCGTAGGCGATCCGCATCGCCTCTGCCTGGGCGTCGGTGAGCGGACTGCCGACGGCGTCTGTAGCCGTCTCCCGATAGATCCGGTCGAGAGCGAAGGAGAACTCGTTGTCCCGACAGTACTCTCGCAGGGCCGTCAGCGCGTCCCTGTCGGGAACGCGGGCCCGGATGGTGTACTCCCCGTCCTGTAACTCGATGTCGAGATACGCGATGTCGTGTTCGACCGCGATGGGGTAGGTGCCCCGCGTGTCCGCCGCCGCGGTGTACGTGACGACGTAGTGGGCGCCGTCCGCCGTGGTCGTGAGGACGGTGTAGTCGGCGACTGTGGGGTCGGCGTCGAGTGCCGCTTCGAGCTCGTCGAGCTGACTGCCGTAGGCCGCGAACCAGAACTTGCGCGCCTGGTCGTCCTCCAAGACGACGTCCGTGCCGGAGAACCGCATCTCCGGCACGGCCCTGGAGGCCTCGGCCAGGGGCGGGATTTCGACGCGGAACTCGGCGATGAAGCTCACACTAGCAGATTGGGTCGCTGACCAGAAAAGCCACCGCTCCGCCACTTAAACCCTTACGTAATTAACCGTCCCAGACTTGCGGGGACGAGCCCAAACACAGATGATGGCTTCCTCCAACGCACCCCTCGAGAGCTCCCCGTCGATCGACACTGGCGAACACCGCTACGAAGTAGCGCCGGACGAGTCCCCCACCGAGGCAGTGCCGACCGCCGTGGCCGAGGCGACGGGCCGACCCGTCACTCCATCCGGAACCGCCGACTCCGAGCCGCTGCCGCCGCTGTTCGAGACGATTGACCCCGATGCGCTCGATTCACTGGCCGACCCCGCGGGCGAGCGGGAGAACTGCCTGGTGACGTTCACCTACGCCGGCTGTACGGTTAGCGTGGAGAGGCAAGTCGTGACGGTGACGACGCGGACGTAACCCTCATCGGGTCGCTCAACCGCTGATTGATGCGTATTTCCCGTACGCAGCGGTGGTTTCACTCCGGAGTCCGAGCGGAGAACCCGGGTTTGGGTCTACTGCGACTCTCTCTGTCCCATCTCGACGTACACGCCCGCGAACGCGCAGCGACACAGCAGCCGCTGCGCGGTTCGCTCTTAGAGAAGTGCTCGGTCAGGGATTTGAACCCTGGTCGTCGGCTCGAAAGGCCAACATGATTGGCCGGACTACACCAACCGAGCGACACTCGTTCGTACCCGGGAGAATAGTTTAAACGTGTCGTTCTCCCGTGGCCGTGTCAGTGCCCCTCGAATTCGGGGTCGCGGTCGCTCGTGAACGCCGCGACGCCCTCCATGAGGTCCTGGGTGTTCATCAGCTGGCCGAACGCCTGCGCCTCGGACTCGAGGCCGGCGTCCGTGGAGTCCCGGCCCGCGAGCATCGCGCGCTTCGTGTACTTCTGGGCGACGGGCGGGCCGGCGGCGAGGTCGCGGGCGAGCTCCCACGCGCGGTCCGCGAGGTCATCGTTGCCGACGACCTCGTTCACGAAGCCGTACTCCTCCATCTCCGCGGCGTCGTAGCGGTCCGCGGTGAAGATGATCTCCTTCGCGCGACCCTCGCCGACGATGTGCTTGAGGCGCTGGGTGCCGCCCCAGCCCGGGAGCAGGCCGAGGTTGTGCTCGGGCTGGCCGAGCTCGCTGCGCTCGCTGGCGACGCGGAGGTCCGCGCACATCGAGAGCTCCATCCCGCCGCCGAGGCAGTAGCCGTCGATGCCCGCGACGACGGGCACGTCCGCGGCTTCGAGCTTGCCGAACGTCTGCTGTCCCTTCCGGGAGAGCTCGACGGCGTCGAGGGGGTCGGCGCTGCCCGCCATCGACGTGACGTCCGCGCCCGCGGAGAACGCCTTCTCGCCGGCGCCCGTGAGGAGGATGGCGCGCACGTCGTCGTCGGCTTCGAGCGCGTCGACGGCGTCCCCGAGCTCGTCGAGGAGGCCCTCGCTGATGGTGTTCATGCGGTGCGGGCGGTCGAGTTCGACGTGACCGACGTTGCCGTCGACGGTCACGTCGAGGTTCTCGTAGGACGCGGCCTCTCCCGCCTCTTCGGTGCCGTAGAAGCCCTCGCCCTCTTCGGCGAGCCGTTCGAGTTCGTCGGCGGGCTCGTACCGCTCTGCGCCGGTCTCCTCGTAGGCGTTCGCGAGCGTCTCGTAGAGGTGTTCGATGCCGGCCTCGTCGGCCATCTTCGCGGGGCCTTCAGGGTAGCCCGCGCCGAGCTGGACGGCCTCGTCGATCTCCGCGGGGTTGGCGACGTCGCCGCCGACGAGCTTCGCGACCTCGTTGGCCATCACGGCGACGAGGCGGTCCGCGACGTCGTCGCGAATCTGGTCAGTCGGGACTTCGGCGCCGCCGTTCTCGTAGTCGTAGAACCCCTTCCCGGTCTTCTTCCCGAGGTCCTCGGCCTCGACCTTGTCGACGAGCAGCGGGCACGGCGCGTACGTCTCGCCGAGCACGCCCTCCATGTAGTCGAGGACGTCGTAGGAGACGTCGATGCCGACCTGGTCGGCGAGCTCGAACGCGCCCATCGGCAGGCCGATGTCGTACTTCGTCGTGGAGTCGACCTCCTCGACGGTGGCGACGTCGTCGTGGACGAGCCACGCGGCCTCGTTCAGCAGCGGGACGAGCACGCGGTTGACGATGAAGCCCGGGGAGTCCTTGCGGACGCGCACGGGCGTCTTCCCCATCGCCTCGGCGAGGTCCTCCGTGAGGTCGAGCACGTCGTCGTCGGTGTGCTCGCCGGAGATGACCTCCACGAGGTCCATGCGCACCGGCGGATTGAAGAAGTGCATCCCGCAGAAGCGCTCGGGGCGCTCGGTGACCTCCGAGAGTGCCGTGATGGAGAGACTCGAGGTGTTCGTCGCGAACACGGCGTCGTCCGCCGCGTACTCCTCGAGTTCCTCGTAGACGTCCCGCTTGATGTCCATCTTCTCCGGGACCGCCTCGACGACGAAGTCAGCGTCCCCGACGGCGTCCTCGAAGTCGACGTACGGCGTCACGCGCTCGAGGGCGGCCTCCGACTCCTCGTCGCTGATCTGGTCGTTCTCGGCGAGCTTGCCGAGCGACCACTCGATCTGGTCGTAGCCGTTCTGCACGAACTCCTCTTTGATGTCCCGCAGGTTCACGTCGAAGCCCGCGAGCGCCGCCACCTCCGCGATGCCGTGGCCCATGTTCCCAGCGCCGAGCACCGCGACTGTCTCGATGTCATCAACGTCCATGGTAGTACCACCACCGGGAGCCCCGTTGAAGCTTTCCCTATCGCCGAGTGTGAACGTCTCACGGGTTTACGCGCGTGGAAACGCGTCCGGCGCTCGGCGCTCGTTCGGGCGCTGTAACCGCCCTGTGAGCGAGACGCGAACGCGGGAACGCACGTCCAGTTTTGTGACCAGATGGGCGTATCGTGCTATCCCGTTGGTTCCGCCACCCCACCAGAGGTATCTGCCATGCTCGTATGCTCAGAACTAATGACAGACGAATCGCGAGCGTCGTCGCCCGAGTGGGGGGCGCTCGCAGACGGCGGTGACTCGGACAGCGACGACAGCGCCGGCGACACGTCGAGTGACACGATGAGCGGCCGTCTCCGTGGCGGGCGATTACGAGCGTGGCTGCTGTTGAGCGCCGACCGGTGGCGCGTCACGGCGCTGTTCTCGGTGACCGTGTTCGCAGCCATCGTGCTCACGAGCTTCCTCGACGTCACGCCGATGCGCCGGCTCGTCACGTCGCAGTCGACGCTGTGGTGGGTGTTCTCGCCGCTCATCGGCGCCGTCGTCACCGGCGTCACCCTCGTCGTCACGTTCACGCAACTGGTGCTCTCGCAGGAACTCGGGCCGCTCGGCGACCAGCGAGAACGGATGCAGGGCGCCATCGACTTCCGGGACGACGTGGAGTCCCGGCTCGACGTCTCGCCGGCGCCGCCCGACCCGTCGTCGTTCCTGGAGGCGCTCGTCGCCGGGGCCAAGACCCGCGCCGAGGACCTCCGGGAGGCCGCAGACGAGTTCGACGACGAGACGACCCGCGAGCGAGTCCACGCGTACGTCGATAGCCTCACGGAACAGGCCGAGCGAATCGGCGACGGGCTGGAAGACGCCACGTTCGGCGAGTTCGACGTGGTGTACTCCGCGCTCGACTTCAACTACTCGTGGAAGATCTACGAGGCCGAGCGGCTCCGCGAGAAACACGACGACGAACTCGACGCGGACGCCAGGGCGGCCATCGACGACCTCGTGGACGTGCTTGAGTTCTTCGGACCGGCCCGCGAGCACTTCAAGACGCTGTACTTCCAGTGGGAGCTGGTGAACCTCTCGCGGCTGATGCTGTACGCCGCGCTCCCCGCGCTGACCGTGGCGTTCCTCGTCCAGTTCTACGTGTCACCGACGTCGTTCCCGGGAATCTACCTCGGCGTCGACGGCCTCGTGTGGGTGCTCTCGGCGGGCGTGACTGTCACGCTCGTGCCGTTCTTCCTGCTGACCGCGTACGTCCTCCGCATCGCGACCGTGGCGAGGCGGACGCTCGCCATCGGGCCGTTCATCCTCCGGGACACCGACCGGACGGAGGACATCGACTGGGAGTGACTCCGGGCCCGCTGCGCAACGCTCTTGACACGACCGGGAGAACCCCGGGCCGTGAACGACCCAGAACGTGCCGCCCTCCTTGGTCTCCTCACCGGGGTCGCGCACACGTTGGTCCGCCTGTTCGTCGTAGAGTCCCTCTCGGGGAGCTTCACGACAGCGCAACCGCTGTTCGTCCTCCAGACGCTCGCGTCGACGCTCGTCTCGCTCGCCGTGGTTCCGGGGCTGCCGCTGTACGGCGCGTGGCAGATGGACGCGAGCGCGTCGCCGACGCGGCTCGCGGCCGTCGTCGGCGGCTGCGCGGGCGTCGGCGTCGTCGTCAGCTACCCGCTGCTCACCGCCACGACTGTCGGCGCGCCCCTCGGGGAGGCGCTCGGGATTCGGCTCGTCGGCCCGTACCTCGTGAACGCCGTCTCGCCCGCAGTGTACGCGGGCGTCGGCGCGCTCGCGGGCTTCCTGCTCGCGGGGCGAAACGCGTAGATTCCTCCGACCACTTCGCCCGCCCATGCCAGCAGCACACGACGTCCTCCGGGACGACCCCGACCTCGGGCCGCTCGTCGAGGAGCACGGCGAACTCGCGCTCGACCCCGCTGACGACCCGTTCGAGCGCCTCGTCGTGTCTATCGTCCGCCAGCAAGTGTCGATGGACGCCGCGGCAGCCATCCAGGGCCGGCTGTTCGACAGCGTCGAGATGACGCCCGAGAGCGTCGCCGGCGCCGACACCGAGGTGCTCCGGGACGCCGGGCTCTCCACGCAGAAAGCGCGGTACGTTCGGAACGTCGCCGAGGCGTTCCGCGAGCACGGCTACGACCGCGCGTACTTCGCGGACCGCAGCGACGACGACGTGCGCGACGAGCTCACCGAGATCACGGGCGTCGGAGACTGGACCGCGGAGATGTTCCTCATGTTCGGACTCGGCCGCGAGGACGTCTTCCCCGTGGGCGACCTCGGCATCCGAAAGGGGATGCAGCTGCTGTTCGAGGAGAACCTCACGCGCGCGAAGATGCGTGACATCGCGACGCGCTGGCAACCGTACCGCTCGTACGCGTCGCTGTACGTCTGGCGCGCCTACGAGGGGTAGAGTCGACGGGCGGCGTGGTCGGCGAGCAGGCCGGCGACGAACGCGACGCCGACGCCCGCGAACAGCCCCAGTACGCCGACGCCGATGGTGAGCGCGTAGCGCTCGGTGTCGAGGCTGGTGTGTGCGAGCTGGGCGGCGACGGCGGCGAGCACGACGCCGAGCATCGCCACGGGGAACGCAGCGACGACACCCACGGCGAGCACGGCCGCGAGCACGTACAGCGCGCCGAGAACGGCGTTCGCGCCGGCGGTGCGCGCGCCGAACGCGTACTTGCCGGCGACGCCGCCGCTCCCGTGGCACATCGGGATTGCACCGAGCGGCACCGCGAGCAGGTTCATCGCGCCCATGCTCGCCGCGAGGTCGTCGGCGGTGGCTTCGGCGTCGAAGTACTCGCCGAGTAAGAGCGCGGTCGCGACCGCCGCGTTCCCCACGGACATCGCGAGCTGGCCGACGGCGGCCTGCGCGGTGCCGTAGTCGAGGAAGACGCCGGACGTGGGGAGCGCGAACGCGAACGCCGGGACCGTCGGTGAGAGACCCCCGGTCTCCGCGAGTGCGATAGCAGCACCCGCGGCGACGACGGCGAGTGCGCTGGCGCGGACGGAGACGACGGCGACGACCGCGGCGACGGCGACGGCTCCAGCGGCGAGCGCGATGTCCGTCGTCGCGAGCCCGAACGCGGTCTCGAAGAGCACGAGTGCGACCGCGAGCTGGACACCGCGGACGACCGGCTGGCTGACGAATGCCGTGACGCTCGCGAGCGTGCCCGTGGCGCCAGCGAGGAGCAGCGTCCCGCCCGCGAGCAGGCCGGCGGCCGCGAGCCCGCTCGCGGACAGCGACCCCGCGATCGCGAGCGCCGCCAGCGCCTTCATCGGCTCGACGGAGACGGGGACGCCGTAGCGGACGCCCCACACCACCTGGAAGACGCCGAACCAGACGAGCACGGGCGCCAGCGCGACGTCGGTGAGCGCTGCGAGCGCGACCACGACGGGGACGACCGTAACCGAATCCCCTACCGCGCCGGTGACGTCGCCCGGGAAGTCGAAGGCGGTCGTTCGCGACGCCACTCGTTCGGAGAACGCCATCAGGTACGGGGAAGGCTGCGCCATCCAAGAAGCTGGCGCGTGCCCGAAACCGGTTTTTCGATCGGGAGGTAGTGAGTGGAAGTGGTTACGTCAGTGTGCGGCCGGTCACTCCTCGTCGGCGTCGGGGGTGCTGGCGTCGCTGCGGCGGCGGACGTCCACCTGGTACTCCTGGAGGATGTCGCGGCCGAGCAGCAGCTGGTAGTCCATGTGGCCGCGGTCCTCCAGGGAGGCGGCGACGGTGTGGC
>SDGW01000671.1_pt1 | contig 14302 bp, 10 predicted proteins | sample 2873831 | NCBI WGS metagenome assembly SDGW01 (sample SAMN08132700, study PRJNA421101) | hypersaline lake metagenome | isolation source: celular fraction 0.22 microns magnesium sulfate-rich crust from ephemeral... | place: Spain: Penahueca Lagoon, Toledo | collected 2011-07
ATATCTGTTACACCGTTCCGTACCCGTCCATAGCGCCGTTCTTGGGAGTCTATGTCCCGAAGTTTCTCGAAAATGCCAAGGAGAATCCCCCGGAGTTCTTCGTCGGCATACAGATGGTTATTCTTGCGGAGTACCTCTTCAAGTGACTCAGTATTGAGTTGCTGGAATCCGGGGACCGATTCTGTAAGAGAGCGGTTCTGGAATTCGGATTCATATACTTCATTGAATCGGCCTATTTCCATCTCAAGTTGTCTAATAGCCTGCTGGCGTCTATCTGCCTCAATGAAGAGTGATTCTATTTGCTCGCGGTTCATCGGCTGTTTCTGGTCATTGATACGAGCGTAGTATGCGGAATCAGAAGTTGCAACTGGCTTTCTGGTCGCTTCGTATACGCGTACTGCCAATGCTACTGTATCGACGTTTTGGCTCGGAACACGCAGTGGTGATGAAATATCCGTTTCTACCAGCGGAGTAGTGTTCTGTATGAGTTGGGAGACGGTCTTTGAGATCTCATGCTCAGGTGGGACAAACGGAGCCGGTTGACCATCATCGTCCATCCCGAAAACGATGATACCGCCGCTCGCATTAGCGAAGGCTGTAAATTCTCGTTCGATGTTCTTCTTCCATTCCTTTTTGGATTTCTCTTTGTTCGTGTCAGCATATCGAAGATGTTCCTTGTATTCAAGATACAGGTTTTCGGACTGTCCAGAATCCGAGAGCGATTGAAGTGTATCCCACGTCCAATCCGAGACTTCAGGGGGGAACGGTTGATTCTCCATCGTCCACACCTATCACAATCAACCCACAAAATCCCAACGTACCTCGCGGTTCAATCGGCAGAGAACTCTCGGAGAGCGGCGTGAGGACGTAGTGAGAACGGTCGTATCCTGAATGAGTGCCATTCGCCGTCGTTTCTGACGTGCGCTGTGAGGGACTGTGTGGCAGTGTGAGATGGGCAGTATGCTTGCTGTGTATTCTACTGTATTTATTAATTCCCAAGAATTATTATTCCATAGAACGTAGTTATAGTAGAGGCTCACTGTCTCTTTGGGCCGATCTCGGAATGAGAAAGCCCGCCTGTTAGAGCAGGCGGACAGTGGCCTTCCGGGATGAAGACCAATGCCAACTACGCACGCCGAGAGTCAAGAGCGTACCGAACAGCAGATACTTCGAGAACTACCGGGATTCCATCTGGACTCCGGCTCACCGTGTACCTGCGGTGTCGAAGCCATTCAGACGAGCAAGTCGATCGGCTACAGCGACTTCGTGACGTATGACCACCGGTGCACTGAATGCGGGAACGAGTTCAGCACCTACATCGAGGGGTAACAATGTCGGAGTCTCAACCCCCGACCGAACAGGTCGCTCTCGACGCCGTCGAAACCGACGAAAACGAGTGCTGGTGCGACGATCACGACTTCCCGTGTTTCGAGTGCTACCTCGAAGGTCGCCGCGACCTTCCGGGTGAGTGCGAATGACCAGACCGTCTCCTTCGGCAGCCCTTAACGGCGTACAGACCGGCCACATCTGCGACCGGTGTAACAGAGGAATCAGGACCGGAGACAAGGCAGTCGCCTATGGGACCTACTACGACGCCGACGGGTGGGTTCTCCGAGGGGTATGGTGCGACCGGTGTGGAAATCGGAACATCGGACTCGAAACCGACGGTGCCGACGAGGCGGTCGTTGAGGCGGTGTACTGGCGAGGGCAGCTTGTCGGCGTAACAACGGTAGACCGAAGCAGACCGTAGATGCAGCAGGCAGTTTTTTGACAGACCGGTTAGTGGTTCCCGGTATGCCCGAATTTGCTTCGCTTGAAGCCCAAGAAGCACGCGAGTATTGGGAGCATGAGGCTCAAGAGTTCACTCCGTGGATAGCAGATGAAATCCGGGCAGAAGGCGTTTCCAAGTTGGAAGACTCGTTAGGATTGGACCTTGAGATAATCGAGGAAGATAAGAGCGTTGGACGTTACAACGTCGATATTCTCGCAGAGGTCGTAGACGATAACCGAAATGTCGTTATCGAGAATCAACTGAACCCCTCGGATCATGACCACTTAGGGAAGTCTATTGCCTATGCCTCCGGTGTTGACGCGGACATTATTGTGTGGATAGCGCCCCGGTTCTACGACGAACACCGAGACGCGATGCAATGGCTCAACGAGAACAGTCGTGAGGGCGTGGACCTGTTTGCTATCCGCCTCGAAGTATGGAAAATAGGTGATTCCGATCCTGCTGTCCGGCTCAATCCCGTTGCAGAACCGAGCGAGTGGAAGGAGAAGGCCAAACGATCAGAGGGCGAGCTGACCGAGACGGAGACATTGCAGGAAGAGTTTTGGACCGAGTTTCGGGATCGGATCGAGGACCGCAATAGTCCCTTGAGCGCACGGAAACCGTACCCGGAATACTACTACAACAACCCGATTGGAAAAGCGGGCTTCGAACTTCAGTTCACCATCAACTCGCGCGACAACGAACTCGGGACCGGGCTTGTGATCCGAGACGACGCCGAAGCGTATCGAGAGTTAATCGAGCAATCCCAACAGATCGAGTCAGAATTTGACCGAGAACTAACGTGGAACGAACCAGAGGAAACACGTTCAGGGAAGAAGCGAAGTCGGATTGTGGTCACGAAGTCCGCTGATGTGACGAACCAAGACCAATGGGATGAATACCTCGATTGGATGGTTGAACACGGTGAGAAGTTCCACGAGGTATTCTACGATCGGATTCAGCGGCTATAACGTTACGACAACTCGTCGTACTTCTCCAACACCGTCTCGAAGTAATCCTCATCCATTAGGCGCGGGTTCTGTACTCGGTGGAAGTCTTCAAGGACGAACTCGGTTTGGTTGCGGTCAAGACCGTAGGCATGGAACGCGGCGGCGTCGAGTTCAGCTTGAACTTCCCGACGTTCGTTCTTGTCGATCGCTGGTTCGATACCACCGAGCCGGTCGCGCATTTCCTCGAACTCGTCGCCGTAGCAATTAAGGCGGGCGGCCCGCTTCCAGATGTAGTCGAACCACTCATCGTCATCCGTAAGGCGTGGTGTTTGAGATTCGGTAAACTTGTATTTCACAATATGACTATCAACTTTGGTCCGCATGAGGAAATCAAAGGGAATACTATTTAGCAAGCCAACAGCACAGAACAATTCTTCGTCGGTGAACACTCTTCGGTAAGCGCTGTGAAGAGGGTAGTTTTCCAAATCATTCTCTGTGGGTTCAATATCGTATGGTCGTAGTGTCTGTACCGTATGAACTACCGGAGCGCCCTTCGGTAGAACGGTTGCTATTAGTGTGCGTTCGTCTGTTGTCCGAGCAACATCACGGTATGCGATCCGATATTCTGTACAATCCAAGAGAACGTCATCTTCAGAAAGTGGCTTATTCCGATATTCATTAAGTAGGTCGTTCACGAACTGCTTCTGTGACTTGCTCGAATTTCCACCACCGAAAGCGAGATATATCGGTTTTTTTGGCTCTCCCTTGTTGAACCGTTTCTCGCGTACTCGCCGCTTGGCACTTTTTTCAGGATTCTCATCTTCATCAACACTCCAGAATGAAAGTTCCTCAATTTCCGGTTCTACGCTGTTATCATAGTGGAATTGATGAATATTCTCACCTGTGTAAATAGGATAATCCGCTTGACTTTCATCGTGGATAAACCGGTCGGAATCTCGTGTCTTATTCAATTCCTCGGGAAGTGGGTTCGCCTTCCACGTTCCATCAATGTCTTTCCCCAGTGAGGGGTGACGAAGAATCTGGTTTAGCACGTCCACCTCTTCCTGTAAGGTAACTACCGGGAATATACGTGCTTCTGGCGAATAATCTTCCAAGACACGACGGGGAATACTGACTGCATTCTCTTCGAAGTTCTCTAAGATCTCGATGTCTCGCTGGTCAAAAATTCCATTCAGTTCTTCAGTATAGCCACCGTTCTCAAAGGCAACAATCCCGAACCGATACCGGTCATCAATTCCCTTGAAAATACCTTTGTTCTCAAACTCTACGAGAGCATTTAGTTCGCTCTCGTTAAGCATTTCCATGCGAAGGTCCTTAGAACTTTGACCATTGAATATTGCACCCGGCAGAACTTGGGCAACATAACCACCATCGTCCGCAATTCGGAAGACACGCTCAAAGAATAGTTTTGATAGATCATTTTTGTATGTCGCAGTATCACCAGCAACAGTTGGTGTCTGAAGTCGATATTCGTCACTATCTTTAAAGTAGTCTGATAGAAGTTGGACTTGTTGCTGATACTCTTCCCACTTATTACGGATAGAATCCTGTTCCAATAGGTCGTCTTTAATTTCCTGCTTCCGGTCCTGTGAGAACGTCCTGAACCGAGGTTCGTACCTCGTGAAGAAGTCATCTATACTTGCGCTCAAAACATCCCACGGTGGATTTCCGACAATCACATCGAATCCGCCTTCTGCATAAACCTCTGCGAACTCAAGTACCCAATTGAAGGGTTGCATTTCCGCAACCGTCTCCGGATTGATCCCTTCGACTCCCGCTTCTACAAAGTCCGCGTGAATATCATCTATCAGGTCCTCTCGTGCCTCACGTAGTTTCTCGAACGCTTTCTGCCGGTGGTCTTCGGCAACGTCCGTGTCCACCGCCTGCTCGTGCTTCTCGATTTCGTCTATAATACCCTGATAGCGGTCCCGAACGCTGTCTTCGGTGAAACTCCCGAGAGTGTATTCGCCGTCGTCAGTCGTCTCGGGGAAACCAGTGTACCCGATTAGGCTGTTGCCTTCACGCAAGTTGAATACGATGTTCGGTAGGGCAAGCTCGTCGTCGTCAAGATCGTCCACTACATCCTCATCCAACTCGGAAATAATGGAAAGCCACAGCCGGAGTTTCCCGATCTCGACGGCAGGCCCCATCAGGTCCACACCGTAGATATTGTTCAGAACCGTCGTCTTCTTCAGGCGGTATTCCTGTGGGTAGTTCTCGTTCTGTGCGTACAGTGCCTTTCGGACGTTAACGATCTCTTCGAGGACCGACGTGAGGAAGTGTCCACTCCCACAGGCAGGGTCCACGACACGGAACTCGTCTACCTCTGCGAGGAGGGTGCTAATCAGGCTCCAGTTGCCCGGCAGATCCTCGATAAGTGAGTACACCGAATCATAGTTCTCGACTTCCGGCTCGGGCCATCCACGCTCTTCGACCAGCACGCGACCGAAGCGATCCAGAAGCGCAGGCCGAACCGTCTCCTCGGCGCAGAAGCGCGTGATCTCGCTCGGGGTGTAGTACGCTCCGAGTTCCTTGTTGTTGTCCGCATTGTCGCTGGTAATGAAGTTGATAGTCTTCTCGAAGACGTTCCCGAGGACGCTCGGATCAAGATCAGTCGGAGAGCCACCTGCGGAGAAACTGTAGCGTTCCAGCAGGTCGATGATGGATTTCAGTACCGAGTTCCGCACGTCGAAGTCCTCTTCATCGAACTTGTCGTCGCCAAGAGACGGACGGAACAACCCACCGTTGAGGTACGGAATATCCTCGAATACGTCGATGTTTTGGACCGTCGGGGGCCGCTGGTCAGGCTTCTCGTTCATCACATCGTAGAACAGCGGCTTGACGAACTCGTCGTAGAGCGACCCGGTATACATCCCGTCCTCGTAGGCGTCTTTGAGTGTCAGCAGAAGATCGGGGTCAACGAGTTCCTTATCTTCGAGAAACTTGATGAACACGAGGCGATTCATCAACTCGACGGCGAATAATCGAGCGTCGTCTTCGGTGGCACCGTCGGGTTTGACCACGCCATCGCCAATCAGTGAGCGCGGCGTCTCTTCATCCTCATCCACTATTCCGAAGACGTAGCGGATGTAGTCGTCGTAGAACTCGTCGGTGATTTCTTCTTGAGTCCGCTTGATTACCTGCCGAGCCTCGACAGCGATGGAAACGAAGTTCCCGAACTCGAAGGTGCGTAGAAGCCGGGCGACTCGTTCTCGATCGGCGTCGAAGACGACTTCCTCGACGGGATCCTGCGTCCCGACCTGATTCTCGAAGAGCGCAAGGAAGACTGGCTGAAGGTCTACTTCCTCGATAACGTTGTGGCTGTACGAATCAGGATCGTATCGGACGAACGCCCACCGAAGACCGTCGGTAGCGAATCCAAAGTCGGACTCGAACTCGCGCTGACTTAACCAGTCACGAACCTGTCCGATACCGTGTTCACGGCTGTCCAGATCCTTGTTGATGGGTTCGGCTTCGATAAGGAGCCGAGTCGAATCAGTATCGTAGTCGCGTAGGGAGACGGTGTAGTCTGCGACCATCGTCCGACCACCAGAAAGGCCGCCTGCTTCGGTGTCGAACGAGTGGCCCAACTCCGAAAGCAGTGGTTCGATAATCGCCTGTTGGGTAAATGGCTCGGGTTGAAGTCCGTCGCGGGTCATGTCGCCTCGGAGCCGATAGGACCCGGCGTCGGCCCGTAGGATCTTTTCGAGCGTATCGTCGTCTATCTGTTCCCGAAGACGAGATACAGCGTCGTCAATGGCTTCGAGAAGCCGTATCTCGTCTATATCTTCGACAGTCGTCTCAAAAGCTTCCTGAACGAATTCGGTTTGCGGAGTAGATGTTGTAGCAGGTGGCATATGATGTTCTCCGAAGGGATGTTTCATCCCAAGCAAGCAAAACGGGTTAAAGATTTGGAACAAGTGACGAGAACAGCAATAGTCCAAGCACTGAAGCGCTATCGTAACCAACTTCGAACATCGTGACTCCCCAACGAGAACCGTACAATCTTGTCCGGTGGGAGACGCCTATTGTCACTGGCCTGACCGAAGCAATCACACTGTAGCCCGTGACGACTTTTGAGCCAGTGGGCAAAAGTGATGAATAGCGGGTGTTTTGCCTATCTTATGACCGAAGAGTTCATGCTTGATTCCAATATGTTTGACGAGGTTGTTGATGGGAACATCGACCTAGCTTTGCTACGAAACTATGACGCTACGTTCTACGTGACCCCGGTACAACGAAAGGAATTGAGCAACGCAGGTGGGAGCCGTAGCCAGAAACTTCTCAACACATTTCAATCTGTGTCGGATAAAGAAAAGGACTCAATTTTCGCATTCGGCACAGAGGGTGCCGGTTGGGGAAATGGTGCGTGGGCGACCGAAGAACAGGGGAAAGCCTACGATGAAATACGTAAAGCACACGCACCGGACGAATCAGAAGACGTGAATATTTCTGCTGTCGCTATTAGTGAGGGTATCACTGTTGTTACGGCTGACGAGCGTCTTCAGAACACTCTTGAGAGAACATATCCGAACCTGTACCTTTCCAAAGAAGATTTCATAGCAAAAGTCAATTGATCGCCGATTAGCGTGAGATCGTCGAAATGCACCTGCCCTGTTCTGCCTCGGCTGGTAGGTCGTTCTGTTTATTCGCCGGAGATGTTAGGGGTATGAAAATTTCTTCGATCTCTGCTCACCATTCCTGAATCTGTGCGTGAATATCTTCGAGTTCAGCGTTCTGGTTGTGGTCGAAGTCCGGTTCGTCTGTGGAATTGAATGGAACGCCCTCGTTCCTGAACGCGTCCGAAGGGGGCTGTTCAACCTCGGCCTCGCCTGACTCAACAGCCTCTACGAAGTCCCACGGGAAGTAGTGGGTCCACGGCCCCTCGTCAGACAGGTCGCTCACGTCCACATCGTCCACGACGATGAAACGGAGCTTCTGGTCGGGGAACGTCTCTTCGTACAGGTCTTGAATTAGTCGAAGACCATCCCGCCGGCGCGGCTTGATGTAGTCTTCGAACTGGCTGTTCTCGTACTCGTATTCCTCGCCGGCCACGTATTCTTCCCATGTGTGTTCGGCCTCGCGGATACCCGGAATCTTGGCTTCCGTTCGCAGGTGTTGATTGCCCGTCGCCCATACGGGAATAGCGAGTTCGTGCGCCCACCACTGTATCCAGCCAATCGGTACCGCACGTTCATCGGGGTGGCCGTTAACCGACACAGTGTGGTCGCGGTCGAAACAGAGGACGATTCGTTCAGTCGTATAGTTATGGTTGCTCACTGGCGCCCCCGTACATTTCATAAGGCGAGAAGAAATTTCAGGATTCCGGCTGTCCAACTTGACGCCAAAGAGAGCGAAGTCGTGGAAGAATTAGTGTTCTGACCGCCACGCGAGGCAGTGGTCGAATAACATTAATAAAGTAGCCTTACACTGTCCTCAATATGCCTGATACTGTCGAGGATATGCTTCCCGACCTGAACAGCCGTATCTTCCTGCCCGGTCTTCAACGAGAGTTCGTGTGGAATCCGTCCCAAATCGAGATGTTGTTCGACTCGCTTATGCGGGACTACCCCATCGGAGTACTAATCAAGTGGAACGTCCGCCGGGCGCGAGAAGACTACTACGCCTACGAGTTCATCCAGAACTATATCGCTGATTCGGGACGGGTCCCCCAATCGCTCAAGGACGAGGGATACATCCGAAACAACGACCGAGCCGACGACGCCGACGACGCGGACGCTCTCATTATCGACGGCCAGCAACGGCTGAACTCGCTGTTTATCGGCCTCTTCGGCAGTATCGTCACGTACACTGGTGGTACCGGGAACACCCGAGACGAGGCGCAGTATTGGGACGAGAAGGAACTGTGCGTCAACCTTCTCGCACATCCTGAATACGATGGTGGCGAGTTCATCGGGAACTTTGAGTTTGAGTTCCGGCAGACCGATAAACTCAGCGACAACGACAAGTTCGGATATGAACGGTCGCAGGGTGTCCACAAGTTCTGGTATCCTGTTCCGAATCTCATTGCTGACGATGGGATGGTCCGTCGCCAGCGGGATAGCCGGGACCACGCACGAGAACAGGTGGATAACGCCAGCATAGAGGTAGACGCTTCGATCCGTGAGAAATTCCGGCAGGCGGCGCTTCGCGTCGTGGACTCGCTCTACCAGAACATCCTCAATGCAGAACTCAGTACGAACGAGGTGAAGCACGAGACAGAGGACGTAAAAGAGATTTTTCAGCGGATCAATATCCAAGGCTCTGAACCCCGGCCTTATCAGTTAATGCTGTCTCGGCTCATGAGTACGTGGCCCTACGTCTCGGACGGCGCGTTCAATCCCCGCGATAAGGTCGAACAGTGGTCGGAGCAGTTCAAGCACGACTACCCCGGCTACGAGACGGAGATAGACCGTGATATGTTCATGCGCTACTCCTACTACCTTATCGACGGTGACCTCGCCGGGAAGAGTTCCGTCAATGACCTTTCCGAGTCTGACCTTGAGGAAATGCGACAGAAGTGGATAGGAAGTCCGGACGGTGTGACAACTGCTGACTTCGAGTGGTTCACTACGGGTCTTCGCCGGGCATTCGAGACGCTGACCGGAATCGGATTCTCGAATCGGACCATGGACTCTGTACCCTACGTGACGCTACTCGGGAAGTTCTTCTACGAGAACCCGGCGGCGGACGAACACGACCCCGAATTACGGAATGACGTGTTCAAGTTCTTCTCGCTCGCTCTCTTGCTCAATGAGTCACACGGACTGCTTCGACGGACGAAAGCCCGGAACATGATTCCCGTTCTCGCTGAAAACCGTGGTGAGTACGATTCGTTCCCTGCGTTGGACTTATTCAGTACTCTTAATGTCAGCCCGGCCAGCGAGGACATTGAACGAGTCGTCAACAATGCCCGGTACAACCCTAATGCACCGGGAACTGTGACGTTCACCAGTGGGAACGTTGCGGCTGTCCTCGGTCTGATTGACGACGTTTATGAGCAAGAGAATATTTCCGACTACGACGTTGATCACATCTTCCCCGCTTCGCGCGACGACGAGGTTGCTGAAGCAGTCGGTGAGGACGTTGATATACACCGAATCGGGAATCTTCAACTCCTTGATTCAGTTGTGAACCGCCGACAGAAAGGGACGAAAATGCCGAAGAAGTGGATGGACGATGTACTCGGTTCGGCACAGGTAGACCACTACCGAGAAGTGAACTGCTATCCTGATGTTTCGTTAGACCCGGAGAACTACCAAGAGTTCGTAGAACAGCGGGAGCAACTACTAATAGAGGAGCTGAAAACTCGATACGTCACGTAAGCGTGGTGCCCCAACGAGAACGGTATCGCCACATTCGATGGGGAGACGCCTTTCGTCACCTGACCGACCGAGACAACCATCCCGTGGCCCGTGACGACCTTCGTACCCACCTCGAACATCGTTGGTTCGCCCCGGACGACCCCGGAGCCATAGATGCCCTTATAGACGACGCTGTATCGTCCGGTGTGCTCACCGAGAAGGAAGACGGTTTGTTGGGGTACAACGGAGAATTCATTACGATCCCGTTGGATGTGGGTGGCGAAGTAGAGGTGGATGTTAAGCCTCAATAGAATGTAAACGAGGTTATTCCTCTGGTGTTCGCCACCGGAAAGATCACTGTCAGGAGAAGAACTGACTGTCGTAAAGAGGCCTGTGCTCTCGAACAATTAGAAGAGGACGTGGTTGTTCTCAAGACCGGCGGATTTACCTACTCGCCCGGGTATCCATGAAGTGCTCTACCTTCTCCATACATTCCGAGAGTAGGCTCTCGTACAAGGAATCAAAGTTATCTATGAACTCCTTGGACCCGTGGTGATTCAGGGCATTCGGGTCTAAATTTGTCTGGCTTACATCATCAGGTCGGGCAACAACGTCAACGGAAACACCCAATTCGGTCAGATTCTCTTGGGCGTCTAATGTAGCAGAGTCCTCGTGTAAGTCGTCTGGATAGGCCCCGGTGGTCAGGTAGAGGTACTGTATGTCGAGTTCCTCATACCGGTTCTGTAGAGCATGGAATTGTAATATAACGTTGTGCTTGTTCCGGAGCTTGGATGAACTAACCTCGTTTTCAGCGGTCGTTTCGATGACCACTATCTGCTGATTTTCGAAGTCGCTCAATACAATATCCAATTCCTGACTCATCTCAACTGGGCCCTCACACCGGCAATTTAGCTTGATTTCATCGAAGTCAAAATCTACGTGGAGCTGAAAAGCAATGACGGCATTGAATAGAAATTCGCCCTCATTGTCTAACCCGAGTGAGTCCATTCGACCCTCGTGACCAGCAATGAAATTGTCGTCAGTTTCAATCTCTGACGGGGGATCCGATCCTGTTGCCAGTTCCAACACATCGTAGTCCTCAAACTCACCGGGGAAGGTGCAAGTGTAATCCGTGGGGATGTGGTGTAACAGCCCACTCCCTCCTAATGCCCACAAGTAGTCGGGATTTTCACGGACCTTCTCTGAAAACCAAGAAGACATGTACTCTTGGCATGTGTCACAGGCGTCACCAGATGCTTGCTCTGCGTACTCGGCTGTATTTGGAACCTCTATTCCCTCTATTCCACCATCAACAGACAACTCGAGATTCGACTGACCAGCGTTGAATCCAAGAAATGACTTCGCCGGGCACACCCCACAGTTCCCGAAAGCATGTCCGAGATATTTCAGAGGATATCGAACTTTCCCTCTCCCATAGGGAGTGACCGAATCGTCTGTACACCAAATTGAGGCTATCAGCTCTTCGTCTAAGATAACGTAGGATAGGTCGCCTTGGTCACTCCACCCATCGTAGTAGAAAGAGAACAGCCCTAATCGACCGATGTCATCAAAAACGGTTTGTTCTGCTATATGGTACTCCTCGGATTCCTGCTCTATTACCCCATTTTCTTGAAGAAGGGCGGAAAAGACAGATTGGAGTCGCTCCCCGTCTGCATCCGGAACAAGAGTAAGCGAATCAGCTGTTAATCGCTCTCTGTCCGACATTCACATTAGTATCCTGCAACAGTGGTGTATATTTCTCTACGTTGTCCAAATCATCCAAGTCGTAAACTGTTTCGACGAGTTGTTTCGTTTGAGTATTTTGGTACTCTTGTAGGACTTGCTTCAGTATAGCCCGCTCTTCTCGGGTGAGAGTCGAACCTTCGTAATCACTGTTAGCCTCATAACGGTAATACGTCCCGTTCGACGATCGGCCAGACAGTTCCCTGATTTCGTCACCGTCCATTTCTTGCAGTGTATCTACTATGTCTTCGGAATATGGACCGTAGTGGTACTTTATGTAATTGAGGTTTGAGATCTGCCTACCACGGGCAATATATGACTCTCTATCGGCAAGATAGAGAATCTTCACCAGTTTGGTTCTGGTGAGTGCGTTACCCGAGAAGTGACTCACGAGGTACTCAATCATGTCGTTGAGTTTAGCCTTCCCGGGCATAGTTCTACTACAAAATTGCACCTTCCCATTGAAATGCTTTGTTGTGTGTTGGTACGAATCCACGAGCTTGGGATTCTACGGCGAAGGGTGGGATCCTACCGACGAGGGTATAGTGCGGACTGATGAGGCGGTGGATAGACTCTCCCCCGTTCAGGGTTTTTTAGAATAACTCTCCGAGCCTTCGCAGGCCTCGGATTCTATGACACCTGATACGCCACATCCACTGACGCCGAATAAGTGCGTGCCAAAGTAAGTCAGGCCGTTGGGATTCACCCGAGCCAAGTCCAACGTATCTTGGAGGTTGTTCGACCCGATCCCGAACAGAGCCGACCGAGTAGCGGTTGTGTTCTCGGGGAATATCGTTGCCTCAAAACCGGTTCCATATCCTTCCTGTGGAGCCTCACCCACAGCAGGACAGGTTTGTTATCATGTTTCCACTGCAATCCTGCGGTGTCAACTCCACGCCGAACAGGCCGTCCGTCGTTGCCGACGGCGTTTTTGAGAGGTATTCCCGTTTAGCTCGTCTTCAGTCGTGTAGACGAGTACCGATTCCCCCTTCCGAGGGTATCCTTACTCGACTGATTGGCACCTATCCGACCCACCCACCTACCCTCGCCAAGCGGATAGGCTTTGGACAGTTCATCAGTTCTGTCCGGGCGTTCACCGCGGGGGAACTGTAAGAAGGGTAGTGAGTTCACCAACCATCCCCTTCTCACAGGCTCTTGCTCTTATTCCTATGTTCTGGATAGAGGTGCTTAAAACCTCTGAAAATGGCCTATACGCTCTCATGGAGATTTGGGCTGAAGGTGAGAAGGGGATGGCTGGTGAACCAATCAGAAGCATAGCACCGAGAAGAAATAATACTGTCGGTAATATTCTGTGAATCGGGTTCGGGCGTTGTTGATAGGGTTAATAGCAGAGCCACCAAATTTCGATATCCTGAAATTTTGGCAGGTCAGTATGAGTCCCTTCGGCGCTGGTGAACGAAGTACCCCGTGTCATTCCTAAATGGGGGATGGTGAGAGGGTGAAAGGGTAATTTTGGATTCGTCGGCTATCGCGGTATCCTTCACTCGAAACCCACCCGTAGAACAGGAGGTTTCCACCCCTCTACGGACTGCTAAACCCGTCTAAGGCGGCGGGAGAACAGCGTAGCGGCCTGCTACCCGACACATAGGGCGTCTCTCTGGGGGGTCGTCCCTGCCCGGTACACTGACCCAACAATAGGCATGGTCGCCACGAGCGCCATGAGCGACACGCTACCAGTGGGGACCCATGGGCCGAGTGGGCTGTCAACGGTTTTTGAGAGTCAGGGGACTGACGGGGAGCCGGGACCGGGGTGGGACCGGAGGTCGTCGGCGTCGGTCAGGACGGGTTCGAGAGCGCCGAAGAATATCAGAGCGCTCTCCGGCTCTCTCGATGTTCTCTTTTCGCGGGGTAATTGACCGCATTCGTGCCACCCTGATGGCCGCGTAGCCGATCGTGAGTGCCATCCTCGTCGGTGTGGGGATGCGGTCGGCGTCGGGCTTCGAGGGCAAGAGCGGTAGACAGCGGGTCGAAAAGAGCTGATAATAGTCGTCGTAGAGGGCCGTATTTCGAGGAGCGTCGAGTATGGCTCTTTTATCCTTTATTACGCTCGTTGTCGAAACTCCGAACATCCAGAGTTTCATTTTCACCCCGGTCGCCAACCATTTATTTGCCAGTGACCCGTCAGATACGGGCATGGTAGCAGAAGCCCTTCAGTACGTCTCAAACAACCTTCCGAGTATCATGACCGGCCTCACGATGGCCGTGGTCGGTATCGGTGTCTATGAAGCGCGGGACGGGTTTTTCTTGTTCAACGGCCAGTTCCGAGGAAAGTACGGCGCGTTGCTGATATTTTTGGGGACGCTCTTTGGCGCGTCTCTCATTACGCCGCTGGTGAGTAATTGGTGGGCGCGATCGCTCCCCTACATCCCGCCCGGCCAGCTACTTGGTGTGATACTCGTCCTCGGTATGCTCGGAGTGAACAAGGCAGCGGAGTGGAACTTCTTCGATATGAAATCGCTTCCCGTCTACGGGGTCGGCGTCGTTCTCATAGC
>SDGW01001489.1_pt1 | contig 14299 bp, 14 predicted proteins | sample 2873831 | NCBI WGS metagenome assembly SDGW01 (sample SAMN08132700, study PRJNA421101) | hypersaline lake metagenome | isolation source: celular fraction 0.22 microns magnesium sulfate-rich crust from ephemeral... | place: Spain: Penahueca Lagoon, Toledo | collected 2011-07
GAACCCGGCGTCGTCTACTTCCGACACGGCGTCCCGGTGTTGAGTCCCGACACCGCGATGGAACTGTTCATCGAAGGGATGTCGCCGCTGGTCTACGCCGCGCCCGGCGGCCTCTACGTCAACATCGACGGCGACGTGTTACGCGACGAGCGCGAGAAACGCGACTGGAGCCTCGGGCGTCTGGCCTCCGAGTTGGGCGTCTCGCGGCGCACCGTCTCGAAGTACGAGGACGGCATGAACGCCAGCGTGGACGTGGCGCTCGAACTCGAAGACATGTTCGAGGGCGACCTCACCAGTCCCGTGGACGTCCTCGACGGGGCCGACGAGGTCCGCGAGGGCGAACCGACCCCCGACGACCCCGAACCCGAGGACGACGACGAGCGCATCGTCACCGTCCTCACCCGCGCTGGCTTCGAGGTTCACCCGACCGTCCGCGCGCCGTTCAAGACCGTCAGCGAGGACGAGGACAGCGAGGAGAACGTCCTTACCGGCCACTCGGCGTTCACCAAGGCCGCCGAGAAGCGCGCCCGCATCATGTCCTCCATCGGCGAGGTCGCCCGGACGCGCTCGGTCTACTTCGTGGACGAGGCCAAGCGCGAGAGCGTCGATGGTACCGGCTTGGTCGAGCGCGAGGAGTTAGAGGACATCGACGACCCCGACGAGCTGCGGGACCTGATTCGAGAGCGCGGCGAGGAACCGGCCTAATCCTCTCGTCCCGTCTCTTTCGCTCTCCGCAGAAAACAGCGATTCGCGTCGTTAGGCCGCGCCGTCGCCGTACGTCTCTTCGAGGTACTCCACGATGTCGTCGCTCTCGGGCATACCCTCGACGCCGTTGTCTCTGTCCACCAGCACGGGCACGCCGGTCTGGCCGCTTATCTCCTCGACTTCGGTTCGTTTCGAGTGCGAGGAGGGAACCTCGTGGGACTCGTAGTCGAGTCCGAGTTCGTTCAGTTTGTCTACCACTTTCGCGCAGTACGGGCAACCGCTGAGTTCGTATAGTTCGAGATTCGCCATAGTCGATAGTTGGTGGTTCGGCAGGCAAGAACGTGGTGGTCGCGGTAGCGCGTGACGGGACCGCGGAGAGGTGGAAGAGCTGTGTTCGAGGTGGATATAGTTGTGTTTTAGAATGCTAGAGGTTGTTCGACGTCTCGAGGAGTGCGGGACGAACGACGTTGGCGACGAGAAGTTGACTATCCCTGACTCGACGGAGTCACCGTACAGCACTGCAACTGCACCCGCGACCGCGAACCGCAACCGCACCGCGAACCGCAAACTCGGTCTTCGACCTGCGTTGCTCATCCCTCGCGCGGACGGGCGCGGCCACTCGCGGGCCGCGCCCGCACGCGCCGGGTCGGAAGTGTCACCGAGCGCGTCCTGCTGGAACAGTCGAGAGAGCGCGAGCGAAATTCGTCCGGAATCCCTCACTCCACCGGTCGTCGGACTCGACGCACCAGCCTCGAAAGCCCGCGCCGAATCCGGCGGCGCTGGTAGACCGCCTCGCCGAGACCCCACGCCAGCGCGACGCCCCCGGCCAGAATCGTCCCGAGGAACTCCCAGCTCGTCATCCAGACCGGGCGAATCCACGGCGTGACGTGGGCCCACGTCCGAGCGAACTCGTCGGCCTGCGATTCTATCGGGGTCTCCTCGAACGTCGCGGTCAGCCAGAACGAGACCGTCTTGGTGCCCTTCCCCGCGACCTTCAGGCCGCTCCCGCTGAGGTTGTAGTCGCCGCCTTTTCCGAGGTCGCGCATCGTCGGCCCGCCCGGTTCGTCGCCGTAGGGGATGCGCTCCACGTCGTAGGGTGCCCACGGCGCGTGGAACTCCCAGACGACCTCGCCGGTCGGCGTCACCTCGAAGACGCGGTGGTGCATCGTGTCCACGACCAAGGTGTTGCCGTTGGGCAAGCGGTCGGCGTCGCGGGGCCAGTTCAGTCCGCGGGTGCCGACGCTCCACGTCTCGGTCCACCCGCTCCCGACCGGCGCGTCGGCGTCGGTCTTGGCGTACTCCACGATGCGGTCGTTCTCGCTGTCGGCGACCAGCATCGTCGGCGTGCCGTTCTCACTTTCGAGGTACATCGGGTTGTGCTGTTCGTACAGCGTCTCGTGGTCGCCGTCGCTCCCGAGTCGCATCGTCACCTCGTCCGTCGAGCGGTTCACGACGATTACTTGGTCGAAGTTCCGCGGCGAGACCAGATACTCGCCCTCGGCTATCTTGTCCACGTCGTTGACGTGCGTCCAGTCGGCCTTCCCGCCGCCGCCCGACGCCGGGTAGCCGTGTTCCTCGAACTCCCACTCCCAGACCGTCTCGTTGGTCTCCATGTCGTGGATGAAGATGCGGTCGTTGCGGTTCGGCGCGCGCATGTTGGCGACGAGCAACTGGTCGCCGTTGATGAGGTCCACGTCGTGAGTGTCGTGGATGGGCAGGCGCTCGGTCCAGACGCGTTCTTGGGTCTCGGGGTTCAACTCGTAGACCAGCGTGGCGTTGGGCGTCGTCGCGGTCACGAGGAGGTGCCCGTCGGCCATCGGGTCCACGTCGTAGAACCAGCGGGCGTCGAAGCCCGACCCGTTGTGGACCCACTGCACGTTCCCGCGGGGACCGACCGCGACGAGGCGCGCTGGCTTGTCCTCGTTGGCCATCCCTTGGAAGTGAAAGCCCTGAATCGAGATGACGGTCGTTCCGTTCGCGGGGTCGTCCACCGACGACCGAAGGTTCGTCGGGTTCTCGGTCGTGGCGAAGTGCGTCGCGCCGGAGATGGCCGCGGGCGCGACCAGCGAGACGACCAGCAGGGCCGCGACGCCGCGGACGACCCACCGGCGCGACACGTCGCCGAGCGATTCGGGGAGGGACGGCAGGTTCATGTCGTCCGGAACGAAAGCCAGCGAATTAAAAGTGAGGCTCGTAGACCCACCGCTCGGACCGGACCGCTCGAACCGGACCGCTCAGACCGGGAGTCGGTCGGCGAAACTCTCGTACTCGCCGTCGTCTACGCCGTAGCCGACGATGCGCCGTCCGTTGCGGGAAAAGGAGGCGTACTCCGGGGACTTCACGCCGATTATCTTGTCGGCGGGAATCGAGACGTAGTCGTACTCGTCGGTCGCGACCTGGTCGAACCCGACCACCCAGTCCCAGTCCTCGATGATGAACGCGGCGTCTACCTGCGTCGCCTCCTCGTCGGCGTAGTAGATTTTCGCAATCGTTTCGTCGGCGACCTGTGGGCCGTCGTATTCGCTCATTGTCGAAGTCTAAGTCGGCAGATACCGATATAAGTGTTTCCGCAGGGAGAGAACGTCTCGCAGCGGAACCGCCGAGGAGGGAAGGGAACGAAAGGGAAAGACAACGAGAGGGAGAAAGAAGGGGAAGAGCGCGCCTCAGACGTTGCCCTGAAGCATCCCGCTCGTCCGGACGAAGAAGTACAGGACGAACGCGGCCGCCAGCGCCCAGTGGCCCGGCCGGGTGTCGTCGAGTTCGCCCGCGGCGAGTTTGACGATGGGGTAAGAGACGATGCCCGCCGCGATGCCGTAGGCGATGGAGAAGGTGAACGGCATGACGAGGATGGTCATGCCCGCGGGGACGGCGTAGGTCAGGTCGTCCCACGCGATTTCGACCACGTTCCGGAGCATCACGACGCCGATGACGACCAGCACGAGGTGGGAGGCGTAGGTCGGAACGGCGGTCGCCAGCGGGACCACCGCCAGCGACGCGAGGAACAGCAGTCCGACCACGAGCGCGGTCATGCCGGTCCGGCCGCCCTCCTCGACGCCGGTCGAGGACTCGATGTAGGTCGTGACCGTCGAGGTCCCGAGCATCCCGCCGACGGTGGTGCCGACCGCGTCGGCCATCAGCGGCTTGTCGATGTCGGGGAGGTTGCCCTCGTCGTCCAAGAAGCCCGCGGCCTGCGAGACGCCGGTCAGCGTTCCCGCGGTGTCGAAGAAGTCCACGAAGAAGAACGTGAAGACGACGAGTGCGAACGAGAAGCCTTCGACGTTCTGAAGCCCGGTAACGAACGCGCCCGCCAGCGGCGCGATGTTGTAGGCCGCGGCGTCGTAGGTCGCCGAGACGCTCGGCGCGAGAGCGATTGGTCCCTTGAGGATGATGCCCTTCGGGGCTTGGTCGGCGGGGAACGCCGTATAGCCCATCGCTTTCGCGGCGTAGCCCATCAGCGAGGTCAGGATGATGCCGACGACGATGGAGCCCCGCATGCCGCGAGCGTAGAGCGCGAGCGTGACGAAGAGACCGACGACCGAGACGATTGCCACCGGGTCGGACGCGAAGACGGGATTGAACGTCAGGAACGTCGCGCTGTCGCCCGCGACGACGCGCATCTCCTCCAATCCGATGATGGCCAGAAAGAGTCCGATACCCGCGCCGACCGCGAGTTTCACGGGTTCGGGAAAGAGGTTGATGACGTACTCGCGCGCGCCGACCGCCGTGAGGCCGATGAAAACGACGCCCTCCACGACGACCGCCGCCAGCGCGGTCTGCCACGGGACGCCCAACGCGCCGACGACCGTGAACGCGAAGAAGGCGTTCAGTCCCAGTCCCGGCGCTTGCGCGAACGGTCGGTTCGCGTAGAACGCCATCGTCAGGGTCGCCACCGCCGCCGAGACGAGCGTCACGACGGCTATCATCTGGAACGTCCGACCGGGACCGACGCCCGCCGGTTGGATGGCCTCCGAGAGGATGGCCGGGTTCACGACGACGATGTAGCTCATCGTCAGGAAGGTAGTTACGCCCGCGAGAACCTCCGTCCGAAGGTCTGTGCCGTGTTCTTCGAAGCCGAAGTACTCCGCGAGCGCGCCGGTCGCACCCGAGTCGGAGCGCGAATCACTCGTTTCTTCGATTCCCATGTTGCACGGGTGGGCATACTCTCGAACGCGTACTTAACTATTCCCATCGAATCCCAGCACATATGCACAATTCTGTATAGGTTCTCGCGAAGAACCCGTGAGAAAATCGAAAACCTACACGGACGTGAGTACGTCGGCGGGGTAGCGGGGCCGTCACCGAACCCCGCGCTCGGCGAGCAGTTCCTCGAATTCGCTCTCGGAGAGCACCGGGACCTCGTTCTCCTCGGCGTCGTCCAGTTTCGTCCCGCCGGGACTGTCGCCCGCGACGAGGTAATCCGTGTTGCCCGAGACGCTACTGGTCGCGTTCGCGCCGTTGTCTTCCACTAATTCTTGGGCGTCGCTCCGTGTGTAGCCGTCGAGCGACCCCGTGAACACGAAGGTGAGTCCCGCCAACTCGTCGCCGGTCTCGGTCGCGCTCGGGGTCTCCAGCGGGCCGATGGCGTCGAGCAACTCCTCGATGACGCGCTCGTTCTGTTCGGACGCGAAGAACTCCGCGATCTGGTCGGCGACTTTCGGGCCGATACCGTCTATCTGCTCCAACTCGTCGCGGGTCGCGGACCGGATGGCGTCGAGGTCGCCGAACTCGCGGGCGAGGTCGGCCGCGGTCGCCGGACCGACCTTCGGAATGCCGATAGCCGAGAGGAGGTCCCGAAGACGCGGGTGCTTCGAGGCCTCCAGTTCCGCGAGTAGGTTCTCGGCGCTGGTCTCGCCCCACCCTTCCAGCGCCACGAGATCGTCCTTTCCGATGCGGTAGAGGTCCGCGAGGCTGTCCTCGATTAGTCCGGCCTCGACGAGTTGCTCGACGCGCTCGCCGCCCAGTCCCTCGATGTCCAACCCGCCGTCGCTGGCGTAGTACTCCACCGCGCGCTGGAGTTGCGCGACGCAGGCTAGTCCGCCGGTGCAGTAGGCCATCGGGCCGTCGAACTCCACCGCGCTGTCGCAGACCGGGCAGTGGTCGGGGAACCCGTAGTGGCCCGTCGAGTGCTTCTCGACCACCTCGGCGACGTAGGGAATCACGTCGCCCGCGCGCTCTACGTCCACCTCGTCGCCCACGTTGACGTTCATCTCGGCTATCTCCTCGGGGTTGTGGAGGCTGGCGCGCGAGACGGTGACGCCGCCCACGTCCACGGGTTCGAGGAGCGCCACGGGCGTCAGTCGCCCGGTCCGGCCGACCTGTACCGTGATGTCGGTGATGGTCGTCACTTCCGAGCGCGCGGGGAACTTGTAGGCGAACGCCCACCGGTAGTGGCGCTCGGTGGTGCCCAACTCCTCGCAGAGAGAGAGGTCGTCTACTTTGACGACGACACCGTCTATCTCGTAGTCCAAGTCGGGGCGGTCCGCCATCAGGCGGTCCCGATAGTCGATGGCGTCCTCTACGTCGTCGGTGCGCTCCGAGCGGTCGTTGACCCGCAGGCCCCATTCGGGCAGGGTCTCGTGTTGTTCCCAGTGACTCTCGAAGTCGTGCGACGAGTCCAACACGTCGAAGAAAAAGCAGTCCAGCGGTCGCCCGGCGGTCACGGAGGGGTCGAGTTGGCGGAGCGTGCCCGCCGCGGCGTTCCGGGGGTTGGCGAAGGGGTCCTCGCCGCGCTCGACGCGCTCGCGGTTGAGTTTCCTGAAGGCCTCCTCGGGGATGTGTACCTCGCCCCGGAGGACGAGATAGTCGGGGTAGTCTCCCCGGAGTCGGTGGGGTACGCTGGCGATGGTCCGGACGTTCTCGGTCACGTCCTCGCCGGTGTAGCCGTCGCCCCGCGTGGCGGCCCGGACGTACTCGCCCTCCTCGTAGACGACTTCGACCGAGAGGCCGTCGAACTTGGGTTCGCAGACGTAGCGCAGGTCGTCCGCTCGCTCGCCGACCGCTCTGCGCACGCGCTCGTCGAACTCCCGCACGTCCTCGGCCTCGCCGCCCGAGTCGATGGAGAGCATCGGCGTGACGTGTTCGACCGTCCCGAGTTCGTCCAACGGTTCGCCGCCGACGCGCCGGGTGGGGCTGTCGTCAGTCCGGAGACCGAAGGCGTCTTCGAGGTCCTGTAGGCGCGTAAAGAGGGCGTCGTACGTCCGGTCGGCGATTACCGGGTCGTTCTCGACGTAGTAGCGGTAGTCGTGGTAGCGAATCGCCTCCCGCAACTGTTCGGCCTGCTCTCGGGCCTCGTCCTCGCTCAACTCCTCGACCGGCCGGAAGTCGGTCGGCGGCTTCTCGACGTAGGGGTTCTCGTCGGCGCTCGCGCTCGCCATTAGGAGAGGATTGTCGCTTCTCCGGTAAAAAGTACGGTCTCCTCGGCAGGCGAGGCGCTCACGCTGAACGGGCTCCGGCGAACGGCCCACCGCGGGTGCGTTCGGCCGACCAATCGACAGTCCGGATGGAGTGAAAGGGGGCCGCTCGCTCCTTCTCCACGGGACGGAATCCGAAGGACTATGAGGAGATGGTGATAGCCCCTCCCACGGTCGATGTCTCCCCCGAACGACTCCCTCGAATCGGACGACGACCACCCCCTCGAACGGAAGCACGAACCCGCTACGGACGACCCCCGGATGAACGACGAGTACGTCCGCAGACTCCCCGAGGAGAACCTGACCCTCGTCGGCGTCGTTCACGACCACCCCGCGAGCGTCCACCGCGCTCGCGCAGTCGTCGCCTCGCGCGGCCCCGAGGTCGTCGCGCTCGAAGCGCCGCCGCTGGCGGTGCCCCTCTACGAGGCCTACGCCCGCGAGTCTCGGACCCCGCCGACGTTCGGCGGCGAGATGAGCGCCGCCGCGCAGGCCGCCCGCGACGAGGACGCCGACGTCGTCGGCATCGACGGTCCGACGATGGCGTTCTTCGCGCGACTCGTCCGGAACTGCCGGGCCGCCGACGCCTCGCTCGGGACGCTCCGGCGGGTCGCCGCGGGCGTCACCTCGGTCACTCGCCACGCGCTGACCTGTCGGGTCGCGGCCGCTCTCGCCTCCCGGACCGCGCTCCGCGTCGAGGTGGACGACCCCGTGGCTCACGACTGCGACCGGTGGGACCCGCCCGCGGTGCAGGCCAGCGACGAGCGCGCACAGGCCCGGCGGTCGCAGTCGCTCCTCCGGGCGTTCGACCCTCCTCGGCCGGTTCGGCTCCGGGACGAGACCCGCGAGGAGTGCATGGCCGAGAACCTCTCGTCGCTGTGCGAGCGCGGCGAGACGGTCGCAATCGTCGGTCTCGACCACCTCGACGGCGTGGCCGAGCAGGTCGCGGAAAAATAAGCGACGAGCGTCTGCGGTCGAGCGCGAACCGCGCTACAGGTCGCTTCGGAGTCGGACCTCGTCGTCGGTGACGGCGTCTACCCGGCTCTCGTCGAGCGGGTAGGTCTCCTCGTCGGTGTCGCCCCAGTCGAGCGAGGCTTTGATCTTGTCCGTGATGCCCGCGTCCGGGTTGACGTACGCCGTGTCGCCGCGGACTTCCTGAATCATTCCAACCTCGTCGTCGCCCATCATGACTGGCTTGCCCTCGTCGCTGTCACTGAATCGTGCCATAGCAACGGGAATACCACGGGGTGCTTGATGGGTACTGTGGCCTTCAACTGTTAGGTCGGTTTCGAGTTCGGCGAGGAGCGTCCCCGACCTTGCCGGATTCGGGGACGAGACGGCCTGAATCAATCACTCCCTGCGGAGATGGCGGGAATTGCGAAGACCCCGCGTACTTAAGCCGAATCCGTGCGAGGAGGACCACATGCGCGAGGACTTCCTCCTCTTGAATCCGGGGCCGGTCCCCGTGACCCGCGAAGTACGACAGGCGATGAGCGAACCGATGGTCTCGCACCGCTCCGCCGAGTTCGAGGCCGTCTACGAGCGCGCCCAGAGCGCGCTCGACCACGTGTTCACGCAGGCGACCACCTTCGTCGTGGACGGCGTGACCTCCATCGGCGGCGACGAGTTCCGCATCGACGACTGGAACGTGGACGTGGCCGTCACCGACGCCCAGAAGTGTCTGGCGGCACCGCCGGGGACCTCGGCGATGTACGCGACCGAGGCGGCCCAAGAAGCGTTCGACGGCGACGCCGCGCCGTTCTACGAGGACTTGGACTGGCACCTCCGGAAGGCCGACTCCCACCAGACGCCGTTCACCAGCGCGGTGCCGCTGTTCCGCGGACTCGCCATCGCCGTCGAGGACATCGTCGAGGAGGGCATGCCCGAGCGAATCGAGCGCCACCGCGAGCAGTCGAAAGCCTTCCGCGAGGCGTTCACCGCGATGGGACTGGACCTCTTCGCCGAGCGCAACGACGCGACGGGGTACTCCAACACCCTCACTGCGGTGTCGCTTCCGGCCCACACCCGCGAGGAGCCCGACGCCTTCTTCGACGCTATCGAGGAGCGCGGCGTCTCCATCTCGGGCGGGCAGGCCCACCTCGGCGGCGAAATCTTCCGCGTGAGCAACATGGGCAACCTCTCCAGCGAGCAGATTCTCCGCGGCGTTCGCACCATCGGCGAGGCCTTCGAGGAGACCGGCGAGGACGTAGACACCGAGGCGGGCGTCGAGGCGGCGCGCGAGATTCTGCGGTAGGTAGTCGGGTCTTCGGCTTGAGAAATCTCCGTATTTTCCCTCCACATATTTAGTTATTTGAGGAAAATACTCTCCTGTCTCGACGGCGACTCGGTTAGAGTCCCGACATTTTTCACCTCCGCCTCGGAACCCCCGTTCATGTCCGCCGGTAGTCCCTCCGATTCCGCCGACCTCGCCGCGAAACTCGACCGCATCACCTACCTGCTGTTCGGCGTCGTCGTCCTCCAAGCGGCCGACCTGCTCGGCCTCGGGTGGGGCGGTCTCGTGCTGTTCCTCCTCGCCGGTCTGTTTTTCACCGCGTTGTACGACGCGGACGTGTGAGGAACTTCTCGCGGACTACGAGTACTCACCCGCCGAACGCGCTCGCGCTCTCGGGGTCGATGCGGAGGAACGTCGGAATCGACACCGCGGCGACGGCGATTTCCAGCGCGCCCGCCGCGACGAACGCCGCGAGGAAGCCGAACTCGTCGGCAACCGTCCCGCCGACGAGGATGCCCGCGAGGAAACCGACGCTCCCGCAGGCGTTGAACCCCGCCATCGCGGTCCCGCGGCCGTCGTCGGGCGAGAGGTCCGAGACCAGCGCCATCGTGGCCGGAGCCATCAGCGCGCCGATGACGCCGACGACGACCATCCCGACGCCTGCGGTCGGCACCGTCGGTGCGAGACCGACCCCGACCACGGCGAACCCGTACAGCGCCGACCCCGCGACGATTGGCGCGGTCCGACCGATTCGGTCCGAGAGGAGGCCGAACGGATACTGCAGGAGCGCGAACGGCGTGAAGAACAGACCGAGCATGACGCCCGTCGCGGCGGCGTCGAGACCGAACGACTCCCGGAAGTAGACCGTCCCGACCAGTGCGAAAAAGCCCGCGGTGAAGCGGTCCACGAATCCGAAGACGTAGGGGAGTCCGAGGAGTGGCCGGTCGGTCAGGGTCGCCAACGCGGTGCGAATCCGCCCCTCCGCGTCGGCGTCCGAGCCACCGCTGGCCGACGAGGGCGCGCGGTCGGGAATCGAGAGCGCGACCAGTCCGGCGACGACGAGCAGACCTCCGGCGGCGTAGAGGGGCACCAGCGGGCCGACGCCGTAGAGTTGCCCGCCGAGCGGCGCGCCGACCGCCGTGCCGAGACCGATGGCGATGCCCGCCGCGCCCATGTTCCTCCCGTGGCCGCCCGCCAAGTCCATCAGCATCGTCATCGCCAGCGAGAACGCGCCGATGGTGGTCGCGCCCTGCACCGCCCGGAGCGCCAGCACCTCGCCGAACGACAGCGAGAGCGCGCCGGGCAACAGCGCGAGCGCGACGTAGCCGACCGCCCCGCCGAGCGCGCCCGCGGCGACCAGCGGCGTCCGGCGGCCGAGTCGGTCGCTGGCCGCGCCCCAGACGCCCGCGAAGGCGACGAACGCCGCGAACTCCGCGGCGAGGAACCACATGCTCGCGTCGAGCGCCGTGGTCGCGCCGACCGCCGCCACGAGGTCCGGGACGCCGGGATAGAGGAGGACCTGCGCCAGCAGGACGGCGAACACGACGGTCGCCAGTCGGATTCGGTCGCGCCTTGGAGTAGTCACTGAGACGTACGGTACTGGGAAGCGCGCGGCCTTGTAAGTCGCGGAAGCGGTCGGTCACGCGGGAGCGGTCGGTCACGCGGGAGTGAATCAGTCGCCGACCGAAATCCGCTCGTTCGCGGGGTCGATTTCGACGCGCCCGCCGACCGGCATCGGGACGCTCGGCGCGGTGTGGCCGAAGTCCACGTCGAAGACGACCGGCGCGTCCGGGTTGTACTCGCCCACGACTTCCGCAATCGTCTCGCGCTGGTTCTCGCGGTACTCGTCGCGGCCCTCCGGACCGGGGTCCTCGAACAGGTTGCGGGCCTTCGGGCGACCGACGAGGAGGCCCGCGAACCGTTCCAGCAGGCCGCGCTCGCCCATCCCGATGAGGAACTGGCGAACGTCCATCGCGGAGGGTAGCTCCTCGGAGGTCTCCAGCAGGAGGATACGCCCCTCCAAGTCCTCGGGCGCGGGGAGGTACCGGTCGGTCCGCAACTGCACGTCCACGATTTCGAGACAGCCGCCCCACGTCCGCCCCGAAACCGCGGTCTCCGGCCCGCGGAAGGTCCAGCCCGGATTCGGTTCCATCTCGCGGTGCTGGTCCAAGGTGTCGGGGTCGCCCCAGTCCAAATCGTCGTCGGTGAACTCGTCGGCCGGGCGGAGGTCGCCGAAGGCGTCGAGGTCGTCGGCGAAGAACGCCGTCTCCAGATGTTCGACCGTGTAGTCGTGCATCGACCCCTGCATGGCGAGGTCGGTCAACAGCGTCCCGCCGTAAAAGGAGACGATGCCGAGGTTCCAGAGGTAGCACGCGAGGTTGGTGTTGTCGCTGATGCCGTAGAATCTGGTCGGGTTCTCCCGCAGGGTAGCGGGGTCGAGATGTTCCAGGATGCGAACTTGGTCGAAGCCGCCGATGACCGTGACGACGCCCGAAATCTCGGGGTCCTCGAACGCGTTCATCACGTCCCGCGCGCGCTCGTCGGGGTTGTCGTAGAGGTACTCGGTGTCCTTCGTCGTCGTCGGGAACTCGACGGGTTCGAGGTCGAACTCCTCGCGCAGGCGCTCCAGACCCAACTCGTAGACGTGGGGGTAGTCGGTCGCTCGGTTGGAACCCGGCGCGACGATTGCCACCTTGTCGCCCCGGTCCAGCGCGGGCGGGACGACGAACTCGCCGAACTCGCTCATGGCTAGCGATTCGGTGTCGAGTTTTCTATACGTTTCGGCACCGTGGGAGCGAGTTCCACGGCGAACCCCCGGATTGATGGCAGCGCTCTGGCAGTACTCGGGCATGGCCGACCCGGAACTGCTCGCTCGTCTCGACAGAATCGCCCTCCTACTGGCCGCCCTCCTCGCGGTCGAACTGCTGGACCTGCTCGACGTGGACGCGCTGTACCTTCTGTTCGCCGGTATCGCGATATTTATCTTCGGCTTCGCGTACCTCTGGGGCCGGTCGGTCGTCGGCCTCCTCTCCGGGGAGGGCGTCCGATGACCGACGACCTCCAGCACCTCGAAACGAAGGTGGACCACCTCACGTGGTTGGTCGGTCTTCTCGTCGTGCTGTCGGTCGTGCAGTTCGCGGCCGCCTTCGGCGACCTGTTGGTGAACCTCGCGCTCGTCGCACTCAGCTTCGCGATGGTCGCGTTCGTCGTAATCTTCCTCGTCGCGCTCCGCGAGAGTCTGTAGTCACGTCTCGACGGGCGGCACCTTCCCGACCGCGCTCGGCGTGCCGTCCTCGCCCACCACGGGCCACCCCTCGCGCCAGCGAATCCGGTCGAGCATGAGGACCCGCCGAGGAGTGTCGGCGACCCACGCGTTCCCCCGGACGTAGGCGTGGTACAGGAGCCACCACCCGCCGCGCTCGTCGCGGACGACCGCACAGTGGCCCGGCCCGACGAACTGCTCGCCCGACCGAAGAATCGTGGTCCCGGTCGCGCCCGCGTCGGTCAGCGCCGCGCTCGACCGGTTTCGATACGGACCGCGTAGCTCCTCGGCGCGGCCGACGACGAGGTGGTAGGTGCTTTCCGCCCCGCGACAGCAGGTCCCCCGCGAGCCGAAGAAGTAGTAGTAACCGTCCCGCTCCACGACGTAGGGCGCTTCCACGCCGTCGCCCGCTATCGGAAACTTCTCGCCCGCCACGGCGAGGCCGTCGTCGGCGAGTCGGACGCCGTAGATGCCCCGCTTGCTCCCCCAGAACAGGTACGGGTCGTCGTCGCCGCGGACGAACAGCATCGGGTCGATGGAGTTGGGGACGCCGACCTCCTCGCTCCGGAGGAGTCCGCCCCGAGGCTCGAATGGACCGGTCGGGTCCGACGAGGTGGCGACGCCGACACCGGGGTCGTCGGCCCGGAAGTCGGCGTCGGAGTAGTAGAGGAGCGTCCGCCCGCCGAGGCGGCCGACGCCGGGTGCCCAGAGACCCCGGTACCGGGACCACGGTGGCTCCTCGGCGAATGCGGGACCGACGAACTCCCAGTTCACGAGGTTCGGCGATTCGAGAATCGGAATCAGTTCGCGCTCGGGGCCGACGTCGGGCGTCCACGGGTGGTAGGTGCCGTAGGCGTAGTAGGTGTCGCCGACGCGGAGCACGTCGGGGTCGGGGAAGATGCGGTCGGAGACGGGGTTTCGGTAGGTGTCTCGTCGGGATTCGTCGGGGATTTCGGTCTCGGCGGCGGACGCCGCTGTTCCGAACCAAGTGACTCCCGCGCTGGCGAGGAGGTCGCGCCGATTCACGCCGGGTGTATGGTAGTGAGTCGCAAAAGAGTTCTGTCGAATTTTGTGATTAGAGTTTAAAAAGTAATAAACGCAGAATCACGAGCAGAGAGGAAGCCAGCTTCGGGCTCGAACACAGGAGTCACCGCAACCGCCCCGCACAGCACCGCTACAGCGGGCCTCACACCTCCCCAACCTCCTCCCTCACTCGTACCCTTCGGGTACTCGTTCGCTCGTCCCTCGCGCGGTGGGCGCGTCACCGTGGGCGACGCGCCGTCGGACAAACCGCGTCCGACGAGCCGTGCGCTCGCATCCGCTCACGGTTGCACCGTTCGCTCATCGCGGCGCGGAGCGCCGCGCAACCCCTCGCGCAGACGCCCGCACGCGCCAGTGCGGACGGCGAAAATCGAATCTCGGTCGCGCCGTCTGCAATCCTTGCCGTAACTGAGGGTTATAACTTCTCGTAGAAATATGCGTGTAGTACATGACTGACCCCGAGGAGGCGGCCGACCAGCCCCGCTTTTCGACCCGGAGCCTCCACGCCGGCCGCGAAGCCGACCCCGCGACGGGGGCGCGCGCGCCGCCCATCTACCAGACGACCTCCTACGCGTTCGAGGACGCCGACCACGCCGCGGACCTCTACGCGCTGGAGGGCGACGGCGACATCTACTCGCGCATCTCGAACCC
>SDGW01000674.1_pt1 | contig 14271 bp, 17 predicted proteins | sample 2873831 | NCBI WGS metagenome assembly SDGW01 (sample SAMN08132700, study PRJNA421101) | hypersaline lake metagenome | isolation source: celular fraction 0.22 microns magnesium sulfate-rich crust from ephemeral... | place: Spain: Penahueca Lagoon, Toledo | collected 2011-07
GGACCTTCCGGTTTGCCACTGGGAGGGGCTGCAAGTGCTGTATCTGACAACAGACCTGCACTGCCTATCACCCCTACTGAACCTAAGATATCCCGTCTATTTATTGATGTATGTCCAGATTTCGATTCATTTCCGCTATGTTCACATTCGGAGTTGCTCTTCGACATGCAAACCTTCCGATGGTTCAGGGTTAAATTAGTCTTTTGTACAACTTTGATATTATTGATTCATGACCCCACATACCCTCGGACATGTATTAGGAATATCTTCAGTATCTACTCATACGGTGAACTCGTTGGAACATCAGGACTCGGATCGGAAATCGTGCCGTCGGTATTGCGAACGGGGTGTTGGACCTTCGCTATACATCGACCGACACGGGTCGATCTCAAAAGTGTACTCAGAACTTAGGCTGAAAGTGGTAGTGCACAGTACGACTGACGCGTCTTCCGCACGTCGGCATGTGGCATGACGCACCCGGGGGACCCCTGTGTGTATATCTGTGTGTATATCTGAATTGCGCGCGCGTATCTGTGTCGCCGGTAACTGCACCCGCTTGCCGGCAGACCGTGCGATCGTTGAAGCCAACTAGAACTGATCCCACGCCGTTCTAGTCGTTAACCAGTGTGCACCGATCAAGTCGTTCTCGATCTGCTCTCGATTCAATCATCTAGTTTGTCTTCACGGAACTCGTCAGGAACCTTCCACGGTGATATCTCAGCTCCGAGAAGCAATTCGCTGACAACTGATAGTGCGATGATAAATACAACAATTAGAGCGAATTGAATAAAGAACTCTCCATCAACTGCTCCGTCAATTGTAACATCGACTACCGTGTCAGATGTCACGAACAGACCAGCGTTTCCAAGCAAACCAAGGAAAAGAAGCGTCATTAGGAAGGAATAATATGTGCTTTGTATCGCCTTCCTCTTCCACTCTTTATTAGCACCATTATTTGGGAGCTTACTTTTTCTGTACGCCAGCGCCGATATTCGTGATATCGTAGTTAATAAAGCAAAAAAGAACGCTACTCCAGTCATTTGTGTAACAGTAATTGAACGACCAAATAGAGAAATTATACTAGTATAGAATAAGAGAATGATCACCGCTATGATAATGAATACTGCCGACCAAGTTGCGAATAAAAGAATTCTCTCGGAAATATCTTCCCCCTTATGATACACAAATATCTTTCTGGAAAACGAGAGCAGAGGTCTAGTTGATATTGCTAATACAACGGTTATAAATACACAATATCCAAAAAATATGCGGATTGGTATGGCATTAAGAATTACTTGTAAGTATTAGTCAAAACGTTTGACTAACACAGTGACCACTAATAAGAGAAGGAGAGCCAAGGTGGTGTAGCTTCCAATCAAAGTTCCATCTGGCTCCCAGAGTAATATGGAAATGAATGAAAGGAGCGTTACGGCAAGAACCACTACAAGATTGGTCAGGGCCCATGAGATGTCTTCATTCAGTCTCGTTTTCTCGGCAATTTGCTCCGAGACTTGATTTGAGAGTCGTCCTATGATTTGCATAGCGCTGTTGCCGTATAGCTTCATATTAAATGTTGTTGGTCTTTCAATTGGTGATCGAAGAATTTGTTTCCGGTAACGACTCATTACTATGGGCAGATGAACGCTTAGCCCGATCTCGGATTTCACAGCCACTACGTTTGATGTGCAAAAGAAACGTTGAGCTATCCGAGTGAAATCTGGATAGGACAGATAATCAGCCGCATTCACTTGCCGAGAGAGCTGGTGTCGATGCCGAAAGTGGCATATTCCGGATTAATTGATCAACGGCAGAATCTGAATTCGACCACTCACACATCTGGTTGAGTAGGTCAAACTCGATCAATATGATCGTAGACCAGTTCGGTCGTCTGAATGCTCGCGTGTCGAAGTCTATTTCGGACGTCGTAGAACGTGTTCTCCTCCTCAACGTTGAGCATCCGATAGGCGACACTATGCCTGAGCGTGTGGGGCGCCACGTCTGCCGGGCTTCCACGCCCGGCAACGGTTATCGGGCTCACGCCGGCGGCGACAGCCGCGTCTCGCACGACGTTTCGCACAGACTCGGTCGACATCCGTTCGGCCTGTCGCGACGGCCACAGTGCGGGTGATTCCTTCCAGCGCCCGGCAAGGTACATCCGGAGCGTTCGAATGGTCTCGTCGGCGAGTTCGATCTCGGTGTAGCCCGGCGAGCGATCTGTCGGGTAGTCCTTCTGGAGGGCGGCCGGCAGTGCGATCACGCCGTCGTCGAGGTCTAGGTGATCGTCGACGTCGAGCGCGATCGCCTCGCTCACGCGAAGCCCAGAGTCGTACAGCGTCGCGATCAGCGCGTCGTTTCGAGCAGCGAGGTACGTCGCACTCTCTTCGACCGTCGCACTCCGCATCTTTTCGACCTGTTCCGGCTTCAGCCAGACTGTCGCCTTCTCGCGAGTTTGGGAATTCATTTTTCGGTGTGTTTCGCGCGGTGTTGTTTATAAGCAGTACAGGGAGGAGGAGCGGTCAGTTTGGGAGTCTACACAGAGAAACCCAAACTCGTCTTAGGAGTTGTCGCACCCTCCGTTCAGTTCCGAAGTGGTCGAGCTGCGACTTACCGTTGACAAACGGATCGACCGTACTCGGGTCGTAGTTCAGGAGCAGAGTCTCGGTGACCTCGTCGGCAGCACCGTTGTAACCTGAACTTCACCTCCACTAGAGAATTCCCGTCCCAGTCTTGGCTGGCGTATCGGATTATTAGCTCGGGTGGGCTAACTTTCTTTGTGAGCTCTTTTCTGACGTTGCCAGCCGATGTCTCAACCATTTCCTCTCCAGGACCCTCGATTTTAATCATGGAATTGTAGTTACCTGCTATCTCGAAGGTTTCTATCGTGTTCGGCGCCATTATACTCTGAGTCAGTTGGCGTGCGAAGATTCCAGAGGGACTAACAACGCAGTCAATTACATATAAATACCTATATGACTATCAGCTAAGAAACCGTGAGACAAGACAAATCAACGGATCTAATATTAAAAGGAGTTTTTGAAGATCCTTCAGCGGGATGCGTATGAGTACTGATAGCGGCGACGAGTATGTGAACGTCTACATTACCGGCGTGTTCGACGCGGAGCAGGCATTCCGGTGTCAGATTGAGAAGAATACCTCGTCCCGGACCGGCTACCGGATTCTACCGAAGGTCGAGATCAGCAACCGGAGCCGCGAGATGGCTAACGTCGTGTCGAATTGGCTCCGCGATATCGGTATCCACGCGCGGGTCGAGCAAAGCGGCTCGAAGCGGCCGCGCTACAAGGTCTCAGTCACCCGCCGGGACGATGTGAAGGACGTGCTTTCGGCTATCATCCCGTACCTGATCGTTCACGACGGCGAGGCGCAGCTACTCCTTGAGGAGATAATCCCCCGGTTGGAGGTGGGCAGTCCCATGACCAAAGAGCGGTTCGTTGAGACCGTCGGCTATATTGACGAGCTTGAGGCCGGCCCGTCCCCCAACCGGAAGTACACGCTTGAGTTCTTCCGGGAGGAGTGGGGAATCGAGGACGAGGAGGCTACGGATTGAGTGCGCCGTGTTCTTCGAGCACGTCTTGGAGCATACGGGCTGCGGTGACGTAGGCCCCGGACTCGCCTTCGCGCTCTCGGTAGTCGTTGAGTAGTTCGAGTAGGGGCTCGGTCGGGACGCTCTCTGCGCCCGCGCTAGTCCCCTCTCCGGGCGCTCTCGTCATGGACTTGAGACGCGAGCGGTAGTCGGACAGGTCGGCGTTCTGTTCGGGCTCTGCGGCCTCGGCGGGCGGCTCGGTCGGCGGCTCGTCCGCGCTGGGTTCTATCTCACCATAGATCGACAGGGGTAGCCGCGCCTTCTCGACCGTGGTATCCTCCGGATGGTCCTCGTCGCCCCGCTTCATTCCGATATGAACGTTGAGTCCGTGCTTCCCGTCGAATGTCTTGAAGCAGTAGCGGCATAGGATTCGCGACCCCGACAGCTCTAGCTCGGCACGAGAACCAACCTGAACGTACTCTACGATGTTCGGAGTCTGCTCCGAGTAATCGTCCGGAACGATTCCTCTGGCCCCGTGGTCCGTATCGTTGGCCGAGGAAACGTGTCCGAAGAGAGCGCGACGGAAAATCTGTACGCCGCAATACGGACATTCTACTGCCGGCTCGACCTGACTGTTCCCCTCATCGACTGTCACAGGCTACCGTTGTCCCGGAGGGGGGTTAACTAATGCTGTATTGAGTCGGATCTGACGTGACACTCAAGATGACCCGATCCGGTGTCAAATGCGACTACGCGCTGTATTCAGTATTACCGCTGGAAAGTGTCATAGGCTGAGGATTTCAATAGAGTCGAAGATCACGATACGGATGTCGGTCAGACCCAGTCGAGATAGCCGTAGACGCGCTCGGTCGTCTGGATACTCGCGTGTCGAAGTCGGTTCCGCACATCGTAGAAGGAGTGCCCTCCTCGACGTTCAGCATCCGGTAGGCGACGCTGTGCCGGAGCGTGTGCGGCGTCATCTCCGCCGATAAAACACACATTATCCGTGGAGAGTACCGCTACACTATGAGTACCGTTCAACAAGGTGGGAGCCTCTCAAGAATGAACCGCTATATTGTTCTCTCAATAGCCTGGTCCGAATCCATATAACTAAACTGTCACGTACCCTAGTGTCCTATAGAAGATATTGATGAAGTATACTCCTGAGCCTGAACCGGATGACACCGATCTCCCCGGAGATTGGAAAGGAGGGGAGATTTATCAGAATTCTCAGGAATTTCGACGGATATTCGTAAATGAATCCCGTGAATTGTGCATTTGGTATACCTCCCTCGGCGACCGAATTCTGCTTGAACGACTGCACAAAATGAAAGACAAGGCCGAAAAAGAACCTTGGAATAGAGAAGAAATTCTCTATTATCAAGCAGGATGTGAGTCGGGGGCTCTTGACAAATCTATAATAATGATGGAGAGAGTAGAAAACGGCCGTATTGAATACGATTAAAACTCGTTAGTAGTAATAGCTGGACCCTCCCTACGACTGGTCCAGAATTGTATGCGAATCCCTTATTCGGCTACAAAACTCGTCCCGAGCAGCTCATCTCAGCCGTACAGGATTTTACACGGTCTATTGTAGGCGCGTTGAGCTTTGATTATATTTTGCTACCTCTGTTGAAATCATTAGAGAAAGATAGTTGCTAATACAAAGGTTGTATACGCCAAACTGCCTCTATCGGTTTCACGATTTTACTGCGATCCAATCGCTCAGTAGAGATGTACTGAGAGTGGGTTGTTTGTTCAGTCTTGCAGCGGATACGTATCGTGCCACGGGCGAACCCGCTCAAGTGCGCCGGCAGCCGCAAAGACTGTCTCATCATCATATCGATCCCCAATTATCTGTAGGCCAACTGGAAGACCGCCATCTGTGAGCCCACCAGGAACGGATGCGGCTGGGTGGCCAGTGAAGTTAATCGGGTGGGTGAGACACCAACCGATAGTTCGCTCAACTTCCGTTCCATCAACCGTTGCAGGGCCGAGTGTTTCGCCATCGCCGTTGTTATCGTTCGGAACTGGTGGAACAGATAGCGTTGGCGTCACGAGTAAGTCGTAATCAACGAAGACGTCCTGAACCGCATCGAAGATCTCCGTACGGCGGTGTTCGTCGCGTTTGTGCTCACGCATACTCATGTCCATCGTCTGTTCAAGCAACTCGCGGTACTCGGGAGATAAATCCTCGCGGTGGTCTTCGAGAATATCGATACCCATCTCAGCAAAACCCATAGCACTTGAATGATTGAGTACGGCGATCTCACGGAGCCAAAGCTGCGCCAGTTCTTCCTGTGTAACGTCCCAGCCAATCTCGATCTCATCGACAGTGGCGCCTGCTTCTTCAAAATCATGAACAGCGTCGCGTGCGACGCTTTGGACACGCTTGTCGATAGCGAAACAATCCAAATCCGGAGAGTAGGCAATATTGAGTCCGTCAACACCCTTCGTAACAGCTTCTTGGAACTTTGGATTGTCGTCAGGCGCACTCATCGGGTCGCGCGGATGCGGGCCGCACATAACATCGAGCATTAGTGCAGCGTCATCCACTGTTCGAGTAATCGGGCCAGCGTGAATATACGGCGTATGAGAACCGAATGCATCCGGACGGACTGCCTGTGCCACACGGCCATAGGATGCTTTGAATCCGACTGTGTGACAGAAACTTGCAGGGATTCGTACTGAGCCACCGCCGTCGCTACCCTGTGCAATTGGGACAATCCCATCCGCTACAGCTGCTGAACTACCGCCGGATGAGCCACCAGCGTTACGATCAAGATCAAACGGCGTGCTGGTCGGTCCGAACAACTGGTTGTCGGTGACACCTTTGTGACCCATCTCGGGGGTATTGGTCTTTCCAACGATAATCGCTCCCGCTTCCTCCAATCGCTCTACGTAGGTTGCGCTGAAATCAGGGACGAAGTCTTCGAATGGTTTCGAGCCCATCGTATTCGGGACGCCTGCTTTGAAATCGAACAGGTCTTTGATAGCAATTGGAACACCATGAAGTGGGCCAACCGGTTCACCGGATTGGAGTTCCTTCTCAGCCTGTTTAGCTCGCTCTCGTGCTTCCGATTCCAGGACCGTGACGAACGCATTTGTTCGGTCGTTTCGCTCTTCGAGTCGCTCTAAACACTCTTCGACGGCATCGACTGGCGACAGATCACCCCGCCGAATCTGTGCAGCAAGTTCGGTCGCTGAGGTGAAATCAGTATTAGTTGACATGCGTCCAAATAGTATGATAAATGGTCATATAAAATTTTTGTAGGGTTGACTAGACCCTATGTGGTGCTGAGGGAGATATCAAAGAATTCCTCTCTGAAAGGGCAGTAGCCCAAATCCTGCGGCTATCAAGAGATTAGATGTGCAAGCAATTCAGACCGGCATAACGACTCTATCATGTAGTGCATAATCAACTTTCTCTGTAAATAAAGTTGAATTTTGTATCGCTAGAACTACCTGAGATTATTTCATCGGAGTGGGGAACACCAATCGGATGCCGTCATACTAGCTAAAGATTAAATGTACTACTCACAGTACGGCCCGACTCGCGCAAGTACACGCAGTGCATTACAGTACGACCACTGAAATCGATCACTCACCGAGAGTTTCAACAGAACCACTTTCAGCGATATTCCCGCGTTTAACATACCACTTGCGGCGGTCGAGTACATTTTGTACCGTCCCAACCGGGACCTCAACTGCTTCTGCGATCTCCCGTCGACTCTTCCCGTTTCGATCATGGCGGAATATTTCGAGGACTATGTCGAAGTCTTCGCCAGGCACCTGGTAGTGCCCTGCGTCGTCATAGGCCATCCCGAACCGGGGTCGCCCGTGGTCGTAGCCTTGTTCTTTCCGTCGCTCGATCGCTCGCCGCGACTTCTCGATTTCTTCTTCTTTGGTATCCCGCTCGATGCGTCGCTTCAGATCGAAGGTGAGATCGTCCTCGTTTACGTCGCCGAAGTAGACGATCTCGGTGTCACCCTGCCTGGCGGCATACTGAACCACAGAAAAGTATTCGTCGCGGCAGATCCGGCGATCGTCCCAGGCCACGAGGTGCGAATACTCGCCGGCTTCGAGCTCGCCGACGCGCTCTTGAACGCGCTCGTTCTGGTCGAGGAGACCCGCCGGATCGTCTCGGGTCATCGTCGAGAAGCCAGTGTGGATCCCGAGATCGAGAATTTCCACCTGGTCGGCGACATCCTTCGCGAGACCTCGGACCAGTTCACGCTGGTCTTCGAGACCGACATCATCATCGTCACCCTTCGACTTCCGGATCCACGCGAGTGCTTTACTCATCGACGACTGTCACCTCTAGGGAGCTTCCCGATTTGACTTTCCAGTCAAGCCTCTTTCCGTCGAGGTCCATCGCCTCGGCGAGCCCCTTCGGTACGGTGACCTTGTACTGCCCGTTCGCCCCCTGACTGACTCTCGTTTTTGTCATCTCTGTATAGGCCTATAATTAGGCCTAAACTTAGTTTTAATGTAGGTGTTCAGATAACCCCCGTATCCTGGACGCTATTTTTATGCTAGCGTCTTGGCTCTTCTTTGTCTCAAAATCAGTCAGAGGTTCGCTCTGAGACGGGAAATGGGGTGAGGTCGCTCACTGCGGCGGTAACAGTCACGCGTTCACTTTCGTGGAGTCCGCTACGATGCCGCTCGACGGTCACCGACTCGCCGGAGTCGATCTCGACGCACACGTCGTAGCGGCGCCCCACGTCGCGTACGTGTGCTACTGTCCCAGGCATCCTGATCGTTCCCAGTCGCTCGTTGGGCGCCCCACCATCGGCCGATACGCCTGACCGGTCCGACATGCTCTCAATCTCACTTGACGACTTTCCAGACCGTGTCATAGATCTCACAGTCAGGTCACTGGGGCGCACGTGAATAGCTGCTCGGGGTGCATCAGTGAGCCTGTCCGTTAAAGCGTCGACCGCGAATTCGGTCCCGCCGATTGTCACCAGTGACGACTCGCCGCTCTCGACCCTTGCTGAGAGTTCGTTCGAGCGTCCGAGAAACGACGCGACGAACCGGGTCGGCGGCGAGTCGTAGAGTTCTCTGGGCGGTCCAGCCGCGACAACCTCCCCGTCGCGGAGTACGACGAGCCGGTCCGCAACCGACATCGCGTCTTCCTGATCGTGGGTGACGAACAGCGTCGTCACGCCAGTTTCCTGCTGGACTCGGATGATCTCGTCGCGGAGCCGCGCACGCAGTCCCTTATCGAGTGCCGACAGCGGTTCATCGAGTAGGAGAACATCCGGTTCGGGAGCGAGTGCACGAGCGAGTTCGATCCGGCGGCTCTCCCCTCCGCTCAGCGATTCCGGAGACGCATCGTGTCGGTCAGCGAGTTCGACCAGTTCGAGGTACCGATCGACGCGGTTACTCACCTGTTCGGCTGAGAGATCACCGCTTTTCAGGCCGTACGCGACGTTCTCGCTGACTGTCATATGCGGATACAGCGTCGACTGCTGAAAAACGAGCCCAACGTTGCGGTTCTCCGGCGGGGCGCTGGTGACGTCGATTCCGCGGAGTGACACTCGTCCAGCCGTTGGGTTGAGGTGTCCGGCGATCGCCTGGACGACGGTCGTCTTCCCGCAGCCACTCGGTCCGAGCAGCGCAACGAGTTCTCCGTCGTCGAGGGCAAGCGACACATCGTTGAGGGCACGTCCGCTCTCGTATCGATGGCTTAGCCCGTCAAGTTTGAGGGTCATCGTTCCACCACTGTTGGAACGCCAGCGAATTGTTGTACTGTAACGACTACGACAAGCGTGACCGCCAACAGAGCGAGCGCGAGTGGGACGATCGCGTCGATCCCGCCCGAAATAAAGTCAACCCAGATACGCGTCGGCATCGTCCGAGGGTTGTACGCGACCATCATCGTGGCGCCAAACTCGCCCATCGCCCGCGCGAACGTGAGCACAATCCCGGCGACGATCGCTCGGCTCGCGAGCGGAAGCGACACGTGTCTGAACGTGGCTATCGGCCCATATCCGAGTGACCGAGACGCCTGTTCGAGCCGTTCGTCGACGGCGCCAAACCCGGCGCGTGCAGTAATCACTACGAACGGCGCGGCGACAAACATCTGAGCGAGGACGACGCCAAGCAGGCTGCCCGTCAGCGGTACCCCCGCGCGTGCTGCGGCGGCGCCGATCGGTGTAAACCGCCCCACCACGCTGAGCAGCATCGCCCCACCAACAACCGGCGGGACAACGAGCGGGAGCACAACGAGCGCCTCGATAAGCCGTTTTCCTGGGAACGTTTTGCGCGCGAGGACGTACGCAAGCGGAACACCGAACGCGGTCGCGACCGCGGTTGCAGCCGGCGCGGTGAGAAGCGAGTTTCGGACCGCCGTGGTGCTCGATGTCTCCAGCAGTGTCTCGACGACAGGAACCGATCCGGTTCGGCCGAGAAACACTGCGAAGGGAAGCGCAAAGTAGACAAGCAGTATCCCGCTGAGGAGTCCAAAGACCAGCAGCGGCGGCAGCCGCCGGGAGTTTATAACTGACCGGGTCGCGTCGACGAGGCTCATCCGTCCGTCACCTCGGCAGGAACGTCGCCGTGCGTGCTCGGAAACCCGTCTGTCTCAAATCCGTTCTCGCGCAAGGTGTCATCAGCGTTCGCGAGCAATCGGACAAACTCGTATCCGGCCTCTGGTGAGTCCGCGCTTTCGAGCACCGTCGCATTATACACGATCGGTCTCCCGGTCGCTGTGTACCCCTCATCCGTCGTGTACGAGGCCTCTGCGTAGTGATCGGCGTACTCTGGGTTCGAGAAGTTGTACGTCTCTGGGAACGGGTGAAACGGCAACCCGTGGTCAGCGGCCATGTTCCGGTAGACAACCGCGGCAGCGCGGTTCCCAGTCTCAACGCCGGCGAGTAGTTGCGGTTCCTCCGGCTCCTGGTACGCTGCGTTCATGACGTCCTCGGCAAAGCTATCGAATTCGTGTTCCTGCTCGGCTAGTTGGAACGCGTGGACGGCACGGTATCCGAGGGGATCGAGATCGGGATCGCTTATCGCAAGGTCGCCGTCGTCCGCGTCGCGTGCGACTTCATACCAGGGATCGCCCGCCTCTAGCCGTTCCCCAAACCGCGTGTTTGGGGCATAAGCGATCCCGATAGCGTTCGACGCGAACGAGATATCCCACGCGGTATGGGTGTCGTAGAGTCGGTCGCGCAATAACTCGGCGTCCGCGCTCACGACGACATCTGGATACTTCCGGCCGCCGGTCACCATTCTCATCACCGCGTTCGTGCCGTAATACTCCCCATGACAAGCGACTCCTGTCTCAGACTCATACCGCTCCCCAAGGTGGTCGTCGACGAGGATTGCGAGGCTGCCGGCGGCGAGGACGGCAACAGAGTCTTTGTCACCGAGACAGCCGGCGATCCCGAGCCCACCCCCACCGGCGAGTGCCGTGAGGACCGACCGCCGGGAACGCGATTGCATGGTGAATACTTCAGTTACTGGCGGTATATAATCGACTCTCGTTACTATTTCGTGAGAAGTTATCATCTATAGTTACTTCATCGCCGACTCCGCGTCACGTGCGACCGATTTCAGTTTCGACACCCGATTTGGTGGCGATTGCTGTTGTTCGCTCTCCGGTGACCGGGTTGTGTGACTACGGTTCCGGCTGGAGGTCGGCGGCACCATCGGCGTGCGAACGTCGCCGCTCTCGACCGACTTGATCCATCGTCTGCTCAGCGAGATCGCGGAATGCCTTCGCCGGTTCCGAGTCACCATCGGTGACGACAGGTTCACCGACCTCACAACTCTCTTGGATCGAGGGATCGAGGGGAATCTTTGCGAGGAGCGGATGATCGAACTCGTCAGCGAGTCGTCGACCTCCACCGGTCGCAAACACGTCGTGTTGAGTCCCGCACTCGTCGCAGAGGAACCCGCTCATATTCTCGACAACGCCGAGTACTGACGTGTCATGTTTGTCAAACATCCTGACACTCTTTCGGGCGTTGTCCAGCGAGATGTCCTGCGGCGTCGTCACGGCGAGCGCACCCAAGACCCCTATCTGCTGGAGCAAGGTCAGCTGTACGTCTCCCGTTCCCGGAGGCAAGTCGACGACGAAGTAGTCGAGATCTCCCCAGTTGGTGTCGTGTAGTAGCTCTGTGAGTACCTTATTGACCATGGCGCCCCGCCAGATGACCGGATCGGCGTCACCGACGAGGAAACCGATGCTCATCAGTTTGAGTCCGTGGCTCTCGACCGGTCTGATTGTCTCGTCGTCCTCCGCCTTCCCCGGTTCACTTTGTACGCCGAGCATCCGCGGGATGTTAGGGCCGTACACGTCGGCGTCGAACAGTCCGACGTTGGCCCCCCGCTCGGCCATCGCCGTCGCGAGATTTACCGAGACGGTGCTTTTGCCGACGCCGCCCTTACCGGAGGAGACGGCGATCACATTCGGTGCGCCGTCCATCTGGCCGGCAGGTGTCGTATCGTCGATCTCGACCGAGAGAACGGGTTCGTATCCTTCGTCTCGAACGACGGCTCGAACGTCCTCGGTGATCCGTGTCTCAACCGGCGAGTGTGGGGCGCCGAGAGCGAGCGGGACATGAGCGGTATCGCCGTCGACTTCGACGTCGCCGACGAGTCCGAGCGAGACGATGTCGTCGTCGAGGATCGGATCCTCGACTCGGGCGAGCGCGTTACGAAGGGTAGAGGTCATTATTAGATCCCCGAATTAAATTGAGAGGCGGATAGTTGCGGTTCGCCCCCGTCGACTACGGTCTCGTTGGCGCCGCTTTCGACGAACGCCGCCCAGTCGTGGTGCGTCTCGAACCAGAAGCCAAACTTCGAATCTGTCGACGCCCGGCAGCCGCCACGGTGTCGATGCATATCTATCAATTATAACCCGACGACCCAAGACATACGCCTGTATATTACAGGGGTTTAAAATCTATCGGCAAATTCCGACCCTACACAGCCGCACCGACCAGAGTGAATCCTGCGAACAGGCGCCGCGCCGCGTGAACGTCATGTTCAGGGAAGCGATGACCCGTAAGATCTGAGAGAGATATTTAATGACCCACATAATTCACCAGATCTGGTTTGTTCTTTTCAGTACACCATTATGGCATAGATCTACCGATGGTCACGAACGACGCGGGCGACGACGGACACACGGTCATGATAGAGATCGATCCGTGTGTCGACGTCGCGGCCGTGTTAGGTACTATTGCGGATCTCGACATCGAAGGGGTACGGATCCGTGACATCCGTGACGAGGGTCAGTCGACGGTCTCGATCGATCCCGAGGAACTGACCGCGGTACAGCGCCGGACGTTACTTCGGGCGGTGGAGGCCGGGTACTACGCCGATCCGCGGGAGGTGACGCTCACGGATCTCGCGGACGAGTTCGACGTTTCCAAGTCCGCGGTTTCACAACGTCTCCATGGCGCCGAGGCGACTATTGTTCGGCGGGTAGTGCAGGAGATGGCCCGCGAAGAGCTACTGGATTCGACGATTGCGTTTGGCCGGAGGGAGTGATCGGTCGACCCGGCTGAACCGATCGGGGAGGTATCGTCACGTCGTGAAAACGTTCGGTTCGGTTTTTACCTCTGCTCTCCGGAAGTATGTGTATGTCTGATGCTGTCGAAGACACCGACGAACTCCCGGCAACGGCTGGCGATCTCGCGGCCGAATTCCCCGAGGTGTGGGACGAGTACGCCGCTTTGGGAAAAGCCTGTTCGGAAGCCGGCCCGATCGAAGGCGAAGAGAAACGCCTCGTCAAGCTGGCGCTGGCGGCCGGCTCTGGGTCGGAGGGAGCCGTCCACTCCCACGTCCGGAGAGCGCTTGAGGAGGGTGCCGATCCCGAGGCGTTGCGACACGTCGCCCTGCTGGCCGTGCCAACGATCGGGTTTCCGAAGGCGGTGGCAGTGCTAACGTGGATCGACGATATTGTCGATGCAGAGTGATCTACAAGTTGACTCGTCTCGTCTTCCCGGCCGCTCCAAAGGCCGATAACCTGAGACAACGTCTTATGATCGTTTATCAAACACGCCGACTGTGGAAATGACAGAGCGATCGTCGAACGGAGAGAGTGGGGACACGGAAGAGACCCGTCGCCTTTACGTCGAGTTCGAGCTGTCTGCGTCTGGCGCGGTCGCCTGTCCCGTCGAGGTCTACGGCCGAGACGCTGACCGGATCGACCGACAGTCTTCCGACGGAGAGTGTCACACGGAAACAGCGCGGGCTCACGACGACGAAACGGAGGGAAGCTCGACTGACACCGAGATCCGTCACTCGAAAACCAAGATCACATCTGAGTGTTTCTGCCCAATTTTCTTTGATTACGATTGCATTCCGAAGATCACGGAGGTCACCGACGAGGCCGTTGTCATTCAGGCGTTCCTCCCGGACCGCGACCACCTCTCCGCGCTGATAGACGATCTCAGAGAGGCGACGGACGACCTCTCGCTGCGCCGTCTCACGCGGGTCGACTCCGTCGACGGCGACCGGTCGAACCGCGTCACCCTCGACCTCTCCACGCTGACCGAGACCGAACGGGAGACGGCCGCGATGGCGGTCTCGTCGGGCTACTACGAGACGCCGAGGAAGACGAGCGTCGGTGAACTCGCTGCAGACCTAGACATCACGAAGTCGGCGATGTCGCAGCGGCTGAGCTCGGTGGAGTCGAAACTCGCGCTCGCCGCCTTCAGGTAAGCTGTCCGACTCTCGGGACGGTCATCGATGTGCGGCGATAAGCGTGT
>SDGW01001110.1_pt1 | contig 14271 bp, 13 predicted proteins | sample 2873831 | NCBI WGS metagenome assembly SDGW01 (sample SAMN08132700, study PRJNA421101) | hypersaline lake metagenome | isolation source: celular fraction 0.22 microns magnesium sulfate-rich crust from ephemeral... | place: Spain: Penahueca Lagoon, Toledo | collected 2011-07
GAATAAAACGCGTCCTCGGGGTGGTTCTTGCCCCCTCGTCGACGGGAGTCCGAGCGACGGATTAAGTGACTGCGCCCCCTTCCCGTGACCGTGACGCACATCGGCATCGTCGGCGCGGGCGCGGGGGCGGCGGCCGCGGCGTTCACCGTCGACAACGCGGTCCCGGACGCGGACGTGACGGTCTTCGAGAAGTCCGGCGGGCTCTGCGGCCGCGCGGCGACCCGCCGCAACGGCGACCTGACGTACGACTACGGCGCGAACTACCTGAAGGCCGACGACGAGCGCGTCGTCGAGCTGATCACGGAGACGCTCGACGACGCGGGGCTCGTGGACGTGACCGAACCGATCCACGTCTTCGACGCCGACGGCGAGGTCGCGCCCGGCCGCGAGGCGGACGAGCACAAGTGGAGCTACCGGCGGGGGCTCACCCAGATCGCCAAGCGGCTGTTCGGCCGGACCGACGCGACGGTCCACCGCCGGACGCGGATCGAGACGGTCCGTCGGGTCGGCGACCGCTGGGAGGTCGACGACGCCGACGGTGCGACGCGGGGACCGTTCGACGCCCTCCTGTTGAACCCGCCGGCGCCCCAGACGGCCGAGCTGTTGCGCTCGACCGATTGGGAGAGCGACGTTCGGGACCGTCTCGTCGACGCCGTCGACGCCGTCCCGTTCCGGACGATCTGGACCGGGATCTTCCACTACCCGTTCGAACTCGAGGTCCCCTACTACGCGCTGGTCAACGCGGACAAGGCCCACGAAGTGGGCTGGATCGCCCGCGAGGAGTGCAAGCCCGGACACGTCCCCGACGGCGAGTCGCTGCTGGTCGTCCAGGCCAACCACGAGTGGTCGGTCGAGAACTACGACGAGCCGCCCGCGGAGAACCTCGCGGCGCTCGCCGACCTCACCGCCGACGTACTCGACGACGACCGCTTGTGCGACCCCGACTGGACCGACCACCAGGGATGGCGGTACGCCCTCCCCGAGGACGGGGTCGCCCGCGACCCGCTCCAGTTGGCCGAGGCCGACGGCCTCTACTGTCTCGGGGACTGGGTCGTCGGCGAGGCCCGACTCCACGCGGCGCTGCGAAACGGCTTCGAGGTCGCCGAGCGCGTCGCCGCCCACCGGTAGTCACACCGCGCCCGTGACCGCGTCTAGAACTTCGGTATCGACGAACAGGACCACGTGATCGCCGCCCTCGACGACCGTCTCGCCCCGGGGCGTGATCAGTTCGCCCTCGCGGCTGATCGCGCCGACGACGACGCCCGCTGGGAGGTCGGCCGTCGCCGACTGAATCGAGCGCTCGAAAAAGACGCTGTCGGCGTCGATCTCGATCTCGAGGACCTCCGCGCGGTCGGCCTCGAGCATCGCGACGTTTTCCGTCCGCCGTCGCCGAGTAAAGCGAGTGATCTCCTCGGCGGTGACCAGTCGGGGATTGACCGCGACGTCGATCCCGACCGTCTCGAAGAGGTCGACGTAGTCGCCGAACTCGACGACGCCAATCGTCCGCTCGACGCCGATGCGCTTCGCCAGTAGGGACGCGAGCAGGTTCTTCTCGTCGCTCTCCAGAGCGGCGACCACGATGTCGGCCTCGCCGACGTGTTCCCGAACGAGGAAATCGACGTTCGTCGCGTCGCTCTCCAACACGAGCGTGCCCGGCAGCCGCTCGGCCAGTTCCCGCGCCCGCTGGGGGTCGCGTTCGACCAGTCGCGACTCGAACCCCTCGGCCTCGAACAGGCGGGCGGTCTGGAAGCCGATCTCCGTGCCGCCGACGATGACGACCTCGTCGGCGTCCCCGAGGGTCGGCGCCGGCGTCAGGGCCCCTGCGAACGCGCGAACGCTGGACTCGGAGCCGATCACGACGGCCGCGTCGCCGGCCCTGATGACCGTCTCGCCCCGAGGCACGATGACCTCGTCCTCGCGTAGCAGGGCCGCGAACGTCAGCGACTCGAACCGATCGGCAGCCGAGACGGTCTCGCCAGTGATCGGGCTCTCCGGCCCGATTTCGAACTCGGCCATTCGGACGAGCCCGTCGGCGAACGTCTCGACGTCGTGTGCGCCCGGCAGCCCGGCGATCCGGACGATCGTCTCGGCGGTCTGGAGGTCGGTACAGACCATGAAGTCGACGCCGAAGGCTCCCTCCGATTCCTCCCAGGTCCGAAGCAGGTTCGTCTGCCTGACGCGGGCGATCGTGAACGGATCGCCGGCCGCCTTGGCCGCCCCGCAGACGACGATGTTCGTCTCGTCGATATCGGTGCTGGCGATGACCAGATCCGCGTCCGCGATGCCGGCTTCCCGGAGCGTCTCGATCGCCGTCCCGTCGCCGCGGATCGCCAGCACGTCGTGGGAGTAGGTTATCTCGTCGACTCGATCGGCGTCCGTATCGACGACCGCGACGTGGTGGTCGGCCGCGAGGCTCGCCGCGATGTTCGACCCGACTTCGCCCGCGCCGACGACGATCACCCGCACCGACGCCACACCTCCCGCGGACTCGAGCCAACGCTGCTGGCGCTCATGTTCGGGGTGTCGGCAGCGGCGCGGAAGTGGGTTCGGCCTGCTGCTCGAGGGATGGAGATCGACGGGGCGACTCGAGCGATTGCCACGACCGATCGGCTGCTGCCGCCGGGTCGCATCCGTCCCGGCGGAACGCGCCCGGTTCAGGGCATCTCGTGGACGGTAAGCGACACGTTCCGCGAGCGTCCCTCGATGTCCGCGACCAGTCGCTCGACGACCTCGCGTGCCTCGTCGAGCAGTTTCGGCTCGACCTTGCGGACGACCCAGTCCAGCGAGACGAACCGGGGCAGCGAGATGGCGTTTTCGTCGGCCGAGTGGGGATCGTAGACGGCCTCGAAGTAGATCCGACTGGCCGTTTCGACGTCCGGCGGTGCCGACTCCGGTTCGGGTTCGACGCGCCACTCTCCGCGGGCGTCGAGGTGGTTGACGAGCCGCCACGAGAGCGATTCCGGGGCCGAGATATCGGTCACCCGCGAGCGGGCCGTGTAGCTGAGTTTCCACCACGCCAGCTCGAGTTCGTAGACGGAGCCGACGTCGCCGTCGCCGTTCACCCGAACCGATTTCAGGTGGTCGGTGTACCGCGGGTAGTCGGTAAACGAGCGGACGTACGGAAAGACCTCCTCGGGCGACCGATGGGCGAGCGTACTGAGGAGAATGCGGTCCACGCCGGCCGTACGACGGCTCCGAAAGTAAGGATTGTCATACCGTCGACGGCGTCGCCGCCTCGAACGGACGCCCGATCCTCAGTCGCCCGGCGTCGCCTCGCGCCCGCGGCCGTCGTCGGTTCCCGCGTCGCCGTCGCGGACCGCCTCGATCCGGTCGCCGATCGGCGGGGGATGGGGCGTCCGGCTGTGGAGGAGGCGCACCTCGCGGGGCGCGTCGGTGGCCGCCGCGTGCGGGGCCAGCGCGGGCGGCGGCGCCGAAGACGGCGACGGTCAGGAGGCCGCGCTGCCAGAGGTGCCGGCCCGCGACGTGGCCGAACTCGTGGGCGAGGATCGCGCGCAGTTCGTCGTCGTCGCACTCGGTCAGGAGGTAGTCGGTCAGGAAGACGTACCGCAGGCCGGGGACGGTGCCCGCGACGAGGGCGTTGGCGGTCTTGGTCGACTCGCCCTCGAGCAGGTAGAGCCCGCGCGGCCGGTAGCCCAGGTCCTCGCAGAGCCGTTCGACGCGCTCTCGGCGCTGGTCCTCGAGCGGGACTCGGTCCTGAAAGATCACGATCAGGTACGGCGAGAGGCCGAAGCCGACGAAGACGACGGCACCGAGTCCGCCGAGCAACACCGGCAGCGACGACCCGAAGACCGACTGGATCGCGAAAAAGCCCGCCAGCGTGACTCCGACGGAGACGGCGGTGATCCCCATCACCGCGAGGACGCCCTTGGCGACTCGCCAGAGCGACGCCGACGTGTCCCGGAGCGAGCGCACCGTCGGGTAGGAACCCAGCGCCATTCCCACGAGCGGCAGCGTGACGACCCCGAAGGAAACCAGCACGATGACGCCGAACTCGAGGACGGCGAGGCCGCCGATCTCGGGGCCGCCGGTTCCGACCGCCGCGAGCGCTCGGTCGACCAGTCCGAGCGTGTACAACCCGATGATCGCGACGACCGGGAGGGCGAACCCGCCGACCTGCTGGGCGCGGTTGAGGCGGTGCAGTCGGTCTTCGACCGGCTCGTCTAGCGCCTCGACCCGGGCGGCGTACGCGCGAAACCCGAGGAACGGGACGACCGCGAGCGCGATCAGGAACGCGGCGGCGACGAACATGCGAAAGCGTTCACCGGTTCGGCTCAAAATACTGTCGGGAGAGTCACACGATCTGCACTCGAGCCGCGGTACCGACGCGACTCGAGTCGGGACGTCCTCGAACGCCGAGTACGATCCCGTCGGGCGTCGCGGTCGACGGAAACCTTCTATACACCGTCCGGTCAACGGACGGTCATGCGAGACGTCTGTATCGTCGGCGGGGGCGTCGCCGGCCTCGCCGCCTCGATCTTCACCGCTCGTGCGGGACTCGATACGCTCGTCGTCGACGGCGGCGAGTCGATCCTCGCGCGCAACGCCAGCCTCGAGAACTACCCCGGCTTTCCCGACGGGGTCGACGCCCGCCGCTACCTGCGACTGAGCCGCGAGCAGGCCCGCAACGCGGGCGCGACGTTCGAACTCGGACGGGTAACGAGCGCCGAACCGGTAGACGAGACCGACCTCGAGGCCGGGTTCCGGCTCGAGACCGAGGGCGGCGACCCCCTCGAGGTCCGCCGGGTGATCGCGGCCTCGTGGTCGGACAGCGACTACCTCGTGCCGCTCGACGTGGGACGGATCCAGCGGGGCAGCAAGCACTTCGTCGACACCGACGAGGCGGGACGGACGGCCGTCGCCGGCGTCTACGCCGCGGGACGACTGGCCGAGGAACCACACCAGGCGATCGTCGCGGCCGGCCACGGCGCGAAGGTCGGCCTCGCCGTCGTCCACGACTCCGACGCGAACTTCTATCACGACTGGGTCACCCCGGAGGGCTACTTCACCGGCCGCGGCCGCGAGGTGCCGCCGGGCTGCGAGGAGATCGGCGACGACGAGCGCCGCGAGCGCGATGAACGGGCGCGGGCGCGCATGCTCGAGGCGTTCGCGGAGCCGTTAGACGAAGCGCCGACGATGCATCCGAGCGTTTCGGATTAGACGCAGATATCCGATCCGTCACCGTAATCGTGGAGTTCCTTCGACAGCCGATCGAACCGACAGTCACGTCGCCACCGACTATGCTATCGTTGCTACTCGCGCAATTCGTAGGTATCGAGCAACGTCTCTGAGCCGATCACCTGCAATACGTCGCCCTTGTCGAGTGACTCCCCGCAGTCACTCCCGTCGACGGTCGTGATGTCCCCTTCCTCGAGGTCGCCGCTGCCGTCCCACGTACCGCAACTGCCACCGTCCTGAAGCTTGATTTCTGTTCCACCGGCGGTCAGCCGCTGGACGTCGGTCAGGCCGATCGAAACGGTCCCGCCCTCTTCCTGATAGACGAACTCCGCTCGAGGAGGGCTGTCGACGAGGTCGGTACTCAGCACGGCCGCGCCGAGAACCGCCATCGACATCGTGACCATCCCGATCAGGAGGACGGTCCCGACCACGACCGAGACGCCTCGGTCGTCACGAGACGATCGACGCAAATTCATTGGGTGCACTTACTATCACAGTCACTAACTGTTTTCGGTGTCGGCCGCCGGAGCGACCGACGTGCGATCGCGGGACGACGGTACGCCTAAAGGGACCCCCTCCGAAGTACCCGGCATGCTCGAGGGAGTCAACGTCGCGCTCGGGGTGACGGGATCGATCGCGGCCGTCAAGACGGTCGAACTCGCCCACGAGCTGCGACGGCAGGGGGCCGAGGTCCGCGGCGTGATGACCGACAGCGCGCGGGGGATCGTCCACCCCTGGGCCGTCGAGTTCGCCACCGAGAACGACGTCGTCACCGAGATCACCGGGAGCGTCGAACACGTCGATCTCTGCGGGTACGACGGCTGGGCCGACGTGCTCCTGATCGCGCCCGCTACCGCGAACACGGTCGGCAAGATCGCGGGGGCCGTCGACGACACGCCGGTCACGACCTGCGCGACGACCGCGCTCGGGGCCGACACGCCGGTCGTGATCGCGCCGGCGATGCACGAACCGATGTACGACCACCCTGGCGTCCTCGAGGCCATCGACGCCGTCTCGGAGTGGGGTGTCGACTTCGTCGACCCGCGTCTCGAGGAGGGGAAGGCCAAGATCGCGAGCGAGGAGGCGATCGTCTGCGAGACGGCCCGCGCGGCCGGCGACCGGCCCCTCGAGGGCGAGCACGTCGTCGTCACCAGCGGCGCGACCAGCGAGTCGATCGACCCCGTTCGGGTAATCACGAACCGCTCGTCTGGCAAGATGGGCCGGGCGGTCGCGACGGCCTGCTACGTCCGCGGCGCGGACGTGACGCTGGTCCACGACGGCCCCGAGGTCCCCTACGCCGACGTCCGCGACGTCGAGAGCGCCGCGGAGATGCTCGCGGCCACGCGCGAGGCCTGCGCGGACGCCGACGCGCTGGTGTCGGCGGCCGCGATCGGCGACTACACCGTCGACACCAGCGACAAGAAGATCCGCTCCGGGCAGGAGCTCACGCTCGAACTCAAGCCGACGCCGAAGCTCATCGACGAGGTCCGCGCCGACTTTCCGGAGCTACCGATCGTCGGCTTCAAGACCGAGACTTCCGGCGACGAGGCGGCGATGATCGAGCAGGCGCGGACGACCCTCGAGCGGGCGGGGCTGGCCTTCGTCGTCGCCAACGACGCGAGCGTGATGGGCGAGGAGTGGACCAGAGCGCTGCTGGTCCACGCCGGCGACGCCGCTCGCTACGAGGGGACGAAGGCGGGACTGGGCGGCGAGATCGCCGACTCGATCGCGGCGGTATTATAGTAGCCACTGAATCGATTTACACACGGATCGCGACGCAGGTGTGCAATGACTTTCAGTGGCTACTATAGGCGCGGACGCGATCTCGTCGTAATTGAACAGGTCGGGTCAGGAGAATTATATAGGTGTAGTTCATCGCCCGAACCGATGGGAATACGATCGGGTACGGAACCACACGCGCTGCCGGCCGGGACCGGTAGTACGAGGTGATCGCGGTGGCTCAACAGCAACGCCCTCCGGACGCCGGCGCTGACGACGAGTCCGACGGCGGGGAGGTCGACGACGGCGACGGGATCGACGAACGGCTCACCAAGGGCGAAATCTTCGAAGTGCTTCGCAACCAGCGGCGTCGGTACGTCCTCCAGTTTCTCAAACAGGACGACCGGCCCGTGGAACTCGGCGACCTCGCCCAGCAGATCGCCGCCTGGGAGTACGAGACGACCCTCGAGGGGGTCACGCCCGAACAGCGAAAGCGGGTCTATACGACGCTTCAGCAGACCCACCTCCCGAAGATGGACGCGTCGGGCATCCTCGAGTTCGACTCCGATCGGGGCGTCATCGAACCGACCGAGCGGACCCGGGACATCAGCGTCTACCTCGAGATCGTTCCCGGGCGGGAGTTCGCGTGGCGGGAGCTGTACCTCTCGCTGGGCGCGATCAGTTGCGCGCTGGTCGCCGCGCTGTGGCTAAACATCTATCCGCTGACCGCCATCTCGAACCTCGCCTGGACGGCCGTCGTCGCGGTGACGGTGACGGTCACCGCCGTCGCACACATCTATCACGAACGCAACATGCGGCTCGGTCACGGCGAGCAGCCGCCCGAACTCAGCTACGGCGAGAAGTGAGCGGGCCCGAACGCGGCGGAGCAGGGGCACCGATCGGATTTCGACGCCTGCCGTTTCCGTTCGCGCGTATCGTCAAGTTTTACTCCGCTACCGTCCCACCGACGACATGGATCAACTCAAGCAGTCCCTGCTCGAGGCCCCGATCATCGAGAAGAACGGGTATCACTACTTCGTCCATCCGATCAGCGACGGGCTCCCCAAGCTCGATCCGACCCTGCTTCGCGAGATCGTCATCCGGATCATCCGGAAGGCCGAACTCGAGAACGTCGACCGGATCGTCACCCCGGCGGCGATGGGCATTCACATCTCGACGGCCGTCTCGCTGATGACCGACATCCCGCTGACCGTGATCCGCAAGCGCCAGTACGGCCTCGACGACGAGGTCGCGATCTCCCAGCAGACCGGCTACTCGGAGAACGAGATGTACATCAACGATGTCCGCGAGGGCGAGCGCGTACTGGTGCTTGACGACGTGCTCTCGACCGGCGGCACGCTCGCGGCGGTCCTGGACGCCCTCGGCGAGATCGGCGCCGAGGTCATCGACACGGTCGCGGTCATCAAGAAGGTCGGCGGCGAGAACAAGGTCGACGACGCGGGCTACGACGTCAAGACGCTGATCAACGTCGACGTCGTCGACGGCGAAGTCGTCATCGTCGACGAGGAAGGCGATCACTGAGACGGCCCGCTGTACCGAGTTGCCGGTGCAACCGCAGGCCGGTCGCGGTTGCGCCGGAAGTGACGGTCGGCGGCTCTACGACGGCTCCTTCCGGAGGGCACGCTCGAGTCCGGGGCCGTTTTCGCGCGGCTCGTCGGCGGTCGCCGCCGAACCGTGACCGACGGTGGGCGGCGGGGCGCTCGTCGCGCCGTCGGTCCGGAACGACGCGCGAGGCGGCGGTGTTTTTCCGCGCGGGAACCGGTTGAACCAGCGCCGAACGCCCCCCATCACAAGGAATATGGTACCGCCTTCTGAACGTCATCGGTATGGTAGGGAAGCGCGTCGGGGGGAGTGACCGTCGGGGGCTTCGGAGACGGTCACTCCTGGCGGGAGCGGGCGTCGTCGTCGGCAGCGCAGTGGCGGGCTGTATCAGCCCGACCGACGAGGTCGCGGCGGACACTCCCGCCGAGGAACTGATCAGGGCTGGGTTCGACGCGACGGGGGTCGACCCGCCGTTCGAGACGTCGATCGTCCTCGTTGACGACGAGGAATGGTCACAGCTCGCACAGCTGTTCCGGGCCGAACTCGAGGCGACGGGCTTTTTCGACGTGACTATCGACGCCCGGGAGTTCGGCTCGTACCTGCAGCTGCTGAACGACGCCGCCGCGGACGAAACCAACGCGATGTTCGTCGCCAGCTGGACCGGCGGGTGGGATCCCGACGACTACGTCAACGCCCTGTTTCACTCGGACAACCACACGCCCGAGGGCAACAATATCGTTCACTACGCGAACGACCGCGTCGACGACCGCATCGACGCCGGCCTCGAGGAGACCGATCGCGACGAACGGATCGAGATCTATCGGGAACTCCAGCGGACGCTCGTCGCGGAGTCGCCCGCGTCGTTCGTCCGGTTTCGCGAGGTGGCGCACGTCTGGAACGACGATGCCGTGACGGACTGGCGGACCTACCCGCTTCGACCGGGGTCGTACTACGCGATCTACGCGCCGTGGGCCGGCGTCTACACCGACCTCGAGGGCGGCGACGAGTTCGTCGGCGATCTCGGGGCCGACGTCACCGCCACCGATCCGGTCGAGATGACCGACGCCGTCTCCAGTCAGGCGACGAGCTTGATCTACGAACCGCTCGTCGGCATCGACTTCGAGGGCGACGCTCGGCCGGTGCTGGCCGACGACTGGACGCGACTCGATCCGACGACGTATCGGTTCTCGCTCCGGGACGGCGTGCGGTTTCACAACGGCGAGGAACTCACCGCGGAGCACGTCGTGCGATCGCTCGAGCGCTACGAGGGAACGCCGCGGGAGAGCGACGTCTACGCCTGGTACGAGGACGGCGAGGTCATCGACGACGGCACCGTCGAGATCGAGTGCTGGCGGGAGTACGGCCCCCTCGAGGAGTCGCTTTTCGACGTGCCGATCGTCCCGATGGCGGCGATCGAGGGACGTCACGACCTCGGCTCGGAACCGATCGGAACCGGCCCCTACCGGTTCGGAGACCACCGGCCCGCCGATCACTGGCGCGTCGAACGGTTCGAGGACCACTGGTTCGACGGCGACGACGCGGTTCCGTCGCCGCCGCCGATCGAAACCGTCACCCTCGAGATCGTCACCGAACTCGCCTCCCGACAGGCCGCCCTCGAGCGCGGGGACATCGACTTCAGCTACAACGTCCCCGCGGCCAGTCTGGCCGACTTCGAGGCCGACGACGCCTACGGGGTCGACCGGCGGAGCAGCGGCGGGTTCGACGCCGTCTTCTACCCGTGTTACCGGGAGCCGTTCAGCGACGAACGGGTGCGTCGGGGCTGTAACGCCGTGCTCCCACGCGAGGAGATCTTCGAGACGGTCTATCACGGCAACGGCCGGGTCGCCTACACGCCGATCTCGCCGCTGCTCGAGGAGTACGCCGCCCCGTCCTTTCAGGAAGCGATCGCCGACGAATACGTCCGCCTCAGCTAACCCATGACCCTCGGCCGCTACGTCGTCAGACGGCTGCTGGTCGCCGTCCCGGTCCTGCTCGGCGTCACCGCGGTGACGTTCTCGTTCGTTCACCTCCTGCCCGGCGACGCGGTCGACGCCGTCGTCGGGTTCCGGGACGTCAGCCCCGAGGTGGCGGCGTCGATCCGGGACGAGTACCGCCTCGACCGGCCGGTCTGGGAACAGTACCTGCTGTGGCTGCGCGACGCCCTCGCCCTCGAGTTCGGTCGGTCGCCGATCACCGGCCGTAACGTGACGGCGGCGATCGGTACCCGACTCCCGGCGACGCTCGCGCTCGGCGGGGCCGCCTGGCTGCTTGCCTTCGCCGTCGGGATCCCGGCGGGGATCGTCGCCGCGGTCACGCGCGGCCGGCGGGCCGACGACGTCAGCCGGATCGCCGCGCTCGCGGGCATCGCGACGCCGAACTTCTGGCTCGGGCTGGTCCTGTTGCTCGTCTTCAGCGTCCGGTTGGGCTGGTTTCGAGTCATTCCGCCGGACGCCCCCCTCCTGAGCCTCGCGACGGCGAAGTTCATGCTGTTGCCGACGATCACGCTGGGCACGGCCTCGGCCGGGCTCGTCACGCGGCTGCTTCGCTCGTCGATGATCCGGGAACTCGAGGCCGACTACGTCCGGACCGCACGCGCGAAGGGGCTCTCGGAGCGGACGGTGGTCCTGAAACACGTCCTGCGGAACTCGCTGCTCCCGGTCGTGACCGTCGCCGGCCTTCAGGTGGCGTTTCTGGTCGACGGCGCCGTCGTCGTCGAACAGGTCTTCTCCTGGCCGGGGATGGGGCGGCTGCTGGTCCGCGCGATCCTCGAGCGGGATTACCCGACGATTCAGGCCGGCGTCCTGATCGTCGGCGTCGCGGTCGTCCTCGCGAACCTGCTCGTCGATATCGTTTACGCCGTCCTCGATCCGCGCATCAGATACTGAGCCATGACCGACCGTTCCCCTCACTCCGAACGCGGCCGGGTTCGCGTCGTCGGCTTCGGCGACGACGAGCCGGCACGACGGGACCGCCTCGAGCAGCGCCCGAGCGACGAGCGAGCCGAGCGCGACCCGACGGACGCGGAGACCGGCGGCGGGCGGTCGGTGCACACCGCCACCCGCCGACTCACGGCTGCGTGGCGGCGGTTCAGCCGGAACCGCACGGCCGCGGTCGGACTGGGGATCATCGTCGCGATGGTGATCCTCGCGGTCTTCGCCCGCCCGATCGAGGTGACGACCGCGGAGTACCGGATCGCGCTCCAACCGATCTCGCTGGCTCCGTACGATCCCCACGAGCCGTTCGTCGGCCCGCCGAACGCCGGCCCCTCGTGGGCCCACCCCTTCGGCACGGACTGGGCGGGCCGCGACCAGCTCTCCCGCGTCCTCGTCGGCGGTCGGTACACGCTCGGTATCGGCCTGCTCGCCGTCGCGCTCGCGCTCTGTCTCGGCGTCCCGATCGGCGCGGTCGCGGGCTACGTCGGCGGGTGGGTCGACGGCCTCTTCATGCGGGTCGTCGACGTCCTCGCCGCCGTCCCGTTCCTTGTCCTCGCCATCGCCATCGTCCCGCTGCTCGAGCCGCTGCCGGTACTCGGCGGCGTCTGGACGGTCGTCGTCGCGCTGGTGGTGACCGGCTGGACCGGCTACGCCAGGCTGTTGCGGGGGGAGGTCCTCTCGGTCCGGGAACGCGACTACGTCACCGCCGCCGAGGCGCTCGGCGTCCCCGACCGGACGATCCTCCGCAGACACGTCGTGCCCAACGCCGTCGCGCCGGTCGTCGTCCAGGCGACGCTCAACGTCGGCACCGTCGTCCTCACCGCGGCGGCGCTCGGCTTCCTCGGTCTCGGCGTCGAGCCCGGCACCGCCGAGTGGGGCGCGATGCTCTCCCGGGGCCGCAGCTCGCTCGTGCAGGGACACTGGCACATCACCCTCTTCCCGGGCCTCGCGATCTTCCTGTTCGTGCTGTCGATCAACCTCGTCGGCGACGGGATCAACGACGCGCTCGAGCCCGCCCGCGAGGGGACCGACGACCGGAGGTGGCTGCGCTGATGGCCCTGCTCGAGGTCGAGGACCTCGTCGTCCAGTTCTACACCGACGACGGCGTGGTTCGGGCGGTCGACGGGATCAGCTACGAACTCCGCGCCGGCGAAACGCTCGGGCTCGTCGGTGAGAGCGGCGCCGGCAAGACCGTCGCCACCCTCGCCGTCCTCGACCTGCTCGAGGACGGAGAGATCGTCGACGGCGAGGTCCGACTCGACGGTCGGGACCTGCTCGCGTGCCCGCCCGACGAACGCCGGGCGATCCGGGGCGCCGAGATCGCGATGATCTTCCAGAACCCGGAGACGGCGTTCAATCCCGTCTACACCGTCGGCGAGCAGATCGCCGAGGCGGTCCGCGCCCACGAGGACGTCGCGGACGCGCGGGCCCGCGAGCGGACGATCGCCCTCCTCGAGCGGGTCGGGATCCCCGACCCGGCGACGCGGTACGGCGACTACCCCCACGAACTCTCCGGCGGGATGTGCCAGCGGGCGATGATCGCGATGGCGCTGTCCTGTGACCCCGCCGTGTTGCTCTGTGACGAGCCGACGACCGGCCTCGACGTCACCGTTCAGGCGGGGATCCTCGAGCTGCTCGAGGACCTCGCGGCGGAGTCGGAGACCGCCGTCCAGCTGGTCAGCCACGACCTCGGGGTCGTTGCGGAGGTGTGCGACCGCGTGCTGGTCCAGTACGCCGGCGAGATCGTCGAACGTGCGCCGGTCGCGGAGCTGTACTACGATCCTTCCCACCCCTACACCGCCGGCTTGCTCGCCTCGATCCCCCGGCTCGGCGACGACCGCGAGCGCCTCGCGGGGATCCCCGGATCGGCGTCGGACCCGATCGACCCGCCGACCGGCTGCCGGTTCCACCCGCGCTGTCCTTACGCCGAGGAGGCGTGCGCCCGGCGCAAGCCGCCGCTGGTCGAGACGGGTTCGGGAACGCCCGCCGCCGAAACTGGCCCCGAGGCCCACGCCGCCGCCTGCCTCGCGTACACCGGCGACCTCGAGGGCGCACTCGACTACGAGGTGCAGGTACGAGGTGAGGGCGACGGGGAGCCGGATCGAACGCGCCGCCAGCGGGGTGAGTCGCGGTGACGACGGCCGGCGACGAGCCGCTCCTCCGGGCCGACGGCCTCGAGAAACGGTACGAGACGGCCGACGGGCTCCTCGATCGCCTGTTCGGCCGCACCGAGACGGTCCGAGCGGTCGACGGCGTCGACCTCGAGGTCCGCGCGGGCGAGACCCTCGGACTGGTCGGCGAGAGCGGCTGTGGCAAGACGACGCTGGGCCGCACGCTGGTCCGACTGCTCGAGCCCGACGCGGGTTCGATCGCCTTCCGGGGCACCGACGTGACCGATCGCTCGGGCGCGGCGCTGCGGGAGTTCCGCTCGGCGGTCCAGTACGTCTTCCAGCGGCCCGACGCCAGCCTGAACCCGCAGTTGACGGTCGCGGAGATCGTCGGCGAGGCGCTTTCGGTCCACGACGTCGTCCCCGCGGACCGACGCGAGGGGCGCGTCCGGGACCTGCTCGAGACCGTCGGGTTGCGGGCCGGCCACGCCGACCGGTACCCTCGCGAGTTCTCCGGCGGCCAGCGCCAGCGGATCGCCATCGCCCGCGCGCTCGCGGTCGAACCCGATCTCGTCGTTCTGGACGAGCCCGTCTCGTCGCTCGACGTCTCCGTCCAGGCCCGCATCCTCGACCTGCTCGCCGACCTGCAGGAGCGGTTCGACCTCGCGTACTGCTTCATCACCCACGACCTCTCGGTCGTCGACCACGTCGCCGACCGCGTGGCCGTGATGTACCTCGGGCGACTCGTCGAG
>SDGW01000675.1_pt1 | contig 14269 bp, 18 predicted proteins | sample 2873831 | NCBI WGS metagenome assembly SDGW01 (sample SAMN08132700, study PRJNA421101) | hypersaline lake metagenome | isolation source: celular fraction 0.22 microns magnesium sulfate-rich crust from ephemeral... | place: Spain: Penahueca Lagoon, Toledo | collected 2011-07
AACTAAAGCGCCGAACATCGTCGTTCTCGAATTGCTTCAGTCACGTCGAACCAGAAACAGCCGAATCATGGCTTCAAACCTTCGCTCGATGGCACAATGCCACTAACTAAACACCGCCGAGTTCGGCCAACGAGAGCGCGGAGCCGACGACCGACCGGCGGAAGGTCGGCATCGCCGAGTACGAGGTGGCGACGGACGGGACCGTCCTGACGACCAGCGGCCTGGGCTCCTGCGTCGGCGTCGCGCTGTACGAGCCGGCGGCTGGGGTCGCCGGGCTGGTCCACGTGATGCTGCCCGCCGCGTCGGAGGGCGAGGGCGCGCGCGCGAAGTTCGCCGACAGCGGCGTCGCGGTCCTGCTCGACGCGATGGCCGAGGCGGGCGCCGACCCCGACGGCGTCGAGGCCAAGATCGCCGGCGGTAGCGACATGCTCGACCTCTCCGGGGACGGGTCCTCGATCGGGACCCGGAACGTGGAGGCCGTCCGCGGGGCCCTCGACGAACACGGCGTCCCCATCGTCGCCGAGGACGTCGGCGGCCGGCACGGCCGGTCGCTGCGCCTGGAGGGGACCACCGGCGATCTGGTGGTCAAGAGCGCCGACCAGGACGCCGCTACGTTATAGTAATTGAAAACGAAGGGGCAGACGCCGGTCAGTTTTCGCCGAATATACCAGAACAGGAACCACTCCTGGCGGCGAGCGCCCGTACGTCGGAGAAGGCCTGTTGATTTCGATACTAGACGTTACACGGTTCTTGCTCCCCCTCCTTGTATCGCCGTCCACGTTGCTTCTACCCCGCTGACACGAAACGGCACATTTTGTTATCACATTCGATATCACAGCCAGAATCTTCAAGAGTGTGAATGGCAACTACCCTGCCAATGAGTGGTATCGAGCTCGTCCCGACTGCGCAGGTAACGCTCCCCGACGGGGGAATCCCGCTCGCCGTGCTGCTCGCGAGCGGCGCGGCCGGGATGAGTATCAGGAACGTCTTCGACTCCATCCTCTCGGACGACGAGGGCGGCAGCGGCGGCGGTACGGAGGAGCTGGCCGACGGTGGCGGTCTGATGGCCGAAGAGGGTGACGGAGACGACCTCGGCGGACTGGGCGGGATGGACGACGGCGGCGACCTCGGCGGGCTCGACGACGGGTTCGGCGACGACGAGTTCGGCGACATGGACGACGCCGGCGGCGCCGCGACCGACGAGCTCGAGCACCGCCTCGACGAGCTGGAGAATGAGGTCGGATCGCTCTCCTCGACGGTCAGCACCGTGCGCACGGAGAACGAACAGATCAGCGAGTCCGTCGAGGAGGTCGAGGAGAACGTCCGGAAACTGCTGGACATCTACGAGATGGTCACGCGCGGGGTCAACCCCTTCGCCGACGACATCGACGCCGGCATGGGCGGCGGGTTGGATCAGGACAGCTCCTTCGGCCTGTTCGACGGCGACGGCGAGGAGGAAGCGGAGGAGGAGATCGACGAGGACATCGCCGACGCCGACGCGGAGGGCTTCTTCGACGACGACCTCGTCGAGGAGGACGACGACGACCCCTTCGACGACGGGTTCGACGAGGGCGGTGACGACCCGTTCGGCGACGACATGGAGGGCGGCGGCGACGACGGCGACGACGAGAGCGGCAAGTCCTTCCAGGAGCTGAAAGACGAGTACGAGTCCGGCGACGCCGAGTGGGCCGAGGAGGAAGACGGCGAGGGCGACGACCTCGGCGCGGACGAGGCGTTCGATGAGGACTTCGACGGCGGCGACGAGGAAGCGGACGACCTCGCGGACGACGACCTGTTCGACGAGGTCATCGAGGAGGACGACGGCGACGCGGCCGCGGACCCCGAGCCCGCGGCGGATTCCGAACCCGCCGTCGAACCGGAGCCGGAACCCGAACCGGAGCCCGCGACGGAGCCGGAACCCGAGCCCGCCACCGCGGCGGCCGGCGAGGCGAGCTCGGACGACGCAGCCAGTGCGGACGACGACGGCAAGCCCTACCTCGCGGAGCTGCCGGACGGGTTCGCGGGCGACCTGATCGTCGTCGAGTGGCTCGAGTACCTCGTCGAGCAGGCCGGCTACCGCGAGGCCGCGCGCGCCATCGACTACTACGAGACCATCGACTGGATCGACGAGCCCGTCGCCGAGCAGCTCCAGGACGTCCTGCGCGGGTTCGACGACGTCGAGGCCGGATCGGGCGGGCTGACCATCGACCACCACACGCAGAGCCTGCGATACGTCAGCCAGCTCGACGGCGGCGGCGACGCGGTCGCGCTCTCGAAGCTCGTCGGAGGTGGTGCCGATGGGCTTCAGCGTTAGCGGGTCCGCGGCCATCGTCTTCGTCGGGCTGTTCGTCGCCTTCGGGATGTTCTACACCGCCACCGCGAACGGGTTCGAGAACGTCCACGAGGCCCAGGACGAGCGCACGGACCGGACGCTCGTGGCGCAGAACACCGCGATCGACCTGACCCTCGCGGAGTACAACAGCACGGCAGACGAACTGACCGTTCGCGTCGACAACACCGGCGCGACCGAGCTGACCGTCGGCGACGTGGACCTGCTGGCGAACAACGCGTACCTCTCGGGCTACGCGACCGAGGTCGACGGGGACACCGACACCGAGCTGTGGCTCCCCCAGGAGCAACTGACGATCACGGCGTCGATCGACGAGAATCCGGGCCGCGTGAAGCTCGTGACCGGGCCGGGCGTGGCCGGGACGATGGAGACGACGGAGGTGAGCTAGATGGCCAGCGCCTCGGTCTCGCACCTGATCATCTTCATCGCGAGCATGGTCGTCGCGGCCAGCGTCGTCGGCGTGTTCACCGACTCGGTCAACCGGCTCAGCGACGCGATCAGCGACCAGGGGCTGGACGTCAGCTCCGAGGTCCGCAGCGACGTCGAGATCATCTCGGACGCCGGCAGCGACGCCGTCTACGACAGCGCCGGGAACGGCAACGTCACGCTGCACGTCAAGAACACGGGGTCCGAGCGGCTCGGGCCCGACCTGATCGACGTGTTCGTCGACGGGCGGTACACGACCGAGATCACGGCGACGCTGCTGGGCGGCGCCGACAGCTGGGGGCCGGGCGAGGTCGTCCGGCTCGAGATCTCGGCGACGCTCGCGTCCGGCGACCACCGTATCAAGATCGTCGTCAACGGCGACGAGGAGGTGTTCGAGTTCCGCACATGAGTCTCGCAACCCAAGACCTGTTCTCGCTCGGCATGGAGGACCACGACCGACTGAACAAGGAGCTCGGCGGGGGCATCCCGCCGGGGAGCATCATCCTCGTCGAGGGCGACTACGGGGCCGGGAAGTCGGGGATGAGCCAGCGGGTTTCCTACGGGCGCTGCGAGGAGGGCCACGACGTGACGATGCTGGCGACGGAGCTCACGGTCGGGAGTTTCCTCGACCAGATGCACTCGCTGTCCTACGACGCGGTCGACCACCTGCTGGACGAGAACATGCTGTTCCTGCACGCCGACATCGGCGACGGGAACACCTTCTCCGGGGACGACGAGGAGGGCGACCGCAAGCAGCTGCTCAAGCGGCTCATGGAGGCGGAGGTGATGTGGGATGCGGACGTGATCATCGTCGACACGTTCGACTCCATCCTCCGGAACGACCCCAAGTTCGAGGCGCTGGTCCGGCAGAACGAGGAGCGCCAGGCGGCACTGGAGATCATCTCCTTCTTCCGGGACATCATCGCCGAGGGCAAGTGCGTGATGCTGACCGTCGACCCGTCGACGCTGGACGAGGAGGCCATCGGCCCGTTCCGGTCGATCGCCGACGTGTTCATCGAACTGGAGATGATCGAGGTGGGCAACGACGTCCGCCGCCAGATCGCCGTCAAGCGGTTCGCGGGCATGGGCGAACAGGTCGGTGACACCATCGGCTACTCGGTGCGCTCGGGCACCGGCGTCGTCATCGAGTCCAGGAGCGTGGCGTAACCATGACCGAGCACGGACGACCCAAGCCGTCAGACCAACTGCGGCAGGTGGCGGCCCGCCGTCCCCACCTGCGGGACCACCTCAAGAAGTTCAAGCAGATCACCGGGGAGTTCCCCACCTTCATCGAAGAAGCCGACGACGACTTCGAGTCCGACCGGCCGAACGTCCTCTACCCGGTCGGCGGGCCCATCTTCTGTCACGTCTACGGCGACGTGGGCCAGGACATGCGCTACTACGCCATCGAGCCCGACCTGGACCAGGAGGAGCAGGTCGTCTTCGGGAAGGTCCGCGACAAGCTCCTGCAGAAGTCGGTCAACAAGCCCGCGCCCCAGAGCGAGACGGAGTACGACGACCGCATCGAGGAGCTGCTCCAGGAGTCCACCCGGGTCCGCGACCGCGACGCCGACCGGGGCGTGCTGACGCGGCTGGCCAACATGGGTAGCGTCGGCCAGGTCGAAGTCACCGAGAGCACCTACGAGAACATCCTCTACCGGCTGAACCGCGACATCGACGGCCTCGGACCGCTGGAGCCGGTGATGCGCGACCCGGCCAACGAGGACATCCACGTCATCGGCCGCGACGAGTGCCACGTCGACCACGCCGTCTACGGCATGCTCGAAACGACGGTCGAGTGGCCCAGCGAGCAGGCCTTCGACCAGTGGCTGCGCAACATGGGCGAGCGGATCGGCGACCCCGTCTCCGACTCCGACCCCATCGTCGACTCGACGCTGCCCGACGGGTCGCGTCTGAACCTGATCTACTCCGACGATATCTCCGTCAAGGGCCCCTCCCTGACCATCCGCCAGGGCGACGAGGTGCCCCTCTCGATCTTCCAGATCACCAAGTGGGGCACGCTCAGTCCCGAGCTGGCGGCCTACCTCTGGCTGTGCCCGGAGAACGAGCAGACCGTGTTCGTCGTCGGGGAGACGGCGTCCGGGAAGACGACGACGCTGAACGCCATCACCTCGTTCATCCCGCGGGACTCGAAGATCTACACCGCGGAGGACACCGCCGAGGTGCTGCCGCCGCACAACACCTGGCAGCAGCTGCTGACCCGGGAGGGCGACGACGAGGGGACCAGCGTCGACATGTTCGACCCCGTGGCGGCCGCCCTCCGGTCGCGCCCGGACTACATCATCGTGGGTGAGGTCCGTGGTGAGGAGGGTCGGATGGCCTTCCAGGCGGCCCAGACCGGTCACCCGGTCATGCTGACCTTCCACGCGAGCGACATCGTCTCGATGATCCAGCGGTTCACCGGCGACCCGATCAACATCCCGGAGACGTTCATGGACAACGCCGACGTGGCGCTGTTCCAGAACCGCGTCAAGCAGGGCGATCAGGTCCTGCGTCGCGTGACGTCGGTCCAGGAGATCGAGGGCTACTCCAAGGAGATGGACGGCGTCGTCACCCGGCAGGCCTTCTACTGGGACCCCGTCGAGGACGAGATCGTCTTCCAGGGGATGAACAACTCCTACGTCCTCGAGGAGCAGATCGCGACGCTGCTGGGGTACGAGGACACCCGCGACATCTACAACGACCTCGAGTACCGCGCCGACATCATCCGGCGCGCCATCCAGGAGGACATCACTGGCTACCACGAGGTCAACGAGTTCATCCAGAACTTCCAGCGCGACGGCATCGAGGGGGTTCCCTTCACCATCTCCCGGCCCGACTGATGGCCTCGAACGACGCCGAGAACCGCCTGAACCTGACCGCCTCGGAGTTCGTCGAGTCGCTCGTCGACGCCTACCAGCGGATGCAGGTTCCGCTGGAGCGGTACGTCCTCTTCATCCTGCTTCCGTCCGGGGCCTTCTTCGTGCTGTCGGTGGCGGCGGTCGTCCTGCTGGACCTGCCGACGGCGGTCACGGTGCCGGTCCCCATGCTCGGCCTGCTCGCGCTGCTGGCAGCCGTCTTCTACCCGAAGATCCTGGTCAGCCAGCGCCGCCAGCAGCTCAACAACCGGTTCCACCTGCTCGTGACCCACATGACGGTGCTGGCGACGACGAAGATCGACCGCATGGAGGCGTTCCGCACCCTCGCCGAGGAAGAGGAGTACGGCGAACTGGCCAACGAGATGCGCCGGATCGTCGAGCTGGTCGACACGTGGAACCAGAGCCTCGACGACGCCTGCCGCCGCCGCGCCAAGCAGGTCCCCAGCGACGCCGTCTCCGACTTCCTTGACCGACTGGCCTACACGCTCGGCGCCGGCCAGTCCCTGGAGGACTACCTCATCAGCGAGCAACAGCAGATCATCCAGAACTACAAGACCGTCTACCAGGGCACGCTGGACAACCTGGAGGTCATGAAGGACCTCTACCTGTCGATGATCCTCTCGATGACGTTCGCGCTGGTGTTCGCGACGGTCCTGCCCGTGCTGACCGGGACCGACCCAACCATGACCGTCAGCGCCGTCATCGTCATGTACGTCTTCGTCCAGTCGGGGTTCTACCTGGCCATCCGGTCGATGGCGCCGTACGACCCCGTCTGGTTCCACCCCGAGGAGTACCCCTCCGACATCGAGCGGCGCGTCGACCGTGCCACCTACGCCGGCCTCGGGCTCGCCGGCCTGCTCCTGTTCGTCTCCTTCGGCGGGATGCTCGGCGTCTCGCCCGTGACGCTCGGCGACGTCTTCTTCTTCATGGACGAGGTCCCGCTGCCGTTCTACGCCGCTACGCCGATCACGCCGCTGCTGCTCCCCGGCATCGTCCTCCGCCGCCAGGAGAAACTGATCAAGGCCCGCGACGAGGAGTTCCCCAGCTTCATCCGCGCGCTCGGCGCCACCGAGGGCGCCAAGCAGTCGACCACCTCCATGGTGTTGCGCACCCTCCGGAAGAAGGACTTCGGCCCGCTGACCCCGAACATCGACGACCTCTACAAGCGGCTGAACATGCGCATCGAGCCCGCCGAGGCCTGGCACTACTTCACCGCCGATTGCCGCTCGTACCTCGTCCAGACCTTCTCCGAGATGTACCTGGTCGGCCGCGAGATGGGGGGGTCGCCGAAGCAGCTCGGCGAGCTGATCGCCGAGAACATGAACGAGGTGCTGCAGCTGCGCCAGCAGCGCAACCAGGCGACCACGACCATGATCGGCCTCCTGTACGGGATCACCGCGGCCTCCACGTTCGCCTTCTTCATCGGCCTCCAGGTCGTCAACATCCTCTCGTCGCTGTCGCTGGATCTGGACACCAGCAACAACCCCGGCTTCGACGCCGGTTCGCTGATCCACACCGAGGTCTACGACATCCCGCTCATCGAGTTCCTGCTGATCATCATCATCATGTTCGGGGCCATGCTCTCGGCGCTGATGATCCGGACCGTCGACGGCGGCCACAAGGCCAACACCTACCTCCACTTCGTCCTGCTGTCGTGGATCGGGGCTCTCACCGCCGTCGCCACGAAGTACCTCGTGACGCAGTTCCTCGCAGTCTGAATTTTTACTGTCGTTCGATAGAGCTTCGCTCTCTCGGAATGACGAAGGACGCCGGCGGCGTCTTCCGACCCACGGGGGGTCGCCGATGGCGACTCCCCTGCAAAAATTTAGTACAAAAACTACCGTCTCGCGAGCGAAGCGAGCGAGAAGTGAACGGCTCACTCCGCTCGGCGGATGCCGTGTGCCGCAACTGTTCGTCTACGCGCGCTGGGCCCTGTCGCTCGCGGTGGGGTCGTGGCCGAACCACAGCGCGGCGGCGCCGATCCCCGCGAGGAGCGCGATCACGGCGGTCACGGTCGGCGAGAGCGGCCACGGGGCGATCCCCGCCGCGTCGACGATGGCCAGCAGCCCCATGATCAGGAACCCGGCCAGCGAGAACTGTCCGAACGGGCCGAAGCCGTTGTCATCTGGTGCCATAGCGGCCGGCCGTACGGTCGCGACGCGCAAGTACTGTTGGATAACTAACTATTGTGGCGCGGGAGTGGAACGTATCCGGGGCGGTCCCCGCTGACGGTCACGACGGCAGGGCCGGTTACTCGCGGACGGCCTCAAGGACGACGCCGTCCTCGAAGCGGCCCCGCTCGTCGGCCTTCGCCTCCCGCATCGCTTCCAGAGCGGCCTCCGAGACGTCGTGCGTCCCCGCGAGCGCGGCGACGACTTCCAGCACGTCGACCAGTTCCTCGGGGTCCTCGCTCTCGTGGTACTCCGCGACCTCCTCGTCGAGTTTCTCCCGGAGGCGCTCCCGATAGGCCTCGCCGTCGACGGTGCGGGTCACGGGCACTTCGTCGTCCGCCCTGATCATCTCGGGAATCCCGTCCCGGACCAGTTTGTCGTACTCCCTGGGCACGGTCGGCGATCGAAGCCGCGCTCCGTAGTTCCGACGGTCGCTCGCCGGCCATCGCGGGTCTTATCCGGAGCGGCCGCTTCTCCGCAGGTATGAGCAAGCGCGAGGAGTTCCTGGCCGGCGAGCGCGTCGAGGACGTGGCCTTCTTCCTCCACGAGGACGCGGTCGGTAACATCTCGGCGCTGGACGACTACGCCGAGCAGGTCGAGGACGGCGTCGTCCTCGTCGTCGAGGGCGACTCCGGCCGCAGCGCGTTCCAGTCCGCGACCGGCATCGACCCGATGGGGCTCGCCCGCGAGGCGATGCAGACCGACGGCGAGATCAGCCGCGACCTCACCGGCGGCGTCTGCCCGGCCGGCGGGGACGGCGAGGACCACACGACGAAGTTCGTCTTCGCCTTCGCCGAGGAGCAAAACGAAGAGGTCGGCGGCGTCTACGCCGAGGGCGACGTGATCCACGCCTACGGCGTCTGCACCTGCGGCGAGCACTACTCCGAGAAGTGGGTCGTCGGCGAGGAGTAACTGTTTACGCGTACGCGCGTTCTACAACCAGTCTGATCGGCGCCAGCAATCGCTCGACCAGTGCCCGAGCGATCCCGGTGGCCGGCCCGCCGTCGTGCCCGTAGGCGACGCTCACCTCGTCCCGCGTCACGCTGTGGCGGAAGTGCTGGGTCCCGTCGAGGAGGAACCAGCCGCCTGGGAGCGCGAACAGGGCGACGACCCACGACAGCCTACCCGACGCGAGAAAGGCGGCGAACCCGAGCGCAAGCAGTCCCAGCAGGACGTGGTTCGCGTAGTCGCCGACGAGCGACTCGGCGAGGTCCTCGGCCAGCAACAAGGCGAGAAAACCGGTAGCCGATCCGGCCGCGTACCGAGGCGAGTCCGAGAGTATAGCCAGCGTCGCGGCCACCGCGACGGCCTGCAGCAGTCGCGACAGGACGCGGGTCCGCGACGGGACGGACGAGTGGAGGGCGGCGATCGGCATCGGTCGTGGCCGGTGGCTCGACCGGGGAGCAAATCAAGCTTGTTTCTCCGTCAGGTGTCGTCTCCGTCCGCGTCTTCGCCCTCCGTCGCTGCGTCGTCCGTCTCGCCGTCTCCGTCCGCCCCCTCCTCGACCTCCAGCCGCCGGAAGGCGTCGACGATGGCTTGTTTGGCCACCGCGCCCCGCGTGCTCCAGTGGTGGGCGTAGTCGAGCATGTCGTCGTAGACGTCGGGCTTGCAGCCGGCGGCGCGGGGGTGGCCGCCGCCGGAGACCTGCCGGGCGACCTCGTGGCAGCGCTCGAAGGTCTCCGTGCCGCGGATGGAGGCGGAGCCGGCGGGCTTGACGATCACGGCGGCGTCGGCGCCCCGCTCGCGCAGTTCCTCGGCGACCTCGTTCTGCGAGCAGCGGCCGTAGGTGACCCCGACGGTCCAGGGGCCGACCTCCCGCAGCTCGGCGCGCTCGACGGCCTTCTCGATGAGGGCCTCCTTCTCGACGCGCTTCTCGGCGAGAAAGTCGTGGATTTCCGGCGAGAGGTCCGGGCCGTGCTCGAGGACGGCCTCGATGTACTCCTCGGGCTCGGACCAGTAGGAGAAGTCCGCCAGGTCGTCGCTGCGCTCGTCCTCGCGGATCCAGAGGTCGTGGTCGCGGGTGACCGCGGCCAGTTCGCGGAAGCGGTCGGGGAAGTCGTAGTCGAGCTGCTCGTGGACGACGTCGGCGGTGCAGACCTCGTCCGAGTCGCCGACGACCCGCTCGACGCCGGCCTCGTCGACCAGCGCGGCGAGGGCGTCCTCCCACTGGTGGTGGTCGTACCAGCGGACGTCCTCGACCCGGGCGACCAGGTCGGGCAGCGCCGCGACGTCCTCGTCGCTGTCGGGCGCGAGGTCGCAGACGACGACGGTCGCCTCCGTCTCGGCGTACTCGGCGACCCACTCCAGCGTCTCCTCGAGTTCGTGGGGACCGGCGGGGACGAGCGCGCCCTCCCCGTAGGCCTCCCGCACCAGCGCGGTGCAGGCCAGGCCGTCGGCGTCGGGGTCGGCGACCACCACGGTGCCGGCGCCGTCCAGTTCCTCGGCGACCTCCTGTTCCTGTCGGTCCTCCTCCAGCGAGTCCGGGACGAAGAAGCCCTCGCCGGGCAGGATCGACTTCCGTTCCAGCGAGAGGCGGTCGTCGTCGATGAGCCAGTCGTCCATACCCGGACCTGAACCCCGCGGTCAAAGAACGTCGCGGTCCGGGGCGGTCCGGGCGCGGCGCCGCGGACGCGGCGGCGCAGGCGTGGTATTGCGGGCGAGGGCGCTCGCGGTTGCTACGCCTCGCCGTCCGCCGCGGCGTCCTCCAGCTGCCGTACGGTCAGCACCGGGTACTCCGCGCGGCGGACGACGCCTTCGGCGACGCTGCCCAGCAGGTAGCCGTGCTCGCCGTGGCGGCCGCGAGTGCCCGTGACGATCACGTCGGCGTCGATCCACTCGGCGTAGGCGCAGATCTCGCTGATCGGGTCGCCCTCCCTGATGGCCGTGACCACCGTCTCCTCGCCGGGATCCGGATCGTCGGTGGCCGCCTCGCGGACGAAGGTCAGCGCCTTGCCGCCCTCCGTCGCCAGCGCGCGCTCGAAGTCCTCGCGGACGTCGTCCGGCGTCGCCGCGACGTCGCCCGAGTCGACGACGTACAGCGCGTGGACCGTCGCCTCGAACCGCCCGGCCAGGTCCACGGCCGCCCGGACGGCCCGCTCCGCGCTCGCCGAGCCGTCCGTGGCGATGAGTACCGTCTCGAACATGCGCGGTGCTATCCGCGCCGGGGCAATAAAGCCGCGGCACCGCGGCTCGGCCCGGAGGCTTTTTGCGGGGGCCGACCCCATCCACGGTCGATGGAGGTCGACCTCGTGCTCGCGCCCGTGGACGGCAGCGACCGGTCGGAGCGGGCGGTCGAGTACGCGCTTGCGGTCGCGGACGCCTACGGGGCGGACATGCACCTGCTGTTCGTACTGGAGGAGACGCTGGTCGAGGCGATCGACGCCGGGGAGGTCGAGGCGGAGTCGATCGCCAGCGAACACCGGGCGATCGCCGACGGCGTCCGGGAGCGCATCGACGGCGACGACACGGCGCTAACGTACTCCACTGCCGCGGGGTTCTCCCAGCGGCGGCTGGCCCAGTCGCCGGGGAGCGTGATCCTCGACGTCGCCGAGGAGATCGACGCCGACTTCGTGGTGGTCCCGCGGGAGTCGGCCAGCACGGACCCGGAGGAGGCCATCGGCAAGGCCGCGCTGTACGTCATCGAGTACGCCAGCCAGCCGGTGCTGTCAGTGTAGACTGATCGCCATCTCCAGCTCGAAGCGCTCGCTGTCGGTCGTCTCGAAGCCCACCTTCTTGTAGAGGGCGACGGCCGGGTCGTTCCAGCGCTCGACGGTGAGCCAGACGTGTTCGATGCCCTCGGCCGCGCCGTAGCCCAGCAGCGTCTCGACCAGTTCCGTGCCGATGGAGGCGCCCTGGTACTCCGCGAGGACGAAGATGGCCAGCTCGTAGGCGTCGTGCTCGTCCGGGACGAGCGTGGCGTGGCCGACGGCGTCGTCGCCGTGCCAGGCGAGCACGTTCAGGCACTCCTCGGCGAGGATGTCGTCCAGCCAGCGCCGGATCGCGGACTCGCGGCTCGGCGGGATCCCCTGCGCGCGGTCCTCGGGGGCGAACTCGACGTACATGTCGACCAGCGCCTCGCGGTCGTCCTCGTCGGCCGCCTCGACGCGGACGGTCCGGCCCTCGCGGTCGGTGAACGTCCGCGGGGGCTCGGGGAACGAGCCCGCCGGCTCGTCGGGATACTCGCGTATCATCGCACGAGCGTCACCGGGGTCTGCGCGTTCAGCAGCACGAACTCGGCGATCGATCCCAGCTGAATCTTGCCGAGCGTGCTGCGCTGGCCGCTCCCCAGCACGATGCGGTCGTAGTTCTCTTGCTGGGCAATCTCGACGAGCTGCGGTCCCGGCTCGCCCTCGATGCGACGGATCGTCGCCTCGAAGTCGGCCTCGTCGAGGATCTCCCGGACCCGCTGCTCGACCTCGTCGTCGTCGGCGTCGACCTCCTCGTTGCCGAACACCGCCACCGTGAGGTCGTCGTCGGCCTCGCGCGCGCGTTCGATCGACGTCTCGAGGGCCTCGTAGGAGAGGCGACTGCCCCCGACGCCGAGTAACACTTTCATAGGCGAGCCAAAGAGGCCGGCCGCCAAAAAGCCACGTACACGAGCGAAATTCACACCGTTCGTCCCGACTCCGCGATCGGGGCAGCGGGCGTGCCGATACGCTTTTTCGCCCCCAGGACACAGGGACGGCCATGACCGACGGCGCGTCGCCGGAGACGGACGAGACGGACGAAGAGCGAGCCGACGCGGGAGGTGCCGAGCCCGCCGGAACGGGCGTCGACGGTGACGGACTCTCCGACGGCGAGGCCGCCGACGACGGGGCGTCCGAGAGCGACGTCCCGCCGGACGTCCAGAAGTACGACCGCTTCAAGAAGATCGAGGGCGGGACCTACGACCGCGCCAACGAGTTCCTCCGCGAGCGCACGTACATCACCGCCCGCGAGTGGGCCATCGCGCGCCTGTGTGCGGACTTCCGCACGGAGACCGGCGTCGAGATGACCAAGATCGGCGAGAACCTGCCCGAACTTGTCCCCTTCATGACCGACACGTACACGCCCCAGGCAGTCAACCAGGCCCGGGCCGCCTTCGAGGAGAAGGTCCGCAAGGCCGGCGCCACCTTCCTCTACGGCGCGATGTGCGACTTCTTCACCGCCGAGGAGCTCGACGACGTGATGTACGAGTCCACCGAGGTCGCCAAGTTCCTGCTGGAGGTCGAGGGCGTCGAGCTCAGCGTCGAGGAGGAGCTGGACGCCGAGGACCGTATCTCCGAGGTCATGCGGGAGGTCCGCGAGCACTCCGCGGAGCTGCGCCACGACGAGTGTCCCCACTGCGGGCACGACCTGGACGAGGAGGCGTAGGGGGCAAAATCGGAAGCCCGATCGATCGGCCGTCGTCAGTCGGGAAAGAGCAGTGAGGGGTCGGTGAGGTCGATCTCGACGACTTCGTCCCCGGCCAGCCGGCGGACGTACGCGGCGAGGCCGTGCTCCGCGGCCGCGCGTTCGAGAGCGTCGCGGTCGTCGCGGTCGTAGTACGCGGGCAGCAACACCGCACAGCCGTCGGCACACTCCGTGGCGAGCAGGAGGTAGATCCGCTCGTCGGCCGGCGCGCGGTAGACGTCGACCCGGTCGATGGAGCGTCCGTCGAGGACGTCGCGGACCGCCTCGTACTCGTCGTCCCGCACCAGCACGTCCAGCCCGACCCGCTCGTCGTCCCCCTCGCCGACGACCGCGGTCACGTCGTCGGGGTGGCAGGCGACGACCAGACGGCCGTCCGCCCGGTAGTCCTCGGCCATCGCGTGCACGTCGTCCATCACCCGCTCCCAGCCGTCGGCGTCGAGGGGACCGGACCCGGCGTCGTCGCTCATCGCCCGTAACGTGACACGCAGCCGTCAAAACAGTTGGGTCCGTGAACCGGCGTGGCGACGCGCGACGGCGACAGCAGCCCGTGTCACTCCGTCCGGACGTTCCGGCCCCGGGGATCTCCGAACCGCTCCTCGCCGTCGGACTCCCGGCGGTAGGCGACGCGTCCGCGGACCAGCGTCAGCTCCGGGAAGACGCCCTCGAACCCCTCGAAGGGCGTCCAGTCGACCTTCGAGTGGAGGTCGCCGCCGCTGATCTCCCGGCGGTCGTCGGGGTCGACGAGCACGAGGTCGGCGTCCCGGCCTGCCTCGATCCGGCCCTTCGCGGGCAGGTCGAAGACGTCGGCGGGGTTCGCGGCGGTGAGGTCGCGGACGCGCTCGAAGGAGAGCGGGCTGCCGTCGTCGACCGCCTCGGCGAGCAAGAGGGGGAGCGCCGTCTCGACGCCGGGGACGCCGGACGGGGCGTCCCAGATGTCGGCGTCCTTCTCTTCGCGCGTGTGGGGAGCGTGGTCGGTGGCGATCATATCGACCGTCCCGTCGGCGACGCGCTCGTAGACGGCCGCCCGGCGCTCCTCGCTGCGGAGCGGCGGG
>SDGW01001460.1_pt1 | contig 14260 bp, 18 predicted proteins | sample 2873831 | NCBI WGS metagenome assembly SDGW01 (sample SAMN08132700, study PRJNA421101) | hypersaline lake metagenome | isolation source: celular fraction 0.22 microns magnesium sulfate-rich crust from ephemeral... | place: Spain: Penahueca Lagoon, Toledo | collected 2011-07
ATCAAAGACTTCCTCGCGTGGACGACTTCTCGAAACACCGCCGTTCGAGTGTTCTACTTCGGCTTTGCGGTTATTCTCTACGATATGTGGTTGCTCGTTGACCTGCTGGTGCAGGTCAGCCTCGACATTGACCAGCGACTGAAACCACGCGTGCCTGCGCGGACATTCCTGAATATCGTCCGCAAGGAGGTTCCCGTGACGTAGGCGTTCCGCGGCGGCGGAACGCCGACTCATGAGAGATATCTCTGCTTAGCCATTCTATTTTCTATCGAATTACACTAGGAATGAACGATGCCGATCTTCGAGCGCTAACTTGAACAGGCAGCTCTAATTTTTCACTTCACCCATCAGTGTAGCAAATTGACGCTCATCGCTCGCTGATGCACATTCCGAACACCTGACTCTCGCTCTCTCCATCACGAGACGGCGAAGCCGTCTCGGACGACCCCGAGGCACTCGCCTTGCACCGCCTGTAGACGACGGGTCGTCGTTCGAAGGAGAACTGGTGATACGATCCCCTGTCCCGAGTGATCGGAGACCTGCAGGAGCGGGCGCGGGCCCACCGGCACCCGCTGACAGGAGGCCGTATGGCAGTGGTTCGTATGACGTGGCTTGCAACCGGCGATACGAGCCCGTCACCGAACGATCGTGACCGAAACGGGAGAGCGACGGGTGACCGCCTCCGCGACGCTGCCCAGCAGGACTCTCGACATCCCGGACCGACCGGTACTGCCCATCACGACGTGATCGATGTCGTGCTCGTCGATATACCGAAGGACCGTGCGGGCGGTATGGCCCTCGATAAACGCCGTTTCGATCCGCCGACCGTGCGTATCGGCGGTCGTCGCCGCGTCCTCGAGAAACGCTTGGCCCTTCTCCTTGGCGTATTCGTAGGGCGTCGTCCCCGGGTCCGACGGGACCCGGGTGACCTGAATAACGTGCAAGACGTGGATCTCGGCGTCGGGAAACAGGTCGAACGCTTCCTCGAGTGCGTCGATCGATTGCGAGGAGCCGTCGATCGGAACCAGGACGCGAGTCATAGTCTCCGTAGACGCCGGGCGGGCAAGGATCTACCGCGACTGGAAGTAGCCGTGATAGGTCAGTATCGATCGTAGTATCGGTTCAGGAGGCTCTCGAAAAGCGCCAGCAACGGATACCCGACCTGACTGATAATGAGTGCTGACGTCCCGCTCGAGCGAGGGGACACGAACGCAGTTGTCGCCCCCTAATGAAGCCAGCTGTCACGCTGCTCGAAGACAAGGTTGCCATCGTGACCGGCGGCGCAGTCGTCGACTGGTTCATACGGATTCCTGTTAGTCAGTGCCGGTGCAACCCAACCCGCACTGCGGGCCCACCGGGACATCGGTACAGCAGACCGTATCAGTTGACGACGGCGTGACGGTCGTCATCGCCGACATCGACGCGGAGGAGAGCACTATGCTAAGCTGTCTAGCCGCTGGAAAGACGGACGGCGCTCAGCCGCGTTTCTCGTCGAGTTTCGATCGCAGTTGCCGCGCGATGACTTCATCGTCGAGCAGCGAATCGGGGCCGGTGAAGTGAACGACCGGGCCGTTCTCGACGCGGAGCCACTCGTCGCTGCCGGTGCCGGCGAGCGTCACGGTCCGACGCGATGCGGGGAGTCCGTTGGCGCGTCGTCGACCGGTCTGTTCGCGAACGCTCGCGACCTCGAGTGGGGTCTCGTCGACCGGCGAGACGACGAGGTCGTACTGTGACAGTGACGGATCCAGCGTTTGCATCGCGTCGCGATAGCGGCGAGCGGCGTCACAGGCCTGCTGGGCATCGCTGTGGCTGTCGAATCGCGCGTCCGTAACCGGTTCGGGTCGAATCCCCGACTCACGACAGGAGACGACGAAGTCACCCTCGGCGCTTCGAAGGGCGGCGACGGTGTCTCGCGCCGTCCTGATCGTCTCAACTGGAGTCGTGTACTCGTCCGTTCCGGATGTCGTCTGGGAGGTCACTGGTGAGACACCGTCGTGGTCGACCAATCGACGTGCAGCGTTTTCGCGGCGACACCGTTGCCGTCCCTGGATCGTTTCTGATACGCTGGGTTCGCTTTCCCTGTCGGCTTCCCCGTCATGTTTTTAGGTAAGCCTAAATCAACATAGGCATTCTGGTTTCGACCCGCCACAGCCACTCACAACGGTGTGGTTCACGCTGGGGAGTTCAACGGCCCAGCCAGCGCGTCACGAACCCCCTGCTGACACTCGCCTTCGGCCGGCGCGGGGTTCGGGATGCGCGAGGCGATCACGGATCTCGACGTGGAACCTCGAGCGATGCAGAACAGGACCGCCATCGGGTCGGGGGTCGGTGAATCACTCGAGAACGATTCCGGCAGTCAGCGCACGCTGACGCCGTGGCGGGCGAGGAACTCGGTGGCTCGCTTGATCTCGACCGGACTGCCAACGATCCGGCAGTAGTCCTCGCCCTCGGCGAAAACGGAGACCGTACAGACGTCATCGAGCTGCGCTTCGAGCCCCTCGAGTGCCTCGCTTGGGAGGACGATTTGGGTGCTATCACGCAGCTGCGATGCGTTCGACATATCTAGTCGGTCGGACGCCGGTCGTTTATGTGTGTCGAATTTTCGTTGCTAATGGTAATGTTATTTAGTGGTGTCAGCACGTCATCCTGTCCCACGGACTGTGACCGTTCGCGTGTCGCTCGAGTGGGGCGACCGCACCGTCACCGGGAACGTGTCGTCGGTGGCTACCGGATAGGTTTCGTACCCGAGCGACACGCGCGTCGTCTCGCTCGGGGCGAGGCGCACGGTCGCGGAGTCGACGACCTCCGGCGTGGTGCCGACGACGAGTTCGACCGTCTGCGTGCCGGCGGCGTCGCCGACGTTCTCGAGCGTGGCGGTCACCGACAGTCGCTGTCCGCCGGTTACCGGGATGTTCGTCCCGCTGATCGATACGGCGAACGACGGCGACCCGCCAGTGTCGTTGCCGTCGTCACGGCCATAGACGAGCACCGATTGGGAGGCCGAATCGTCGCCCGTTCGCACCCGAACCGGGAACTCGTCATCGTTCGCGACGGGGTAGGTCTCGTAGCCAAGCGAGACGGTCGTCGTCTCGCCCGCGTCGAGGGTCACCTGCTGGCTGTCGACGGTCGTCGGATCGTGGCCGACGACGAGGTCGACCTCGCGGCTGGCGGGCCCCTCGCCGACGTTCTCGAGCGTCGCCGTCACCTCGAGCCAGTCGCCGCCGGTCACGGGGGCGTTCGTCGACAGGTCCGACACGGTCAGCTGGCCGGCCCCCTCGTCGTCGGTTCCGATGACGGTGACGTCAGTCTCCGCGGTCGCGTGGCGCGTCTCGACGCGAGCCGGGAACGTCTGCGTGTTGCGGACGGTCGCGGTCGTGAACTCGAGTTGCACCGTCTCGGTTCGGCCGGCGAACACCTCAACGGTCCTGCTATCGACGCGCGTGGGGTCGTGGCCGACGATCAACTCGAGGGTCGCCTCGACGAAGCCGTGATAGGTGCTGTTGCCGTCGATCTCCAGTTCGGCATCGACGACGAGGTCCTCCCCCGCCGCTACCGGCGCGTTCGTCCCGGTGATCCGCACGTCGCGCATCGCTTCGATCGACGGCCCCTCGGTGCGGGCGACGGCCACGCGACCGTCGCGACAGACGACCCAGGCCATCATCGGGTAGCCACCGATAAACCAGATGGCGTCGCCCGCCGTCGTCGTGTACGTGGCCCTCGCGTCCGCCCCCGAGAGGTCGGCGCTGTCGACGTACGTGGCGTTGCGCCCTTCCTGCCAGAGGACGCGCTCGAGCGCGCCGTCGGTATCGGTGGCCGTCGCGGTCACCGTGAGCTCGTCGCGCGTCGTGACCGTGGCATCTGGCCCGGGGTCGCACGTGACCGTCACGCTCGGGGCCGCCGGCGCGTCGTCGGTGACCGTCACCCGCCAGGTGGCCGCGGCCCCGTCGACGGCAGCGATGACCTCGTACGTCCCGCGCTCGTCGAACTGGCCGTGAGCCGCCGGATTCCCCATGCGGTGCGTGTAACTCCAGAACGGTGCGCCCGGCGCTATCTCGGCCGTCCCGCGACCGTCGATCAACCACTCGACCGCCGTCGGGTCGACGCCTGGTGTGGCCGCAGCCTCGAACACCACCTCGCCGCCGGGCTGGACGGCCGTGTCGCCGTCGGCCGGGGTCACTCGCTCGAGGCGGCGCGGCTGGGCACGCCCGATCCGCGTCGTCGTGAGGACGCTCACGCTGCTCCCCACTGCCGTGACGTAGTCCCGCCTGTGCATACGGAGATATGTGGAGGATGGACGGGTATAGCTAACACAACGTTGGTGAGACGTACGTCCCCGAGGAAACGAGTGTTCAGTTCGCTGGAAGGGCGGCGCTGGGCAGGGTCGGCTCCGCGGCCGCGTCGGTCGGCGCGGGTCTCGAAAGGGTTTTTCGGCCCGACCGGTTGTGTACGGGCAAATGGGGCTCGAGGATGAAATCGAGGCAATCGAGGAAGAAATCGCCAACACGCCCTACAACAAGTCGACGGAGGCCCACATCGGCCGGCTGAAGTCCAAACTCGCGGAGAAAAAGGAGAAACTCGAGAAACAGCAGTCCGGCTCGGGTGGCGGTGGTGGCTACTCCGTCGAGAAACACGGCGATGCGACCGTCGCACTGGTTGGCTTCCCAAGCGTCGGCAAGTCATCGCTGTTGAACTCGCTGACCAACGCCGAGAGCGAAACCGGCTCCTACGAGTTCACGACGCTGGACGTCAATCCGGGGATGTTGAACCATCGCGGGGCGAACATCCAGTTGCTCGACGTGCCGGGGCTGATCGAGGGCGCGGCGGCAGGGAAAGGCGACGGCCAGCAGGTGCTGGCGGTCGTCCGCAACGCCGACCTGATCGTGTTCGTCCTCTCGGTGTTCGAGATCGACCAGTACGACCGCCTGCAGAAGGAACTCTACGACATCAACATCCGCGTCGATCAGGAGCCCCCGCGGGTCACGATCCGCCCGAAGATCAAAGACGGCATCAAGATCACCTCGAGCACCGATCAGGACCTAGACGAACAAACGATCAAAGACATCCTCCGCGAACACGGCTACGTCAACGCCGACCTCAACCTGCAGGAAAACGTCACCATCGACCGGCTGGTCGACGGGCTGATGGAAAACCGCGAGTACATCCCGTCGATTACCTGCGTCAACAAGGTCGACCTGATCCAGCCGGACTACAAGGAGACCGTCGACGAACAGTTGCGCGAGCGCGACTTAGACCCCGAGGAAGTCACCTTCATCAGCGCCGCGAAGGAGAAGGGCCTCGAGGCGCTCAAAGACCGTATCTGGGAGAACCTCGGTCTCATCCGAGTCTATATGGACAAACCCGGTCGCGGCGTCGACTGGGAAGAACCACTCGTGATCGAGGAAGGTGCTACCGTCGGTGAGGCCATCGAGAAACTCGGCGGCGAGATGGAAGAACGGTTCCGCTTCGCTCGGGTGAGCGGCCCCAGCGCGACCCACGACGAACAGCAGGTCGGGATGGACCACGTCCTCAAGGACGAAGACGTGCTGAAGCTGATTCTACGCCGGTAATCGCGGTCGGCCCGTCGTCGGAGCGCCGACACTGATTCGTGTTCGATGCCTCGAATCGGATTCATATCCACATTGTGACAATAGTATAATCTTTATTTCCGAGACGGGTTATCTCGGGGCAGACTAGCACGATAATCACGGGTTCTATCGTGCGTGATTATTGATGAGATAGTGGGTGGATCGGAACGGTGAAGCATATCCGGCGACCCGACGACTAGGTAGTTATGGCAGAGTTCGGCGCGCTCTCGCTCGTACCACCGCTGCTTGCGATCGGTCTCGCGGTCGTGACCCGGCGGCCGATGCTGTCGCTGTTTCTTGACTCGGCGGTGCGCTCGCCGTCCGCAAGTGGGCGACGGATCACTTAGAGAGCCAGCGGACCGTCGGGATGACCACGTGGATTCTCGGGATCGCCATGTTCTTCGACGACTACGCCAACACGGCGATCGTCGGGAGTACGATGCGCGAAATCTCCGACGAGTTGCGGATCTCCCGCGAGAAACTCGCCTACATCGTCGACTCGACGGCCGCCCCCGTCGCGACGCTCGGCATCTCGAGTTGGGTCGCGTTCCAGCTCTCGCTGATCAGTAGCGCCTACGAAGACATGGGCGTCACAGAGGAAGCGCCGACCGCGTTCGCGACGTTCGTCCGGTCGATTCCCTACAACACCTACGCGCTGTTGGCGATCGTCATGGTCGGCATCGTCGTCTATACCGGTCGAGACTACGGCGAGATGCTCGACGCCGAACACCGGTCGTGGACGACCGGGAACGTCAACCGCGAGGACGCACAGCCGCTGCAGAAGGTCGAGGAAGAACTTGGCGCGCCGATCGATAAGCGGCCGATGCTCCGGATCTTCTTCGCGCCCGTCGTCGTCCTGATTGCGGTGACACTCGCGAGCGCGTTCTGGACGGGCTACCAGTCGTGGGTCTCGAGTCAGGCCGAAGCAGGGCAGCCGACGGCGATCGGTGCCGCAATCGAGAGTGGCGGAATCAGCGAACTAGTGTCTGCGACCGTTCAGGTACTGGTCGACATCGTCGGCGCGGGCGACTTCGCGACGGCGCTGACCTGGGGATCGTTCGCCATGGTCGTCTCGGCGATCGTCCTCGGGCTCGCCTACGGGCTGTTCGACATCGGAGAGGCCGTCGACACCGTCCTCGACGGTTTCGGGATCATGCTGACGGCGGTGACGATCCTCGTCCTCGCCTGGACGATCAGCAGCGTCGCGGACACGCTCGGGACGGGCGACTACGTCGCCGGGATCGCACAAGGCTACCTGTCGGCGGAACTGCTCCCCGTGCTCATCCTGCTGGTCGCCGCCTTCGTCGCGTTCACGATGGGATCGTCGTGGGCGACGATGGGGCTGGTCACGCCCATCGCCGTGCCGGTCGCAACCGAGTTCGGGACGGGATTCGAACTCGTCCCGGTGGCCGTCGGTGCCGTCTTCTCCGGGGCGATCTTCGGCGACCACGCCTCGCCGATCTCGGACACGACGGTACTCTCAGCGACGTTCAGTGGGGCCGACCTGATCGATCACGTGCGGACGCAACTGCCCTATGCCGCGACCGTCTTCCTCGTCGTCGTGGGCTGTTACCTGCTCAACGGCTACCTGGGCGTGCCCGCGATCGTCTTCTTGCCGCTTGGCGTCGTCGCCCTCGTCGGTCTCGTTGTCGCCCTCTCGAGGGTCGACGCCGCTCGAAAGGACCTCGAGCCAGTTGCTACGCAGACGAAAGCAGACATCGATCGCCGCGGCCGTGAGACGACCACGGAGTCGCCTGACGGGGCCGAGTGAACCGCCACGGAGTCGCACCCCGAGGCACTCGGCCTGTCTTTTCTGTAGACAACCGCAGCCGCCAATTTTTTGGAGCGCGCAGGCTTCTACTGGGGTATGGACGGAACGCTCGACCACACGATGATTCGCATCGCGGACCTCGAGGAATCGCTCGACTGGTACCAGACTCACCTCGAATACGAGGAGAAAGACCGCTACGAGGGCGACGGGTTCACAATCGTCTATCTCGGCCCCGAGGACATGCACGAGGAGGGAGCGATGCTCGAGCTCACCCACAACGAGGGCGAAGAACCCGCAGTGGGTGACGCCTGGGGGCACGTTGCGGTCCGCGTTCCCGAGGGCGAACTCGAGAACTATTACCAGCAACTCATGGACGAAGGCGTCGAGGACTACCGCGATCCCGAGTCCTGTGGTGGCCGCTACGCGTTCGTCAAAGACCCCGACGGCCACGAGATCGAACTCGTCCAGCGTGACCCCGACGAAGGGGCGCTCTGGTCGCTCGACCACACCATGATCCGCGTCGAAGACGCCGACGAGGCACTTGGCTTCTGGACCCGCAAGTTCGGCTACGACGAGGTCGGCCGCTGGGAATCCGACACCTTCGCGAACTACTTCGTCGAACCGACTGACGCCGCCCCCGAGGCGATGTCCGTCGAACTCACCTACAACTACGACGGCCGCAGCTACGAGTTCGGCGACGCCTGGGGCCACCTCTGTGTCCGTGTCGACGACCTCGAAGACGACTGGGACCAGCTCATGACGCGCGAGGCCCCCGACTACCGCGACCCCGAGAGCAACGACAACATGTACGCCTTCACGAAAGACCAGGACGGCCACGAGATCGAACTCATAGAGCGCGACCTCGAGGCCGACTCGCTGTTCCCCTTCTAACCCGCTCGAGCGTTAGGGTTCGGGAATCGGCACGACGACGACCGGCCGATCCGCGGCCGCGAGAAGCCGTCGTGCGCTCGAGCCGAGGTCGCGTGTCGCACCGGGGCCCCCACCGTGTGCCCCGATAACGATCTCGTCGGCGTCGCAGTCTACCGCAGCCTCACAGAGCACATCGGCGGGTGTCCCTGATCGTCGCTCAGTCTCGACGTCGCCGACGGCTGCGAGTCGAACGGTGGCGACGTTCAATGCTTCGTCAGCATCGCGGCGTGCGGTCGGATCGTCCGCTGGCGCAACCGCGACCACTGAGACGGTATTGTCGGTCGTCGCGCGTTCCTCGAGATAGTCACAGATCGCCGCCGTCGTGTGAACGGAATCGGTTCCGACGAGATAGTGCATAGCGCCCCTCGAACGGCAATCTCGAAGAATCCTGTGGTATGTGTGAGCAGATCAGGTCTCGAGTACACCGCGTTTTCCGACCCTGAAAATACACTCGTATCACTAATACAATGGCACCGGATGGATCGATTGGGGGACGAGAAAGCCCTTCACAAAACGCCTTGATGGTCCCCCGGACCTCCCCGGACTCCGATCATCCCAGGGTCGCGACGCCTCCCCACACGGTCCCGCGTACCCCCTCACGCGGGCCGTGCCGCGTCGTTCGGCCCTCGTCGTGCCACTGGGTGTCAAGAGCAGCCAGGATTGCTTCGGCCCGCCACAGCTTTCACAGTGTGTGACTCGTTTTCTGTTTGCCTCGCTGGCCGATCAATGATGGCCGTACAGCGAGTACGTGATCGCGACCAGTCCGAACAGCCGACTCACGTTCTCGAGCAGCGCGATCACGATCCGTTCTGGGTCGACCAGCGTCGTCACCGCGACGTTGAGCACGAACGGACACAGCGTCAACAACAGTAATCCGATGGCGAGATACAGCATCGACCGGGCATCGTTTCGGCGGTAGCCACGGTAGGCCTGATAGGCGATCAGCGTCCCAAAGAGTGCGACCAGAAAGAGACTCGAGACGGTCAACAGTTCGAACAGCGTTGCCTCGTCGAGGCGCACGACGCTTTGCGTCATCGCATTCCCTCCCACATGCGGGTGAATTTGTCAGCGACGTCTTCCTCACAGTACGATAGCTCGAGTGAAAACGAGCCCTCATCCAGCGAGAGTTCCAGCCGATCCAAGTTCGCACGGTAGACGCTGTAGTGGTTGCCGTCTTGGGCGAGTTCCGTCTCTTCGGTGACGAGGTGACACTCCTCGAGGCGGTCGAGCCGGCGGTAAATCGTGGGGAGAGAGGCGTCACAGCGTTCGCTCAGGGTACTGGCAGACATGGGTTCGACGCTCGTGTGGGTGAGGATATCTCGTGCGTACTCGTCGTCGAGGACTGCGAGCAGTGTCGACAGGTCGGTGTCCTCACTCACTGGTATAGCAGTTCGTTCCGGTATTACTATGAAAAGCAGTCCGGTTTTTCTGAACGAGAAAACGCGGTCGTGAGCCGCCATGACGTGTGTCGTCGACAGCGTCAGCGCCGCTTTCGGTGGCTGACTCGGCCCAGGACAGTACCAGTAATCAATGCTTTCGCAGTCCAAGTCGGAATTTCGCGTGCGAACGCTCCGCAGGGGTTATTTCGGCGACCGTGGGGCAACTTCGATATGGATTCTCGTGTCTCGCGAGAGATCGGTCACGACGAGTATGATCCTTGGGGCACGCTCGCGCTCATCGCGTTGTACTTCGTGGCCCTCACGCTCATGTGGCTGTTCACGTACTTCGTCGAGTTCGTCGGCAACGACCCGACGGTGTTTGGCACAGGTGTGTCAGTGGTCCTCATATGAGGATCCACACGTACGAGAAACTCTGGATTGTAGGATCGATGATACTGATCGTCGGGTTCATCGTGACGATCACGTACGGTGCACTCGGGCTCGGGATCACGATGATCGGTGACGAGGCGGAGACGGTCTCACCGGACGAAATCAACGACGACGAACAGTTCGGCGAACCACGAGTCGAACAGCTCGGTGAGAACGAGTATGCAGCCTATGTCGTCGCCCAGACGTTCAGCTTTCAGCCCGATCCGATTGAAATCCCGGCAAACAACGACATCACGTTCCATGTGACAAGCCGGGACGTCATCCACGGCTTCTACGTCCCTGGAACGAACCTCAACGCGATGGCCATTCCGGGAGAGGTCGCAGAGATGACCGTCGAATTCGACGACCCCGGCGAATACGGCCTCATCTGTCACGAATACTGTGGCTCCCTCCATCACACTATGGAAGGGCTGATCGTCGTCCAGCCAGAGGAGGAGTTCGACCTGACCGAACTATCCGTCGAGGCGCCGGACACCGTCACACCAGGCGAGACAGTCACGCTCAACGCAACGGTCGAAAACGGGCAACTCGAGCCGCTCGAGACCACCGTCGATGCCGAAATCGGAGGCCAGAGGTTCCAGCGGAACGTCACTGTCGACGGCGATAGTTCAGCGAACGTGACGTTTACCGTCGATAGTGAGCAACTCGGCGAGGGCGAGCACGACTGGTCGGTTACCGTCGACGACTACGAAGAAACCGGATCGGTAGAAGTAGCGCCAAACGAGACGAATGGAACCACAGACGGAGGTGAGGGGCCGTGACAGCCCTGTTCGTCGACGAGTATCCCGCAGAGGCGCGTCTCGTTCGAGCCGCCTTTCTGAACTCGTTTATCGCGTTCGGGATCGGTGCCCTCTTCGGGCTCATTCAGGCATTTCATCGGACGGACATCTACCGATTCCTCGAATCACCGAAGTACTACACTGTCCTGACCGGCCACGGCGTCTTCCTCATCATCGCGTTCACGATTTTCTTCCTCGTCGGGCTATATCAGTGGGCGATAACGAGTAGCCTTGGGCGGAGTCCTGCCGACATCCGGTTCACCTGGCTCTGGTACGGCCTGATGTCGATCGGATCACTCCTCGCGGGGATCTCGATCCTTGCCGGCTTCCTCAACGAACCACCGGTGGTGCTCGGCAGGCCGCTGACAGCGGACGCGCTCTTTACGTTCTACGCGCCGCTGCAGGCACATCCACTCTTCTATGCGGGACTGGCCGTGTTCGTCATCGGGACGTGGTTCGCCGGGTTCGACTGGTTCCGCACGTGGTGGGCTTGGAAAGGCAACCACCCCGACGAGCGGATCCCACTCCCGACGTTCATGGTATTGACCACGATGATCATGTGGTATCTCGGCACGATCGGCATCGCGACCTCCATTCTGGTGTTTCTCTTGCCGTGGTCGCTCGAGATGATCGACAACATCAATCCCCTGCTGACCCGGACGCTGTTCTGGTTCTTCGGTCACATGGTCGTGTACTTCTGGCTGCTGCCGGCGTACCTGCTGTGGTACAACGTGTTGCCGAAGCTGTCGGGTGGTCGACTGTTCAGTGATCCGCTCGCACGGGTCGTGTTTATCCTGTTCGTGTTGCTCTCGACGCCGGTCGGCATCCACCACCAGTACATGGATCCTGGCATCGCGGAGGGGTTCAAATTCATCGCGATGACTAACACGATGTTCCTGCTATTGCCAAGCTTCCTGACGGCCTTTACCGTTGTCGCCAGTATGGAACATGGGGCTCGCCAGCGCGGGGGTGAAGGGACGTTCGGCTGGCTCCGGGCGCTCCCGTGGCGCGACCCTGCGTTTACGGGCATGGCGCTGGCCGGGGCGGTCTTCGCGTTCGGCGGCTTTACTGGCATCGTCAACGCGGGAATGAACATCAACTACCTCGTCCACAACGCGCTGTGGATACCCGGACACATCCATACCCAGGTGGGGACCGCGACCGCGTTGACGCTCATGGCCGGTTCATACTGGCTGGTCCCTCAGCTAACCGGGAACCGGCTCGTCGGCCGGCAGGTCGCCCTCGTCCAGGTCGTACTCTGGTTCGTCGGGATCGTGTTCATGACGAATTCGATGTATCGGGCTGGGCTCGTCGGCGTCCCACGGCGGACGGCGGAGCCGCAGTATCAGGGCTTCGACTACAACGTCGGCGTCGGCTCGATGGGCGAACTCAACGCTCAGCTCGCGCTCGGTGGCACGTTGCTGTTCATCTCCGCGATGCTCTTTCTCGCAGTCATGCTTTTGACGGTGTTCAACAACGACAGCGAGCCGATCGTCGACGGGACGATTCCGCCGGCGCTGTCCGGGCCGGAGGACTCGCCGAACGTTCTCGACAATCTGGCACTGTGGTTCGGGATCGCGTTCGTCCTCGTCGTCCTCGCCTACGCCCTGCCACTGGTTAGCATCGCGAGAGGCGGCGGACTCTTCGAAGAGGGCATCAGGGCGCTTCCGGTCTCCAGCGAAGCCGTCATGTATCTCCAGTTCGGAATAGACTACGTTGGAGCGTTAGTCACCTGATGCACACTTCCCCCGCTAAATTACTCATCCTCATCGCACTGAGCCTCGTGATCCTCGTCGAAGGACGGACGGTCCTCGCGTTCTTCGGGATCGATATTCCGCCACTCGAGACGGCACTGATCGGAGTCGTCATCATCGGAGCCCTTCTCGTCTGGGCGTTCTTGCCGGTCCGCGGCGGTTCCTCGAAAACGGAGTAACCAGTTGCGCCACGGTGTCACTCTCGAGTGGCGCATCACCCACGGATACTGAACGAAACAGTGTAATAGGTTCAAGACGCTCTCGCTGGACAGCCCATGTGATGCTCGAATCACTGTCACCGCGAAACGCAGTCGCAGTCGGACTGCTCGCTGTCGTTCCAACCGTCATCTTCGGGCTCACCAGATCCGGACTGGGCGGGCTCATTGCGACGGTGAACGTCGTCCTGATCTTCACGGCGCTCTACGTCGCGATGACGCCAATCAAGAGACGCCAGACGGCTACCAACGGAATGGGTGCGTGAGTGCGTTGCGGTTGCGTCTCGAACCCACCGCCGAGCCGCTTCAGCGACGCTCTGCCCACTCGAGCCAGCCAATCAGTCTGTCCAGCAACCGCTGTTCGCCGGTCCGCGAGAACCGATGGCCTTCCCCCGCGAACTGCTCGAGACAGACGTCAGTCTCGAGTCGCTTCGCCGCATCGAAACTGTCCGCGGGATCGACGACTGTGTCATCGCTGCCGTGGAAGATCGCAACTGGGACCGACAGGGTCGCCACGACATCATCGAACGGATGCCGATCGAGGGCGTCGAAGAATCGGTGGTCGAGCCGTTCGCCAGTGTCGAACGCCCACTCCCCGTCGTGCTCGACGGCCGCGCGATACTCGTCGAACGCCCCGGCGGTCGTCACGGGTGCTCGCGTCGCGACTGCCGTGACGCGGTCGTCGGCAGCAGCGGTGTGGAGGGCAACTTTCCCGCCGAAACTCGAGCCGAACAGGGCGTACGAGTCGAGATCGAAGTAGTCGACGACGTGGCGGAGATCGGTGCGTCGGGTCTCGAGTGTCGACTCGACGAACGCGCCGTCGGACTCACCGCAGCCCCGACAGTCGAAGCGGACTGCGTTGTAGCCCGCCTCGACGGCTCGTCGACACCGCTGCTCGTAGCTGCCCGATTTGTCGCTTCGGAGACCGTGACAGAAGACGAGCCAGTCGTCGGACTCGGCCCTGTGGTGGACGGCAGCGACGGTTGGCGGCTCCGTGTCCATCCCCGTCCCTGCGTCAGTGATCGGAATCCGATGTGTCTGGGTCATTTCGTCACGTTCCGACGGCCGCCGGGGTCTTGACACCGACGTTCCTGTGGGTGCCGATTCGGTCCAGACTCGAGCCGGCGAACCGTTTATCGCAGTAACCGCGGTTGGTACGTCTATGACCCGCACGACCTATCGATGTCAGTGTGGCGCACTCCTCGAGTTCAAACAGGACCTCGAAAAAGAACCCGGTGCGACGACGCGGAACTGGAAGTGCAAGGACTGTGGGACACCGGTTCCGGGGATCACGGCCGAAAAGATCAGCCATCAGAATCCGTCCTGACAGTCGTGACAGCGGACCGAGAATCGAGTCGGGGTGATCGGTCGGGACGTACAGTGGTTCTCGGTGTTAT
>SDGW01000802.1_pt1 | contig 14252 bp, 13 predicted proteins | sample 2873831 | NCBI WGS metagenome assembly SDGW01 (sample SAMN08132700, study PRJNA421101) | hypersaline lake metagenome | isolation source: celular fraction 0.22 microns magnesium sulfate-rich crust from ephemeral... | place: Spain: Penahueca Lagoon, Toledo | collected 2011-07
GAGACGACTCGAGCGTTCGATTCGCCGGTATCGAACGTCGGTCCGATCGTCTCGTTCCACGCGCTGGGTGCTCGCGTCGGAATCGTGAGCGTGATGTTCCCGCTGCCGTCTCCGGTGACCGGAACCGGATCGCTCGGACCGCTCAGAACCGTCGGATCGAGCGAGACGGCGTCGCGACCGGATTTCGAGAGGCTGCCGTTCAGGAGGACCAGCCTGATCGTCCCGTCGCTGACCAACCCCTGCTTCGTCAGCGAGACGGTCGCGTTCTCGAACTCGTTGTACGCGAAGCCGTGTTCGATCCGGGTCGTCGGAGCGGCCCGATACTCGTTGTAATCCGGGCGGTAGACGAGCGACGTCGTCGAATGATTGCCCTGGACGAGAGCCGACGGATTCCCGTCGTAATCGCTGGAGTCGCCCGCAAAGGTTGCGTTTTCGAGCGACACGTTCGCCGTCCCCGTCGTCTCGAGGCTCCCCGTCGGATCGATCGGATTCGTCAGAAACGTTCGCGACGGGTACTGGGTACCGAGCGTGACGGACACCGACGCGGAACCGCCGTCGGTGCCGACGTTTCGGATCGCGTTGCGCAGTTCCTGTAATTCGTTTTGGACCTGCCCGCTGTGCTCGTTTTCGATCGCGTGGTTCTCCGCCGGAACGGCGTTGACCTGATACAGCGCCAGCGCGGCGAAGACGATCGCGAGCAGAAGTACCGCCCCGATCTGGACGGTCACCGCTCGCTCGTCTCGCCACCGTGACATAGGCGACGATAGTCGCCGCCGCTTAAACGTCTGATGGCTCTCGAGTCACGGAAATCGAAACGGGTCCAAAAACCGTCCTTACTCGTCCTCTTCGACGACTTCGGGGTCGCTCATCGCGCTCTGGAGGCTGTCGAGGCCGTTGATCCACTCGGTGACCAGCCCGTACTCCAGGTCTTCGGCGACGGTCATGTCGAGTTCCTCCTCGTCGATGATGAGCGTCCCGGCCTGGGCCGCGTAGCCCAGCGCGGCGTCGAGATCCTCCTCTACTTCGGCGTCGGCGGCAGCGCCGAGGTAGTCGGCGACGCTGCCGTCCTCTGCCGGCCCGTTGGCGATGTACTCCTCGGCGGCGAAGAAGACGCAGACGAGGCTCGTCTGGACGCCGTCGACGAGGATCAGTTTCTCCTCGTCTTCGATGTCCACCTCGCTGAGAACGATCTCGCGAACGTCGTTGATTTCCTCGAGCGCTTCCTCCTGGTCGAGTTCCCCGTCGTCGTAGGCGGCGACGATCTTCGCGATCGCGATCGCCGTGTCGTCCTGCAGATTGAGCAGGAGTCGAGCCGAGTCTTCGTCTTCCGGATCGATGTCTTCGTCTTTGATGCGATCGATCCAGTTCTGCCAGCGTTCCTCCGAGTAGAACTCGGTCGGGGGATTGCTCATACAGACACCTACACCGGAACGCGTTCGGTTCGAGCCCCCTCCTATCGCTCCGATTCGAGCGTCGCTTCGGTATCGATCCCGTACACTTCCTTCGGCGTCTCGACGTGGGCGATGTCGACGGCCTCCTCGTGGCCATTCTCGAGCAGCCAGCGGACCCGTCGGGGGACCGTCTTGGGCCCCAGCACCGCCCCAGGCCGGTCGGGATCGTCGATGTAGTCGGTCTCCATGAGGAACGGCTCGCCGCGCTCGGCGGCCGTCTCGAGGCGCTCCTTATCGCTCATCACGCTCGGGGTCGGTCCCTCGAGGCGGCCACCCGCGTAGTGTTTGACGACACGATGGGCCGGCATGCCGGCGTCTTCGGCCCAATCCGCCACTTCTGTCATGTCCTCGCTGGCCTCGGCGTGCAGTTGGACGGCGCACTCGAGGTCGGCCCCGTGCTCGAACGCCCGGCGCATGACCGCGTTCGAGGCCGCCCACACGTCGTCGTCGACCTCGTAATGCGGTCTACCGGATTTCAGTGCCAGCGCGTCGCCGGCCGCGACGTACTCGGCCGCGACGTCGATCCCGGCCTGCATGAGATCGCGGGCCTCCTCGGGCGAGAACCCACGGTCGTCGACCAGCCGCGAGATCAGGCCCGGATGGACGCCCAGCACGGGCCAGGCCCGGCCCTCGAGTTCGCTCGAGGCGTCGTCGACGATCTCGATGGTCCGCTCGAAGACCTCGCGGAAGTCCTCGCCGGTATCGGCCTCGACACCGAGGTGCCACGAGGGTTTGTTCACCACGAGAAGGTGAGTGCCGCCGACGCGGGCGAAGTCTTTGACGGCGTCGATGCCCCGATGGTGTTCCGGATCGAGGTGGAGGTGGTCGTCCAGCACCGGCCGATCGTCGATCATACGTGGGTGTGGGCGTGCCGCGCTCGAAAAGTCACCGGCTTCGCTCGACCGTCGCGGAACGTTCGTCTGGCGATGTTCGACCACGGCGACCCCGTCGTCGGTCGGAATCGATGGACAAATGATAGGCGTCGTCCGTATTGAAGGAAGGACCGATAACGACCGATGATAACCGAGAATACAGTACTGTCAGAAATAATTATTATGTCGGGTATAGTGCATACGCCGTGGTGAAAAATGAGTGATCGAATATGAGTGACGTTGGCGACGAACCGACCGATCAGTTCACGCAGCCGGACAGCGACGGCCCGACCGTCGAGTTCTACGGCGGTCGCGGAACGAGCGCGCTCCCGATCGCCTTCTTCATCGTCTGGGCCATCGTCCAGACCGCTCTCTGGCGGATCGGTGACACTGGCGGGCTCATCGTCGGCATCCTGATCGGGCTCATCGTCGGGATGTTCTTCGTCCGCGGAAACTGGCGGACCTACGCCAACACGATCTTCGAGGGGATGACCCAGCCCGTCGCCGTGACGGCGATCGTGGCGTGGATCTGGGCAGGCATGTTCGCCCAGCTCCTGCAGGACGGCGGCTTCGTCGGCGGCCTCGTCTGGCTGGCAGACACCGCGGGCGTCGGCGCGGCGCTGTTCCCGGCGATCACGTTCGTCCTCGCGGCCGTCTTTACGACCGGGATCGGCACCGGCTACGGTGCGAGCGTCGCCTTCGTCGGGCTCTTCTTCCCTGCGGGCGTCCTGCTCGGCGCGAGCCCCGTTCTGCTGTTCGGAGCGATCCTCTCGGGCGCGATCTTCGGCGACAACCTCGCGCCCGTCAGCGACACGACGATCGTCAGCGCCGTCACGCAGGACGCCGACATCGGCGGCGTCGTCGCCTCCCGATTCAAGTACGTCATCATCGCCGCGGTGATCGCCTTCATCGGCTACGTCGTCGCCGGCGGGGCGATGGACGGCCTCGAGATCGGCGCTGAGGCCCAGGAGGTCTTCCTCTCGGGCAGCGAGGCGATCGGGCTCGTCCACGTGATCTCGATGCTCGCCGTCATCGGCGCGGCGATCGCTGGCCGCCACATCGTCGAGGCGATCTCGTGGGGGATCGTCATCGCCGTCGTCTTCAACCTCGTCTTCGGTCTCGCGAGTATCGGAGATATGGTCATGTTCAACGCGCCGCCGGACGCTCCGCTGGCCGAGCCCCTCGCCGGGCTGCCCTTCCTCACGGTCGTCGACAACCCCGACGCGGTCGGCGTCACCGGGAGCCTCATGACCGGCGTCGCCGGCTTCCTCGAGTTGTCGATCCTCGTCCTGTTGATCATCGGCGCGGCCCAGATCATGATCCGCGGCGGGGCCTTCGAGGTCTTGCTCGAGTGGTCGATCGAGAACCTCGCGACGAACGTCCGCAACGCCGAACTCACCATGGTCGCCTCGACGGCGCTGATCAACGCGATCATCACGATCAACACCGCCGCCGAGGTCGCGATCGGCCCCTACATCTCGAAGATCGGCGAACGGTTCAACCTGAACGGCTACCGCCGGGCGAACATCCTGGACGGACAGACCGCCGCGCTGGGCTACATCTTCCCGTGGTCGGGCGGCGTGCTGGCCGGCTACAGCGCGATGCAGAACTTGCCGGGCGAGTACGAGTGGTTCGACCAGTCGATGCTCGTCACGCCGATCGACGTGGTCCCGTTCGTCTTCCAGGGGTGGCTGCTCGTCGCGGTGTTCGTCGTCGCGGCACTGACCGGCTTCGGCCGCGAGTACGTCATCGATCGCGAGAGCGAGGAGGTGGCTCGCGTATGAGCTTTCTCGGGAAGTACCTCAAGGGCTGGCGGCTTCGAGCCAACCGTCCGACCCTCGAAGTAGGAAGCGAGATCGACATCTTCGTCGCGGAGACGAACGGCACAAGCGGCCGGGCGTACATCGGCGACACCGAACTGATCGTCGAGGGCGCCGGACCGGAAGCGGTCGAGAAACAGGTTCGGGTTCGCGTGACCGAGTTCGACGAGACGACCGCTTCGGGTCGCGGCGAGCTGGTCGAGATCGTCGGCGAGAGCTCCTACAGCGGCTAGTTCTGGGGCTCGAGCGTCATCGCTTCGTCGGCCGCGTTCCGCAACGCGTCCGAGCGGCCGTACGAGCCCGGTGCGATCGCGACCGTCTCGACGCCGAGGGTCCCGGCGTGCTCGAGGACGGGTTTGAAGTCCGTATCGCGCGAGGCGATCGCGAGCCGATCGATCGTGCCGTCGCCGGCAAGCGCGGTCGCGTCGACGGCGAGTTTTACGTCGACGTCGCCGCTGGTGACGACGACCTCGAAGCCGCGGGCCTCGGCGGCCTGAATGAGGCCGGGCGTGGCGTGTTCGTCGAGATAGAGGCGAATGACGCCGACCCGGCCGAGATCTCGGGCCGCGTCGCGCAAATCGTCCAGATCAACGTCGAACTCGTCGCGGAGGACGTTCGGCCCGTCGACGAACAGCCCCACCGACGGCTCCGCGGGGGGCTGTGGAGCACCGAGACGGCCGAGACGGGCGCGAACGCGGTCGAACATGCTCGAGGGTTGCCACGGCCCCGAAATAGGTGTGGCGAATCGGCCCGGCGGTCGTTTCGGACCCGTGGACGGCCGATCGGAGGGGCCGTCGTCGAAAACGTTGCCGTGGTTTCTTCCGTCCGAAATCGCCCCTTCAGCGGCCGGCTGCACAGATTCTCGGTTTAAGACACGGCCAGGTTTCGTTCTTCTCCCCCTGGCCTGGAAAATTCAGAAATAAACGATCCTGAGTTCGATAAGAGTTTACTAATTTCAGGGAATGGTGACTGTCGTCCCATGACACAGAACGGTCCCCCCGACGAATCCCCCGACCGAACGTACGACCGCCGGACGATCCTGACCGGTGCCGGCTCGGTCGCACTCGGCGGGCTGATCGGCTCGAGCGGCGTCGCGAGCGCGACGCCCGGCCGCGACCCCGGTCCGAAGAAAGACGAGATCATCGTCGGTATCGAACCGGACGCCGACGTGGCCGCGGAAGCGCGGGCCGCCGTCCCCGGTGACGCCGAGGTCGTCCACGTGAACGAGACGATCCGCTACGCCGTCGTCTCTTTCCCCGCTGAGGCTCCCGATCACGCCCGTGAGGAGTTCATCGAGGCGATCACACGCTCGCCCCCGGTCGAGTACGCGGAGCCGAACGTCACCGTCCAGTCGCTGCTCTCGCCCGACGACCCCTACTACGACTACCAGTACGTACCTCAGCAGATCGGCTGCGAGCGCGCCTGGGAGACCACGCGCGGCAGTTCGGACGTCGTCATCTCCGTCGTCGACCAGGGGGTCCAGTACGACCACCCCGCGCTCGAGTCGGTCGTCGACGATCGGATCGGCGAGGACTTCGCCGACGACGACGGCGACCCCTATCCGACGGCCGACGAGAACCACGGCACCCACGTCGGCGGTATCGCCGCCGGCGGGACCGACGACGGCACCGGCCACGCGGGGATCAGCGACTGCTCGCTGCTCTCGGCTCGCGCCTTAGACGAGACCGGCCAGGGATCGCTCTCCGACATCGTCGACGCGATCCAGTGGTCCGCCGACGTCGGCGCGGATATCGTCAACCTCTCGCTGGGCGTCGACGGCTCCTACGAGACCATGCGCTCGGCCTGCGAGTACGCCGCCGACCGCGGTGTTCTCCTCGTCGCCGCGGCCGGCAACGCGGGGACTGATCGAGTCTTTTCGCCCGCGTCCGAGGACACCGTCGTCGCCGTCTCGGCGCTCGAGGAAGACGGTTCCCTCGCCTCCTTCTCGAACACCGGCTCGGAGATCGAACTCGCCGCGCCGGGGGAGCGACTCGTCTCGAGCGTCACCGGCGACGGCTACGCCCGGATGTCGGGCACGTCGATGGCGTCGCCGGTCGTGGCCGGCGTCGCCGGCCTCGCGCTCTCGGCGTACCCCGACCTCACGCGGTCGGAACTCCGCCGCCACCTCCGCGAGACCGCCGTCGACGTCGGCCTCGGCGAAGCCGAGCAGGGGTACGGCCGTGTCGACGCCGCTGCGGCGGTCGAGACGGACCCGTTCGGCGACGGCGATGCGGACAGCGGAGACGCGGGCGAGGACTCGTCGGGCCACTGTGGCGACGAGACGATCACCGCCAGCGCCAGTGGCTCGCTCGACGGCAGTGGCTGGTGGGGCGAGAGCGACCGGTACGGCTACGCGCTGCAGACGACCGACCCCTGCTCGATCACGGTCTCGCTCGAGGGGCCGGCGGCCGGTGACTTCGATCTCTACGTGACCACGGACGGCCGCTCGCCCAGCCAGTGGAACCACGACGAGTCCTCGACAGGGTCGGGCACGAGGGAGTCGGTCACGCTCTCGCTCGAGGGCGGCGAGGACCTGGGGCTCCAGGTCCACGCGAAAAGCGGGTCGGGTGAGTACACGTTGCGGCTCGAGGAACGCGGTCGATAATCGACGGCTCGAGCGCGGGCGATTCGGTGGCCGTCGGCCCGTTCGACCGTCGCTCTACTCGAAGATGAAGTAGTCACGCTCCTCGCCCTGTACCGAGATCCACTTGGGCTCGGTCAGCTCCTGCACGATCCACTCGCCGTGGTAGCGGCCGAGGCCGGACTGCTTGACGCCGCCGAAGGGCGCGTTGTGATCCTCGTTGATCGGCTGGTCGTTGATGTGGATCATGCCGGCTTCGACGCGGTCGGCGAGGTCGCGAGCGCGGTCTTCGTCCTCGCAGAAGACCGCCGCCGAGAGGCCGTACTCGGTGTCGTTGGCCAGTTCGATGGCTTCCTCGTCGTCCGAGAACGGGATCACGGGTGCGACGGGGCCGAAGTGCTCGTTGCAGGCCGTCGGCATGTCGTTGGTGCAGTCCGAGAGGACCGTCGGCTCGACGAACAGGCCGTCGGCCTCGCCGCCCGTCTCGAGAGTGGCACCGGCGTCGACCGTCTCCTCGATGAACTCGACCAGGTCGTCGCGCTGGGTCTCGTTCTGGACCGGGCCGAAGGTGACGTCCTCGTTCTCGGAGGGGTCGCCCACGACGAGTGATTCGGCGTGGTCGACCAGCAGGTCGACGTACTCGTCGTACAGCGACTCGTGGACGAGGTGACGGTTGATCGAGATGCAGACCTGCCCCTGGTGGAAAAAGGAGCCGAACGCGCCGGCGCGGGCGGCCCGCTCGAGGTCGGCCTCGTCGGTGACGATGAACGGCGCGTTGCCGCCGAGCTCGAGGGCGGGCAGCGCGAGGCTCCCGCCGGCGTTTTCGGCGACGCCCTTGCCGACGGCCGTCGAGCCGGTAAAGGAGATGACCCGCGGCGTCGGATGGTTCGTCATCCGGTCGCCGATGTCGGAGCCGCGACCGGTGACGACGTTGACGACGCCGTCGGGGACGCCCGCGGCCTCGCAGAGCTTCGCGATCAGCAACCCGCCCGTGATCGGGGTATCGGTCGCCGGCTTCAGGACGACGGTGTTCCCCAGCGCGATCGCGGGCGCGACCGCTCGCAGGGAGAGGTGCAGCGGGAAGTTCCACGGCGAGATGACGCCGACGACGCCGACCGGCTCGTAGACGATGTGGTTGTCCTTGTCGTCGATCGACGACGAGGGACGGACCTCCTCGTCTGGCGCCTCGAGTTCCAGGGCCATCTCCACGTCGCCCGTTGCAGTGGCGAACTCCCCCATTGCGCGGTAGCCGGGCGTGCCGGCTTCCGTCGCGAGCAGACCCGCAATCTCCTCGAAGCGGGCGTTGAGCTCGTCCAGCAGGTTCTGGACGATCTCGTTTCGCTCCTCGCGGGGCGTGTCTTCCCAGTCCGGCTGGGCGGCCTCGGCCGCTTCGTAGGCAGCGTCGACGTCGTCTTCCGTCGCAGCCGGTACTTCCGTAAACACTTCCTGTTTCGCCGGATTTTCGACGGGAAGGGTCTCACCGCTCGCGGCCTCACGCCACTCGCCATCGATGTAGATCCGATCCCACTCCGCCTGTGGCTCGAGTTTCGGTGCGCCCATACGAAGGCTTGTTCGTTGTTTTTAGGCAAATAATTTCGGCAACCGGAGACGATAGTTCGCTGCGTTGTTAACCGCATCAGGTTTCGATCCCTGATCCGTCGGACCGAACGTGTGAGAAGGCGACTCGCGGTCCGCGGGAATCGGCGTCGAATCCCGGCAACGGTCGGCGCGTTCGACCGACGAAAAGACATTACTACTCCGCGGATGACGTTCCGGGTATGCCGCTTCAGACGCCGCCGTTACGTGGGATTCACGACGAGCGCGGGGCGAAGTTCACGGAGTTTGGCGGCTGGGATATGCCGGTCGAGTTCGATTCGATCCAGACCGAGCACGCGGCCGTCAGGGAGAACGCAGGTATCTTCGATGTCTCGCACATGGGCCAGATTCACGTCTCCGGCCCGGACGCGACGGAACTGATGCAACGGCTCACGTCGAACGACGTCTCCCGGCTCACGGTCGGCGACTCCCAGTACGCTGCCATCACCGACGAGGATGGGATCATCCTCGACGATACCGTGGTCTATCGGCTGCCCGACGAGAACGGCCAGCCGACCTACCTGTTCGTCCCCAACGCCGGCACCGACGAAGCGACCCACGAGCGATGGATCGACTACCGCAACGAGTGGGACCTCGAGGCGACCGTCGACAACCGGACCGACGAGTACGCCATGTTCGCGGTGCAGGGGCCGAACGCGGTCGATCTGGTCGAGAGCGCCGTCGAGGAGTCGGTCGACGACCTCGAGCGCTTCGAGGCCCGCTACGCGACGATCGACGGCGTCGAGTGCTGGACCGCTCGAACGGGCTACACCGGCGAAGACGGCTTCGAACTGATCGTCCCCTGGACGGCGGCCGAGGAAATCTGGGCTGCGTTCGACTGCCAGCCCTGCGGGCTCGGCGCGCGCGACACGCTCCGCATCGAGGCCGGCCTGTTGCTCGCCGGACAGGACTTCGACCACGAGACCGATCCGCGGACGCCCTACGAGGCCGGCATCGGCTTCACCGTCGCGCTCGAGACCGAGTTCGTCGGCCGGGACGCGCTCGCCGAAATCGAGGACGCGGGCGTCGACGAACGATTGGTCGGCTTCCAACTGATCGACCGCGGCGTCCCCCGGCACGGTTACGACATCACGAACGTCGAGAGCCGGGTCATCGGCACCGTCACGAGCGGGACGATGAGTCCCACGCTCGAGCGACCGATCGGACTGGGCTACGTCCCGGTCGCGTACGCCGAGCCGGGGACGACGCTGCAGGTGATCGTCCGCGGCCAGTCCAAAAAGGCAAGAGTTGAAACGACACCCTTCATCGACACAGTATAATGAGCTTCGACGTTCCCGACGACAGACGGTATCTGGAATCGCACGAGTGGGCACTCGAGACGGACGACGGCACCGTTCGGGTCGGCATCTCCGACTTCGCACAGGACGAACTCGGCGACGTGGTCTTCGTCGAACTCCCCGATACGGGCGACGACCTCGAACGGGAGGCCGAGTTCGGCGTCGTCGAGTCGATCAAGGCCGTCTCCGACCTCTACGCGCCGGTCGGCGGCGAGGTCGTCGCGATCAACGACGATCTGTTCGACGCGCCCGAACTCGTCAACGAGGATCCCTTCGGCGAGGGCTGGATGCTCGAACTCGAGCCCGACGATCCAGACGAACTCGAGGAACTCCTGACCGCCGACGAGTACGAGAATCAGATCGCGTGAACGGCTTTTCGACCGTTCGTGGCTTCGCCGACGGCGTATTCACACCGCGCCCTCACTCGAGGGTTACGAGATGCTCGAGCATCTCGTCCAGCGGCGCGTTCGTGACGGCAAGCGAGTAGCCGTCGATCCGCGCCAGATCGGCCGCGTGGTCCCAGAGGTCGGCCTCGTCGATGCCGTGGAGGATGACCGCGTTCGGCGTCGGGTTGACGACGCGCAGCGCGACCAGCGGGGACTCGCCCCGCGTCACGCCCGTGAAGACGAGGACGCGGTTCGTGCTCTGCCCGTAGAGCCGGAAGAACTCCTCGCTCGAGAGGCGGGTGATCGCCTCGATGCTGTCGATGACGGTGTGGCCGCTGACGCGGTCGGTACCGCTCGAAGCGACTTCCGTGGCCTCGAGGTCGTCGTAGAGCTGTGCGAGGGGGATCGAGGTGGCGTACTCCCGCAGGTCGTAGACCACGTCGCTCTCGAAGCCCGCCGAGAGCACCCGGCCGTACTGGCGGATACGCTCGCCGCCGCGGCGCTCGTCGATCGCGAGCAGTCCCTCGACGAGTCGACCGACGACGCCGATGCCGGGGCTCTCCCGGCGACCGCTCTCGTAGTCGGAGATGACCGACGACGAGACGTCGAGTTCGGCCGCGAGGTCGGTTTGCGAGACGTCGAAGTCGGTGCGCCACTTCCGTAGCGTCGCGCCGGGATCGTCGCTCAGCGTGATCTCCCCGGCGATCTTCTCCGCGAGTTCCCGTTTCGGTCCGCGCCCGCCCATACCCGTCGGTCACCCGGTCGACTCAAGTACCTACCGGAGCCGAGACGCCAGCCGCGCGGGTCGACCCAAGAGCGATCGCCGAGATCGCGGCCCGTATCGCCCGTCGGATCACCGACGTATTTGTGCTCGGTGTTCGAAGGCGACGTATGGACGGGTTTCTGACCGAGCACGCCGCCGACGACCGATGAGGGGCTACTATCTCCGCTCCCTGCAGGTTCTCGTTCGGTTTCTCCCTCTCGCGATCGCGTTTCTCCGGGATCGCCGACGGTTCCTGTTGTTCGGGCCATCGAGACGTGTTTCGACCGCCACCCACCGAGAGCGAGCCGAACGGATCACGGAGACGATGCTCGAGCTCGGCCCCGCGTTCATCAAGGTCGGGCAGGTGCTGTCGACGCGGCCGGACATCGTCCCGCCGACCTACGTCGAGGCGTTTGCGACGCTGCAGGACGAGGTCCCCGAGGACGCGGGCGGCGATCCGCTGACCGTCGTCGAGTCCGAACTCGGCGACGCCCTCGACCTCGAGACGCTCGAGCCGGTCGCGGGCGGCTCGCTCGCGTTCGTCTACACCGTCGAGTACGAGGGCGAGCGGATCGCCCTGAAGGTCCGCCGACCGGGGCTGGCGTCGGTGATCGAGCGTGACCTCCGCGTCATTCGGGGGTTCGTCCCGCTGCTCGCGACCGTCGCCGACGAGCGCCAGCGGTACTCGATCGAGAACATCGCCGACGACTTCGAGGAGATCGTCCTCGAGGAGCTGGACTTCGAGCGCGAAGCGTCGATCATGGCGGAGATCGGGGATAACTTCGCGGACGACGACCGGATCGTCATTCCCGACGTCTATCCCGACCTGTGTTCGGACCGCGTCGTGGCGATGGAGTACGTCGAGGGGCGGAAAGTTACCGACGACCGCGCCCTCGCGGACGCCGGCGTCGAGCCGACCGAGATGGCGACGGTGATCGCCCGCACGTACCTGCAGATGGGCCTCGTCGACGGCGTCTTCCACGCCGACCCACACCCTGGCAACCTCTCGGTGACCGACGACGGCCGGCTCGCCATCTACGACTACGGGATGAGCCAGCGGCTCACGGCGCAAGAACAGGAAGACATTACGACCCTCTACCGGACTCTCGTCCGCCGCGACGTCGACGGCCTCCTGAACGCGCTCGTCGCGCTCGAGGTGCTCGATCCCTCGGTCAATCGGACCGAGGTGCGGCGGGTGCTCGAACTGGTGATCGAGAACCTCGAAGGGCAGTCGGACGTCTCCTGGCAGCAGATCATCACCCAGCTGTTCGCGAGGCTGCACGAGTTTCCGTTCCGCATCCCGCCGAACGTGATGCTGCTCGTGCGGGTCGGGACGGTCGGCGAAGGCGTCTGCCGGACCCTCGACCCCGACTTCGACTTCATCGCGGTCACGCGCTCGTTCCTCGTCGACCGCGGGTTCATCGAGAGCGAATTCGAAGCCTTGCTCGAGGACGTGCGCGACGACCTCCGCGCGTCGGTACCCGTCCTGGCGCGGGCACCGGCGCGGTTCGATACCGTCTTCGGCCAGCTCGAGCGCGGCGAGCTCGTCGTCCGGACCGAGCCGGTCGAACCGACCAGCGGCGGGGACCCGGCGGTCGGCTACGCGATCGTCGCCGGCTCCCTGTTCGTCGCCGCCTCGGTCCTCGCGTTCCGCGCGGAGCCGCTCGGCACCGTGAGCGCACTGTTCGGTCTCCTCTTTCTCGGTCAGTACGTTCGCCGTCGGCGGCAAGGGTGAGACCGCGGTCGGCGACCGCTCCCCAACAGTCAAGCCTTCGCGGTTCGAGTCGGCGAGACGTGCCATCGACCGTCGTCCACGTCGCGTTCGCGGGCCTGCTCGGCGTCGCGCTGCTCGGCGACGCGTTCGACACCCGCAAGATCCTGCTCGTGATGGTGGCGAGCGCCCTGCTCGATCTCGATACCCTGATCGGAGTCGTCGTCCCCGGAACGCACCGCGCGGCGTTCCACAACCTCTGGATCGTCCTCCTCCCCGCCGCCGTCCTGCTGTGGGACGGCGCGATCCGCGAGGTGTCGCTGGTTCGAGAACGGTGGGGCGACGCTGCTCCTCGCCTCGCGTGGACCACGCTCGCCGCGTTGCTGTTCGCGCATATTCTGTTCGACGCCTTCTTCAACGGCGTCAACCTCTTCTGGCCGGTCCACGACCGCTTTTACGACCTCTCGGGGTCGCTGCTCGTCACCGACCAGCGCGGACTCGTCCAGACGTTCGTCGAACTCGAGGGGAGCGGACTCGCCGAGTCGACGGCCCGCGGGACGACCGAGAACACCCACTACAGAACCGGGTTCGATCCGACGCGCGGCGAACCCGCGACGGGCGTCGAACGGATCTTCCCCATCGCGGCGACCGGCGAGCGGTTCGTGCTCACCGTCGCCGGACTGACTGCGGTGGGCGTCCGGATCCTCGAGGACCGCCGATCGGCGTGACCTCGGAATGCTTCTAACACGGAGCGACAGCGACGCTAGATGCCATCACCGACATCTCGTCAGATCAGTTGGCTGCCAGCGAGCGAAGCCGCTCGAGACGCGTCTCGAGCGGCGGATGCGTCGAACGGAGCCCCGAACTGGGGCGCTCGTTGCCGAGTGTCGGAAGAATAGCGATCGCGTTCGTCGATCGGGCGTGCTCGCGAAGATCCGCTGTCGGTTTGACAGGCGCTGTGTCGTCGAGTTTCTCGAGCGCAGTCGCGAGTGCAGTCGGATCACCGGTCAACTCTGCAGCGGCGCGGTCGGCAGCCAGTTCTCGACCTCGGGAGAAAACGCCGACCCCGATCAGTGCGATAAAACTGAAGCAGTGCCCGCAAACTTCGAAGACGTTCGACGTACTCCCCTCGTCCGGTGTAAGCGTTTCAGCGGCGATAAGGGGGACGAGTACCACCGTGAGCAGTCGAAGATCGTCGTTGAAAATGTGGGCGAGTTCGTGTGCGAGGACTGCCGATAGCTCCGACTCGGATAGCGTCTCTACGAGTCCTTGCGAGACGACGATAACTGGCGTCGCGTCGTGACTGGTTCTGACAATCGGATCGTCCGGTCGATAGGTCGTGAAGGCGAGCGGCGTCGCCGTCGGATCGACTCGTATCGGCGGTTTTGGGACATCTATTTGCCTCGCCAAACGACCGATTGTGTATTCGACGTTCGACGGTTCGTCTACCGTTGTCTTCGAAAGTGGTGCCGTTTGTTGGAGTAGATTAGCGCGCCCGGTTTGAACGGCGCTTGCAATCGCACGAATGAACAAAACGACCGCACAGAGGCCACAGAGAGACCAGATGACTGCCCATACTACACTGGGAAGGGTGACCTGAGCGAAACCCAGCAAATCAGATGCGTACGTGGAGAAAACCATCCCGCTGGTAACTGCGATCACCAGTACGAGGGTAAGGCTACCGACGAGCACTGCACCGCTGATGGCCACCGCAAGAGCAGCACGTATTGCGAGTCCGGCAGGTGACATCAGTCGCGTTTTCGGTGACATTCAA
>SDGW01000676.1_pt1 | contig 14245 bp, 14 predicted proteins | sample 2873831 | NCBI WGS metagenome assembly SDGW01 (sample SAMN08132700, study PRJNA421101) | hypersaline lake metagenome | isolation source: celular fraction 0.22 microns magnesium sulfate-rich crust from ephemeral... | place: Spain: Penahueca Lagoon, Toledo | collected 2011-07
ACGATCATGACAAGTAACCTGGGACTGTAATCGCTTCGCTGCTGAATATGCGCCCTGAGGCTTGCACGACGCTACGAACATCATCCATAGCTGGTAGGAATCCAAGCGATCAGTACGCAGGTCTACTGAGCGGATGATCCGTCTGTTTCGCCGTGAAACAAACGAAGCTGCCGTGCTGAACTTATCCTCTCTATTCAGCAGGTCGTTTCTGACAGGAGTCTGGCGATTGAGTCCGCCACTACTGAATGCAAAGCACGAATGCGATACAGATCGGCGCGTACTTGGAGAACAGTTCCGTTGCTCAGTACCGATAAGAGGGTAAACGATACAGCCGTCTGTGGGCCTCTTGGCTAAAACGGTTGTTTGAGCCTACAGGTCATTTAATGGATTCGCCGACTACTGTCTCACATGGAACGACGCACGGTTGTCAAGGTGCTCGGTACAGTCGGTACTCTTGGAGTCGGCGCAGTCGGTGTGAATGCCCTCGCAGCACCATCGACGATCAAGGGGACGGTCGAAGCCAAGTCGATTACAGGTCGGGGTGGTGACGAGAGCCACACCGTATTAGCACACGAAGGAACACTCAACGTCGACGATGCCGAGTACCGAGACGACTTCTCCGACTGGCGGGACGTAACAGTCGACGACGCTCTTGCCCGCCAGTTTGAAACTGACTACGAGGATGTCTACTACAATCTTCATATCTCCCACAAGACACCGAACAGGAAGCAGAACGTAGCGACCGGTGAGTCGTTAGCTTATCGAGCCGACCGCACCCTATTCAATAGCGTGCAAATCGGCGACGCGGTGCATTTCAAGACGACCGGTGCAGACGTACCGCGCATAGATTCTCTCGAGTGAACCCGTAAGATTGCACGGCAGCCCAATGTGGTGGAATATTGACACCAACATCCACAGCAGGGATCGAACTATCCGTTCCGTCAATGTGCGAAGATAGCGTTGATACTTCCATCATATTTCAGAAGACAACAGGCAAAATCGGGTGCCCAACATTGATTTATCGGCCTGCGGTACCCCCGTACGATGGTTCAGGGCGGCCCGCTGGTTCAAGTCGGCATAATTCTCGTCTCGATACTGGGTCTCTGGATTGGCGCGCGGTTCTTAGTTGATGCTGTCGTCCGATTGGCTCGGCGGTTCGGCCTTTCGGATCTCACGATCGGACTGACCATCGTCGCAATGGGGACATCGACGCCGGAACTCTCAGTTTCGGTCGACGCTGCGCTCAAAGGGTTAGGTGATATCGCGGTTGCGAACGTCCTCGGTTCGAACATCTACAATCTGGCGTTTATCCTGGGGGTCATTTCTCTAATAAAGGTGATCCCGATCGCGGAATCGTTCGTGTATCGTGACGGCGTTGCGCTGCTGGCAAGCACTCTCGTCGGTGGATTCGTGATTTTCGACCTCCGGATCACGAGGCTCGAGGGTGCACTCTTGACTGGGTTGTTTGCCGTCTACACGGTCTATCTGCTTCGGGCCAGCCAGACAGAAGGAACCACAGATCTACCACTCGAAGGCGGAGTGACTCGCCCAGTGACCGAGCGGGTGACGTTCCGTGGGCGAGATATCGTGTTTCTCGTGGGCGGGTTAGCGCTGGTGCTGGTGAGTGGCGATTACATGGTGGTGGCCGCCTCGGAGCTGGCCCGGGGCGTCGGCATCTCCGAGTGGGTCATCGGCGGGACGATCGTCGCAGCGGGTACCTCGACACCGGAGTTCGCCGTCTCGGTGGTGGCGATTCAGCGGGGGAGTCTCGGCGTCTCCGTCGGTAACGTCGTCGGCAGCAACATCTACAACCTCACGGGAATCATGGGCGTTGCAGCAGTCGTTCGTCCACTCGTCGTGAGTGCCACGGCACTGGAGACGCTGGCTTGGCTGGCTGGCATCACGCTATTGATGGTCGCTGCCCTCTGGACGGAACGAGTACTCTCCCGTTTGGAAGGTGCAGTATTCGCTCTCTCTGAAATTGTTCGGTGGATTCTGGGTGTCCTTGGGTAGCGCGGATATCTGCTCCATGAACCTGGATGACCGCCTCGCCATCAACTGTCGGCCTCCCAGTACTGAATCCGTTCTCTGAATGCTCTACGACTGTCCAGCAGGGCGACGACCACAGCTACGAGGATACTCACCCCGATATGAACGGGGAACGTGAACACGTCGTCGGCACCGGGCACATTGACGTAGCTCATCCCGGCGATTGCGACGACCGCGACACCGAACGTTGCATAGGCGATGAGGGTGGTACGAGCGAATCCCTGGAGGTTGTCCGCGTAGACGCTGCCGATCCCGCCCGCCAGTAGACCGACTACGAGCCCAACGAAAACGGCTGTGATACCAATCCCAGGAGCCTCCCCGGCTCCAAGCAACTGGATTGTCGCGGCTCCTGCAAACAGGAAGGTCGTGACAGCTGCCCCTACTCCGAGTGCAATCGTGCGGATATCCATACAGAAGATAATTCACCGCCAGTCGATATCACCGCCGCTGATTCTAAGACGTCGACACCGCTGACACGCTTCTGGTGAGAGGGTTCTGTGAATTGTGACGATAGCTACTGGGACCGGTAGTGGAGCCAACTCGGTCAGGGCCGCGCGATCAGCACGGAAGTCTCGACCATGCGCACGACGCGATCGGTCGTGCTCCCGAGGAGGTGCTCTTTCAGTCCCGACTGACCACTCGCTCCCATCACGACGAGGTCGATATCGTGTTCGGCGACGTACTCCGCGATCACCTCGTGGGGATCGCCCTCGCGGATCGTCCGATCGCAGGTCACGCCGGCCCCCTCGGCACGGCCTTCGGCGTCGTCGAGGACCGATTCGGCTTCTTCCTCGAGCGTTTCCGTCACTTCCGGCGCGATCATCCCCGACCCGCCAGCGGACATCTCCGTCCCCTCGTCGACGACGTGACAAAAGTGGACCGTCGCCGCTGTCCCGTCGGCGATCGCGACGGCCTCGTCGACCGCCGCGGTGCTCGAGTCGCTCCCGTCGGTCGGCACCAGAACGTCGTGATACATACCCGTTCGTTCCACCGCGACGCGGAAAAACCGAAAGCATGCAGTCGCGGGACCGTTCTCGCAGTCGCGTGGCCGGTTCGCGGCCCGGGTTACCGATCGGCCATCTCGACCTGTTCCTGATCGAGCGGATCTTCGATGTCGCCCATCACCTCCTCGAGCAGGTCGGTCACGGTCACCAGCCCGACGACCTCGCCGTCCTCGATCACGAGCGCGAGCTCCTGATTCTCCGCCTGAAACTGGTCGACTGCGTCGCTGACGTCCGCGTCGGGCGAGAGCGTCATCGGCGGCGCCGCGAGTTCCTCGAAGTCGATATCGCCCTCGGCCAGTTCCTCGCGGCGACGGACGAGGATCGGGGTGTAGACGATCCCGCGGAAGTCGGTCAGTTCGTCGCCGACCAGCGGATAGCGGGTCTGCGGTCGGTCCTCCATCTTCCGAACGTTCTCCTCGGGGTCGTCTTCGGCCGACAGCGCGACGATATCCTCGGGCCGCACCATCAGTTCGCGTATCGACTGCTCGCCGATCTGGAACGCGTTCATCACCTCTTCGCGCCGTTCTTCGGACAGTTCGCCTTCCTCGAGCACCGACCCGAGTTTGTTCCGGAGGTCGGCACGGGACTCGATGACGTCCTCTTCGGTTTCGAGCCACGCGCCGGTCATCTCGATCCCGAACAGCTTGAGCGTCCACTTCGCGACGCCGTCACCGAGACTGATGAGCGGCGAGATGATCCAGTTGAACCAGTACAGCGGTGTCGCGCCGTACCGACAGACCATTCTCGATCGCTCAACGCCGAGGTACGTCGGCGTCTGCTCGCCGTGGGTCAGGTGGACGAGGTTGATGATCAGGAAGGCGAGGATCGCTCCGCTTCCGACCGTCGCCAGCGCGGTGTTCGCGAAGAACGGCTCGAAAATGGCCGCCAGCGCCGGCTCGGCGACGATCCCGACGGCGATGCTCGAGGCCGTGATGCCGACTTGGCACGTCGTGAGGTAGATCTCGAGATCGTCGGTCATTTTCCAGGCCCGCTCGAGGGCGGGGGTACCGTCGACGAACTCCTCCTCGGTGAACTGCCGAGCTCGGGTCAACGCGAACTCGATGGCGACGAAGAAGGCGTTCGCCAGGATGAGCAGAACGCCTGCGATCAGTCGACCGGTGATGACGAGCGGATCCATTACTCCATTCGTTCTCTCTGTGGACACAAATTAGTGGGGAAACGCAACGGACGGCTCCGGCCGTCCGACCGCTAAACAGTCACATTCGATACGGGAATTCGACCGGGGCGATAACAGTTAACAAGACGCGCGCGATCTACCAGCACACGCGATACTCGAGACCGAGTAAACACGGATTCCGCTCGTTCTTTTTTCCGGATCAGTCGTCGGCAAATCGGGGCAGTGACGCCGAATCGGATGCAAATCCGGCGGAATAAAAGAACCCAAGCAGTTTTGATGGAGGCTCGCGTCAGACGAAATATGCACACCTGTCGCAACTGCAACCAGTCGTTTCAGACCGAACTCGCCCTCGAACTACACCGAGACACGTGCAAAAAGGGACAACTCTTCTGTCAAGTATGTGGGGAGCGATTCCGAGAGGGGACGGCGACTCAGGACGGCTGGCACTACGAGTGCCCGAACGAGGACTGCGACGGTGACGGACTACAAGAGGACCTCTATCGCGTCGAAGACGTCCGTACCACGACCCACTGACGCCCCAACGCGCGTTTCCCGTTTTCCGTTTCGTTTCGACCGATAGTCCCCTTTCTATCCCCACACCGGCTGGCCGTCCGAGAGCGTCAACCCGGATTACTCGGGGGCGTACGCCGCCGACTTCAGTTCGCTCACGGCGTCCGAATCGTGCTCCGCGATACCGCCGACGAGGTCACGCGCCGCCTCCTCGACGTCGTCCTCCGGAACGACCCTGTTTGCCAGCCCCAGTTCGCGAGCGCGGGTAGGATCGATCGCGTCGCCGGTGAGGACGATCTCCTTCGCGGCTCTGGTTCCGACCAGCCGCTCGAGGGGGTCGACCGTGTGGGTCGCGGCGATGCCGAACTGCACCTCGGGGAGCGACAGCGTCGTCTCCTCGCCGAGGACGAGGAAGTCACTGCGCAGCGAGAGGATGAAGCCGATGCCGACGAGCGCTCCGCGGGCCGCCACGACCGTCGGGTACGGCCGGGACGCGAGGAAGCCGTAGATATCGTCGTTCAGTTCGGTGATTCGGTCGGCGTACTTCTCGTCGTATTCCGGGTCAGAGACGATCTCTCTGTCCATGCCGGCACAGGTCGCCGGCCCGTTACCGGCGAGGACGAGCCCCTGTATCTCCTCGTCCGGCAAGTCGAGGAACGCGTCCCGCAGTTCCGAGAGGAGTTCGAGTGTGACGGCGTTGAGCTTGTCCGGCCGGTTCAATCGAACGGTGGCGATCCCGTCGGATTGCTCCACCGTGACGAGTTCGGTCGATGCCATGTTCGCCACCACCCGTGCGACTCGCATAAATTCGGGCGATCGACGCAACCGGCACCGCCGATCGACGGCCCTCTCACGCGCTGCGAACCGTCACCGCTTTCCCACCCTTTAATCTCGTTTGTTCCGTCACGAGAGGTATGGAACGGCTCACCCCGCGAGTGCGGATCGTCTGGCTCGCCCTCGCGATCGCTCGAGCCGCGATCTTCGGCGCATTCGTCGTGGGCGGAGCGATCGCGCTCTCCCGAACCGACCTCCCGAACCCCGCGCCGGGAGCGCTACTCCCGGCCGCTATCGCACTCGCGGTCGCGCTCGCCGTACTGCGTGTCTTCGTGGCCTGGCGACGCTACGGGGTCTGGCGGTTCGACCTCCGGGACGACGACCTCTACATCAAACGCGGCGTCTTCACCCGGGTCCAGACGGTCGTCCCCTACGTCCGGGTGCAACACGTCGACTCGCGGCGCTCGCCGCTCGAGCGAACCGTCGGCCTCTCGACGGTCGTCGTCTACACGGCCGGTTCCCGGAGTTCCGACGTCGCAATTCCCGGGCTGACGCCGACGCGGGCGGAGGACCTCCAGGAGTCGTTACGGCGGCTCGCGATCGAGAGCGCGGGTGAAGACGCCGTATGAAGAAGCTCCATCCCGCTTCGATCGCCGTCCGATCGCTCTCGCGCAGCCTCAACACGGGGTTCGTGTTCTTCGTCATCGGCGTCGTCGTCTCGCCCGGCGGAAACGGGATGAACCTGCTGTTGGTGTTCGGCCTCGTCGCCGTCGGGGTCGTCGTAGGTATCGTCTACGAGTTCGCCTACTACCAGCGGTTCCGCTACGAACTCACCGCGGACACGTTCGACGTCACTTCCGGTGTCATCTCGCGCCGGGACCGCGAACTCCCCCTCGGACGAATTCAGAACGTCGACATCAGACAGAACGTCGTCGAACGGCTCCTCGGCATCGCCGCGGTCCACATCGAGACCGCCGGCGGCGGCGAGACCGAAGTCAGTCTCCAGTACGTCGACGAAGACGAGGCCCACCGACTCAGACGGCGGCTCCGCCGCGGTGCGATCGACGACGAGGCCGCCACAGCGGCGGACGACGCCGATGAGTTAGAAGACGAGCGCGGGGACCGACCCGCCGACCGCGAGACGGAGTCGGTCGCGGACGAGGAAGTGCTGTTCGAGATTCAACCCCGCGAGCTCGCGATTCTGAGCGTCTTTACCATCGATCCGGGAGCCAGCGTACTGGGCGGGGTCGCGCTTTCCTTCGCCAGCGGCCTCGACCCGACGACGCTCGTCCCGGTCGACCGCATCGAGACGCTCCCGGGGCCTGCGACCGGCGTGATCGCGCTCGTCTGGGGCCTCCTGCTCTTCCTGCTCGCCGCCTGGGTACTGAGCGCGACACTGACGTTTTCCCGCTACTACGGCTTTCGGCTCACCCGCGCCGACGACGAACTCTACTACGAGCGTGGCCTCCTCCAGCGCTACAGCGGGACGATCCCCCTCGAGAAAGTGCAGGCGCTGACGATCTCCGAGTCGATCCCCTATCGGTGGTTCGGCTACGCCGCGCTGAGCGTCGAAACCGCCGGCTACGCGCCCGGCCAGTCCGGCTCCCGCGGGACGGAATCCGCGATCCCGCTCGCTGCCACCGATCGGGTGGCGTCGCTCGCGCGCGCGATCGAACCGTTTGGGCCGGTCGACCTCGAGTCGCTGCCCGGACGCGCTCGAGAACGCTACGCGGTCCGGTATCTTCTCGTGGTCGCGGCTATCGTCGGCGTCGCGTATCTGGCAGCGCGATTCGCACCGTTCGTGGACCGCTGGTACCTCGTCGCCGCCATCGCGGTTCTCGTCCCGTTCGCCGCACACCTGAAGTGGACGAATCGGGGATTCCGCGTCGGGGAACGGTACTTCCTCACGCAAACGGGCTTCTGGCGACGAACGACGAAAGTCGTCCCACACTACCGGGTACAGGCCGTCCTCCACGAGGCGACGATCTTCCAGCGTCGCCGGCACCTCGCCAGCGTGACGGCCGACACCGCCAGCTCCGCCTCGTTTTTCGGCCGTGGTGCGACGGCCTACGACGTGGACGCCGAACGAGGGCTCGAGCTACAGGCCGAAATCGAGCGACGGCTCCAGGAACGCCTTCGCGTTCGAAAGCGACAACGAACGAGCAGTCGGGGGGACTGGGACTCGAGTACGCCGGTAGACGACGAAGCGGCTGACGACGGCGAACCGTAACGAGACGGGGCCGTTCTCGATCGCGCACCCCGTCACTCTGTATAGCATTATAGAATTTACGAGTCCGGTAGCCGACGCCATCTGGACCGATACGACGATGACTTCGGTGGAAAGAACGCACACGACCCGGGAGTCGAGATGCAGTAGGGCAGCACGTCAGCCTGCTGTGACGGTTCAACTGGTAACTGGTAGTGAACGAGGGAGCCGTCTGAGCGCCCTCTGTGAGTCTTCTGGAGGCGGCGAACGAAAGATGCAAAGAACCGCAACCAACCGTGAAACGAGCGCCGACCAAAATCGACTGTGGTAGCTTTCCGTTCGGCGCTGGACGAGAACTAATCGACTGCGGCGGATTGCATGGGCCGGCCCACACACGGTGGGAGAACAGCCGCGGCCGACTTCGGTGCGTCAACGGGACGGGAGAACGAAGGAATCGAGCTCTCGGGTTCGACATCGCGCATCCGTCGACGACCGCGTCTGCTCGAGGGTCGTAGTCGGGAACCTGCTCGAGGCGACCGACAGCTGGTGGACCTCGAACGAGAGCGCACCGAGGACTTCCTCGCAGAACGTGTCGAACCGATCGTGCGTTGCAGATGCGATCCGACCATCACCGAACGCGCCGAACGGAGACTGTCACTGGCCTCAACGACAGTTCTCGATCGCCGTTCTTCCGTCGCCACTGCGAGACCGATCGGTACGGGAACGTCACTCAGCGCGTTCTGGTGGCAGTTGCCTCGCTCGAGCACCACTCTCACCAGAATTTGTATGTCGAACTGTGGTCCCATACATACGATACCAATATCCGATCTCGTGTCCCGTCGAGTAATTTTATATCAATCAGTAGTCCCCTATTCCGCGGCTATGGCGGAATACAGACTAAGATAAATATACTTAGCTCGAATAATGGGAAGGTTGAAGGTCACCGCGTCTGATGAACGAGATATGAGCGACTCGGCAGATACCTCTAGAAAGTCTGTCAAAACGTACGTCCCGGCCTACCAGAAAGCGGAGTGGCAATCACACGCCGACGACCTCGAGATGAGCCAGAGTGAATTCGTTCGAACGATGGTTCAGGCCGGGCGAAAGGGGTTCGAATCCGCCGCTGTGGAACCCGATTCTCCAGACCCAGACCCTGGGGGTAGCAGTCTCGAAACGCAGGTCCTCGAGTTACTCTCGGCTGACACGTACTCGTGGGACGAGCTCCTCGAGGCGGTCTCCGACGACATCGAGTCGCGACTGGACGAAACCCTCGAGCAGTTACAGGCGAACAATCGGATCCGATACAGCGGTCGTCACGGCGGGTACACCACCGTCGACGGAGGCGGCGATGGCGACTGAGCCCGAGGCCGCCGCGCCGGCGGACGTCGACGATCCGATCGCGTACTTCCTCGACGATCAGCGCTACCACGGCAAGAGCGAACGGACGCTCGAGGCCTACGAACGCGTCCTCCGTCGGTTCGAGGCGTTCGTCGCCGAGCGATTCGCGGTCGACGCCGTCGGCGCGGCAGAGCGGCGGGAGTGTATGGCCTGGATCCACTCGCTGCGCGGCGAGTTCGAAGACAGCACGATCGCGTCCTACGCGTCGTATCTCAACCGCTTCTACGACTACATGACCCGCGTCGGCGTCTTCGACGAGAATCCGATGGCGCTAGTCATGGAGGAGATGTCCGAATCGATCGACACCAACCCGACGAGACGGGATATCTCGGTCGGCGAAATGCAGTCGTTCGTCGCAGAGATCGCACATCCCCTCGAGCGAGCCGTCGTCGTCACCCTACTGAAGACGGGGATGCGCGTCGGCGAACTCTGCAACCTCGATCTGCGCGATCTCCACCTCGAGACACCCGAGATCGACCTGGAGTGGACGCCTCGCGTCGGACTCGAGCGTCGCCCGTCGTCGCTGTTCGTCTCGGCCGAACCCGCCCGGGGGGCGACCGTCAACGGCGAGGAGCGAACGGCTTCGAACAAGCGAAAGCGGGATACGGTCGTCCCGGTCGACGGGGAGCTTCGGCGGGCGCTGCTCGAGTGGCTGGCGATCCGCCCGGACGCGGTGTCGCCGGCGCGGCCGCTCTTCCTCGACACCGGCGATTCGTGGGGAGAGCGGCTCACGCCCTCGGACGTGCGCTATATCGTCGAGAAACACGCTCGAGAGCGCGGCTGGTACCGGACTGGCGGCGGTACACAGGAGAACGTCACACCGCATTACTTCCGGCACTTCTTCACCACCCATCTGCGGGACCGGACCGGCGATCGAGGGATCGTGCAATATCTTCGCGGCGACGTCGCCGGCGACGTGATCGATACGTACACCCACAACTGGGGGGACCGGGTTCGAGAGACCTATCTCGGCTGCATCTATTCCGTGACCGGGGGCTGATCCGTCGTGTCGGTACTCGAAAAACGATAACAGAAGCTCTTAGGGACTGTATCGCGTTGTATGCCGACTTTCGAACGGGTCGTTTTCATCCTTCTTGCAGCGGGATCTGGCGCCATTTGAAAGTCACTACTACAATCATACTCAGATAGACCGTCTCATGCCGACCGGATAAACCATATGACGATATACAGATTCGGCAGAGAGTTCAGATCGTGTGCCCCTGTTCCCGTCGGGAAAGCGATGTCCGGTTTTCGACTTCGTGAGTTGGTATCCGTGGCGTCGCTGGTCGGTACCGGGACCGAGATGAGGAACTCGCTTCAGTATCGTCGACACCGACCGGACAACGAAAGCGAGACTGTCCTCTCGGACTATCGCAGAGCGGGCGCCTGAGCGACTCCCCCCTTCGGGACGCTACTGACCGACCGCGAGTTCCGTCTCGAGGTCGCCACCGTTCAACAGAGACCGAACGAATTCGACAGTCTCGGTCGTCTCCGCCGTGTTCTCGAGCAACACCGTTTCGCTCGGAAACAGCTGTTCGCCGAGCAGAAGACCGTGATCGCGGGCGGTCGAGCCGGTGACGGTCAGGTAGACGCCGAGGCCCGCGTCGGCGATGGCCGCCTCCTCCTCGCGGCCCTCTTCCGGATAGCGAAACTCGATCCCCTCGAGCGCTCGCGTGCCGAGTACGGCCTGAACGAGCCGTTCGTAGCGCGGTTCGATACAGAGTGGCCCCTCGTAGCTCTCGAGGAAGTCTCGATCGAGCGATCCCGAGGAGGGTGCGATCTCGGGTGAAGCCAGCAGCGTGTGGTAGACGGTGTCACCGAGCCCGGTGACGACCTGCACGTCGGTGTCGGAGGGGTTGATCCGGGCGTTGACGTCGGCGATCCGGTCGAGCGGCTCCGGTCGGAGTTCGACGACCTCCTCGAGAACCAGATCGGCGCTGTCGAATCCGAGTCCGAATTCGTGCGTCCGAAGGGCGCGGAACGGTTCTTCGCGACCAACGAGCTGAATCGCCGCGCCTTCGGGGGCGCCCTCGACGTCCGCAAGCGGGATCGTCACGCTGTCGAAGACGATCCGTCGCGGCTTTCCGGCGCGGTCGTCCCGGAGGAGCGTGTACTCGGGTTCGGTCGGATCGTCGACGATACTGTAGTCTGCGAGACGATGGTACACGTCCGCCTCGTCGGCGTCGAGCGTTCCTTTCGTGAGCGCCTTCTCGTGGCGAAGCGTCGACGTGATGTCGTCCGCGAGGTCGGGAACGTCGAGGCGGTCCGCGAGCCTGTCGAGCACCGACTCGAGCGGTCGCCCCTTTCGTGGTACAGCGATCGGTATCGTCTCGCCCATCGCTCGATTCTCCACAGGCGACGGATAAACGAGTTGTGTTTCCGGAACAGTCGCCGCAGTGAGCGAAATCCGATCCTCGTCAGAAGACGGTGGCCACCCTATCTTTCTGCGAGGAGAGAATTCCGCCGTTTACCGCGGGAGTGAATCCGACAACTCCTCCACAGTCCACCGTCGATGGCAAGGCTGGATATTCCAGGCTGGCGTAATCCCCATCATTAGGTAACTACTCTGATATAGGCTATGTATGGCGATTGAGGTCACGCGCACCTACGTTGGTTCCATCCAGAACCACCGGCAGGTGTGTGATGGCCTCGACTCGCTCGGTAATTCCGCCTCGAAAATCTGGAACGTCGCACGCTGGACAGCCGACCGCATCTGGAACGCAACCGGCGAAATTCCAGATGAGGTCGTGTTGAAAGCGTATATGAAGAATCAAGCGTGCTGGAAAGATTTGAACGCGCAATCCAGTCAGAAAGTCATTGAAGAACTTTCTGACGCTTTCCAGTCGTGGTTCGACCTGCGACAGCGAGACTCGGAGGCGAATTCGCCCGGTTATCGCAAACACGGCGACGAACGGCCCCGTAGTACGGTGACGTTCAAAGCAGACGGGTTCAAGCACGATCCCGAGAACAACCGCGTCCGACTCAGTAAAGGCTCGAACCTCAAAGAGAACTGGTCGGACTTCCTGCTCTGCGAGTACCAGACCCGCCCTGACGTTGACCTCACCGGGGTCAACGAGGTGCAAAACGTTCGGGCAGTCTGGAACGGTGATGAGTGGGAACTGCACTTCGTCTGCAAAGTCGAACTCGAAACCAACGACTCCGCAGGCGACGAAGTGGCAGGCATCGACCTCGGCATCAAGAATATCGCCACGGTTGCGTTCCCCGACGAGTACGTCCTGTATCCCGGTAACTCGCTCAAGCAGGACAAGCACTACTTCACTCGTGCAGAGTACGACACTGAGGGTGAGAACGGCCCGTCTGAGAAGTCGATGTGGGCACGTCGGAAACTCGCTGACCGTGAGACTCACTTCTACCACGTTCTTACGGACGCCATCATCACGGAGTGTGTCGAACGCGGTGTTGGCACGCTTGCAGTGAGTTGGCCCGAAAACGTGCGAGAGTCCGACTGGGGCAAGGCCGGCAACAAGAAGTTACACTCATGGGCGTTCGACCGCATCTACCAGTACCTCGCGTACAAGGGCGAGATGCGTGGCGTCGGGGTGTTGAAAGAGAACGAGTGGAACACCTCCAAGACGTGTTCACGATGTGGCAATAGCACGAAGTCGAACCGGGTCGAACGTGGCTTGTATGTCTGCTCATCGTGTGAGTTGGTGGGTAACGCTGATTGTAACGGGGCGGAGAACATGCGGCAGAAGATAACTTCGAGTCCTCACGGCGAGGATAGGAGTAACGGCTGTGTGGTGGTTCGAGAGACCGAAGGTCTCTCGTCATCACAAAAGGCGCAGAGCGCCTTTCGAACGACACAGCCATCGGTACACCTGTTCGACCGCGAGAGCGGGACGTTTCACACGAGAGAACAGGTCGTACCGTAGACCGGCAAATATCCCAACTGCGACACGGGAAGCCTCGCCGTTTACGGCGAGGAGGATGTCACTCGGAGAACATCGATCCGAGCTGGTCGCGCCACTCCTGAATCTCGGTCACGTCGTCGCGAACGGCTTCGAGGTCGTCCGCGACGTCTTCGAGATCGTCCGCGACCGAGTCGACGTCTTCGTCGACGGCTTCGATGTCGGCTTCGAGATCGGTGTTCCAGTCGCTGAGGTCGTCGATGTCCTCCTCGAGATCGTCGACCTGTGAGTCCGTTTCCTCGAGGCGCTCGTCCATCGATTCGACTTCGTCTTCGAGAGCCGCGAGATCGTCCTGAAGCTCCTCGATGAGCTGTGCGCCGGTACCGTTCTCCTCGAGGAAGGTCTCGAGCGCGTCGGTGTAGGCGGCGACCTCCTCGACGCGGGACTGGAGGTGTTCGACTTTCGCGATGTCGGGGCCGGACGGCTCGAGGTCGAGTTCGCTTCGAATGGCCTCGAGATCGTCGTCGGCGACGGTTCCGTCGCGGATCTCGGTCGCGAGACGGGCCGCGATCGAGCTGCCGGCCTCGGGGCCGGCGTTCGGCGCTGCGTCGGTGTCGGCCGTGTCGGCCGCCGTGTCCCCGTCGTCGGGTTCGAGCTGTGCGTCTCCCTCGTCCGATTCGGACTCCGTGTCTGTCTCGCCGGCTTCGTCGGTCGTGTTGGGGGCGTCCGGCGTCTCGTGGGCCGTCTCGAGTCCGTCCGCGTCCGTCTCGTCGGCCTGCTCGTCGTCTATCGTCGCCTCGAGCGATTCCTCCGACGCCGATTCCGTCTCCGCTTCGGGTTCGTCGGGTTCCGTCTCGGGCTCGTCGAGGGTGGGTTCGCTGTCTGCGTCGGCGGTAGCGACGTCGGGCTCGGCCGCATCGGAGCCGGCGGTCTGCTCGTCGCCTTCGTCAGCGGCCGAGTCGCCGAGGTCGAGATCGATCTCGGGGCCGGACTCTTCCGTTAGGTCATCGCCGTCGTCCACAGCCGTTGTGTCAGCCGAGTCGTCCGTGTCGGTGCCGATATCGAGTTCGACGCTCGGCTCGTCGTCGGTCGCTTCACCGGCCGCATCGAGTTCGCTCTCGTCCGCCTCCGGCTCCGGAATCTCCTCTTCCTCGAAACCGAGGTCGATGTCCGGCGTCTCGTCTTCGTCGTCTTCCGCTTCGGCGTCGTCGACTGGATCGGGGTCGATGTCGCCGAGGTCGAGATCGAGCCCCCCGTCGTCCGCCGGCGTGTCGTCGGTGAGGGTCGGATCCGCGTC